>SL_3KL_010_SEDDRAFT_10003705_pt1 | contig 13852 bp, 13 predicted proteins | sample SodLakKL_010_SED_2_FD_10381 | JGI IMG/M metagenome (IMG submission 10381)
TCTCCCCACCCGATGTAATCGTTGCGAGAATACCATTCTCATCAAAGGTAAAATCCCCACCTCCAACTTTAACTATGGGCGGATCATCATCACTATCAAAGCCTTGAATATTTTCCGCAGACACCGTTTGATTGTATTGCCAGGCGTTGGTATCGGTTTTTGTAAAATAGGTGGTAATCAAGTGTGTATCGCCCAGGGAGTCGTATACCAGAGAAGTAATCGAAAAATTGGATGTTTCGCTCGGTGCTTCATCATCCCATCCACCTTCAATTATTTCCGATTGCGAATTCAGGTTTGTGTTTAAATTGACTTTCGAAGTGGCCTCGGCTTCCACAAACGAGCGGGTATTGATCTGAATATCGCTTGCATAATCGGCAAAACCGCCGGCCTCAAGACGCTGAAAGCCCTGAACGATATATCCCTCAGGATTTACGAGATGTCCTTGTCCACTCAGATGAAAAGCTCCTGCTCTGGTGTATTGCTTGGCCTGGCTGTCAGGATTCCGAACGATAAAAAAACCGGGCCCCTCGATAGCCAGGTCGGTTATGGAGTTGGTGCTTTCTATTGAACCCTGGCTGAAAATGTTATCAACTGTGGAAAGGCTTGCTCCCCTGCCGATTTGACTTATTCCGCCGCTTCCGGATACGTTGTTGGGAATCAGATCTGAAAAAAGTGTTCGGCTGGCTTTAAAGCCGGTCGTATTGATGTTGGCCAGGTTGTTGCCGATAACGCTCATGGAATTTGAAAAGGATTGCAGCCCTGAAATGCCGCTATTCATTGCACTGCTTAGTCCCATATTCTCTCCTCCTGTTTTTACTGGAAAATTTTATAATTTCAAATTTTTTTCGAACTTTGTTAATCATTAGTTTCAGAAATTGTCAGATTATTGACTTCGGAGATTTCAGAAAGTTTCACCGGCCCGTTGGTGGTCATAAGAATCGTTTCCGGCGCGGAAAAATCCACTCCCGTAATTCGGCTTTTGACCAAGGATGAACCCGAAATTGGATCACCCTCCTCCGTTGTACCGACAACTCTCAGAGAATAGATACCTTCCGGCAGTTGTTGACCATTCTGATCTTTGCCATCCCACCAAACAAAAGGTTCACCGGCAGAGGGGGGGTCAACCTTAATATCGCCTACGGCTTGTCCTTCTGCGGTGGTTATGTAAACAGTTGCATCCTTGATCTTTTCATTAAAACGAAAACCAACTTCCACGGCCTCCCCATGGAATTTAAATGTCTCAGATTCAGACGCCACATATTTATCGATCATGGATAAAGCAGACAACCGGTCAAAACCGCCCTGGATGGAATGCAGTGCTTCCAGGTTTTCATTGATATTATTAAGTTGCTCCAATGAGCTGAACTGAGCCAGCTGAGATGTAAACTCGGTTGGATCCATAGGTTTGAGGGGATCCTGGTTTTGAAGTTGAGTAACCAGAAGGGTCAGGAAATCATCCTTGCCAAGGGTTTGAGCATGGGTACTGCTTGGGATATCCCCTATATATCCAGGTTGTCGCAATGCAAAGATACTGTTCATTTCATAGCTCCTTTTGATTTTATACTCTCAGGCTCAACCCTTGAGTCGTCTCCCATCCTTTAGAGTTATTTTGAGGTAGAAAGACATTCAGGTCTTCCGGGGAGGCTTTTTTCGGGGCTACATTTTCATCTGCCTTTGAAAATTTTTCTTCTTCAAACGGGGATTTTTCCTGATTGTCAGATTCAACACTTACCCGAAGATCGGAAAGAGCAATGCCGTGGTCTTCCAAAGATTGTTGTAACAAGGGAAGGTTTTTTTCCAAAATTCCAACCACCTGATTATTTGTGGATTGTAAATGCACATTCAGACCCTCTTTTTTGGAAACGATTTTTACTTTCACTTTTCCCAGTTCAGGGGGATATAAATGAATAACCATATTTGGGATATTTTGCCGAACACCGGTAAAAAGGCGGGCAGAAATCTGAGCAAGCACATTGTTTTCAGTCCGCTGCATATTTTTGTCAGAGGCTGCCTCAGCTTGTTTTATATGTGAATTCGCATTGTTTATGCTTTCGTGCATATCCACTGCCGCTTTTATTTGAAAAGAAAAACCTGGCGTGGATTGTCCTCTTACCGGATTGCTGAAATCCGATTTGTTAAGGGTTGAAACTTTTGGTGTTTCTATGGCATTTTTTATTTTTTCTTCCGGGTTGGTAACCATTTTCAATCCAGCATCCCTTTTTGTATGTTCCATAAAAGGTTTATCTTTGAGCAGTGTTTTTTCCGAATCTATGTCCATTTTCAGTACGATATCCGCTTTGCCGTTTCCGTAAACCGTTTTATCCTTTGATTCTCCTTTAATAACGCTGTTTCCCGGAGCAGAAGCTGCCTCCATTAGGATCTCTTTTAGCGGATGCTTCACCATGTTATACCTTTCAACGGTTTCCAACATAGATGCCTGAGTGGAATAAATTTCTGTTGAAGCTGACCCGGAAACATGGGATCTGTTTTCCGAACCGTTCATATTTGCAGACAAAAGCAATTGGCCCACTTCGGTTTGGGAGGCAATCAAATTAAGATGATCTTTTTCAGAATGTTTTTGATGAGTGAGCAGTTCGGATTGGTTTGTTAGCGGTGCTGTTGACTTTTCAATTCCTTTAGCCAGCAATTCCCAAAAAAAATGGTGGTTTGAATCATTTTTTTGGAAACAATGGTCTGCCAGTTTTTCATGAGGTGTTTCACCCTTTTTACCCGCAGAACTCATTAAGTTTTCAAGACCCGTAAGTTCTTGATCGGAAAAAATCATGGGTTGACCTTCGAATTTGTATCGTAATTATTCATCATATCATTTTAATGTCCCACACGTCCCAGTGCTGTACTATATTCCACGGCTGTTGTTTTTTCCATTTGATCCAATATCCTTCCGGCATATTTGTCGCGCATCATGGAAAGAATTGAGACCGCCAAGGTTTTATCCATGGAAGCCAGTGTCAAGGCGGCTCCGGCCGGGTCCCTTTTTTGATAAATCAAACTCAATTTTCTCACCTTATCGCGCTCGGCATCATCTTTTCGCGCAAGAAGTTTTTCCAGTTCTTCCCGAAGTTCTCCTAAACGCTTTAGCTTATTATCGACCTCTGATTGCAAAACCTTTAATTCTTTTTCGCGTCTGTCCAAAGCCTGTTGCCTTTTGTCGAGTTTGAGCTTTTCTTCATTGAAATTCAACAGTATCCTTCTTGCCTCAACTCCGATATCACCACAATCGAAAAAAACTATGGAATCTTGTCCGAGACTTTGGGATGGATGGCCGGCAATGATGCAAAACATTAAAAACATCGCAAGAATCCAACCATGATAAATGTTTTTATTTCCTTTCATTTTCTGTCTCCAAAACAGAGATTTGCTACTTCATCCAAAAAAACATTTTCCATGTGTTTGTGCTTTTCTTTCTCAATTTTTTCCCTGTTTTTTTTAAGAATTTCCAATACTTTTTTTTCCTGCCGTGCCTTAACCAGTTTTTTTTGTTTTTTTTTAATCTTTTGATCAAGGCTATCCAGTTGTTGCCGGATATCCTGCAGTTGATTTTTTTTGCACCCGATACATTCCAGATAAAGATTGATCTCAGTAATAAGCATGCCTATATGCGTTGCCTCCTGAAACGCATCATAAAGTTTTTGCAATTTTTTTTGTTCCTCCTCTTTTTTCAAAATCAGCAAATGCTTTTGTTCAAGACACATCAAGAGGGATTTTTGTGTTATATTTTCAATTTGCTTTCGATAATCCAGAACCGATTGTAGTCTGAAAGGTTTCATTTTTCATTATCCTGAAAGAGTTTTTCCATAGCTTTCCTGGTTTGTTTCAAGGTTATTTTTTCTGTTCGCCCCTGGCATAGAAAGTGGTTAACTGGGTCAATATACTTTAAAGCCATGTCGATTTTTGGGTTTGTTCCTTTTTTATAGGCTCCGATGTTGATGAGATCTTCATGTTCAGAATAAAGTGCCAGTACTTTCCTGATCTTTGCGCTAAGTGCCAGATGATCCTCATCGACAATTTTTTGCATCAGCCGGCTGTTGGAATGAAGGACATCGATAGCCGGATAGTGATTTTTAGAAGCCAGTTCGCGGGCAAGAACAATGTGGCCATCCAATATTGAACGTACTGCATCCGCCACTGGTTCATTCATATCGTCCCCTTCAACCAGCACCGTAAATAAACCGGTAATACTGCCCATATCGATGAAGCTGCCTGCCCGTTCCAGTAGTTTGGGAAGCCTGGAAAAAACCGAAGGTGTATAACCTTTTGTAGTGGGCGGTTCTCCTACGGCAAGACCGATCTCGCGCATGGACATGGCGAACCTGGTGACCGAATCCATCATCAGCAATACCTGTTTTCCCCGGGCACAAAAAAATTCAGCTATGGCCATGGCGGTGAATGCCCCTCGCATTCTCAGCAAGGGTGATTGGTCAGATGTGGCTACTATCACAACAGAGCGTGATAAACCTTCCTCACCGAGGTCATCCTCTATAAATTCCCGAACCTCTCGTCCCCTTTCACCAATCAGGGCAATCACGTTGATGTCGGCTTTGCTATTTCTGGCCATCATTCCCAGCAAAACACTTTTTCCCACTCCTGATCCTGCCATAATGCCCATTCTTTGACCCATACCGCAGGCTAACAGCCCGTTGATTGCTTTTACACCCAAATCCAGGGCATCAGAAATTTGACTTCGGTTTAAGGGAGGCGGGGGCAAATGATATAATGCCTGTTTTTCAGAGCAGTTTAAGGGCCCTTTTTTATCTGCAGGCTTGGCCATTGCGTCAACTACACGTCCAAGCAGGGATGACCCCACAGGAATGTGTGCATTTGTATCCAAAACGCGAATTATGCTCCCTGCGCCCAACCCGTGCATTTCCCCCAGGGGCATCAGCAGGCTCACATTTTCGCGAAATCCCACTACTTCAGCCAAAACTGACGATCCGGAATGCCGGGGCATAACTTCACATATGGAGCCTATGGAAGCCTGAGGACAGTATCCTTCAATGACCAATCCCACAATTTTTATTACTTTACCGCTGATTTTGAGTGGGTTAACCCGGCTTAAAGAAGATACTACATGCTGCATAATTAAGGGTCTCTGATGGTTTATGTTTTGTTTGCCTGACAGACCGTCGCGTACAGATGTTTATAAATTTCATCCAGTTGTGACTCAATGGTTGCATCAACTTCTCCTGACCGGGATTCGGCGATGCACCCACCTCTGGAAATTGTTTCGTCTGAAATAAAATGAATATTTTGTAAACCTTTCATGCTAGCCAAAAACAAAGGTTCTTTTTCTGAAACTATTTGGAGATCCTCCGGATGAACCTTAATATAATATTCATCAGCTTCAATAGCCGATTGAAGAGCCTTGTTTACGGTATGTATGATAATTTCCTTATTTTTTTCGATTTCAGTTTGGATAACTTTTTTGGCTACTGCCATAATCAGCCTGACCATGTCTTCTTTGCTGCTTTCTAACAAAGATTTCCGGAGACCGTTGATCTGTTCAAGACCTTCACCAAAAGCCTGGACAGCTGAATGGAATTTTTTTTCACTTTCCTGCCGGCCGGCTATTCTGCCTTTGGTGTAGGCTTCTTTTTTTATTGCCTCAAGCTCTGTGGTTTCGTCCTTAAGAAGATTCTCATCCGTTTTTTTCTTAGCTTCGGATACAGAAACGGCGGATGGCTTGATATCTCCAGGTCCGTTCGGAAATTTTGGCACAAAAAGGGCGTTTGTGCCATCTTGGGTTAGTTCCAGATCCTGAAATCTAACACTTTCATACTGAATGTCGCTTCCAGAAGGATATATTTTAAACAAGGGTTTCTTTACCTCCACCCGTGAGTATCAGCTGGCCTTCTTCTTCGAGTCTCAAGGCAATTCTGACAATACTGCGTTGAGCCTGTTCAACATCTGATAATCTTACGGGACCAAGGGCTTCCAGGTCTTCGGAAATAATATCGGCAGCTCCTTCGCTAATATTTTGGAATATTTTTTCTTTTATACTTTCACTGGCGGTTTTTAAAGCTAAAGTCAGCGTTTCACTTTTAACTTCCCTTAAAATTTTCTGCATTCCAATATTATCGATCAGGAGCAGGTCATCAAAAGTAAACATCAAATTTCTTATCTTTTCGGCAGTTTGTTGGTCGATTTCTTCTATTGCGTTTAAAATTTTTTGCTCAGTTCCTTTTTCCAGGCGAGTTAATATTTCTACCACTTTGTCTACTCCGCCGACATGCTGTTGGTCTTTTTTAACAAATCCCCCGATATCCCCTTGCAGCGCTTCTTCAATCTGATGAATAATTTCCGGTGATACCTTTTCTATCCTGGCAATTCTATATATTAGATCTGAACGAAGATCTTCCGGCAAATATAAAAGAATTTTGCCGGTGTGCTCAGCCTTTTGAGTTGATAAAATCAGAGCTACGGTCTGAGGGTGTTCATTTTGAAGCAACCCCGCCACCATTCGGGGTTCCATCATGGAAATGGTCTCCAGAGGTTTTTCATCAAAGTCAGAATTAAGGTCCTCAAGAATAGATTCTGTCCACTCATTGTTTCCTGTGGAAGTCAGGGCGTTATTTACAAAATCTTTTCCATCAACGAAGATCCCTGCATATTCCTCCTGGGTTTTGCGATAATGTTGCACGGCTTGTTTTGCCAATTCAGCAGGCACATGTTCAATTCCTTTCATGTAGTTGCTGATTATCAGAACTTCTTCTTTTTTAAGCTCTTTAAAAACTTCGGAGGTGGTTTTTTCTCCAAGGCAAAGCAGAAGGTAGGCAGCCTTTTCAGCACCATCCATTTTTGAGAAATCTTTTTTCATCTGAAATTATCTTTTAACCTTCTTTGAGCCACGCCCTGATTACCTGTGTAGGCGTTACCGAATTTTCCTCCAGCTCCTTTCGCAGTCGGGCTGGGGGATCAAGGGCTTTTAACTGCTGTCCATATTCACTTTCCAATTCCTTTACAGTCCTGTTGTAAGGAACTAACTCGCCCTTGAGGGTATTTACCATGGGTCGTATCAGAATCTTGTAGAGAAGCAGAACAGCGATAAATAAAATGATGTATTTAATATAGCTAAGATACCTGAAGGGATCAGAAACTGAATCCACTGCAGATATTTCAAGGGAGCTTTGTATAAAAGGCATGGCTACAACTTCTATGCGATCACCGCGGTCTATATCAATTCCAAGGGCGCTGCTTACCATCCGGCTGATGTCATTGATTTTTTCATCGGAAAAAGCAACCGGAGTGCCACTTTCTCCCGCCTCTCCTGGCGTAATTTTTTCCGCGAGCAAAACGGCGGCGGATACGTTTTTTACTCTGCCTATTGGATGGATAATCTTTTTTACTGTTTTGCTGATTTCGTAATTGGTGGTCTCCGATGTTTGGATTGTGGGAATCATGGTTTCAATGGGAGTGTTGTCTCCCAGATTGGCCTCAACTCCAGGTATACCACCGGCCTGCCTGAGCCCTGATTCACTTCCGGTGACTCTTTCGCTTCTGGGCACGAGACTGTCCGGATCATATTCTTCCATTGTAATTGCCTCCTGAGTAAAATCTATCTCGGCAGTTACTCTTACAATGGAGTTTCCCTGGCCCAGCGCACGATCCAGGAGCGACTGAGCTCTATTTTCCAAGTCGGATTCCAGGGTATTCTTAAATTTGAGTTTATCGGGAAGCATCCAATTATCAGCTTCGTTTTCACTGCCCTGGCTCAGAGTCCGGCCGCTGGTATCAACCACGGTAATTGCTCCCTTTTTCAGCCCTTCGATACTTCCGGCTACCAGATGAACAATTCCCTGAATTTGATTTGAAGCAAGGGAATGCCCTGCTGCCATATCTAATACCACGGATGCTTTAGCCTCTTTTTGCTGCTCAGGTAAGAGACGTCTTTCAGGCAGCACAAGATGAACTCTGGCTGATTTTACGGCTTCGAGGGATGAGATGGTGCGGGCCAGTTCGCCTTGCAATGCCCGCTGATAATTAATTTTTTGAGTAAAATTGGTAATGCCGAAACCTTGCTTGTCAAAAATCTCGAAACCTACCCCTCCCTGTCTTGGAAGGCCTGCGGCGGCCAGATCCAATCGGGTTTCGTAAACAGTGTTAGCCGGGACGTAAATAGAACGTCCGCTGTTTTTGAGTTGATAGGGTATGGCCTGGTCTTTGAGCCATTGGGTTACCGAAGATGCTTCTTCCTGGGAAAGCTCTGTGTACAAAGGGAGGTATTCTGCGCGGTTAAATTGAAAGATGATAATGGAAAAAAGAAACACAGAAAGCATTGTAATTCCTGCCAGGGACAGTTTCCTGGAAATAGGCCAGCGTTTGATATTGTTGATAAGGTTTTTAAAAGGCGTTTCTTCCATAACCATCCATCCGGTTTGAATTAATAAAAAAAATATGGCCTAATCAGTATTGTTAATTGTTGGGAGTCTAAACACCGAATTCACACCTGCATGCGCATAATTTCCTGATACGCATCAATGGCCTTATTGCGAACCTGGACCAAAAAGCGTAAGGAAATATCGGCTTTTTCCATAGCAATCATCATTTCATGNAGATCCACATTACCGCCGGTGTTAGCATTCAGAACCGCCTGATCGGCTTTTTGCAGGTTATGGTTTGTTTTTTCGAAAATTTTCTTAAAAGAGTCGGCAAGAGAATTTTGTGGTTTGTTTTGGTCCGTTGGGTTTGTGTCGAGCTTGGCCGCTATTTGAGAAATTTCGTTAATCATGTTTATTTACCGATCTCCAAGGTTTTCAAAGCCATACGCTGTGCGGCCTTGATTGCGTTTACATTAGCTTCATAACTTCCTTTTACTTTCATCATGTCAGTTATTTCTTCAACTAAACTGATGTTCGGTTTTTCAACGAAACCATCCTCATCGGCATCAGGATGTCCCGGATCATAAACTTTTTTGGCATCAAGAGGGCTGGTAACAATCTGCTCAACTTTAACACCCTCAATCCATTTCAGCCTGCTGTTGTCAAGGTCCTTTGCAAAATCCGGTTTAGTGGTGGTAAAAAGCACTGATTTTTTTTTATAGGGTCCGCCCTCCGGAGTCCTGGTGGTATCCATGTTGGCCAGGTTTGAGCTGATGACGTTTAGTCTGATTGATTGGGCTTTCAGTGCCGATGAACTTATATTCATTGCATTTAGAATATCCATGATAATCTCCTTTACAGTTTTTCCTGAATAACGTGTTTTAGCATACTGAATTTTTTGTTCAGTGAAACAATGGCGGCTTCAAACCGAATCTGATTGACAGAAAGTGCCACCATTTCCTGATCCAGGCTCACATTGTTGTTGTCTCCAACACCGCTGTGATGTTTTTCTCTAAAAAAATTTGCCTCAAAAGACTCAATCATTTGCTTGGACGGACTGGGTATATGTCCTGGATGTGTTGCTGTCTGACCGGTTTCCGATCCCATGGTCAGTTCCCTCAACTGATCTTCGAATTCCATTCTTAGCCTGGCGTAGCCCGGGGTTTCCGCATTGGCGATGTTTGCTGAAATGGATTGGTGTTTTTGAGTTCTTAATTCCAAAACCTTGTTCAGAAAATGAATAGTTGAGCCAAAAATGCCTTTTGTTGTCATTTCAATTGTCCTTGATTAAATTTTGGGTTTGAACCGTTTCAGCTGCAAGTGTCAGCCAGGGCTTCTCTATTGGTAATTCGGTCAGTTTCCCGTAAAGTTTAATTGCCTGTTCATTTTTCCCCAGGTGAAAAAATGTGCTTATTAAGCGATAAGCTGCTTGTCCGTTATATGGGGGTTTGTCCAGTAAAGATTCGTAAAAGCCAATCGCTTTTTCCCAGTTCTGTCCTGAATAGTTAGCTTCCGCGCGTTGCAATATTATATCAGGCGGAACATTTTCATTTTTAACATCATAGGCCTTGGAAAGGTAATGGTCGGCCAGTTCATATTGTTCCATTTCAAAAAAGAGGTTTCCTGCCAGGTGATCCAGTTTTTGGTTTATAGGTCTGTTTTTTTCCAGCAACAAACCAACCACAGTGTTAATCTCTCCTTTTTTGATTAAAACATCGGCCAAATAATACAATATTTGTCCTTTTCTTGAGCCTTCAGGGTATTTTCTAAAATAGTACGAAGCGTAATGCTCCACCTGATCATGCTTATCCTGCTGGTGACAGGTTTTAATTAATCTAAAAAAAACATCTTCTTTTCTCTCCTTGTTTTTTTCAAAATCCAGCATGTAGAGATAGGTTTTTTCAGCTTGGGCTAAAAAACCGGAATTTAAATAATGATTTGCAAGGTTTTGTAAGAAATCATAATCAATCTGGGCCTGGGCCAGAAGGTCTCTGTGTTTTGCAACCAGGCTCAGCGCTATCAGGGGAGATTCCTGATTGATCAGAGCCTGCACGGCATCCGGAAAAATTTCTATAAACAGTGCTTGGGCTTCCGGAATAAGTTCACCCGCCCAGAAATCTTTAAAAAAACGTCCCAGAAATTTGATTGCCCTGAGGTTTTCCCCATATAAATGACAGGCGAGGATCTTCTTGAAAAAGGCTTCTTCACGAAGCATTCGGGTGGGTCCAAGCTCAGCGATTTTACTGTATTCGTTTAAAATATCGCTCAGGGGTGTTTTTAAATCATCCAGCAGCTTAAGATCAACCAGTTTGAGTCTGGCCCTGATTTCAGCCTCGGTTCCGGCATTTTTTTCAGTGATTTGGGTGAATAAAAGACGGGCAGGATCTTTACCTCCTTGTTTTAAAATGGCCATTGCCGACCGGAATTTGGCCAATGCCTGCTGTGCCGGAAACTTATCTTTCAACATTACGGATAAAATAAGATAATCTCTGTAAGCCTTGGAAAAATCATTTATTCCGTAGACAGTTTCAGCCCGTTTGGCCATGGAACAGGAATAATCTTGAAAAAAGATCAGATCCGAAACCATCTCTTCATAAAGCTCAAAAGCTTTGGCTGCTTGGCCGAGTTCATGCAAACTGTCGGCTTTACGGAGAAGATAGATCCTGGTCAGCACTTCATCAATTCCTATTTCTGAACATAAGATTTGCAAAGCCTTATCGGGTTTTCCCTTGGCAAGTTCCAGCTCGGCCTGAAAAATTCGATACCAGGGGGCCAGACTTTTTATTTCCAAAAGCCTTTCTTCCTCGTCCCGGCTAATTGTGGCAGCCCGGTAATAGTGGCCCGAAACAGCATGGGCGTAGTTTTGGTAATATATTCGCCAGTTTTTCAACGAGGAGGGATGCATTTCAGGATTGACTTGTCTCAGAACATCCAAAGCCGTTTTGTTATCCTTTTTTCGTAATAGGCATTCGGCCCATATCATGTTATAGATATCGGAATTCAATAATTCACTGTCCTCCGGCAAAAGCGATGCCAATTTTTCACCAACATGGGTACACAATTTTTCCATATCTTTTTGAAGCAGTTGAGGTGGCAGATATGCCGAATTTTCAACAACCAAAGGGCTGGGAATTTGAGGAAAAGAAAAATTAATGGGCAATGAAAACTTTAAAGGCGACTCAAACTCCTTAAAAAATTCAATCCAGCGCCCGGAATATTGAGAAGAAATAACCTTTTGAGCTAAAGTGCCCCCTTTTATGGGTTTTAGGTTACCGATTTTTTTGTCCTGTATAGCAGGTCTGCGACCCAAACGTTTCTGGTCCCAAAAAATATTTATAATGAGCCGAACGGATTTTTCATCAACTGTAACATCAACAAATTGTGGAATATTGCGTAAATAAATATCCACAACACTATCTTTTACGTTTTCAGTGGAATTGATTTGAAAAATAACCTCATCAGGAGAAAGCGGTATAAAAGATGATGAAAAATTTGTTTGATCTAAAATAAGGCGAATTCTCTGACCGGAAGTTTCGATATTAAATTCGGGCATCTGATCAAAAAAAAAGGAAAACCGGCTCAAATCTTTTTGTTTGTCACCGGTCATTTTCAGTAATTTTAATGGCTCAGCCCAGGAAACGGCTTCAAAAATAATTATGGAAAAAAAAATAAAGATAAGCAAACGGCCCTTTTTTGCCATTCATTTCACCTCTTATACTCTGTAATTTATTGGGGAAATGTCACGCAAAATACATGCCACGCAAATTTCATAACTTATGCAGACAGATAGGCATTGTACCTTTTCCAAAAAAACTGTTAAATGTTATCTGATAAATTTGTTCTGTATTTCAGTTTTTTTCTTTGGGGAAATGCTGCAGCTTTTTGGGGGAAGCTGCAAACAATGCTTGACAAATATTCATTCATGTCATTATTTTGACGCCTTTAAATCAGGTTTTATTTTTAATATATATTTTTCTTGTCCCGGGTCATTTGCACATCCAAGGAAAGGATAGATATGGTCGATAATTTAACCATCCTGGTGGTGGAACAAGATGAGATTCAAAAAAGCCGCCTTGTCAATTTTTTCAAAAAAAATACCAGGGCTTCTGTTCTTCATGCCGTAGAACCATCCAGTGCCTTGGAGATTATAAACAATAACAGGTATATCGAGTTGTTAATCACCGATCTTTTTTTGCCTGCAAAATCGGGGCTGGATTTAATCCAAAAGGCTGTGTCAAAAAATCCGACATTGGTGCCCATAGCTTTGATGCCTCCGGGAGATCGGCGACTTATCGTGGAATCCCTACAGGCGGGGGCTCGTTTCCATGTGGGTATTCCTTATGATTACAAGGAAATACTGGAAGTCGTTAAAAATTGTCTGGAATATCAGAAGCTCTTACATATGGGATTGAACCGGAAACCTGCCCTTAGAAAAAGTGATGGATTTTGCGGAATCATCGGTGAATCTCCACCCATGCAAGGTTTATTTAAAACCATTGAAAGTGTAAGTTCATGCGAACATGGAAATATTTTGCTGCAAGGTGAGAGTGGAACTGGAAAGGAGCTTGTGGCCAGGGCTATTCACGATCTGACCTCAGAGAGAAGCCGGCATAATTTTGTTCCGGTCAATTGTGCTGCTATTCCGGAAGATCTTTTGGAAAGCGAACTTTTTGGCTATGAAAAAGGGGCTTTTACCGGAGCTAATCGAGCTAAAATCGGAAGGCTGAAGCACGCAGACAAAGGCAGCTTGTTTTTGGATGAGATTGGAGATATGAGGCCGGGTTTGCAGGCAAAACTGCTAAGGGTTTTGCAGGAGCAGGTTTTTGAGCCCATTGGCTCGGTCAAATCAATTAAGATTGATATCAGAGTGATCGCCGCTACCAACAAAGATCTGGAAAAGCTGGTGAAAGAGGAGAATTTTAGAGAAGATCTTTTTTATCGTTTAAATGTCGTTCCTGTTTCGCTACCTCCTTTGAGAGATCGCACAGAGGATATCCCTCATCTGGTTGAAAAGTTTCTGCTTATGTACAACAGGGGAAGGCCGCATGCGATCCGGGAGTTTACTTCCGAAGCGATGCAAAAGCTTAAAGCATATGACTGGCCGGGTAATGTGAGGGAGTTGCAAAATCTTGTGCAAAGGCTGTGTATTCTTCACAATAAACCCACAGTGGATGTCGATGCGCTGCCTGAAAAATTCAAAAAACTCGATAGCCCCGAAAAATCCGGACTTCTTCAAACAGAGAGCCATTATAATGGCCATTTGGATTTTCATGCCATGACCGTTGATTTTGAAAACCGCCTGATCCTTCACGCTTTGTTTAAAACCAACTGGAACAAAAAGGAGGCTGCCAAGTTGCTGAAGATGAAACGAACGACTCTGCTGGAAAAAATTAAAAGAAGAAATCTGCGGCAATAAAATACTAAAGAATAATTGATAATTACCGATAAAATAGAAGTGCTGATAAAAAACAAAAATCCGGATGAGCTGGATTACAAGTGTTTAACTTCAATTTCCG
>SL_3KL_010_SEDDRAFT_10003706_pt1 | contig 13852 bp, 12 predicted proteins | sample SodLakKL_010_SED_2_FD_10381 | JGI IMG/M metagenome (IMG submission 10381)
GAGCCGGTGGAGATTGAGCCGCGCGTGACCGTGGCTCGCGTCGTGCGTCGCGACAGCCGTTACGTGGATGAGAAGCTCGAAGGGACCGACCGATGAGCGAGATTCGCAACTTCACCATGAACTTCGGGCCGCAGCACCCGGCCGCACACGGCGTGTTGCGTCTCATTCTGGAAATGGACGGCGAGATCGTCGAACGCGCCGACCCGCATGTCGGCCTGCTGCACCGCGCCACCGAGAAGTTGGCCGAGTCCAAGCCCTACAACCATTCCATCGGTTACATGGACCGGCTCGACTATGTTTCGATGATGTGCAACGAGCATGCCTACGTGCGTGCCATCGAGCAGCTGCTGGGCATCGAACCGCCGGAGCGCGCCCAGTACATCCGCACCATGTTTGACGAGGCCACCCGCATCCTCAATCACCTGATGTGGATCGGTTCCAATGCGCTCGATCTCGGTGCCATGGCGGTATTCCTGTATGCCTTCCGCGAGCGCGAGAACCTGATGGATGCCTACGAGGCCGTTTCGGGCACGCGCATGCACGCCACCTACTACCGTCCCGGCGGCGTCTACCGCGACCTGCCCGACCAAATGCCCAAGGTGGCCGAATCACCCTGGCGCAAGGGCAAGGACCTGGCGCGCATGAACGAGTGGCGCGAAGGTTCGCTGCTCGATTTTCTCGAGGCCTTCGCCGACGATTTCTTTGATCGGGTCGACGACTACGAAACGTTGCTGACCGACAACCGCATCTGGAAGCAACGCACCGTCGGTATCGGCGCCGTTTCGCCTGATCGCGCGCTGCAGCTAGGCTTTACCGGGCCGATGTTGCGCGGCTCTGGCGTGGAATGGGACCTCCGGAAGAAGCAGCCCTATGCGAAGTACCGGGAAATGGATTTCGATATCCCGGTCGGCACCAACGGCGATTGCTATGACCGCTACCTGGTGCGCATCGAGGAAATGCGCCAGTCGGCCAGCATGGTCAAGCAATGCATTGCCTGGCTGCGCGAGAACCCGGGTCCGGTGATGATTCGCAATTTCAAGGTCGCCCCGCCCACGCGCGAAGAGATGAAGGACGACATGGAAGCGCTCATTCATCACTTCAAGTTGTTCACCGAAGGGTACTGTGTGCCCGAAGGCGAGACCTATGCCGCCGTCGAGGCGCCCAAGGGCGAGTTTGGCTGCTATCTGATCTCCGACGGGGCCAACAAGCCGTTCCGCGTTCATCTGCGCGCACCGGGTTATGCGCATCTTTCGGCCATGCACGAAATGGCGAAAGGTCACATGCTCGCCGATATTGCCGCGTTGATCGCAACGCAAGATATTGTCTTCGGAGAAATCGACAGATGAGCATCGAAGCCACCGATCGAGTTGTCGAGGGCAAGAAGGAACTGCTCTCGGACGAGACGCGCAATGCCATCGACCACTGGCGCGCCAAGTTCCCTGAAGGGATCGAAGGGCGGCGCTCCGCCGTCATCCAGGCCCTGGTCGCCGCCCAGGAGCAGAACGGCGGCTGGGTGAGCAGCGAACTGATGGACGCGGTGGCCGACTATCTCGACGTGCCGCCGGTGTGGGTCTATGAGGTGGCGACGTTCTATTCGATGATCGAGACCGAGCCGGTCGGCCGCCACTCGATCTCGGTGTGCACCAATATTTCCTGCATGTTGTGTGGTTCGGACAAGATCGTCGAGCACATCGAAAAGAAACTGGGTGCGCGCATCGGTGAAACCACGCCGGACGGGCGCATCTTCCTCAAGCGCGAGGAAGAGTGCCTGGCCGCCTGCGTGAGAGCCCCGATGATGATCGTCGATGGCCACTACCACGAGAATCTCACGACCGAGAAGGTCGACGAGATCCTGGATGGGCTTGAGTAGGTATAGAAAACTGCAATGCACCACAGAGACACAGAGATCACAGAGTGTTTTGGAAGAACAACCAGTTTGGTTTTTCTCTGTGTTCTCCGTGCCTCCGTGGTGAGCGAATTTGAACGGGTGATTCGGCATGGTTGAGCACAGCGTCTGTTTCACGCATCTTGACGAAGAGAAGTGCTGGTCGCTGGAGGCTTGCCGCAAGCATGGCGGCTGGCAGGCCTGGGAGAAGATCGTCAAGGAAAAGACGCCTCAGGAAGAGATCATCGAGACGGTCAAGAACTCGGCCCTGCGAGGCCGGGGCGGTGCCGGTTTTCCGGCCGGCCTGAAATGGTCCTTCATGCCGCGTTCGGCGCCAGGACAGAAATACCTGCTGTGCAATTCGGATGAGTCGGAGCCCGGTACCTGCCATGATCGCGACATCCTGCGCTACAACCCGCATGCGCTGCTTGAAGGGATGGCAATCGCGAGTTACGCGATGGGTGCGACCAAGGCTTACAACTATCTACGCGGTGAGTTTCATCACGAGCCTTTCGAGCGTGTCGAGGCGGCCTTGAAAGAAGCGTACGACGCCGGGTACCTGGGTCGTGACGTCATGGGCTCGGGTATCGATATCGATATCTACAACGTCCTCGGTGCGGGTGCTTACATCTGCGGTGAGGAAACCGCGCTGATGGAGTCGCTGGAAGGCAAGAAGGGCCAGCCGCGGTTCAAGCCTCCGTTCCCCGCGAACTTCGGCGCCTGGGGCAAACCGACCACCATCAACAATACCGAGACCCTGGCCTCCGTGCCCATCATCATGCGTAACGGCGCACCTTGGTTCCTGGACCTGGGCAAGCCGAACAACGGTGGCGCCAAGATATTTTCGGTCTCCGGTCACGTCAACCGGCCGGGCAATTATGAAGTTCGCCTGGGCACGCCGTTTGCCGAACTGCTTGAACTGGCCGGGGGCGTGCGTGATGGCAATGCACTCAAGGCCGTTATACCCGGTGGCTCCTCCATGCCAGTGCTGCCGGCCGGGACCATGATGGAACTGACCATGGACTACGACGCCATCCAGAAAGCCGGTTCCGGCCTGGGTTCCGGCGCCGTCGTGGTCATGGACGAAACCACTTGCATGGTCGCTGCCTGCACCCGCGTGGCGCGGTTCTACTATGCCGAGTCCTGCGGCCAGTGCACGCCGTGTCGCGAAGGCACCGGCTGGATGTACCGCGTACTCGAGCGCATCATGGCCGGCCAGGGGCGGGCCGAAGATATCGACCTGCTGCTCTCTGCCGCCGGCCAGATTGAGGGTCATACCATCTGCGCCTTCGGCGAAGCCGCTGCCTGGCCGGTACAGGGGTTCATCCGTCACTTCCGTCCCGAGTTCGAATACTTCATCGAACACGGCCGCTCCATGGTGGCCGAAAAGTTCGGGGAGGCGGCATGAACCAGTTCAATCGCACCACTCAGACACAGAGGACACAGAGAAATACAGAATCTTTTCTTCAAATCGGAAAACTCTGTGTGCTCTGTGTCTCTGTGGTGAATGGCTTTTCGAGACACTGATATGGCGACCGCAGAAGATCAACAAGTCGAGACCGTCACCATCGAGGTTGATGGGCGCGAGTTCGAGGCTGTCAGGGGTGAGATGATCATCCAGGTCACCGATCGTGCCGGCATCGACATTCCACGCTTCTGCTATCACGAGAAGCTGACGATCGCGGCCAACTGTCGCATGTGCCTGGTCGACGTGGAAAAAGCGCCCAAGCCACTACCGGCCTGTGCCACGCCGGTGGCCGACGGCATGAAGGTGTTTACCCAGTCGCGTCGCGCGGTCGATGCCCAGCGCGGCGTGATGGAATTCCTGCTGATCAATCATCCGCTCGATTGCCCCATCTGTGACCAGGGCGGCGAGTGCGAGCTGCAGGATCTGTCCATGGGTTACGGCCGCTCGGTCTCGCGCTTTACCGAGCGCAAGCGGGTGGTCAAGGACAAGAACATCGGGCCGCTGGTCGCCACCGACATGACCCGCTGCATTCATTGCACGCGTTGTGTGCGGTTCCTCGAGGAGATCGCCGGCACCGCCGAACTGGGTGGCGTCGGACGCGGTGAGCATACCGAGATCTCGACCTTCGTCGAGCGCAACATCGAGTCGGAGCTATCGGGCAACATTATCGATCTGTGCCCGGTCGGCGCGCTCACCAACAAGCCGTTTCGCCATACCGCACGGCCATGGGAAATGCGTGCAAGAAAATACGTGGGAACCCACGATTGCCTCGGCTCGCATCTTCACTACCACACACGCGGCGGACGCATCATGCGCGCCGTGCCGCGTGACAACGAGGCGGTCAATGAATGCTGGCTGGCCGACCGCGACCGCTACAGCCACTTCGGCCTTTCCAGTGCCGACCGTTTGACTGTACCGCGCATCCGCGACAACGGTCAGTGGCGGGAGACCGACTGGGGAACGGCCCTTGAGTTCGCTGCCCGAACCCTGAAGGAAGCAGGCGAGGACCTGGGTGTGCTGATGTCGCCGCGCGCCACCGCCGAGGAACACCTGCTGGCCGTGCGTCTGGCCCGTGGGCTGGGCAGTGACAGTATCGACCATCGACTGCGTGTCAGCGATTACTCGCATCCCGAAACCGGCCGTGCGCGACTGGACCGTCCCACCCGCGATCTGGCCGAAGCCGATGCCATCTTCCTGGTCGGCAGCAATATCACCCATGAACAGCCCATTCTCGGTCACCGGGTACGTACCGCATGGCGCAAGAACGGTGCGAAGGTCATGGATCTCAACCCGGTTGCCTATGATTTCCATTTCGACCTGGTCGAACGGTTGATCGTGCCACCGCAGGCCATGGTCGATACCCTTGGCCGGGTGGCGAAGGCTGCCGCCGACTTGAGCGGTCGGTCGCTGCCGGAGGGCACGTCAGGCGAGTTCATCGCCGCGCGTGAACCCGACAGTCGGGATCGAAGTATTGCCGAGCAGATGCACTCGGCCGGTAGCGGCATCCTGCTGCTCGGCGACGGTGCGCTCAATCATGCCCGGGGCGGTTGGTTGCGCAGCCTGGCCGAATGGCTGGCCGAGGCGCTGGACGTGGCCCTGATGATCCTGCCCGGCCCGGCCAACAGCGTCGGGGCTGCGGCTGCCGGAGCCCTGCCGGGCGAAGGCGGGCTGAATGTCCGCACCATGCTCGAGGCCCCGCGACCCGCCTACCTGCTGTGGGACCTGGAGCCGTGTTTCGACCTGTTCGATCCGCAACTGGCGCGCAAGGCACTTCAAGGCGCCGGCTCGGTGGTGGCCGTGACCGCATTCGTCAGCGATGAGTTGGAGCAGCTGGCCAGCGTGATGCTGCCGCTGGCCCCGGCACCGGAATGCAGCGGCACCTGGATCAATGCCGATGGCCACCGCGAATGGCTGGAAGCGGCGTGCAAGGCACCGGGTCAGGCCCGGGAAGGCTGGAAGATCTTGCGTCGGCTTGGCGAGGTTGCGTCTGTCGACGGCTTCGACTTCGCTACCGTGAGTGAAGTGCGTGATCTTTTCGATGCAAATCAGCCGGTAACCGGCGGGGAGTCCGGGCTGCGGATGCCAGAAGCGACGGATGCCGACGTCCTGTGGCGTATCGGTGATGTGCCGATCTATGCCGGCGATACACTTCTTCGCCGCGCCCCGGCCCTGCAGCAAACCCACCATGCCGGTCCGACCCGCGTGCATGTGAATTCGGCAACTGCCGCGCGCCATGGCCTGGCCGATGCCGAGCGCGTGCGGGTCAGTCAGGGTGAAGCGTCGGTCGAGCTGCCGCTGGTGATCGATGATCGCATCGCTCCTGGCGGTGTATGGCTGCCGGCGGCGACCTGTGCTGCCCATGAGTTGGGCGCGAGCAGCGGCGAGCTTCGCCTGGAGGCCTGCCGATGATGGAGCAGCTCTCCATACTGGCGTGGACGTGGGCCAAGATCATGATGATCGTGCTGCCGGTCACGATCGGGGTGGCCTACTTCACCTACTTCGAACGCAAGGTGCTCGGTTACATGCACTCACGTCGCGGCCCCAACCGGGTCGGTCCGCTGGGGCTGCTGCAGCCGTTTGCCGACGTGTTCAAGATGCTGTTCAAGGAAATCATCATCCCGACCAATGCCAACCGGTTCCTGTTCCTGCTGGCACCGGTGCTGGCGCTGGCGCCGGCCCTGACCGCGTGGGCGGTGATTCCGTTTGACGACTGGCTGGTGCTGGCCGATATCGATGCCGGCCTGCTGTTCGTGCTGGCGCTGACTTCCATGGGGGTCTACGGTATTCTCGTCGGCGGCTGGGCCTCGAACTCCAAATACGCCTTGCTCGGGGGCTTGCGCGCCGCGGCACAGACGGTCAGCTACGAGATCGCCATGGGCTTTGCCCTGGTCGGCGTCGTCGTGCTGGCTGGCACGCTCAACCTCACCGGTATCGTGAACGCCCAGTCCGGCGGCATCTGGAGCTGGTTCTGGCTGCCGTTGCTGCCGCTGTTCGTGATTTACTTCATCTCCGGTGTGGCCGAGACCAACCGTGCGCCGTTCGATGTCGCCGAGGGCGAGTCGGAGATCGTCGCCGGTTTCCATACCGAGTACTCCGGTTCGGCCTTTGCGGTCTTCTTCCTGGCCGAGTACGCCAACATGATCCTGATTTCGGCGCTGGCCGCATTGCTGTTTCTGGGCGGCTGGCTGAGCCCCTTCCAGGGCATTCCGGTGATCGGCGACACTTTCCTCGGCGCCGGCGGCATCCACTGGTTCCTGCTCAAGACCGCGGTGTTCTGTTTCCTTTACCTGTGGTTCCGCGCCACCTTCCCGCGTTACCGTTACGATCAGATCATGCGCCTGGGATGGAAGGTGTTCATCCCCATCACCATTGTCTGGATCATGGTTGCCGGGGTGTTCCGGGTGCTGGGCTGGTACGGGAGTTGATGCCATGAATGCCGTCGTCCGCTACCTCAAATCGCTGATGCTGCTGGAACTGTTTCGCGGCATGGCCGTGACCTGGCGCTTCGGGCGTGCGCCCAAACCGACACTCAACTACCCGGAAGAGAAGACCCCGAAGTCGCCACGGTTTCGGGGGCTTCATGCGCTCCGTCGCTACCCCAACGGAGAGGAACGCTGTATCGCCTGCAAACTGTGCGAAGCGGTCTGCCCGGCACTGGCCATTACCATCGAGTCGCACCAGCGCGAGGACGGAACGCGCCGGACCACGCGTTACGACATCGACCTGTTCAAGTGCATCTACTGCGGCTTCTGCGAGGAGTCCTGCCCGGTCGATTCCATCGTGCTGACCGATATCAGCGAGTATCACATGGAAGAAAAGGTCCAGAAGGACGTGACCAAGCAGCAGTTGCTTGCCATCGGCGATCGATTCGAAGACAGCATCGCCGCCAATCGCGAGCGCGATGCCCAATACCGATAAGCCGGATCCAGATCATGCCCATCATCGAAATCGTCTTCTACCTGTTCAGCCTGGTACTGATTGCCTCGGCACTGAGCGTGGTGACCGTGGGCAACCCGGTGTATGCCGTGCTGTTTCTTGTGCTTGCGTTCTTCTCGGCCGCCTGCCTGTGGATCCTGCTGCACGCCGAGTTCCTCGCCATCGTCCTGGTGCTTGTCTACGTCGGCGCGGTGATGGTGCTGTTTTTGTTCGTGGTCATGATGCTGGATGTCAACGTCAGTCCGGGCAGTGAAGGTTTTACCCGTTACCTGCCTGCCGGGGTGCTGGTCGCTTTTGCCATGGCGGTCCAGATGTTTCTGGTGATCTGGACGCGCGGGATGGAAACCGTGCCCATGCCCGAGCCGAAGGAGGAAGGGTACAGCCATACTCGTGAGCTGGGCGAGTTGCTTTACACTGATTACCTCTACGCCTTTGAAATCGCCGCAGTTCTGTTACTGGTGGCGATCATTGCCGCAATTTTGCTGACCCACCGCAAGCGTCCGGAAACGAAGCACCAGGACCCGAGTCGCCAGGTAAAGGTTCGGCGCGAGGACCGAGTACGACTGGTCAAGATGAAGTCGGAAGGGGAGGAGCGCTGAGATGCTGACGCTGGCTCATTTCCTCACCCTGGGTGCCGTGCTGTTCGCCATCAGCGTTGCCGGTATCTTCATAAACCGCAAAAACGTGCTCATTCTGCTGATGTGCATCGAGTTGATGCTTCTGGCAGTCAACATGAATTTCGTCGCCTTCTCACGTTTTCTCGACGTCATGGACGGGCAGGTGTTCGTGTTCTTCATCCTGACCGTGGCCGCCGCCGAAGCGGCCATCGGGCTGGCCATTCTGGTAGTGCTTTTTAGAAACCGCCGCTCCATCAGTGTCGACGACATCGCCGATTTGAAGGGGTGAACGTGCTGGAGTTTCTTGGAACCGCAGATTACGCAGACTGGCGCAGATTAAAAAGACTGAATGAAACGATATGGAAATGAGGGTTGACAGAGATGGCGAGCTGGCGGATTGCGCGGAAGAGCGGTTGTTTCTGTGTGCTCTTTCCAATCTGCGTGAATCTGCGAAATCTGCGGTTTCAAGTACTCGTGAAGTCGGAGCATTGCAGTGAAAATCGAAACGGTCATTTTGCTGATTCCGCTGCTGCCGTTGATCGGTTGTCTGGTCGCGGGACTGTTCCGGCACCAGGTCGGGCGGGCCGGGGCGCACTGGGTCACCATTCTGGCGGTGGCCGGTTCGTTCCTGTTGTCGACTTACGTGGCCTGGGAAGTGTTCTTCAACGGCCTGCCGGTGCTCGACTACAGTGTCTATACCTGGGCGATTGCCGACGGCATCCGCTTCGAGATCGGTTTTCTGATCGACAGCCTGACCGCCCTGATGATGGTGGTGGTCACCTTCGTTTCACTGATGGTGCATATCTACACCATCGGTTACATGCACGAAGACGACGGCTACCAGCGCTTTTTTGCCTACATCAACCTGTTCACCTTCGCCATGCTGATGCTGGTGATGGCCAACAACTTCCTGCAGTTGTTCTTCGGCTGGGAGGCGGTCGGACTGGTCTCCTACCTGCTGATCGGTTTCTGGTTCCGGAAGGAATCGGCCACGAAGGCCAACCTCAAGGCCTTCCTGGTCAACCGCGTCGGTGATTTCGGTTTTCTCATCGGCATCGCCGCGGTGTTGATGTACTTCGGCTCGCTCAACTACGGCGAGGTGTTCGGACAGGTGGAACAGGTCGAGGGGACGACCATCTCCATCTTTGGCGCGACCGAGTGGTCGCTGATGACCTTCATCTGCATCTGCCTGTTTATCGGTGCGATGGGCAAGTCGGCGCAGGTGCCGCTGCACGTGTGGCTGCCCGATTCCATGGAAGGGCCGACACCCATCTCGGCGCTGATCCATGCCGCCACCATGGTCACCGCCGGTATTTTCATGGTGGCGCGTCTCTCCCCGGTCTTCGAGGCCTCGGAGGCGGCGCTGAGCTTCATCCTGGTCATCGGTGCGGTGACGGCGCTGTTTATGGGCCTGGTCGGTATCGTTCAGAACGACATCAAGCGTGTAGTGGCCTATTCGACCCTCTCGCAGCTCGGTTACATGACCGTGGCACTGGGAGCGTCCGCCTACGCCGCGGCCATTCTCCACCTCATGACCCACGCTTTCTTCAAGGCGCTGCTGTTCCTGGCGGCCGGTTCCGTGATCATGGCCCTGCATCACAAGCAGGACATGCGCGAAATGGGCGGGCTGTCGAAGTACCTGCCGATCACCGCGGCGACTGCGTGGATCGGTTCCCTGGCGCTGATCGGCTTTCCGTTCTTTTCCGGTTTCTATTCCAAGGACCTGATCATCGAATCGGTCAAGCTGGCCGAACGCCCGGGCGTGGCTTTCGCGACCTTCGCGGTCTATGCCGGCGTGGTGGTGACTGCACTCTACAGCTTCCGCATGCTGTACCTCGCCTTCCACGGCCCGACGCGCATGGACGAGGAAACCAGGGCCCATGCCCACGAATCGCCGCTGGTGGTGACGATTCCGCTGATCCTGCTGGCCATCCCGTCGGTACTGATCGGCTACTTCACCGTCGAGCCGCTGCTGTTCGGCGGGGCGTTGTCCGATGCCATTACCGTTCGTGCCGCCAACGACGTGGTCATGATGCTGGCCGACAAGTTCGACGGGCCGTTCGCCTTCGGCCTGCACGGCTTCGTCACCCCGGTGTTCTGGCTGGCCATGCTGGGCGTGGCCATTGCCACGTATGTCTATCTGTTCAACCCGCAACTGGCCGAAAAGATTCGCTCACGCGTCATGCCCTTGTGGACTGTGCTCGATCGCAAGTACTGGTTCGACGAGCTCTACCAGAAGGTGCTCACCGGCGCCGGACTGAAGGTGGCCGACGGCCTGTCGAGAGGCGGTGACCAAACCGTCATCGACGGTTGGCTGGTCAACGGCTCGGCGCGAATGGTCGGACGCATGTCGGCGGCGCTGCGCCAGTTGCAGTCGGGCTTCCTCTACCACTACGCCTTCGTCATGGTCGTCGCCCTGGTGGCGCTCGTGGCGTCGTTCGTGCTGCTGCGATAAGGAACTGAATGAATGCTTGATTGGCCACTGCTCAGTCTGCTGATCTGGATTCCGATCGTTGCGGCGTTCGTGGTCGCCGCGCTGGGCGTACGCATGCCCAAGCTGGTACGACCAATAGCGCTGATCGCCGCATTGGTCAGTTTCGTGTTGTCGCTGGTGCTCTATGCCGGCTTCGATGTCACCACCTCGGCCATGCAGTTCCAGGAAACGACTGAGTGGATTGGCGCATTCGATGTCAACTATCACCTTGGAGTTGACGGCCTGTCGCTGCCGCTGATTCTGCTGACCACGCTCATCGGCGTGCTGATCATCATCGCCGGGTGGAGAATCGAGAATCAGCCCCACCTGTACCTCGCTGCCTTCCTGGTCCTGCAGGGCTTGATGGTGGGCGTGTTCTCCGCGCTCGACGCACTGCTGTTCTATGTCTTCTTCGAAGCCATGCTGGTGCCGATGTTCCTGATCATCGGTATCTGGGGCGGGCCGAACCGCATTTACGCCACCGTCAAGTTCTTCCTGTTCACCTTCTTCGGCTCGGTGTTCATGCTGATCGCGCTGATCTGGCTGTATCTGCAGTCGGGCACGTTTGCGATACTCGAACTGCATGATTTTCCGATCGCGCTGACTGCGCAGATCTGGATCTTTTTGGCATTCCTGATCGCATTTGCCGTCAAGGTGCCGATGTGGCCGGTGCATACCTGGCTGCCCGACGCCCACGTCGAGGCGCCTACCGGCGGATCGGTGGTGCTGGCCGCAGTCATGCTCAAGATCGGCGGGTATGGATTGGTCCGTTTCTCGCTGCCGATCACGCCCGATGCCGCTGCCGCGCTGGACTGGCTGGTCATCGGACTGTCGCTGGTGGCGATTGCCTATATCGGCTTCGTGGCGCTGGCCCAGAGCGACATGAAAAAGCTCATTGCCTACAGCTCGATCTCCCACATGGGTTTCGTCACGCTGGGGCTGTTCCTGGCCTTCGCCATCGCTCGCAATACCGGTGAGACCACCGGGTCCGGCCTGGGCATTACCGGGGCGATGGTGCAGATGATTTCGCACGGTTTTATCTCAGGCGCCATGTTCCTGGCCGTGGGCGTGCTTTATGACCGCATGCACAGCCGCGAGATCACCGCCTACGGTGGTGTGGCCAACACCATGCCGTGGTTCGCGATGTTCGCGGTGCTGTTTTTCATGGCCAACTCCGGATTGCCGGGGACGTCGGGCTTTGTCGGTGAGTTCATGGTCATCCTGGCCGCCTTCCATGCCAACTTCTGGTTCGCCTTTGTTGCCGGCACCACGCTGATCCTGGGCGCGGCCTACAGCCTGTGGCTGGTCAAGCGTGTGTTCTACGGTGAAGTGGCCAACCCGGATGTCGGTGCACTCAAGGATCTGGGCCGGCGTGAGTGGCTGGTCATGATTGTCCTGGCCGTGATGGTCATCGGCGTGGGCGTCTGGCCGTATCCGTTGATCGAAATGATGGAAGCCTCGGTTACCAACCTGGTCGAGCACATCATGCAATCGAAAATTAACTAGTGTGCACCACGGAGACACAGCGTTCACAGAGGAAAGAATTTTTCTTGATGGAGAGAGTCCTCGAAAACGAGTTCACGAGTGAAATCATCGGCGCCGCCATCGAGGTTCATCGAGCAATTGGCCCGGGATTGCTTGAGTCGGCGTACGAGGAATGCATAAGCTCGGAACTGACAAGCCGGGGTGTTTCACACCGCCGGCAGGTCCCTTTGCCGATCGAGCACAAGGGACGTCGGTTGGACTGTGGTTATCGTCTGGATCTTCTGGTCGAGGAGCGTGTCGTGGTTGAAATAAAGTCAGTAGAGCAGCTGCAGCCGATTCACGATGCGCAACTGCTGACCTATATGAAGCTCGGGAAGTGGTCGGTTGTATTATTGAACAATTTCAACGTGCCCGTGTTGAAGCGTGGCATTGAACGCAGAGTGCTTTAGTAGTTTTTCTCTGTGAACTCTGTGTCTCTGTGGTGAACTGGATTTTTTCAAATGACCTTAGCTGAACTGCAACTGGCGCTACCCGAGATTTTCGTGCTGACGATGGCCTGCGTCATTTTGCTGGCCGATCTGTTCATTTCCGACGAACGTCGCGGGCTGACGCACACGCTGGCGGTAGGCACGTTGATCTTTGCCGCCATCCTGACCGGGCGCCTGATGATGGCACCGGGCGAAGTGATGCATGCCTTTGCCGATACCTTCGTGCGCGATCGCTTTGGCGATGTGCTCAAGGTGTTCAGTTACATCATCCTGGCCGGTGTGTTCGTCTACGCCAAGCATTACCTGCGCATGTTCGGCCTGTTCAAGGGCGAGTTCTACACGCTCAGCCTGTTTGCCCTGATCGGCGTGATGGTGATGATCTCGGCCTCGAGCATGGTGACCCTTTACCTGGGCCTGGAGTTGCTGGCGCTATCGACCTATGCCCTGATCGCGCTTAACCGCGATTCGCTGCCTGGATCGGAAGCAGCGATGAAGTACTTTATTCTCGGTTCTCTGGCATCGGGTATGCTGCTCTACGGCATGAGCCTGATCTTCGGTGCCACGGCCTCGCTGCAGCTCGACGAGATCAGCCGCGCGCTGGCTGCCGGGGTGGGTGACGACATGTTGCTGACCTTCGGCCTGGTATTCGTCGTTATCGGTGTGGCCTTCAAGCTGGGTGCGGTGCCGTTTCACATGTGGGTGCCCGACGTCTACCACGGCGCGCCGCTGGCGATCACGCTGTTCATCTCCTCGGTGCCCAAGCTGGCCGGCCTGGCGTTGGCCATCCGCCTGCTCGACAATGGCCTGATCAGCCTGCACGGCGACTGGCAGACCATGCTGGTGGTGTTGGCTGCGCTGTCGCTGATCATCGGCAACGTGGTCGCCCTCGCCCAGACCAACATCAAGCGCATGCTGGCCTACTCCACCATTGCCCACATGGGTTTCATGCTGCTGGGTATTCTTGCCGGCACACCCGAAGGCTACGCCGCGGCGATGTTCTATGCCATCGTCTACGCCATCATGTCGGCCGGTGCGTTTGCCGTCATCATCCTGCTGTCGAACAACGGTGTCGAGGCCGACCAACTCGACGACTTCAAGGGGCTGGCCAAACGCAACCCCTGGCATGCCTTTCTGATGATGATGATGCTGTTTTCACTGGCGGGCATTCCGGTATTCGTCGGCTTCTTCGCCAAGTGGCAGGTCATTGCCGCAGCACTTTCGGCCGGCTTCACCGGCCTGGCCGTGCTGGCCGTGGTCACCGCGGTCATCGGCGCCTTCTACTATCTCCGTGTGGTCAAGTTGATGTACTTCGACGAACCCGAGCACACCGACCGGGTCCCCGCTCCGGTAGACTTCCGCGCCGTCCTCACCATCAACGGCGTCGCGGTCCTCGGCCTCGGCATCTTCTCCGGCGGATTGATCAGCCTCTGCGTCAGCGCGTTTGTTTAGGGACTAGGGGTCAGGGTTCAGGGTTCAGGTTTCAGGTTTCAGGTTTCAGGT
>SL_3KL_010_SEDDRAFT_10003707_pt1 | contig 13849 bp, 12 predicted proteins | sample SodLakKL_010_SED_2_FD_10381 | JGI IMG/M metagenome (IMG submission 10381)
TCCCAAGGGTATGGCTGTTCGCCATTTAAAGTGGTACGCGAGCTGGGTTTAGAACGTCGTGAGACAGTTCGGTCCCTATCTGCCGTGGGCGTTGGAAATTTGAGGGAAGCTGCTCCTAGTACGAGAGGACCGGAGTGGACGTACCCCTGGTGTTCCGGTTGTCACGCCAGTGGCACTGCCGGGTAGCTACGTACGGTCGGGATAACCGCTGAAAGCATCTAAGCGGGAAGCCCCTCCCAAGATCAGATTTCCCTGGACCCTTGAGGTCCCTGAAGGTCCGTCGAAGACTACGACGTTGATAGGCCGGGTGTGGAAGTGCAGTAATGCATGGAGCTAACCGGTACTAATTGACCGTGAGGCTTGACCATATAACACCCAAGCAGTTGGCGTGCATGTAATGCATCGGCCTGTATTGCCCAAGACTTCCCGAATCAGTCCTGTCGTCGAAGAACGGCAGGGCGGCCAGTTTGCCTGGCGGCCATAGCGAGCGGGAACCACCCGACACCATTCCGAACTCGGAAGTGAAACCGCTCTGCGCCGATGGTAGTGTGGTGTTTCGCCATGCGAGAGTAGGTCACCGCCAGGCTCCAATCCCAACCCCGTACGTCCTTTGCGATGTACGGGGTTTTTTTTGTCCTCGGGTTTCAGGGCAAGCGGTTGTTGCGATAGGCATTCCAGTGCTCGAGGACGCGATCCACGTAGTTTTCGGTTTCGCGATAGGGTGGGATGCCGCCGTGGCGATCCACGGCGCCCGGGCCGGCGTTGTATGCGGCCAGTGCGAGGACGATATCGCCGTTGTAGCGGTCCCCCCCCATCGTGGACATCGAAGCTGTCGCGTACGCCCAGGGCTTCCGCGGTTGTGGGCATGAGCTGCATCAACCCCTGTGCGCCCACGCGCGAGACCGCTTTCGGATCGAAACAGGATTCGACCGCGACGATGGCGCGGGCCAATTCATATTCGACGTCGAAACGCTCGGCGTACTCGGCCAGTGGTGTGGCAATGGCATCCGCACGCGCGCGCCTTTCGCCCTCGCTCAAACCCAGGCATGACACGCGGGCAGGGGGGCGACCGTGATAACCAATGAACTCCATTTCGGGGAGCTGGGCACCGCTTGCGGGCCGGTCGGTCAGCCAGACTGTACCGTCGCTGTCACGGTACTTGTAGGTCGGGCCGTCCGCGGAGACCGAAGGTGACGCCGTCGCAGCCAGCACGAATGCCGCCGCCAGTGCGTGGCGAAGGCCGAAGCCGTGCGGCAGGGGTCGCATTCGCATCCGCGGTCATCCCCCCGGGGTGCGCCGATGAGTGAACGGTATGTCAGTATAGCAGGCACACTGGCGTCGCAGCGCAGCACAAGGCCGCAGCGGGGCTTGTGCACGGGCGCGTCAGCGGGCGGTCGACAAGTGCGGAGAGGGTGAATGAGCGAGATCCGGGAGTCCATCCTGGCCTGGCTTGCGACAGATGCGCAGGTGTCCGGTGCCGAGCTGGCCGAGCACTTCGGCATAACCCGCGCCGGCATCGCACGCCACATCGCGCGCCTGCGCGCGGATGGTTGGGAGATCACCGGCCAGGCGGGTGCGGGCTACCGCCTGGAGGGGCCCGGACGTCCCCTGCGGCGCGCTGTCATCGAGGAGGAATTGGCGGCGGCTGATGGGCGCATCCACGCACTCGAGATCCTGCGCACGGTCGACTCCACGAGCACACGTCTGGCGAGCGGCGATCTACCCGGCGGTGGCATGTTCCAGGTGTGCCTGGCGGATCAGCAGACCGCGGGCCGCGGCCGCCGTGGCCGCCGTTGGCAAAGTGAGCCCGGTTGCGGGATTGTTCTGTCCGTCGGGACGACCAGTGAGTTCGCCCCGGCGGATCTGGTGCCCATGGGCTTGGTGGTGGCCGTGGCGGTGGCGGATGCGATCCATGCGGCCTGTGGCGTCGAGGTGAATATCAAGTGGCCGAACGACCTGGAGGTGAACGGTGCCAAACTGGGCGGTATTCTCGTCGACTTGACGGGTGAGGCTGCCGGACCCACCCGCGTCGTGGTCGGCATCGGGGTGAACCATGACCTCGGAGGCGTTTGCACCATGATCGACGACCGCTGCGTGACCGACCTCGCTCGCGCAGCCCCTGCCGGGGAAGTGCCGGGCCGTGAAGTCGTTGCCGCCGCCATTCTGCGCACGCTGGTTGCTGCCTGGGACCGCTTCGTCACCGAGGGTTTCGCCCCCTTCCGGAGCGCGCTGGCCGCACGCGACTGCCTCGTGGATCGCCGCATTCGGATCGACACCGCGCCGGGCAGCCACTTCACGGGCATTGCACGCGGCGTCGACGACATCGGCGCCCTGTGCGTCGATGTCGATGGCCACCGTCGTCGCTTCTTCAGCGGCGACGTCAGCGTGCGGACCATGCGATGAAACTGCTGATCGATGTCGGCAATACTCGCGTGAAGTGGGTGACAGTGGTCGACGGGGCATTCCAGCATGCCGTGCGCCAGTGCGCCCACGACGCCTGTGCGACGGCCTGGGCGCGTCTGCAGCCGACACGCGTGATCGTGTGCAGCGTGGCGGCGGATGCGGTCACCGAAGGCGTACTGGAATCATTGCCCAGCAGCGCACCGGTGGTGAGGTTCCGGGCGCGGGCGGCGCAGGCGGGCGTGATCAGTCCCTACGCGGAGCCTGCCAGTCTCGGCGATGATCGCTGGGCGAATCTCATCGCCGCGCACACTCTGCATCCCGGTCGTGATGTCATCGTGGCCGATGCCGGAACCGCGGTGACCATTGACCTGCTGCGGGCGGAGGGTCAGTACGTGGGGGGAGCCATCCTGGCGGGCTATTCGGCCCTGCGCTCCGGACTCGTGGCGGCCGCGCCGGTCTTGCCGGCGAGCGGCGGGCGCGCGAGACTGCCGGCCACGAATACGGCGGATGCCGTGGCTGCGGGCGCCTGGTATGGGCTGGCGGGCGCGATCGAGCGCATCGCGCGCGAACTCGGCGGCACTGACGCGGGCTGTCTGCGGGTGCTCACCGGCGGCGATGCCGCCGCGCTGCAGCCGTTGCTGTCGCCGGATTGGCAGCACGACCCGCTGTTGACCATGCAAGGCCTGCTGGCCGCGGAGGAAGGTGAATGCGCTGGATCGCCCTCCTGCTCCTGATCGTCAATGCCGGTCTCGTGGGCTGGCAACTGGCCGGTACCCCGGGAGGGCCCACCTCCGAATACCAACCGCCGGAGGAGATCGGCCGTCTGGCCCTGCTGCGCGAGCCTGCCGAAGCGACTGCAACCTCGACGGCACGCGCGGCCGAGCCGGAACCGGAACCGGTGTGCTTCAGTATCGGCCCCTTTGGCGATGCCGATACGTCCGCTGCCGCCGGCGAGCGCCTGGCCGATCTCGGGCTCGATCCGACCGAGCGTGTACTGGTGGATGAGGAAACGACCGGATACCAGGTGTTGTTGCCGCCTCACGACTCCTATACGGATGCGGTGGAGACCACGCGTGAACTGTCGGAGCGTGGTATCCAGGACTACTTCATCGTGTCCGATGACCAGGCCTTGCGTAACGCCGTTTCACTCGGCGTATTCAGTGAACGCAGTTACGCGCTGGCGCACATGGCGCACATCGAGGAGCTCGGCTTCACGCCGGATCTGCGGGTGCGCACGCGCGAACGTGAACGCTACTGGCTGGACTACCGCGATGCTGGCAGTGTGGTGCGCGCGGAAGAGATCGAGGCCTGGGTAGGCGAGGGGCCGTTGCAACGCCTGCCCAGGGATTGCTGACGAACGACCTTGCGGCGCCGGCTGAACCGAGGCCAATCGTCGTTGCGGCGCGGCCGAAAGGCCCGAGTCCCTGCGGGTGAGGCGTTGCGGCGAGTTGTGACCCGTCGGTTGAGCGCTTATCCTCCGCCCGAAGACCGCGCGTTACGCGTCCGGCACCAGCCCGAAGGAGTCCACTGTCCATGACCCTTGTCAGCATACTGCTCGCGCTTGCCATTGACCGCCTGACGCTGTGGCATCGCGATAGCGGCCTGCAGCAGATCTGGCAGCAGCTACTGGAGACATTCGCCCGTCGCATGCCCACGGGCTGGGATGGTATGGGCGGTGGCCTGCTGCTGATACTGCCACCCGTTCTGGTCATGGGGTTGATCCAGTGGCTGATCGCCGGCTGGCTGTTCGGCCTGGTGGGAATCGTTCTGGCTGTGGCCGTCCTGGTCTTCATGCTGGGGCCGCTCGACGTCGTCAATAGCGTGGACGACTACATCGACGCACGGCGGAGCAATGACCCCGAGCGCAGCGACTTCTACTACCGCCGCGTCGTGGGTGAGGCACCACCGGAATCGCCGGTGGAAGAGGGCCGGGCGATGGCCCGCGCCGTGTTTCACCAGGGGCACGACCACCTGTTCGGCACCCTGTTCTGGTTCTGCGTGCTGGGACCGATGGGCGCCGTGTTCCACCGTGTGGCGGCGGAAGCGGCACTGCGACCCGGCTCGGCCATCAATGCAAGGCCCGCCCTGGCCAGAGCCACCCGCGACATTTTCGCCGTGCTTTCCTGGATCCCCACACGCCTGCTGGCCTTCGGCTACGCGATGACGGGCAGTTTCGAGGCCGCCCTGCGCCAACTGCGCGTGGGTGCAGTGGGCGCGGCCGGTGACTGGCTGCGAGCCAACCAACTGTTGCTCGCCGATACCGGGGCCGCTGCCCTGCGCAGTGGTGAGGACGACAGCGGTGATCTCGCCGCAGAGGTCGACCGGCGCGCCAACGATGCGGCGACCGCGGTGGCAGCCGCACGCGCGCTGGTGATGCGCGCGGTCGTCTTCTGGCTGGCGATCCTGGCGCTGCTGACGCTTGCGGGCTGGCTGGGTTGAGGCGCTCGCGGGCGCGCGCCGCCCGCGATTTCAATGCCCCGCGAGTGTACCCCCGAGGGACACTAGAGCTTGGCGGCAACTGCCTCCGCGACGGTGAAGAACCGAATGCCGCGGAAAAGAATCTCGACGCGATCATTGTTCGCGTCGCCGTAGCGGGCAATGATTTCGACATCCATGCCCTCGCGGGTGGTGATGCAGCGTCCGGTGTCCACGTAGCGCTCATAGCGCGCGTCATTTCCCTCTTCCGTGAAGGCGACTGCAGCCTCCAGCCAGTGCGGCTGGCCACAGGCGGGATGGCCACCGGTCGTCGTGGCATCGGCCAGGGCGGTGAGCGGGGCGAGCAGGGCTGCGGCGAGACAGCCGGCAAGAACGGGTCGGCGCATGGTTCCTCCGCGGGTAACCGACATTCTTCTCCCATCATACAAGCATCGCCGGTCCCGGGGTACACCGTCGATCCGCCCGCACTCGACGCGCAGCCATTGACAGCGGAAAATCGGCTGCAGTAAAAGGCCCGGCCGCTACAGTTTCGTGGCGCGCGGATCACGGGAGGAGAGGCGTTGAACGACCCGACAGCAGCACGCGACCGCCATGCCGCAGCGCCGGAGGATGCGCCCCTGCGCGCCGACGTCCGGGTGCTGGGGACGCTGGTCGGCAAAGTGATCGCCGAGCAGTGTGGTGACTCCTTCTACCAGACCGTGGAGGCCGTCCGGCGCGCAGCCATCGGCCGCCGGCGCGGTGACGCCGGGGCCGGCGACGATCTCGGCCGCCATCTGCACAGCCTCGACACGGCGGCATCCGCTGAACTCGTGCGCGCGTTCGCCACCTACTTTCAGGTGGTCAATCTCGCCGAGGAGATCCACCGTATCCGCCGCCTGCGGATCCGCCAGCGATCCGGGGAGTCCCCTGAGATGGAGGGCCTGGTGGCGGCCTTCAGCGAGCTGCGTGCGGCGGGCTTCGGCATTGCCGAGTTGCGCGCTCTCATCGAGGACGTGGTGATTGAACCCGTGTTTACCGCGCACCCGACCGAAGCCACGCGGCGCTCGATCCTGGAGAAGCAGCAGCGCATCGTCCGCGCGCTGACCGATCGCCTTGATACCTCGATGACACCCGCCGAGGAGCGGGCGGCACTGGCCGTTGTGCGCGCCCAGGTCACGTCGGCGTGGCAGACCGAGGAGCACCCCAGCCTGCGCCCGAGCGTGGCCGACGAACTCGAGCACGTGCTGTTCTACCTGACGGATATCATCTACCGTATCGTGCCGCCCTTCTACGAGGAGGTGGAGGCGAGCCTGGAGCACGTCTACGGCGAAGAGGCGGCCACATTGACCCTGCCCGCCCTCTTGCGCTTCGCCTCCTGGGTCGGTGGCGACATGGACGGCAATCCGAATGTCAGCGCCGACACCCTGCGCCACGCCCTGCGCGAACAGCGCCGGGCCATCCTGGAGCGCTACCGTGCCGAGTGCCGCCAGCTCGCGCGCGGCCTGTCACAGTCCCTGACACGGGTGAGCGCGGATCCGGCCGTTCTCGACCGCATCCGCGCGTATGGGGAGATGTTCCCCCAGGCCGCGGAGCGTATCCCGCCCCGTCACCGCGGCATGCCCTACCGCGAGTACCTGCCGCTGATTTCGGCGCGCCTCGAGGCAACGATGGCCGACGCGGAGCACGCCTACGCGTCACCGGAGGAGTTCACCGCCGATCTGCGCGCGATGGCCGAGAGCCTCGAGAACAACCGCGGCCACCACGCCGGCCTGTTCAGTGTGCGCCGCTTCCTGCGCCGGGCGGAGACCTTCGGCTTCCACCTCGCCACCGTCGATGTGCGTCAGGACGCCGGCGTCCATCGGGAGGTCATGGGGCGCTGTATCGGTGATCCGGAGTGGGAGCAGCGTGAGCCGAATGAACGCGCCGACGTGCTGGAGGCGGCGATCCGCGAGGATCGGCCCTGCGCGCCGGTCGATGATGAACAGTCGGTGCGCGTGTTCGATGTCTTCCGGGCGATCCGCGAACTCCGTGCCGGCTACGGCGAGCGGGCGATCGGGTGCTACATCATCAGCATGACGCAGGACCGTGACGACATCCTGACAGTGCTGCTGCTGGCCCGCTGGGCCGGGTTGGTGAGCGACGATGGCTGGGTCGACCTCGATGTCGCCCCGCTGTTCGAGACAGTCGGCGACCTCGAGGCGGCGCCGCGCATCATGGAGCAGATGCTGGGTGACGAGCGCTACCGGGCCCATGTCGCGGCCCGCGGCGACCGCCAGGTCATCATGGTCGGCTACTCGGATTCGAGCAAGGACGGTGGCCTGGTCGCATCGCGCTGGGCCCTGCAGTGCGCGCAGACGGCACTGGTCGAGATCACCGAGCGTCATGGGGTGGACGTGACCTTCTTTCATGGTCGCGGCGGTACCACGAGCCGCGGTGGCGGGCGTATCCAGCAGGCCGTGCTCGCCGCACCGCGCGGGTCCGTGCGCGGGCGGTTGCGATTGACCGAGCAGGGTGAGGTCATCCACACCAAGTACGGCGTGCGCTCGACCGCGATGCGCACGCTCGAGACCAGCCTCGCCCCGGTCCTGCAGGCGACCGGAGTACCGCGCCCCGTGGACAGCCGCGAGGCGGCCTGGGAGACGGCGATGGCGCAGGTGGCGCAGGCCAGTCGGGCCGCCTACCGCGGTCTCGTCTACGAGGATGAGCGCTTTTTCGACTACTTCCGCTCGGCAACACCGATCGATGTCATCGAGCGCATGGCGATCGGCTCGCGGCCATCGGCACGCAAGGCCGGTCAGAGCATCCGGAACCTGCGCGCCATCCCGTGGGTGTTTGCCTGGACCCAGACTCGGCAGATTCTGCCCGGCTGGTTCGGCCTCGGCTCGGGCCTGGCGGCGGCCATTGATCGTGAGGGCGAGGCGTTCGTCGTCGACATGCTGCGTGAATGGCCCTTCTTCGCAACGGTGGTGAATGACACCGAGATGGTCCTGGCCAAGGTCGATCTCGGGATCGGCGCGCGCTACGCGGAGCTCGCTCCCGCTGCGTCCCAGCCCGTATTCGATGCGATCCGTGCCGAGTACGAGCGCACCGTGGACCTGATTCTGCGGCTCAAGGGCAACGCGGAGCTGCTGGATGATGAACCCCTGCTCAAGCGCTCCATCGGCCTGCGCAATCCCTACATGGATCCGATGAGCCTCATGCAGGTGGATCTGCTGGCACGCTGGCGTGCGGCCGACCGCGACGACGAGGGTCTGTTCCGTGCCCTGCTGGCGACCGTCAACGGCATCGCCCACGGCATGCAGCAGTCCGGCTGATTGCCCGCAACTCATCGTGGTCGGGCAGGAGACGGTAAAGGAGTCTCGCCAAGCCGCCAAGCCCGCGAAGTGAAAGGCTCTTCTTTGCGTGCTTGGCGGTTTGGCGAGAGTCAATCCGTGGCGAAGAGGAATCGAGGGCGGTAGTCCTTCGGCAAAGCTACGGAGAGTTCTCACCCTGCTTTCCTCCGCGCGCTCCGCGCCTCTGCGAGATCATTCCGCACGGCCGCACAACCGGGCATCTCACGTCGCTATTCGCGCGGCAGGATCAGCCGCACGCGTAGACCGGGTTCGTTGTCCTCGAGTATGACTTCGCCGTCGTGGAGCTGTGCCACGGCGGCGACGAGGCTGAGTCCGAGCCCGCTGCCCGGTGAACCGCGGCTTTCCTCCAGGCGGTAGAAGCGCTTGAGCACGGCGCCGCGCTTGTCCTCGGGGACTCCCGGCCCGGAATCCGCCATGCACAGTTCAACCCGTCCGGCGTGTTGCGCCACGCAAAGCGTGATCTGGCCGCCCGCGGGTGTGTACTTGACCGCGTTGTCGGCCAGATTGGTCAGCGCCTGGAACAGTACGTCGCGGTCCCCGAGCGCCTCGACGCCCGGCTGGGCGTTTACCGTGAGTGTCTGCTCATGCTCGGCTGCAACCGGCTCGTACAGATCGCCGACGTCATGTGCGAGCGCGGTGAGATCGACGGTGGCGAATCGGCGCCGGCTGCCGGACTCGACCTCGGCGATCCGCAGCAGGGCATGGAAGGTCTGCAACAGTCCGTCGGCCTCCTGGATCGCCGCGTCGAGCAGTTCAGGGTCCTCTTTCTCGCGCAGCTTCTCCAGGCGCCAGCGCAGGCGGGTCAGTGGGGTGCGCAGATCGTGGGCGATGTTGTCGGACACCTGGCGGACGCCGGCCATGAGATTCTCGATGCGGTCGAGCATGCGATTGAGGTTGTCCGCCAGGTGGTCGAACTGATCGTTGGCCCCACGTCGTGGCACGCGCCGGCGCAGATCTCCGGCCATGACTTCGCGAGCCGTGGCGTTGATGCGTTCGAGGCGGTAGGCAATGAGTCGAGCCGTCGCCACGCCGCCCGCGACGGCAAGCGCCGCGGCGAGGAGCAGGCCCCAGCCCAGCGCGGTGACGATGAGTTGACCGAATGAGCGCTGGTCCGCCACGTTGCGCCCGATGAGCAGGTAGAGCTGTCCGCCCGGCCGGTAGACACGGGCCCGGATTGGCTCGGGATCGCCCGGGCCGGCCGACAGGCTGAACTCGATCCAGCCACCATCATCGCGTTCAGCCTCGTCCGGCCAGCGATTGATGTTGCCCGCCATCGGCATGCGTTCGGGGTCGGCCAGGAGGTAGACGGAGCGGCGTCCCACGTTGGCCGCTGCCTTGTTGCTGACTTCGCGGGCGAGGGCCGCGACGCCACCCTGGCCGTAGTGGTTCGCCAGATCCGCGGCCTCCGCACTGATTTCGGCGTCGGTCTGGCGCTGCAGGTAGCCGGCGGTGGCGTAGTGCAGAAAGCCGAGCAGCAGCGCCATGGAGCCCGCGAAGAGCACCATGTACAGAACCGCGATGCGCAGCGTGGTGCTTTCAGGAAGTGCCCGGATTCGGCTCACGCAGGGTATATCCAGCGCCACGGACCGTCTGCAGCATTTCGCCGTCGAATCCGCGATCGATCTTCTGCCGCAGGCGGCTCACGTGCACGTCGATCACGTTCGTCTGCGGGTCAAAATTGTAGTCCCACACGTTCTCCAGCAGCATCGTGCGGGTGACGACCTGACCCGCATGGCGCATGAGGAACTCGAGCAGGGCAAACTCGCGGGGTTGCAGATCGATGGTCTGCCCGTTGCGCCGCACGGTTCGGCCGAGCAGATCCATCTCCAGCTCGCCGACCACCAGACGTGTGGTTTCACCCCCGGAGCTGGGTGCCTGACGGCGCATCAGGGCCTCCAGGCGCGCGATCAGTTCGGAGAACGCAAACGGCTTGACCAGGTAGTCGTCCCCACCCTCGCGCAGGCCGGTGACGCGGTCGTCGACCTGGCCCAGAGCCGACAGGATCAGCACGGGCGTCTTGATGTCCGCCTGGCGTACCGAGCGCACGATGGTCAACCCGTCCACCCCGGGGAGCATCCGGTCGATGATCATGGCGTCGAAGCGCTCCGACAGGGCGAGGAANAGCCCGTCCTTGCCGTGGCGCGCCTCGTCCACCACATGGCCATGTTCCTTGAGGCCTTTGCTCAGATAGGCGGCGACTTCCTTGTCGTCCTCCACTACGAGTATGCGCATCGATTCCCGGTTCCAGTCGGACTGGCGTCAGTTGGCGATCCCGCCCCTGTACAGGGGCGAAGCGTGAGTCACTCCTCCGGCGGCAGGGTCAGCGAAACGAACAGGGTACCGTCTCCACGTCGGATCTGCATGGCCACGGGTTCGCCGCGCGGGACCTCGCGCAGAGCTTCGCGCAGATCGTCCACGCTGCCGAGTTCGCGCCGTCCGATGCGCAGGAGAATGTCGCCCGGGCGAATACCCGCCTGGGCGGCCGGGCCGGCGGAGACGCGCTGGACCAGCAGGCCGCGGTCACCGATGCCGAGGTCCGCGCGTTCCGATTGCGTCAGTTCGCGCACGGCCACGTTGAGCGCGGAACCGGCTTCCTCGTCCGGTTCCGCGCTGCGTTCATCGCGCGGGGATGGGTCATCACGCTCGAGTTCACCGACCTCGACCGTGATGGTCCGGCGTTCGCCATCGCGAATGATCTGGACGTCGACCTCGGAGCCCGGGCGCGTCTGGCCCACCATCGGGGGCAGGCTCGACGAGTCGGCGATCCGGCGGCCATCGTAACTGAGGATCACATCCCCTGATTCCAGCCCGGCCGCTTCGGCGGGGCTGTCGGGCCTGACATCGGCGATCAGCGCCCCGGTCGGGTGATCGAGGCCGAACGACTGGGCAAGATCGCGATCGATACTCTGAATCGTGACGCCCAGGTAGCCGCGCTGAACCGTTCCGGTCTCGCGCAACTGGCGGGCGACGTCGCGCGCCACGTTGATCGGCACGGCGAACGACAGGCCCATGAAGCCGCCGGTGCGGCTGAAGATCTGAGCATTGATGCCTATGACTTCGCCATCGAGATTGAACAGTGGGCCGCCCGAATTCCCCGGATTGACCGCCACGTCGGTCTGGATGAAGGGCGTGTAGGTGTCGGTGGGCAGCTTGCGGTTGAGCGCGCTGACGATGCCCTGGGTGGCCGTGTGGTCGAGCCCGAAGGGGGATCCGATGGCCAGCACCCACTGCCCGACCTCGAGTTCGTCCGAGTCGCCGAAGCGCACCGTTGGCAGGTCTTCGGCTTCAATCTTGAGCAGGGCGACGTCACTGGGGCGATCGTAGCCGATGACCTGCGCCTCGAACTCGCGATTATCGTCGAGCTTGACCAGGATCTCGTCCGCATCGACCACCACGTGAGTATTGGTGAGAATGTAGCCGTCGGATTCGATGATGAAGCCCGAGCCGAGCGAACTGCGTTCGCGCGGGCGCTGCTCCGGACCGCCGCGCTCGAAGCGGCGGAAGAAATCCCGGAATGGACTGTCTTCCGGTAGTTGGTCGAGGAATTCGTCCGGGATGCCGCCGCTGCGCGTCTGCGTCTGCTCGATCTGCTGCGTGGTGGCGATGTTCACCACCGCGGAGCGATTGTCCTGGACGATGCGGGTGAAATCGGGGCCGGTCTGCTGGGTGGCGGCGCCCGCGGCGCTGGTCACAAGCAGGCCGCAAAACAGCACTGCGAAGATCAGGGATCGTTGCATCATTTTCGAGGAGTTCCGCAATAGCTTTGCAAGGATTGCCTGTCTGTATGGGGGCGGCGCAGCCCAAATTCCAGTGTGCCGGCAGGCGCCTTACCGATGCCTGTCACCACAATTACCGTTTCGTAAGGCGCTCCGGGGCGCATTCTGCCTCGATGAGGCTGCGAATGTCGCGGGCCACCGGGGCGGTGGTGCGCTCCACGATGCGCCGGATCAGGCCACTGAACGGGCGCAGGACCCGCGACATCTCGAGCAGTTCGAAGCGAAAGCGCAGCCGCGTACCACCCGCCACGGGCTCCAGCGCATAGGTGATGCGATAGGGGTATTCAAGGCCGGCGAAGGTCACGGCCCGGCCCGGGATCAGTGTCTCGACGACGAACTCGCTCTGTGTGCGCCGCCCCTGGTCCACGCGTACCTGGAAGCCCCGCGTGCCGGTCCGCAGGGGGCCGGGCGTCAGTTGATCGAGTTGTTCGACCTGCGGTGACCAGCGCGGATAATTGCGGAAGAAATCCTCGATCACGAACGCGTAGACAGTCTCCGGTGGGAGCCGGATATGGCTGTCGACTTCGCTCGTGATGGCGGGTGTGGCGGCCACGTTGCACTCAGCGGTCGAGCGGGCGGGCATCCACGAGCCGGAAGAACAGGCCGTGCGGGTGATCCTCTTCGAGTTGCAGCGTTCCTTCCAGCAGGATCGAGTCCCAGGTGAAGCGGATCGGGGAGCTGGCATGCGTCTCGATGATGTACCCGGCGCCCGCGGGCAGGCAATAGGGGCAGGTGGGCGGCAGCGCAGTGAACAGGAACTGGCTCTGGCGGGCCTCCTGGTCCAGCGGGTACATGAAGCCGCGGATGCGCACAGTCTCGCCGTCGAGCGCCATTACTTCGTCCGAAAAGATGGGTCGCACATAGCTGAAGCCGTCAATCACCTCGACGCGCTCGTCGGTGGCGCCGAGGGTGTCCCACGACACACCACCCTCGGGCGTTTCCGGAACCAGGTGGTGGTAGTCCTCGAATGTGGCGCCCTCGGGCACCGGGCCGTCGACGACGGCGTCCGGATCGAATTCACCGCCGGCCAGTTCGGCCGCGGCGGGTCCGGCAGCGAGCAGGCTCAGGGCCACAAGCGGGGCCAGCAGTCGCTTCATTGCGCAATCACCCTGTTTTGCGGAGTCGGGATGCAGACGGTAACGCACACCGGCGCCCGCGTCTCCCGCTTCGATACACGCAGGGCCCATCGAGTTCCCTTGGCCCTGCGTTGCCGCATCAGTAGCCGCGGCGAAGCGTGCTCGCCGTCTCGATGCGCGCGGCGACCCACGCCGGCAGCAGCGACAGCAGGACGCCAGCGCCGACGACGCCCGCCACCAGCACGGTCTGGCCCGCAGTCCACGTCAGGCCCGTGAGGCCGATGGCCCGGCCTTCGGCCGTCAACTGGCCGACAGCCTCGGTCGCAATGTGGCCCAGGGCAAGGCCGCTGCAGAGGCCGAGAATGACCATGAGCACGCCCTCGGTGAGGGTGATGCGGAAGACGTGAGCCGGCCCGGCCCCGATGGCGCGCATGACGGCGAAGTCGTAACGGCGGTCGCGCAGATTCTGGTACAGGACTGCGAACACGCTCAGTAGCGACGCGACGATCAGCAGGGCACCGAATAGCTGCAGGCCGGCCAAAGCGGGCGCGATCATGGTCGACAGCCGCGCGGTCTCGAAGGCCGGCTGCGCGGATTGCCAGGGCGTGCGGTTGTCGATCTCGTCCGGAAGTCGCGATGCCGCAATGGGTGAGGCATAGCTCACGAGCAGCGCCGTGATCTGGTCGTCCGCAGCGTAGCCGCGCTCATCGTGGCCGTCCTGACTGCGATCCGCGTGGTCGGCGTGACCATCCTCCTGGTCGTGATCGTGATCGTGATCGTGATCGTGATCGTGATCGTGATCGTGATCGTGATCGTGATCGTGATC
>SL_3KL_010_SEDDRAFT_10003708_pt1 | contig 13847 bp, 16 predicted proteins | sample SodLakKL_010_SED_2_FD_10381 | JGI IMG/M metagenome (IMG submission 10381)
GGTGAGCCAGCCATAGAGCCACACCTGCAGGCGGGTGAAGGCTTCGCCGTGGGTCACCGGCAGCATCGGGACCCCCGCCCGGGCATACTCCTCACGCTTGTGCAGCGCCAGCGCCCAGAAGTGCGGAGGCGTCCAGGCAAAGATGATCAGCATCAGCAGCAGCGGTTCGGGGCCCAACTGGCCGGTTACCGCCGTCCACCCCAGCAGCGGAGGTGCGGCCCCCGCCACCCCGCCGATCACGATATTCTGGGGCGTAGCGTGCTTGAGAAAGGCGGTATAGACCAGCGCATAGCCGATCAGCGAAGCCAACGTCAGCCAGGCGGTGAGGGCATTGACCTGCCAGGCCAGCAGACCGATACCCGCCACCGAGAGCAGCGTGGCCCAGGCCAGCGCCACGGAACTCGGCATGCGACGGGAAGCCAGCGGCCGACGCGAGGTGCGCAGCATCATGGCATCCAGGCGGCGATCGACCACATGGTTGAACGCCGCTGCCCCTCCGGCGGCCAGCCCGATGCCCGCCAGGCCGAAGAACACCACGGCCAGCGATGGCAGCACAGGACGCGCCAGCGCCATGCCCACCAGGGCACACACCAGCATCACCACCACCACCCGCGGCTTGCAGAGAGTCAGCAGATCCCGCCAGCCCCAGCGGACCGACTGCAGCGGCTCGGACGCCGCCGCAGGAACTCGCGTCATCATGGCCTCAGACATGGACCCACTCCTTCTTGATCGATTGTTGTAATGCCGACATCCCTTCGGATTCCCGCCACACCCAGATCGTCATCGCCATGGCGATCACCAGCGCCACCGCACCGGCGGTATGCAGCAGGGCCAGCCACAGCGGCAGCCATAGCAGCACATTGGCGATGCCCAGTCCCACCTGCGCGAGGAAGAGCCCCACCAGGGAGCCCAGCCAGGGTCGCAGCCGGGCCTCATGCCAGTGGCGCATGGCCAGGGCCAGCAGGGCTAGCCCCAGCGCCAGGGCGCCCAGGCGATGGCCCATATGGATTGCCGTGCGCGCATCGGCGTGAAGCTGTCCATGCAGGTAATTGGGCCCCACGCTCTGGGTCAGATGGAAGCCCTCGCTCCAGTCCATGGCCGGCCACCACTGGCCATTGCAGGTCGGAAAGCCCTGGCAAGCGATGCCGGCATAGTTGCTGGAGACCCAGCCGCCCAGGGCGATCTGTGCCGCCAACAACACCATGGCCAGACTCCACAGCGCCGTCAGCGGACGCCGCGGGGGGGCCACCCCACCAAGCGTCAGCCGCCCGCCGGAAAAGCGCAGCAGTCTCAGATGCAGCCACAGGAAGAGCAGCATCACCGACAGACCGCCAAGCAGGTGGAGAGTCACCACCTGGGGCCACAGCTTGAGAGTCACGGTGAAGGCGCCGAAGGCACCCTGCAGCAGGATCACCGCCAGCAGCGCGAGGCTCACCCCCCAGGGATAGTCCGGGCGACGACGAAGCGGCGCTCCGAGCGCAACCAGGGCGATCACCAGCAGCCCCAGGGCCGACGCCACGTAGCGGTGCACCATCTCGACCCAGGCCTGAAAGGCCTCGAGCGGGGCGTCCGGCGTATGGGCCATGGCGCGAGACTCGTCCGGTACCACCAATCGCCCATAGCAACCCGGCCAGTCCGGGCAGCCCAGGCCGGCATCCACCAGTCGCGTGAACACCCCCACCAGAATCACCGCCACGGTGAACGCCACCCCCGCCAGGCTGAGGGTCATGAGCCACCGCAGTCGGCGCCGAGACTCTATATTGGTCATTTCCGTCATCCCTGCCGCCTCTATTGTCCTGCCTGACTGGATCGCCCCGCCAGACGGGCTTCGTCCCGACGCAGCACCTCGGGATTCATGCGCAGCAGGCGATTCACGTCGTCGAGCACATCACGGGGCGATACCTCGGGCCCATAGGCGAGCACCGGGATGCCTCGCGGATCCAGCACCCAGAGATGGTCGGCCGCGTGCCAGGATGGTCGACCTGCCCAGTGGACCACCGTCTCGCCAGGCAGCGCCTCCGCCACTCCCCCCACACGCAGGCGGCTGACCCGAGGGGCCTCGCGACCCAGCGCCCGGTGCAGGCGCCACCACTGGTCGGCCAGGGCCTCGCAGCGAGCACCGCAGTCGAAGGCCAGCACCCAGTCACCCACCAACGTCGGCGCATACTCGCCATCCACAGGCCAGGACGCGAGCGCCGGGATGTCAGGCGCCAGGTTGCCATGGGCGGTACGCTGCTCGGGAATGCCGACTCGCCAAGTCACCATGACCCAGGAAACCAGTAGTGGCAGCGCGAAGAGCGACAGTACCGCCAGCACCTTGAGGCGTGACGCGCGTGCTCGGGAGGTCTGATTCATCACAAGCTCTCCTGCTTGTCCGTTAGGTGCGATTCTGAACCGGTCGAGCGCCGATCACGCCCCAGGCGCCGACCACCGATCACCATCACCATCAGGGCGGCCAGGGCCAGCCCCCACCACTGCACGGCATAGCCCAGATGCCGGCTGGGTGGCATCACGCTGGGTGTCCACCAGGGCACCAGGCGACCCGGGCCCTCCTCGAGATGCAGCCAGCCATCATGAGCAAACGGCATCTCCCAGGCATCAAGCTGAATCCGCTGCAGGCGCTGACCCTCGCGGTTGGGGCCAAACAGCGGCGTTCCCTTGCCCGCCACCTGCCAGCGGCCTTTCAGGGTCACGCGACCCTCGGGGGTTGCCACCTCGGGGGTCTCGCGGCCGGCGCCGCTGGCCAGGAAGCCCCGCTGCACCAACCACACACGATCATCATCGGTACGCAGCGGAGTCAGTGGCGCCACACCGTGACGTCCATCGAGAACGCGGTTGTCGAGAAACAGGGTCAACTCCGGCAAATAGTGCCCACTCAGGGTCAGGTGGCTGCCATCTGGCGGAAGCTGGCGCGGTGCCTCCAGGTGAGGCGCCGCCTCCAGAGCCGTCAGATAGTCACGTTTTTCGGCGGCGCGATCCCACTGCCAGTGCCCAAGGAAGAGTCCCAGTACCACCAAGGGAGCCCACAGCATCCACCACAACCGTTGCCGCCATGGGCCGCGACGGGCATGCTGGGAGGATGAATCGTCAAAGGAGTGTTCCATGCTGCTTAAGGTCCTGATCGCGCTGGTGTTCCTGGCCATGCTGACGAGCCTCGCCGCCGGTGCCGGCTTCCTGATTCGCGACGGTGCCAACTCGCGCCGGCTGCTGGTCTCACTCAAGGTGCGCGTTGCGCTTGCCGCCACCCTGCTGGGCCTGCTCTTCTACGGCTTCTACGCTGGCGGCCTGGGCGGCTGAACCGCCTACCGCCCGGGTCGGCTGGCATGAGCCAACGACATGAATCAGAAGACATAGACGAACAGGAACAGACCGATCCACACCACGTCCACGAAGTGCCAGTACCAGCAGGCGGCCTCGAAGCCGAAGTGGTTATCACTCGAGAAATGGCCACGCAGCACGCGCACCAGCATCACAGCCAGAATAGTGGCGCCGATGATCACGTGGGCGCCGTGGAAACCGGTGAGCAGGAAGAAGGTGGCTCCGTAGATACCCGCCTCCAGGGTAATGCCGTAGTAGGTGTAAGCCTCGTAGTACTCCACGCCCTGGATGACGATGAAGGTGACCGCCAGCAGCAGGGTGGCAAACAGCCAGTTGCGAGTGGTATCACGATGCCCCTCCTTGAGGCCCTCATGTGCCACCGTCAGGGTGATGCTCGAGGCCACCAGAATCAGGGTGTTGACCAGCGGCAGCTGCCAGGGACTGAAGGTCTGGGCCGGGCCGGCAACGGCCGAGTCGGGTGGGCTCATCAGCGGCCAACTGGCGGTGAAATCGGGCCACAGCAGCGCCGCAACGCCCTTGGCTCCCTCCCCGTCGAGCCATGGCAGGGCGAAGGTGCGGATGTAGAACAGCGCCCCGAAGAAGGCCGCGAAAAACATCACCTCGGAGAAGATGAACCAGGCCATTCCCTGCCGGAAAGAGCGATCCATCTGGGCGTCATAGAGACCCTGACGGGATTCCAGGACCACGTCGCGAAACCACAGCGCCATCACCACCAGCACCGCCAGAATGCCCACCGCCATGACCGGGGTACCCCGGTCATGCACCAGCACCATGCCCATTCCGGTCATCATTACGCCCAGTGAGACGGAGGCGAGTATCGGCCACTTGCTGGTCGCGGGTACGTAGTAGGTGCCACCACTCATGCCTCATCTCCTTTGCCGGCAGTCGCCCTGGCCTGAAGCGGCGCCTCGTCTCGGGTGACCGGATACAGGGTGTAGACCAGGGTCACGGTATTGACCTCGGGTGGCAGGTTCCGGGACAACTGGAATACCAGCGGCAATTCCAGGCGCTCCCCCGCCGCCAGGTGCTGCTCCTCGAAGCAGAAGCAGCTCACCTTGCGCAGATGGCGCGAAGCGTTGGAGGGCGACACGCTGGGCACCGCCCGCCCCCAGGTACCCTCGCTGCTGGCGTTATGGAAGGCGAACCCCACCTCGGTGCTCTGCCCCGGGTGAACGCGAACCTGGCGTGTCTCCACCTCGAGGTTCCAGGGCAGCCCCGCCCCGTTGCGGGTAATGAACTGCACCGTGACGTAGCGCGAGGCATCTACCTCCTCGTGAACAATGGCCTGGGCAGTGGTATCTACCTTGCCGTTGATCCCGGTAACGCGGCAGAAGACGTCATACAGCGGCACCAGGGCGAAGGCAAAGGCGAACATGCCCACCAAGGCGGCCACCGAACGCACTACGGTGCGGCGCACGCCGGGATTGGCCGGTGGAGAACGGCGTTCAGACTCTGTCATGGATCACCTCCTGTGGCCCTGGGCCAGGTTCTGCTTAATGCTCTTGGCGCTGAAATGTTGGCGGCGTCTCGAAGGTGTGCAGCGGGGCCGGGCTCGGCACGCTCCACTCGAGATCCTCGGCCCCCTCCCAGGCCTTGGCCGGGGCCTTCTCGCCGCCGCGCACGCAGAGGATCACCACCGCCACGAAGACCAGCTGAGAGGCACCGAACATGAAGGCGCCCAGGCTCGACACCATATTGAAGTCGGCAAACTGCAGCGCATAGTCGGGAATCCGTCGTGGCATTCCGGCCAGACCCGCGAAGTGCATGGGAAAGAAAGTCAGATTGACACCCACCACCGACAACCAGAAATGCCAATGGGCCAGCTTGACGTTGGGATAGTGACCGGTCCACTTGGGAAGCCAATAGTAGACCCCGGCCATGATGGCAAACACAGACCCCGGGACCAGTACATAGTGGAAATGGGCCACCACGAAATAGGTATCGTGGTACTGGAAGTCCGCCGGGGCGATGGCCAGCATCACGCCCGAGAGGCCGCCAATGGTGAACAGCACCACGAAGGCCAGGGCGAAGAGCATCGGCGGCTCGAAGCTGATCGAGCCGCGGAACAGGGGGGGGATCCAGTTGAACACCTTCGGTGATCCAGTTGAACACCTTCACCCCGGTGGGCACGGCAATCAGCATGGTGGTGTACATGAAGAACAGCTCGGCCGCCAGCGGCAGCCCCACCACGAACATGTGGTGCGCCCAGACCAGGAAGGAGAGGATGGCAATGGACCCCGTGGCGTAGACCATGGAGGCATAGCCGAACAGCCGCTTGCGGGCGAAGGTCGGTATAATCGCCGAGACGATGCCAAAGGCCGGCAGGATCATGATGTAGACCTCGGGATGTCCGAAGAACCAGAACAGGTGCTGGAACAGCACCGGGTCACCCCCGCCGGCGGCGTTGAAGAAGTGGGTACCGAAGTTGATATCCATCAACATCATCGTGATCACCCCGGCCAGCACCGGCATCACCGCGATCAGCAGGAAGGAGGTGATCAGCCAGGTCCACACAAACATCGGCATGTCCATCAGCCGCATGCCCGGCGCGCGCATGTTGATGATGGTGGCCACAATATTGATGGCGCCGAGGATCGAGCTGATGCCGGCGATGTGTAGCGAGAGAATAAAGAAGGTGGTGGACGGCGGCGCATAGGTGGTCGACAGCGGCGCGTAGAAGGTCCAGCCGAAGTTGGGGCCGCCCCCCGGCATCAGCAGCGTCGACAGCAGCAGTATAAAGGCCACCGGCAGTAGCCAGAAGCTGAAGTTGTTGAGCCGCGGCAGGGCCATGTCAGGCGCCCCTATCTGCAGCGGAATCATCCAGTTGGCCAGCCCGGTAAAGGCCGGCATGACCGCAGCGAAGACCATGATCAGGCCATGCATGGTGGTCATCTGGTTGAAGAACTCGGGTCTGACCAGGCTCAGCCCCGGCTGGAACAGCTCGGCTCGCACCACCAGCGCAAAGACCCCGCCGATGAAGAACATGATCAACGAGAAAATCAGATAGAGGCTGCCGATCTCCTTGTGGTTGGTGGTCAGCAGCCAGCGCAATATGCCGGTGGGGGGCGACGGATGGGCAGATGCCTGACCGCCAGCGGTGGCCGAGGTGCTCTGCTCGACGGGGTGATGTGGAGGCAGCTTGGGCGCCATCGTGAATCTCCCTGATCTCTCATTGTTCTTGGCATCGTTATTGGCACTGTTCTTGTCTTGGCAAGGGGCTGAATACCGTGCCGGGATACCGCCCAGGCTACTGCGTCAGTTGCGCGGCGACCTCGGCAGGCTGCACGACATCCCCCGTGTCATTCCCCCAGGCGTTGCGGCTCCAGGTCGTGACTGCCGCAATCTCTACCGGATTCAGCGTACTGCGGAAGGCCGGCATGGCCGCACCCGACACCCCATTGATGATGACATTGAGGTGCCAGTCCAGATCGTCGATCAGCTGCTGGTTGCCGGCCAGAGCCGGGAAAGCAGGCGGACTGCCCTGCCCTTCGTCCTGGTGACAGGACGCGCAGACACTGGCATAGACGCCTTCGCCGCGCTCCATCAGCTCATCCATCGCCCAGTCGCGATCGACACCCATGGCTTCCAGCTCGGCCTCTTCCTTCTGCTCCACCAGCCAAGCGTCGAAGTCATCCTCCTCCATGGCGTGAACCACGATGGGCATGAAGCCGTGATTCATGCCGCAAAGTTCGGCGCACTGGCCGCGGTAGATGCCGGGCTCGTCGATGCGGGTCCAGTTCTCGTTGATGAAGCCGGGAATGGTGTCCTGCTTGACGGCAAAATCCGGCACCCACCAGGAGTGGATGACATCGTCGGAGGTCATCAGGAAACGCACCTTGCGGTTGATGGGCAGCACCAGCGGGTTATCCACCTCGAGCAGGTAGTGCTCCCCCTTTTCCTCCTCACCACGAACCTGCGCCATGGGCGTGTTCATGCTGGAGGTGAAGGCGACATCCTCGCCCAGATACTCGTAGCGCCAGCGAAACTGCTGGCCGACGATCATCACATCCAGCTCGGCGTCGGAGGTGTCGTACATCTTCTTGAGGGTGGCGGTAGCGGGTACCGCCATGGCGACCAGGATCAGCAGCGGAACCGCCGTCCAGATCACTTCTACGGTGGTATTCTCGTGGAAATTCGAGGACTTGGCTCCACGGGAGTGGCGAAACTTGAACAGGGAATAAAACATGACCCCGAAAACGACCACGCCGATGACCACACAGATCCAGAAGATGGTCATGTGCAGGGAGTGGATCTCACGGCTGACCTCGGTGACCCCCGCCGGCATATTCCAACCGCTGGCAACTGCTGCGGGCAGTGACAAAAACCCGATCAGACAGCTCGCCATCCACACGAACATCGTGCGCATCGGCGCCTCCTTTTATTGTTGTCATCGCGATTAACGCAACATTAGCTGTGTCTGCGAAACAGTATAGTGGAACCTACTGTGACAAACCGCCACAGTCGCCGCGCGTACCAACGCCAGATTCAACGCGGCCACCCTCAGCGCGCGACCGCGATGGCCAACGCCGCCACTCCCACCACAAACAGCAGCCCCATCACCAGACCCACGACGACGAAGGCAAGTGGCCTGCCCTGCTCGAAATCCTCGCGGCGGCGCTGCTCCTTCTGCACGCCGAAAAATGCCGCCAGCACCGACTTGATCACACCCCACATGGCCAACTCCTTGACGGCTTGTCCGGATAGCAGAACGCGGCATGACAGGCGTCATGAAAGCATCACTCCTGCGGCACGCCCCGGGCCACCTCAACTATACTCTAGACGCGAATCCCTAAACCCCCAATTCCCCGCAGCGCGCCCCGAGGGGCCCGTTCAGGAGGCGATCATGAAGACCAATCCCTTCGGCATGGACCCGGGCATGATGAATGCCAGCCCCATGCTCTCCTGGTGGCAGCAGCAGTGGATGAAAGGCGCCAGCCCGATGGCGCAGATGCAGGCGGCCTGGATGGAAAGCCTGGCGGATGCGATGAAATTCGAAGCGCAGTTTCTCAAGGCGATCGCCGAGAGCGGCGAGCAGATGACCGCGTGTTTGAAGGACGAGCAGCCCTCCACGCCCGAGGAGATGCATGCCTGCTATCAGAAGCTCGTCAAGCAGATGACTGATGCCCATCAGGAGCGCATGGAGCAGGCTACCCAGCTCAGCCATGACTTCCGCAAGCGGCTCTGGGAAGAGATCTGACAAGGCCGCGACCAATCACCACCACCAGAAGCGGTGCCGGAAGGCGCCGCTTTTCTTATACCCAGGACCACTCCCGCGACAAACTCATTCCCGCTTACTTACCCCCCCAGGCCAAACAGCCGAGTCAACAGCGGCAGCAGAAAGGCAGTGAGCAGGCCGGTAAGACCCATGGCAAGCCCCGAGAAGGCCCCGGCGACCGCCCCAATGCGAGCGAAGGCCTGGGCCGTGCCGAAGCCGTGGGCAGCCAGTCCCAGCGTAAAGCCCTGCACGGCAGGATCCGTCACCCTCAACAGCCGGAACACCCAGGGCGACAGCGCACAGCCGATGGAGCCCGTCAGCAGCACCAGGCCCGCTGCCAGCGAGGGAATCCCGCCGATCTGCTCGGCGATACCCATGGCAATCGGCGAGGTCACCGAGCGCGGCGCCAGAGAGAGCACGGTTTCCGTCCGAGCCCCGAGGGCCATGGCGAGCCCCAGGGTAGACGCCACCGCAGTGGCAATCCCTGCCATGCAGGCGATCAGCAGCGGCACAAGCAAGCGCCGCACTCGCTCGCGATGATCGTAGAGTGGAATAGCCAGCGCCACCGTGGCCGGTCCCAGCAGGAAGTGGATGAACTGTGCACCCTCGAAGTAGGTGGCATAGTCCATGTCCACCAGCAGCAGCAGGCCGATCAGCATGGCGATGGAGAGGGTCACCGGATGCAGCAGCGGCGTGCCGCCCAGGGCCTTGTTGATGCGCACCGCCAGGGCGAACACCAGCAGGGTCGCCAGCAGCGAGAGTAGCGGGCTGCCGGAAAGGTAAACCCACAGCTGGTCCAGCTCGGCAACGTTCATGAGCGACTCCTCCGCCGCCGGTTCATCCGATCCAGCAGCCAGGCGGTCACGCCAAGCGTGGCCGCCGTGGAGAGCACCAGGGTAATCAGGATGGGCCACAGGTCCTGACCGATCAGCCGGAAGTGAACCATCAGCCCCACCCCCGCCGGCACGAACAGCAGCGTCAGGTAACGCAGCAGACCCTCGCCGGTCATGCGCAGGCTATCCGGCACCTTGCCACGCACCATCAGCCCAACCAGCAGAATCACCATGCCGAACACCGGCCCAGGCACTGGCAGCATCAATCCGCGCGCCACCAGTTCGCCCAGGAACTGGCAGATCAGCAGCACGCTCATCCCCATGATCAACGGCATAACGCTCGCCCTCCTGTCTAGGGAGCCAGCACCTGCCACCGCCCCCTGCCATTCCCAGCCATTCCCAGCCATCCAAGATCGCTCAGTGACAGTCGTTCAATGAGCCTTGTGGGCCTCGTCGTCGGACACCGGCACCGGCTGGACACCGGCGTCGCCCAGATCGGCCCAGGGTTCGCGGGGTGCCTCGGCGCGCTCACCGGTCCGCGCCGCATAGCGTTCGCGGTGCAGTGCCTTGAGTAGCCCAGCGATCATCAGCATGATCACCACCGAGAACGGCAGTGCCGCCATGATCACCGCCGCCTGCAGGGTCTCCAGGCCGCCGGCCATCAACAGCACCGATGTCAGCAGGCCCAGCACCGCCCCCCACAGGATGCGGTGGAAAGTGGGGGGCTCCGGGTCCCCACCCGATAGGATAGTGTTGATCACCAGGGTGCCCGCATTGGCGGACGTGATCAGATAGGTGGCAATCAGCACCAGCAGCGCCAGGGACAGAATCTGCCCGGCCAGGCCAAGCTCCATCGCCTCGACGGTGGCAAACAGCGCCGTGGCCACGTCTCGATCCACAGCCGCCACGATGCCGCCCATCCCGAACAACTCATGATAGAGCGCTGTGCCACCAAATACTCCGATCCACACCACAGTGATCACCGTCGGCACCAGCAGCACCCCCATCACGAACTCGCGAAAGGTACGACCGCGCGAGACCCTGGCGATGAACATGCCTACGAAGGGCGACCAGGCCAGCCACCAGCCCCAGAAAAATACCGTCCACTCTGACTGCCAGTTGTCATCACGGGTGGCATTGGTGTGGAAGGTCATGCTCATCAGGTTCTGAATATAGTCACCGGCGGACTCGATGGTGATGGCGATCAGATACTGGGTCGGCCCGAATAGCAGCAGGCACGATACCACCGCGATGCTCAGCCAAAAGTTCGCCTCGGAAAGCAGGCGCACCCCCTTCTTCACCCCGGACACCACCGAGACGGTGGCCACCGACATGATCACCGCAGTGATCGTTAGCTGCAGCCACACCGAGTTTTCCAGGCCGAACAGGGCCCCGAGGCCGGCGTTCATCTGCTGCACGCCGAGGCCTAGGGTGGTCGCAATGCCGAATACTGTGCCGAACACCGCCAGCACATCCACCGCATCACCAAGGCCGCCTTCCACCCGCTTGCCGAAAATCGGCTGGAGTGCAGAGCGAATGGTCAACGGCAGCTTCCAGCGATAGCTGAAATAGGCCAGCACCAGCGCCACGAAGGAGAAGATCGCCCAGCCGTTGAGCCCCCAGTGGAAGTAGGTCAGCCGCATGGCTACCCGAGCGGCATCCGGCGTCATCTCCTCGGCGATGAAGGGATTGCCCTGAAACTGCAGGATCGGCTGCGCGACTGCCCAGAACAGAATACCCACCCCGGTGCCCGCAGCAAACAGCATCGACACCCAGGAGAAAAAGGTGAACTCCGGCTGTTCGAAGTCACCGCCCAGGCGCACGTTCTTGTAACGCCCGGTGCCCAACCACACCATGAACAGCAGCAGGAAGGCCACCAGCAGCACGTAGTACCACTCGAGAAACGGGTCCAGCACTCCCCGGGCGGCGGCCAGCCCCGAGGCCAGCCGCTCGGTGAAAAAGGCGCCGTAGATCAATGCCACCGCCACCACCACCATCGTTACCAGGGTGACGCGTGGGTTCATTCCCTTCAGCAGCCCGCGCTGCGCCTGTCCGTACATGTTCGCTCCTGACCGATTCCTTGGATTGAGCGACCAACGCCGCCCAACAACCTTGCAATGATAGAGCATCGCCTGCACAGACCCCAGCGGGCGTAACGCCAACCGCTTGAAACGGAAGTGCAAAAGGGGCTTTCCATTTGCCTGAGAACGCGCTAGTATACGCCTCGTCTTAGGGGGACTGGCCAAACAGCCAAGAACTCGAAGATAGAGTCGGAGCGTGGCGCAGCTTGGTAGCGCGTTGCAATGGGGTTGCAAAGGTCGCAGGTTCGAATCCTGTCGCTCCGACCAAATAACATGAAAAAACCGCCGCTTTGGGTAGTCACCCAGCGGCGGTTTTTCGTTGGCAGCGTTCCGGTTACCAAATTAGCCGGCGGTCATCAGAAACAAGACGTCATCCGCACGCCAGGCTACAGACGGTGACCGCCTTCCTGGTGGAGTCGATCGCGTGTGCCGACCCTAGCGAATCACTCCGCCGTGGCCTTGATGGCCGCCTGCAACCGCTCGGCGGTCTCCTCGATCTCCCGGACGATATGCTCCAGCACGGTGATACGTGCATCCAGGTAGTCCTGCGCCTCGCTGTCAGTAGCGTGGCGGCTATCTGACTGGGCCTGGCCGATAGCGCTCTTCATGGCCAGGGTCATAGCACGCAGGGTGTCGGCAGTGCGGTGGGCCTGGGCGGCATTTTCGAGCTCGACATCGGCGCCGTGGCGAAAGAAGATCGGCACTACGGAGTCATCGGCATCGAAGGAGATGGCATCGCGCAGGGCGAGTTCCGGTGAAGCGTAGGCGCCGGTGCCACTGCCATAGCCGGCGCTATCACGGACGACATGACCGGCGTGATCCAGAATGCGCCACTCATAGGAATCATCACCATACACCTCGATGCAGCCGGATTCATGCGGGCGGTCAATACGGTGCTGGATGTTCATCTGGGTCGCCTCCAGGCAAGTGGTAGATGCACAGGCAATATCGCGGTGCGGGTCGCTGGTAATCAGCTTAAGGCCAGCATACCCGATACCTGGGTTCATCACCTTGACTTGGCACATCAACATAAGCCACCGCGTTCACACCAGCTTCAGGGGCTCGATATCTCGGAAGATGCCGGTCTTGGTCATGTCGCGGCGCAGGGTAAAGGCTTCCATGGAGGCCACCGGGTCCACCTGATCGAGCCGGTCGAAGTGGATTCTTTCCCATTGACCACGGCTGACCTTGACGCTGTAGAGATACTGATCGCGCTGGCCGCCGGTTGCCGGGTCGGCGATCTCGCGGTAGCCGGAGACCCGGACCTCCTCCACGGCAGGTAGGCGGGCAAACACCGCGCCAAGCACGCGAAAGGCGATGCCGTGAACATGGTCGCGGTAGAGTTCACGCTGGCGGGTGGCATTGAGCTTGCGCGAGGTGAGCCTGAGTTGCTTAGGGGGCATGCCCCAGTAACGGTCCGGCATCTCCTCCTCGCAAGGCAGGTCAACGTCCACGGCGATGGTCCGCACATCGCTGCCCAGCTCGAAGTCGATCAGTGTCTCGCGGGGCCAGTCGATCTCCTCCAGGCGCTCGCGCAGGGTCTGCTCCATGGCATCCGGATCGCTCCAGACCCCGTCGCTCTCGCGCAGATGACGAGAGAACTCCACCGCGTCATGCTCTGCCTTGCGCCATTCCCAGGCTCGGTAGTGCTCGTCGAACTCGGCCCGGCGCCGGCGATTCTCCTCCTCCAGACGACGCCTGGCGGGGGACCAGAGCACATGCCGCCAGTCGGAAGGCCGAGGCTGGAACGGAGGCGGCGGCGGCTCATCAAAGTCGCGCATCACATAGCCCCTCGATTCGAGCGGCGGCGTCTCCTCGTGCAGCCGCCCCAGGCGGTCGAGGTCGGCGTTGAGCCGCTCACAATGGGCACGAAGCTGTTCGCGAATGGAATCTTCGGCATGGCGGCGCAGCACCCGCGCCTCCGGGCTGGACAGTGGCTTACCGTCAGTGTGGAAGTAGCCGACCTGACCGCCCTCCCCGACGTCCAGCTGCAACGCCAGGGTTTCACCCTCGGCAAGCCGCGCCTCCAACGCAGCCGCATTGCCGGAGGCCGTCGCAGCCGCGCCAGCCACGCCCCTTCTACGCGGACCACCGCCAGCGGTGAGCTTGCGACGATAGGCAAGCCCGGTGCCGGGAACGCCCGCATGGCCATGCACGCCGCCAGGCCCCATGCTCAGGCTGGCGCCACGCGGGCCCACCGAGAGCCCCAGCCCGCGCTTGCTGAGGTTGAGGCGCACCCCGGGCGCCAGACGAATACGACGCTGAAAACGAAAGGCCATCTCAACTCCCTGTCCCTGTCACCATCACAACGGCTCCACGGCTCCACGGCTCCACGGCTCCACGGCTCCACGGCTCCACGGCTCCACGGCTCCACTATAG
>SL_3KL_010_SEDDRAFT_10003709_pt1 | contig 13847 bp, 13 predicted proteins | sample SodLakKL_010_SED_2_FD_10381 | JGI IMG/M metagenome (IMG submission 10381)
GCGGCCGTCGACAAGGCGCTCGAAGTAGGCCTCGAGCCGGTCGCCGCTCAGCAGCGCGCCACGCGCGAAGCCAACGTCGACGATGTGCGGGAAGACGTCGCGCCGCCGCAACCGTTCGGCGTCGCCGCGGATGCTCTCGAGGTCGCGACCGCAGGCATAGAGCGCACCCACGACCGCGCCGAAGCTCGTCCCGACCACGACGTCAGGGCGCACGCCGCGCCGCTCCAGGGCGCAGAGCACCCCGATGTGCGCGTAGCCGCGCGCGCTGCCGCCGCCGAGGGCGACGCCGACGCGTGCTCGCCGAGGCTCCTGGGCCTCGGCGAGCACGCTGCGTTCAGAACCTATGGGCACGCTCGTGAGCGTACATCGGCCCGACCGGCAGCACCGTGGGAACGGCGTGAGAAGCGTGGGGGCCACCCCGCGCGGCGCCGCGGCGTGGCATGCTCGAGACATGCGTCAAGAGGCCGTCGAGGTCGCCGTCATCCATCACCGGACGCCGACGCTGCTCGCGCAGGCGCTCGAGCGCCTCGCGGCGTTCGCACCGGACGTCCCGGTGCGCGTGATCGACACCGCCTTCGATCCCAGCCTCGCCGTGCAGCTCGACGGCGCGCATCCGCACCTGAGCTGGCTGAGCGCTGCGAACCACAGCTTCGCGGACGCCGTCAACACCGCTGCGCGCCACGCACGCAGGCCGCTCCTGCTGCACATGAACGCCGACGTCATGATCGGCCCCGACACGGTGAGCGCGCTGCTCGAGGCGTTCGACGACCCGCGCGTGGCCGCGGCCGGGCCGCAGGCGCGCACGCCCGCCGGCGCGCTCCAGGACCAGGGCCTCCCCTACCGCCTGCATCACGCCCGNCTGCGGTGGCGGCGCGGGCGCGCCGCGGGTCGTGCGAGCGTCGACGTGCCCTGGCTGTCAGGGTGCCTGCAGGTGCTCCGCCTCAGGGCGCTCGAGGGGGTCGGCGGCTTCGACGCCCGGCTGCGCTTCTACAACGAGGACCTCGAGTGGTGCGTCCGGGCGAGGCGCCATGGCTGGCGCTGCCTCCTGGTCGACGTCGAGGTCGTGCACGTCGGCGGCGCCGCGACGAACGGCAACGTGGCGTTCGCCATCGAGGGGGTGCGCGGCGGCTACGCGTTCATGCGCCGGCACGGCATGCCGTGGCTCCGGCCACTCCATCGCTGGGGCATCGCCGGTGGCGCCTGGCTGACCGCGCAGCGAGCAGACGATCCAGCCCGCCGGGCCGCCTGGCGCGCGCTGGCCGAGCGGAGCGCGCGCGACGACCTGGCGACCTCGTGCCTCGGCGCGCGGCTCGACGACGAGCCCCTCTGCTAGACTCCGCGCGTGTCCGTCGATCAAGGGCTCCTCGCCGCGCTGACCGCCGACCCGCTGGCCGGCTATCCGGCGCTCGCGGCGTTGCTGCTGGCGTCGGTGGCCATCGCCAGCGGTGTGTTGCGCGGCGACGTGCTGGCGCTGGCGCGCCCCACACCGGTGGCGTGGTGCATCGCCGCCCTCGGCACGGCCTGGCTGGTGCAGGCCGTCGCGACCGCGGCACCGGGCGACTGGACCGACACGCTCGCGGCGTCCGCCATCGTGCCCATCGCGATCATCGCCGTGGCGTACGGTCCGAGCCCGGCGCTCGTCACCCTGGCGTTGGCGCACGCCTGGATCGGGGTCCCGCCCTACCCGAGCACGGCCGTCGGGCCGGTCGGCCCGCTGCTCGTAGGGCTCGAACTCGCGCTCCTGGGATGGCTCGCGATCGCTCCGAGCCCGCGCCGCTTCCGCCTGGTGGCCGGAGCGTACCTGCTCTTCGCGCACGCCTTGACGTGGTCGACGGCCGGCCTCGCGTGGCTCGCGCTCACGCACGGCGACCTGTCGCTGGCAGCGCTCACCGACACCCACGGGCTGCGCTTCGGTGCCGTCGCCGCCACGGCCATCGTGCTCGCCCTCATGCCGCCGTCCTGGTGGCGGCGCGCCTTCCCCGGCTCGGCGCTGGCGCTCCCTCCACCCGAGCAGGATCGGACGCGCCCGGCCCCCGTCGCGTCGGGCGGCGTGCCGCGGGCGCGGAGCGCAGCGAGCGACACACGCGCAGCCGGCGCAGCGGGCCACGAGCCGCGCGAGGCGGCGCGCACGACCGGTGTCTGGGACGGCACCGACCTGCTGCCCTGGGTGCGCGAGCGAGCGCCCCAGGCGGAGCGCGCCGAGCCGGCGCCGGCAGCACCGGAGCGCTACGAGCGCCAACCGCGCCGTCGAGGCAGAGCGTCACGACCCTGACGGTGGCCGCGGTGCGAGCAGCGCAGCCGCGCGGCTGCGGGGCACGCTGACACCGAAGGCGTTCCCCGCCTGCCACGGTCGCCCCCATGCGCGTCCGCCCCAACGCTCCGCGATGGAGCGCACCACGTACAGCCCGAGCCCCGTGCCCCGACCACCAGCGCGAGCGCCGCGGGCGTGTGGCGAGAAGAGCGGCTCGATCACCTCGGGCGCCAACGGCCCACCCTGGTCGATCACCTCGACGTGCAGCCAACCGTCGCGCTCCGGATCGCTCGTCGCCACGACGCGGATCGACGCCTCGGCCGGACCGTGGACCGCGGCGTTCTCGATCAGGTTCAAGAGCACCTGCAGGAGCTTGTCGGGGTCGGCCCAGACGTCTCCGCCCGGCAGCTCGAAGCGCACCGTCAGCGCGCGCGCCTCGAGCGTCGGCGCGATGAGCTCGGTCGCCTGCATGGCGCAGGCCTTCAGTGGCACCGACCGCGCCGCCGGAGGCTTCACGTCGACCGTGAGGTCCGAGAGCAGCCGCGCGAGCCGACCGGCCTCGGCCTCCGCCTGCTCCATGAAGCGTCCGCGCTGCTGCGCGGGCATGTCGTAGCGCAGCGCCTCGAGCGCCGCCCGGATGGTGGTCACGGGCGTGCGGAGCTCGTGCGACAACACGGCCAGCAGCTCGCGCGCATCGTCGCGCGCGCGGCGCTGCTCGCTCACGTCGTGCAAGAGCAGCGCGCCTTCCAGCGCCGTGATCGCGAGCCAGCGACCGCGCGTGAGCAGCTCGAGGGGAACCTGATCCAGGTAGGCCCGCTCGATCCTGTGGTCGCGCACCACGGCGATCAACGCCGCGCCGACGGCGCGCTCCGGCTCGACCTCGAGGAAGCGGGATGCGGCCGCGTTGATGCCCACGACGCGCTCAGCGCGGACGAGCACGACACCCTCGGCGAGCGCATCGAACCAGTCCTCAGCCGCGTGCATCGACATCGACGAGTCGATACCCCCTCCCGCGCACCGTCTCGATGCGTTGGGCGCCGACCCTCGCCCGCAGCTGCGCCACGTGCTGGTCGACCGTGCGCTCGGTGCCGACGAAGTCTTCACCCCACACGCGATCGAGCAGCTCGCCGCGGGTGAAGACGCGCTCGGGGTGCCCGGCGAGGAACGCCACGAGCTCGAACTCGCGCCGCGTGAGCGCGACGACGTCGCCACCGACCGTCACGCGCGCGGCGTCGAGATCGACCGTCAGGCGACCCACCTCCAGCCGACGGATCGGGTGCACGCGGCGGAGCAGTGCGCGCACGCGCGCCACGAGCTCGGCGGCCGAGAACGGCTTCACCAGGTAGTCGTCGGCCCCGGCCTCGAGGCCCTCGACCCGGTCGACCTCGCTCGCGCGGGCGGTGAGCATCAGCACGGGGGTCGCAGCGTGCCCGCTTGCGCGCAGGCGGCGCAGCCAACCGACGCCCGAGAGGTCGGGCAGCATCCAGTCCAGGACGACGGCGTCGGCGCGCTCCAGCAACGGCCACGCGCTCGCCGCATCGCCCGCCTCGAGCACCGCGAAGCCCGAACGGCTGAGGTGGAAGGTCACGAGTTCGCGGACGGTGGGGTCGTCCTCCACGACGAGGACGGTCGCGTTACGCGCCATCACCGACGCAGCGAGCGAGGTCGAGCTGCGCGCTTGGGGCGTCCATGGGTCCCATGCTAGGCAGCCCGATGTCATCGCAACGTCAGGGCGGCACCGAGAAGGTCCAGCGCGCTCGCCCTGCGCCGCTCGGCCCGTGCGACGCTCGCCCGCCCCACATGCCGCGCGCGGCACCACCTGACCCAGCCATGACCTGTGGGAGCCATCGTGTGCACATGGTACAAGGCGGCATGAACGTCCTCGAGCAAGACCTCCAGGAGGTCAACGCCAGCACGGTGCGCATGCTCAGCATGGTGCGCGAGTCGGTCGGGCTTGCCAAGGCGGCGCTGATCGACGGCGACGTCGACGCCGCGGAGCGCTGCGTCACGGGCGACGCGGCGGTCGACGCCCTGCAGCATCAGCTCGAACAGCGCATCCTGACGATCATCGCCCGGCGCCAGCCAGCCGCGCGCGACCTGCGCTTCCTCGGCAGCGTCTTCCAGTCGCTGGCCGACATCGAGCGATCCGGCGATTACGCCTCGCACGTCGCGCGCGCCGGTGCCGAGTTGGCACGGAAGCCGCGCGTGAAGAAGTACCTCGACATGGCCCGCATCCTCGCCGTCATCGACGAGATGCTCGAGACAACCATCCGGGCGTTCGTCGACGAGGACGCCGAGGCGGCGCGGACCGCGCTCGGCATGGACGACGAGATCGACGAGCTCTACGAGCAGATCCAGCGCGAGTTGCTGACGTACATGATGGCCGATCCCTCCACCATCACGCCGGCGACGAAGCTCCTCGCGGTCGCCCGCTACCTGGAGCGCTGCGGCGACCACATCGAGAACGTCAACGAGCACGTGCTGTTCTGGTTGACCGGCACACGCCCCTGAGTCGCACGCGGCGCACGCGTCGAGCGCCGCCGCGCTGCTAGCATCGGTAGCGGATGATCGAACTCCCCCGGGCGACGACCGCCCCACGCCCCGACACGCCCACCGGCTTCGACCTCTTCCGGCTCCCAGGCCTGCGCCGCTTCGCGCGCTGGCGCTACGCCCGCTTGGCGCTGCAGCTGCCGCTGCTGTTGCTGGCGCTGTTCGTGATCGTGGATGGCCTCACGGGCCGTCAGCTGGCCCCGCGCAACGTCGCCACCACCAGCGTCTGGTTGCACTACCGCGGCTTCGTCGTCCTGGGTCTGGCCTTCCTCGGCAACGCCTTCTGCGCCGCCTGCCCGCTCATGCTGGTCCGCGGGCCGAGCCGCGTCCTGAAGCGCTGGCTGGGGCGCGAGTGGCGCTGGCCCAGGGCGCTGCGCTCGAAGGGGTTCGTGATCGTCCTGATGCTCGCGTTCTTCTTCGCCTACGAGGCGTTCTCGCTCTGGTCGAGCCCGTGGCTCACGGCCTGGCTCGTCATCGGCTACTTCGTGGCCGCGCTCGCCGTCGACGTCCTGTTCCCGCCCGGCACCTTCTGCAAGCACGTCTGTCCCCTCGGAACCTTCAACTTCGCCCTCTCGCACACCTCCCCGACGCAGGTGACGACGGTCGACGCCGACGTGTGCGACCGCTGCGAGCACAAACCCTGCCTGCACGGGCGCGTCAGCGACCATGAGGCCTCCCGCGCCGCGTGGGAGGCGCGCGGTCTCGGCGCGGAGGGTGCTCGCCGGCCGGCCTTCATCCCGCTGGCGGAGGTCACGGGCGCCAACGGCCGCGGCCGCTTCCCGGGTTGCGAGACCGACCTCTTCGTGCCCGCCATGACGAGCACGATGGACTGCACGCTGTGCCTCAACTGCGTGCGCGCGTGCCCGTACGACAACGTCGCCCTGCGCGTCAGGGCGCCGTGGCGCGAGGCGCTGGCAGGCGCGTGGCGGCGGCGCGGGGCGGTCTCGCTGGCGGTCCTCGCGATCGTCTTGTTGTGGGCCGGCGTGATGAACGCCGTGGCGATGATCCCACCGTTCTTCGCAGCCGCCGACGCCGTCGCGACCACGCTCGGGACGCGCAACGAGACCCTGGTCCTGGGGCTGCTGTTCACAGTCGTGATCGGCATCGGCGGTGCGCTCACGCTCGGCGCTTTCGCACTGGGCTCGCTCGCGGCGGGCGTNCGCGAGGGGCCACGCGCCCTCCTGCTGCGCTGGGGATCCGTGGCGATGGTCCTGGCGGTCGGCTTCTGGACGGCGCACTACCTGTTCCACTTCCTCACCGGCGCGCTCACGATCGTGCCCGTGTTCCAACACTTCTTCGAGTACCGAGGCTTCGCCGTGGACACCAACTGGCGCTTGGCTCAACTCGTGCCGAGTCGTTGGCTGTTCTTCGTCGGCGCCGGCATCGCCAGCATCTACGGGTTGATGGCGATCGTCGTCGGCGGCGCGCGAGCGCTGCGTGACTTCGGGGCGACGCGCGGCGTCGTGGCGATGTGGCCGATCGGCCTGTTCGCGTTGGCGGTCACGGTGCTGCAGGTGGTCGTGCTGGCGCAGCCGATGGAGATGCGCGGCACGCTGCTCGGGCCGCTGGGGCCGCTGCCATGAAGCGAGCCGTGCAGCGCTCGACCTGGGGCGCGCTGCTCGCGACGGTCGCCCTGTGGCCGTTGGCGCTGGCGCAGGTGGCGCCCGACGACCCGCCGCCGTGCACCTACGGCGACGTCGTCGTGGACGTCGATCACCTGCGCGACCACGCGCTGGTCCTGCTCGACACCACGTACCGCCTGCCGGAGACCCCCGACCCGAGCGACCTCGTGCGCGTCCGCGAGGCCGGCTTCGCCAGCGACCACCTGGTACGCGCGGTCGTGATCGACGACCTGCGCGCGCTGCGCGAGGACGCCGAAGCGGCCGGCTTGGCGCTCGAGGTGCAGTCCGCCTACCGCAGCTTCGCGTACCAGCGGCAGGTGTTCGACGGCTGGGTGGCGCGGCTCGGCGAGGCGCAGGCGCGGCGGGTCAGCGCCAGGCCCGGTCACTCCGAGCACCAGCTCGGTACCGCCATCGACCTGCGCACGCGGGGCGGGCCGGCGCCGTGGGACCTCGAGGACTGGGCCCGCACCCCGGAGGGCGCCTGGCTCGTGCAGCACGCACACCGCTACGGGTTCGTGCTGAGCTACCCGGCCGGCGAGGAGGAACGCACGTGTTACGACTACGAACCGTGGCATTACCGCTGGGTCGGCCGCGAGCTCGCGGTCGCCATCCACGACGCCGGCGTACCACTCAGGGTGTGGCTGTGGCGACACCACCCCCCGCAGGCGCTCCCATGAGGCGCTCCGCAGCACCACCAGCGTGCGCGCGAGCGCTCGGCGCCAAGCCACTCCTCGCCGTGCTCCTCTTCGCCCTGGCCGGCAGCGCTGCAGCCCACGCCTTCCTCGTGCTCGGCGAGCTGACGGTGACCCCCGACCCTCCGCGACCGGGAGAGCGCCTGGTGATCGCGATCGACATGGCCGACCCATCGCTCGCGCCCGTCGAGGATGCGGTCGTGTTCGTCGAGGTCCGGCGCCAGCGGCTCGTCGGTGAGTCCGTGCCGGCGGCATCGACCGAGACGCCCGACCTGCCACCGCCCGACGTCAGCATCGACCTCGAGGAGACGCGGCCCGGTCGTTACGAGGGCGCGTTCACCGCCCCGGACGGCGGGACGCACCACCTCCTCGTGCGTGACCAGACGTTCCAGTGGGAAGAGGCGAACGCGTCGGTGATGCTCGAGATCGGACAGTCGCCCGTCGGGACGCTGCCGTTCATCCTGCCGCCGACGGCGATCGGCCCGCGCTCGCTGTGGGTCTGGCTGCTGTGGCTGATCGGCGTGCCGCTGCTCGCGGGCGCGGTGGTGACGGCCCTCGTGCTGGGGAACCGCTCCGCGAGCGCACAGCCTTCGAAGCCGGCAGAGCCGGACGCCACCTGAGCGATCGGTGCGCGTGAGGCGCGTGGTAGCGTCGCCGCCGTGAGCCCCCTGGACGCGCTTTCCGGCACCCTCTGGAACGCGCTCACGGTCGTCGTGGGCGCGCTGCTCGGCCTGACCCTGCGCGGGCGCCTGCCGGAGCGCATCGCCGGCGTCGTCATGCAGGCGGTCGGCTTGGTCACGCTGCTGATCGGCGTCATGAACGCTCTCGACCTGACGCGCGTCGCGTCGCCCCCCGGGCTCGTGATCGGCCTGGTCGCGCTGGCCGTCGGCGCGGCGTTCGGTGAGGCGTTGCGGCTCGAAGAGCGCCTGGAACGCCTCGGGCTCGCGTTGCAGCGCCGCTTCCGCGGCGGCGGTCGCTTCACCGAGGGCTTCGTGGCCGCCAGCCTGCTGTTCTGCGTCGGTCCGATGACCATCGTCGGAAGCCTCCAGAACGGGCTCGTCGGCGACCCCAGCGTGCTGCTGCTGAAGGCCACGCTGGACGGCATCTCGGCCGTGGCGCTGGCAGCGAGCTTCGGCGCCGGGGTCCTCGGTTCGGTGCTGGTGATCCTGGTCTACCAAGGCGGCATCGCGCTCGGCGCCGGGGCGGTGGCCGGCGCGCTGCCCGATCCCGCGCTCGATCCACGCGTCCTGCTCGTGAACGGCGTGGGTGGGCTGATGATCGTCGGTCTGGGCCTGACGCTGCTCGAGGTGCGCCGCGTGTCGGTCGCCGCGATGCTGCCGGCACTCCCGCTCGTGGTGGTGCTGTACGAGGTCGTGACGCGCGTCCTACCGTCGGCGGTCGCCATCGTGCCCGCGGCGGCGCCCCTGGCAGGCGTGCTAGGCTCCCCCTGATGCTCCTGGACGACGCCGCGCTCGACCACTTGGCCGACCTCGCACGACTCGAGCTCGACGACGCGGAGCGCGGCGCGCTGCGCGTCGACCTCGAACGGCTCGTCGACTACCTGGCCCATCTGCAGAGCGTGGACGTGACCGGCGTGGCCCCGATGACGCGGCCCGCCACGCTCGACGAGTTCGTGCACGGCGGCGCCGAGGGCATCGCACCAGCGCCGCCGCCCGGTCTCCGGAGCGACGCCGTCGACGACGAACGAGGGTTGCCGATCGAGACGCTCGAGGCGCTCGCGCCGGGCTGGAACGAGGGCCGCTTCCGGGTGGCCCGCACCGTCGACGACGCGGGCTGACGTCGGCCGCACCGCTCGGCGCCGCGACCTAGCGCAGGACGTCGGTTCCGACGTAGCCGCGCAGCACCTCGGGTAGCAGCACACTGCCATCGTCTTGCTGGTACGTCTCGAGCAGGGCGGCGATCGTCCGCGGGAACGCCAGCGCCGAGCCGTTCAGCGTGTGCACGCTGCGCGTCTTGCCGCGACCGTCCGAACCGCCGGGGCGGGAACGCGTCGCGAGACGAGTGGCCTGGAACGCCTCCATGTTCGAGATCGAGCTCACCTCGAGCCAGCGCGCCTGCCCCGGGCTCCACACCTCGAGGTCGTACTTCTTCGCCTGCGTGAAGCCCATGTCGCCCGTGCACATCAGCAACCGGCGATACGGCAGGCCGAGCGACTCGAGCAGCCCCTCGGCCGTACGCGTCATCGCCTCCAGGGCATCGTAGCTGTCCTCGGGGCGCGTGAACTGCACCATCTCGACCTTGTCGAACTGGTGCACGCGGTTCAGGCCCCGCACGTCCTTGCCGTAGCTGCCCGCCTCGCGCCGGAAGCACGGCGTGTAGGCGCAGTAGCGCAGCGGCAGCGCGTCGTCGTCGAGGATCTGGTCGCGATGCAGGTTCGTGACCGAGACCTCCGAGGTCGGGATCAGGTAGTAGCCACCCGTGACCTCGTACATCTGCCCTTCCTTGTCCGGGAGCTGACCGGTCGCGGTGGCCGACGCCGCGTTCACGAGCAGCGGCGGCAGCACCTCTTCGTACCCCTGGGCCGCGAGCCGGTCCAGGAAGAACGCGGCCAGACCGCGCACGAGGCGCGCGCCGACGCCCTTGAAGACCGGGAACCCGGCGCCCGTCAACGTCACGCCCGCCTCGAGGTCGAACCAGCGCGAACGCTCCGCGAGTTCCCAGTGCGGCAGCAGGTCCGCGTCGACGCGACGCTCCCCGTGCTCGGCCTCGACGACGTTGTCGTGCTCGCTCGCGCCGTACGGCACGCTCTCGTGCGGCACGTTCGGGATCTCGAGCAGATGGAGCGCGATCTGGCCCGCCAGGCTGGTGTCGCGCTCCTCGAGCCGCTTCACCTCGGCGGCGACCTCGCTCATCTCGCGCATCAGGTCGTCGGCGTCGTCGCCGCGCTGCTTGCGCGCGCCGATCTCGCGACTGGCAGCGTTCCGCCTGGCCTGCAGCGACTCGAGGTCGCCGCGCAACAGGCGCCGGTGCTCGTCGGCGACGAGCACGGCGTCCAGCGATGCCACGGCGTCGGGGAGCTGCTTGGCGCGGATGGCCCGGCGCACGGCCTCGGCGTTCTCGCGGATGTAGCGGAGCTCGAGCATGCCCACCAGTGTACGCCGTCCCTGCCGTCAGGCACAGGGGCGCGGCCTCCACCCGGCGTCGCCACGGTCTCCGCGCCAGATCAGCGCGCGGTCAGCGCGGTCGCGGCGCGATCCAGCCCTCGCTGCGCAGCCAGCGCAGCACGATCGGGATGGTTGGGTTGGCGCGTGCGCTCAGCACGTCCTGATGGGTCAGTCCCGGCACGACGGTAACGGCGATGGGCGCACCAGGGCGGGTGTTGACGTACGACTGGAAGCCTGCTGGGTTCGTGATCACGCCGCGACCGGCCCCGATCGCCAACGCCGGCAGGACGACGCGGTCCATCGGGACGAACCCGGATGTCGCCTCGAGTCGCGGGTCGAGCTGCGCCACGTCGACGGCCAGGCGGAGCGGGAAGTACCACTCCGCCGGGTCGGCGTCCGGATCGGTCCACTGGGCGACGAGATCGTCCAAGTCGCTGACCTCCCGCGCCGGATCGCCGGCGGACCAGCTCACGTGCGTCGCGTCGTCGGCGACCCCGGCGACGGTGCGGCTGCGGGCACCGTCGCGCCCCGTCAGCACGAAGGCGGTGACGTTGCCGCCGAAGCGCGCCCCCACGGCCTCGCCGACCGAGGCGCTGAAGATCGGCGTCACGGCGTAGTCGTCGTCGGTTCGGATGCCCATCAGCGCGCGGTTCGTGATGGGATACGGGACCGAACCCGCCGGCGCCAGGTCGTCGGGCCGGAGCCGCGCGAACGTGGCCGCGACCGCGGTACGCACGACGTGGCGTTGACCGAACCCGAGTCCACCCCTGAGGAACGGGGCGGCGCGCCCGGACACGAGATCGTCGACGTCGGGCACGAGGGTGATACCGAAGATCGCGACGCGCTCGTCGGCGCGGCCGAGCGCCCCTGTCCGACCGACGCTGCCGTCGAGCAGGATCAGGCCGTCGACGTGGTCCTCGCCGATCCCACCGCCCTGTTCGGGCGCGATGCGCGCGGCCGCGTAGACGCTGACGATGCCGGCGCCGAGCGAGTGCCCGGCCAACAGCACGACCTCGGCCTCGGCGCGCGCGGCCAGGACCACCTCCTGCAGGTCGCGCAGGTGGACTGCCAGGCCCCAGTGCGCCATGTACGGCACCCACGCCGGCTCGATCGGCAGGTACTCGCCTCCGGGTGCGTAGTAGCGCAGCGCCACCTNGGGATCGTCCTCCTCGATCGCCCGGCGGATGCCCTCGCGGTCCTCGAGTGCGTTGGAGCGGCGATCGACCGCCCACACCTCCACACCTGGCTCGCTCGCCACGAGTTGCCTGGCCCAGGTGTCGAAGACGGCGGCGCCGCTGAACAGGCCCGGCATCGCGACGACCACGACACGACCCGGGGTACCGGGAAGGTGCGTGCGCCTGATGCCGGTGCCGTTCAGCCAGATCGGCGTGCCCGGTGCGGCCGGGGTCGTGATCCAGCGGGTGTCGTGCTCGACGAGGGCCGGATCGACCTGCAGCTCCGGGGCTTGGACCAAGAGCGGCACCCGCACGTCCGGGATGGGGAGGCAGCCGGCCAGGAGCAGCGCCGACAGGGCCGACAGGACGGTCGCGAACGCGGTGCGCAGCGGCATACCCCACCCTAGGCCCCGGCAGCCGCGCCCGCACGGCCGCGTGCTACGCTCGCGTTCATGGCCGTCGAGGTCTGCTCCTACCGCCTCACCTCCAAGGGCCGCCCCGTCGGCAGTCAGACCCTCTCGCGCAGCGAGCGTGGCCGCGTCGCCTTCCTCGAGGCGAGGCTGCAGTTGCAAGGATCGTTGGGGCAGGGGACGGTGGTCCAGAGCAGCCGAGCGCACGCGAGCCGCCACCACTCCCAGCAGTTCCGCGAGGAGACCACGCTGCGCGGCGACCAGCGGCAGTACGACGTGCGCTTCGACGCCCAGCAAGGGCTCGTGGTCGCCGTCCGCGGCCGCAACGACAGGGCGACGATGCCGTACGTCCTTCCGTACCGCGACCCCCTGTCGCTGCTCGCCGAACTCCGTGCCGCAGCCGCCGTGCCATGGGACGACACCGCCCCACTGCGCATCCCGATGCTCGGCAAGGACGTGGTCGTGGCCCGGGCCAGCGACGTCGTCGCCGAGGGGCCGTGGGGCCGAGCGCACGCGCGCGCCTTCCACCTCCACCCTGGCGGCAGTGTGGTCGTCGTGGAGCTCGCACCGCCGCATCGCATCCTGCGCCTCGTGCAACGCCTCGCCGAGGGCGTGGTCGAGGCGACGCTGATCAGGACCGACGCCGAAGAGCGCATGGCCACGCTCGACGCTCCCGCCGAGGAACGCCAGGAAGGCGCACCGAGCAGCGGCTCGGGCAACGCCTCCGGTCGGCGGCGCGGACGTCGCCGTGGTCGCAGGCGTCGCGGCAAGCGCGCATGAGGCACTCCCCAGCGACGTGAGCGCGACCCCACCCAGCGAGGCCGACGCCGCCTGGGCGTGGCTCGCGGCACGGCGCCGCTCCGGTCGCACACGCGACCCGGGCGTCGCGCGGGCGCTCCTCGATCGACTCGGCCTCGCGGACCCGCCCACGGTCGTGCACGTGGTCGGTACGAACGGCAAGGGCTCGGTCGCCACCGCGCTCGCGGCGATGGCCACCGCGGCCGGGCTGCGGAGCGGCTGCTTCGTGTCACCGCACGTCGAGCACTACCGCGAGCGCATCGCCGTAGACGGCGCCCACGTCGGTGACGGCGAGGTCGTCGCGTTCGCGGGGCGCGCCCGGGCGCTGGTCGACGCCGGCGCCCGTGAGGCGCTCGCCGCCGGCTTCTTCGAGTGGACCCTCGCCCTGGCCCTCGACGTGTTCGCCGATCACGGTGTCGACGTCGCGATCGTCGAGGCCGGGGTCGGGGCGCGCCGCGACGCCACGTCGGCGCTGCGCAACGTGCGTGCCTCGGTCGTCACGAACATCGATCTCGACCATCTCGAGACGCTCGGACCCGACATCGCGTCGATCGCCGCCGACAAGTCCGCAGCGCTGCGGCCGGGCGTCTCGACGGTGACCTGCGCCGTCGGCGAAGGACTGGCGATCCTGCGCGCGGAGGCCCTCAGGATCGGGGCGACACTGGTGCGCTGCGACACCGACGAATCGTTGTGCGTGCTCCCACCCGACGCCGCGGCCTACGGGCTCGCCGCGCACTGGCCCTCGACGCGCTTCGACAACGTGCGCATGGCGTGCGCCATCGCCCGCCTCCTCGGTTGGCCCGAGGCGGCCATCGCCACGGGCGCCCGCGCCGGCCCGCCGCCGGCCCGCTTCGAGCGCTTCGTCGTAGACGGTGTCAGCGTCGTGCTCGACGGGGCCCACGACCCCGCAGCGGCGAGCCGCCTGGCCGTCGACCTGCCACGCGACACCGTGCTGCTGTTCGGGGCCTTGACGCGCAAGCAGGGCGCGGCGACGCTCGCCGCCCTCGCGCCGCACGTCTCACGCGTGATCGTGACGAGCGCCGACGTGGCCGACGCACCCGGCGCATGGAACGCCGATGCGCACCTCGCCGACCCCGAACTCGCGCTGCAGACCGCCCTGGCCTGGGCCGGTCCCGGTGGCACCGTCGCGATCGCAGGCTCGCTCTACCTCGCGGGGCGCGTTCGCAGCGTGCTGCGCCACGCGACACCAGCCCTGGGGGCGGT
>SL_3KL_010_SEDDRAFT_10003710_pt1 | contig 13846 bp, 13 predicted proteins | sample SodLakKL_010_SED_2_FD_10381 | JGI IMG/M metagenome (IMG submission 10381)
GAGCCTCGTCAGTTCAGTGGTTGTTCCGTTGTCCACGCAAGAGAGGCGGGGCCGAAGGGGGAGGGAGGAAGGGTTTCGTCCCCCTCCACCTGCCGCCATCCGGCCTCCGCCTCTCGTTCCGGTCTCCGGGAGGTGAGGGCCCGTCGGGCCCGCCTCAGTCCTTCCCTTCGGCCCCCTCGGTGACCTTCTCGGTCGCAGCCTCGGCCTCGGCGGGCGCCTCGGATGCATCAGGGGCGGGAGCGGCTGCCTTCTCCGCTTCCTCCGAGGCCGGCCTTGCATCGGCCCCAGGTTTCGTGGCCAGGGTCTCTGGAGCCTTCTTCGGAGTCTTTTCCGGGGTAGCTTCCGCGGCCTCGCCGGCGCCGGGTTCGCCCGGCGCTACTTCCGGTGCGCCCTCGTCGGTCTTCTTCAACTGGGCGATGGCCTCAGGCCGCGGCACTCGACGCCGCCGGATCCGCCGCCGGGCCAGGTCGTCGGAGGCCGCAGCCGCCTTCTCACCCGTCTCGGTGGAGTAGGTGGTGGCCTCGGCCTCCTCCACCCGCCGGAGCTCCTCTTCGGGAACGTCGCGCCGCGCCGAGCGAACGGCGTCGGCGATGGCGCCGGAGATGAGGCTCACCGCCCGGATGGCGTCGTCATTCCCCGGAATGGGGAAGTCGATCCGGTCCGGGTCGGCGTTGGTGTCGGTGATGGCGATGACCGGGATCTTCAGCCGGTTCGCTTCCTTCACCGCGATGGACTCCCGGTGGGCGTCCACCACGAAGAGGGCGCCCGGGAGCCGACCCATGTCCTTCACTCCGGAGAAGTACTTGGCCAGGCGGGCACGCTCCCGATCCAGGAGAAGCCGCTCCTTCTTCGTATAGAACTCGAAGGCGTTCTCTTCCTGGCCCCGCTCCAACTCCTTCAGACGCCGAAACTGATTTCGGATCGTCTGGAAGTTGGTGAGCATCCCGCCCAGCCACCGCTCGGTGATGTAGAAGGATCCGCAGCGCTCGGCCTCCTCCTCCACGATCTTCCGAAGCTGGGGCTTGGTGCAGACGAAGAGGATCCGCTCACCCCGGAGAACCACCTTGCGCACGAGGTCCTCCGCCGCCCGAAGACGGTCCACCGTCTTCCGGAGGTCGATGATGTGGATGCCGTTCCGCTCCGTGAAGATGAACTTGCGCATCTTCGGGTTCCAGCGACGGGTCTGGTGCCCGAAGTGGACCCCCGCCTCGAGGAGCTGAGGGATCTCGACCAGCTTTTGCGACTGCTCCTGCTCCATATCCACCTGAATCCTCGAGAGTTTAACGCTTGGAGAACTGGAAACGCTTGCGCGCCTTGGGACGACCGGGCTTCTTCCGCTCCACCTTCCGGGAGTCCCGGGTCAGGAGTCGGTCCCGCCGAAGCGCCGGGCGGGACTCCTCATCCCGCTCCAGGATGGCCCGAGCCACAGCCAGGCGAAGCGCATCCGCCTGTCCGGTGACCCCACCTCCTCGGACGAGGGCGCGGACGTCCACCTTCCCGTCGTACTCGGTGACTTTCAGCGCCTCTTCCGCCCGCTTCCTGTGCAGGAGGCGGGGAAAGTATTCCTGGATCGGCCGGCCATTGACGGTAAACTCACCGTTTCCGGGCCGGACAATGACCCGGGCGGTGCTCGTCTTCCGGCGGCCAACCGCCGTCGTGTGCTCTGTGGACTGCTCGACCATTCGGTACGTGGCTCCTTGCTCGCCTGGCTCCCCGGAGGGATGCCGATCAGATCTCGAGGGGCTGGGGCTGCTGCCCCTGATGCGGGTGCTCATCACCAGCGTAGACCTTGAGCTTCTTTCGAAGCTGACGGCCCAGGGCGTTCTTCGGCAGCATGCCCTTCACGGCCAGTTCGATCACCCGGTCCGGGTGCGTCTGGATCATCCGCTTGAAGGGGATGTGCTTTTCGCCACCCATGTACCCGGTGTACCGGAAATAGGTCTTCTGGTCCGCCTTGTTCCCGGTCAGCTTGACCTGGGAGGCATTCAGGACCACGACGAAGTCGCCGGTATCCAGGTGGGGGGTGAATTCAGGCTTGTGCTTTCCTCGGATGATCCGGGCCACTTCCGTGGCCAGGCGCCCGAGGGGCTTGTCGGTAGCGTCTACGACCCACCACTGGTGGTCGATGTCGCCGCGCTTGGGTGTGTAGGTCTTCATTTCAACTCGGCTGTGCCCGCCGGTGAGTTCCTGCCGGAACCATCCCCGGAAACGAGCCCGGGAAACGGAGCTTATCGCAGCAAGAGAACAGAGCTTTAAATGGTATTTGTTGGAAGCCCGGATGTCAACGGCTGGCCTGGTGGGGAAAGCAGGTTGGGGAACGCAGGTGGTTGGATCGCTTTGTCGACCTGGGGCGCGTCAGCCCGTGAAGGTCTCAAGGAAACGGGACCGCGATGCGTGGCGGAGACGGGTCAGAGCTTTTTCCTTGATCTGCCGGACCCGTTCCCGGGTGATCCCAAGCAGGTCCCCGATCTCCTCCAGCGTCATGGGCTCCTGGTCGTCCAGTCCGAAGTAGAGGCGGAGGATCTTGGCCTCCCGCTCCTTCAGGGTGGAGAGGGCCTGGTCCACCGTCTCCTTCAGGGCGTGCTCGAAGGCCCCGTCCTCGGGGTCGATGGCGAACTGGTCCGGTAGGTAGTCCAGTAGGCGATTGTCCTCTCCGGGGCTGAGGGGCGCGTCCAGGGAGAGATGGGACTGGGCGATGGAGAGGGTGGAGGCCACCTCGTCCTCGGACAGGTCCAGTCCGTCGGCGATCTCCTCAACGGTGGGCTCCCGCCCCAATTCCTGGAGGAGGGCGGAGGAGCGTTTTCCGATCCGGTGGAGGGCTCCGGCCCGGTTCAGGGGGACCCGGACGATGCGGCTCTGCTCGGCCAGTGCCTGGAGGATGGCCTGGCGGATCCACCAGACGGCGTAGGAGATGAACTTGATCCCCTTCGTCTCGTCGAATTTGTGGGCGGCCCGGATCAGTCCCAGGTTCCCCTCGTTGATAAGGTCGGAGAGGAGGACGCCCTGGTTCTGGTACTTCTTGGCCACTGAAACCACGAAGCGGAGGTTGGAGCGGACNAGCTTGTCCAGGCATTCCGGGTCGCCGGACCGGATGCCCCGGGCAAGGCGCGCCTCCTCCTCCCGGTCGATGAGGGAATACTGGGAGATCTCCTTGAGGTATTGGTCCAGCGAGCCTTCGGCAGTGAAGCCTTTTCGCGGAGAGAAGCTCATGCGAACCCGTGGCGGAAGGAGATCGCTCCGGGGGCGCCGGCCATCAGGCGGGGATCCGGAACCGTCGGGCCACCTTCCGGCCCGACTCCGGTCATGATTGAGAGAGAGAGGCGGTTTCGCAACTCCCCCCGGCCGATTCCTTCACTTCCTTCACGGAGCCCGGGTGGGACTCCGGAGCCGCGGCGAACGCGATCTCAGCGGATGCGGCCCATGATCCGTTCCCACCGCACTTCCCGGGGAATGAGCCCCAGGTTGGCGCCGGTGGGCTCGGAGGAATAGTACACGATCCAGGGACGTCCCCGGATGGACTCCCGCTCCACGAACCCCCAGTAGCGGGAATCCTCGGAGTTGTCCCGGTTGTCCCCCAGCACGAAGTAGCGATCCACGGGCACCACCAGGGGACCCCAGTTGTCCCGCGAGGGCCGGTAACGTCCGGGTTGAGGACCCTCCTGGAGGTATCGTGCCTGCCAGGCCATCCCCGGGTGCACCGCGTCTCCGCCAGAGTCCAGGTGCCGGACGTAGGGCTCCGAGACCGCGACGCCGTTCACCCGCAGCTTCTTCCCCACCATCTCCAGCGTATCCCCCGGTAGGCCCACCAGACGCTTCACGTAGTGCTTGGTCGGCTCGTGAGGGGGGTTGAAGACGATGACCTCGCCCCACTGGGGCTCGGCGAGGGCCGGGAGGGTGAAGCCCAGTCCAGGGATCTCGGACCCATAGACCGCCTTGTTCACCAGCAGGAAGTCCCCGGCCAGGAGTGTGCCTTCCATGGACGAGGTGGGGATCTTGAATGCCTCCACCATCACAGCCCGCACCACCATGAAGAGCATCAGGGTGATGACCACGGATCGGACGCCCTCCAACAGGAACCGGGTGAACCGATTCCGGGAGTTGGCGGGAGGCTCCGGGGGAAGCTCGGGGTCGTGCCAGAGATCCATCGTCTTCCGTGGACGGGAGGAAGGGCCCGTGAGGGGCTCGTGGAACCCAGTGGAAGGCGGGCTCCGACCTCTGGCCCGACGCTCGATCTGCTACACGGTTGGGGAAGGGGCGTTCCCGCGCCGGAGATTGCCGTGAAATCGGAGGCGTTGCGCCGTCCAACCCCGGCGGGCAGATTTCAGGCATGGAGAAATACCACCCCCCCCGACACGCCACCATCCGGCCCGCTCAGGACCGGGTCGGCCCCATGGCCCGGCTGTCCATCCTGCTGGGGTGTCTGATGGCGCTGGGGATCTCGGCTTGTGCCTCCGGCGGCGGGGAGCGCTCCGCGGCGAACCGAGACCTCCTCACCCAGGAGGAGATCCTCCGTTCCAACTCCCAGGACCTCTACTCCGTCATCGATGAGCGGCGTCCCCGCTGGATCCGCGGGGGGCGGGTGGTGTCCCCCTACGGCGCCAGTTCGGGCGAATCGGTGGTGGTCTATTTCGATCAGAGCCGCCAAGGAGGGCCGGAGATGCTCCGGGGAATCCCCCTCTCCGGGATCAGCGAGATCCGGTTCTTCTCCGGACCCGATGCCCAGCAGCGCTTCGGCCTGGACCACCGGATGGGCGCCATCGTGGTGACCTTCTCGCCCCGCGGGTGAGCCGCACCGATCGCACTGGCGGCACCCTCATCGGCTCTACCCTCCCCCGCCCCACCCTTCTCGGCCCCGGCGCCCTCACGGTCCTCATCGCCCTCGCCATCGTTGTGGCAGGATGCGGAGTTGAGCCGCATGGGGGGCCGCGTGGGGAGCCGCCTGGGGAACTGACGGAAGAGCTGAGTGCCTCTGCCACCGGCGGCCTCCATCGCTCCGGCGGCGGCTCCGAAACCGACACGGCCCTGGACCCCTTCCCCCGGCTCGCTGCCCATGAGGTCTGTCCCCGGGCAGGCTACCTCTGTGTGGGTATGGGCTTCGGCATGGGCGTAGGGTTGGACTCGGGCATCGGCGACGCCGAGACCCGTCGGGTCCGGCGGTGGCCCGACGGAACCGGGACCCTCACCATCCGGATCTCCCCGCCGCCCATTGCGGACCGGGAACTCCAGGACGAGATGCTCCAGGCGGCGATCCGGGGGGTCCTGGCCTGGGACGGCGTCCCCCTCCGGCTGCGGATCCAGGACCGGGGCGGAATCACCGGGTCGTCCGCCGGAGAGGTGGAGGTGATCTCCATCGACTGGGTCACCCGCCTGGAAGAGAGCCGCCTGGGCCAGGTTCGGACCCTCTGGTCGTTCCGGGATGGGGGCAACGGGGATGGGGGCAACAGGGATGGGGGCAACAGGGATGGGGGCAACAGGGATGGGGGCAACAGGGATGGGGGCCGTCCCTCCCTTGAAACCCGATTCCAGGTGGAGCGCTTTCAGGTGGCCCTGGAGGTAGAGGGTCCCCGAGGGCATCGGAGCCTCATCCCCGAGGAGATCCAACGGGTGGTGGCCCACGAGATGGGCCATGCCCTGGGATTGGGGCACTCCGATGATCCTCGGGATCTCATGTACCCGGAGAACACGGCCCGGGCCCTCACGGTCCGGGACTACCGCACCCTGGAGGCCCTCTATCAGCTTCCCGAGGGCGCCCTCCTGGTGGCTCCCTGAGTCCCTGGTCCTGAGTCCCTGGTCCTGAGTCCCTGCTCCTGAGTCCCTGGTCCTGAGTTCAAGCCCCGTTCAGTCCTCCCGCTGGAGCCCGAACTTCTCGATCTTCTTGTAGAGGTTGGAGCGAGGCATCTCCAGGGTGCGAGCCGTCTCCGAGACGTTCCAGTCGTTCTCCCGAAGCTTCTGGAGGAGGAACGCCCGCTCGGCCTGGTCCTTGAAGTCGGCGAAGGACCCAGCCCGGAGGAGTTCCGGTCCGATCCCCGCCCCCGCCTGCCCTCCGCCCACGAGTCGCTCCACGTCCGCCAGGGTCACCTTGTCCCCGGGCGAGAGGATGAGAAGGCGCTCCACGGTGTTCCGGAGCTCCCGGACATTTCCCGGCCAATCCAGCTCCTTCATGCGAGCCACCGCCTCCGGGGTGAATTCCCGCTGGGGGAGGCCTTCCTTCTGGGCCATCATCCGCGTGAAGTGAGCCACCAGGAGGGGGATGTCTTCGCGCCTCTCCCGGAGGGGCGGAACGTGGATGGGCACGACGTTGAGGCGGTAGAAGAGGTCGTCACGGAAGCGCCCTTCCTGGATCTCCTCCTCCAGGTCCTTGTTGGTGGCGGCGACGACCCGGACATCCACCGCCCGGGGCTTCTGCCCCCCCACCCGGGTCACCTTCCCCTCCTCCAGGGCGCGGAGGACCTTGGCCTGGGCCGCCGTGGACATGTCCCCGATCTCATCCAGGAAGAGGGTGCCGCCGTCTGCCTGCTCGAACTTTCCCGGACGATCCTGCACGGCTCCGGTGAAGGAACCCTTCATGTGTCCGAAGAGCTCGGACTCGATGAGCTCCGAGGGTATGGCAGCGCAGTTCACCTCCACGAACGGCTGATCCCTCCGCCGTGACAATCGATGGAGGGCCCGAGCCACCAGTTCCTTCCCCGTTCCGTTCTCGCCGGTAATCAGCACCCTGGCATCGGTGGGCGCCACCCGCTCCAGCCGCTCCAGAACCTGCCGGAGCTGGAATGATTCCCCCACGATCTCGTGGCGGGATTCCACCTCGCTTCGAAGGGCCTCCACCGACTGGGACAGCCCTTTTCGCTCCAGGGCGTTTCGGAGGGTGACCAGGAGGCGGTCCGTATCCAGGGGCTTCTGCAGGAAGTCGAAGGCGCCCCGCCGCGTGGCCTCCAACGCGGTATCGATGGTGCCGTGCCCCGAGATCATGACCACCTGGAGCCCCGGCGCCGCCTCCTTGATTCGGGCCAGGGCATCCAGGCCATCCATTCCCGGCATCTTCACATCCAGGAAGACCACATCGGGCTCGGCGCTGTCGATCCGCTTCAGGGCCTCAGCGCCAGAGGAGGCCATTTCCACCTCGTGCCCCTCGTATTCGAAGAGCTGGCGGAGGATCTCCCGGATGGAGGTCTCGTCGTCGACGATGAGGATGCGGGCCATGGACCGGGGGGCGGGAAGGGGGAGGAGGAGACCGGGACGAGGACTACGGGTCGAGGACCAAGGGACGGATGCCCGGAGGGGGCGGCACCGTCGGGGTCACTCCCGACTGGTGAGGACGAGTCGGTCCTCCACCAGGCGAACCGAACGAATCCCATGAGGGAGGGGGAACGCCACCGCTTCCGGGGGAAGATCGGGGCGCTCCACCAGCGAGAGCCCCTGCAGGATCCGCGGAAAGAAGCGACGGGGAACAGGGATTCCGGCGGCATCGATGCGGTGGACGAGGAGCGCCCCCTCCGGCCCCTCCAGCGCCAGGACCCGTCCCCGGATCTGCACCGGAACGGTATCGGGAAGGAGCGTCCGGATCTGATCCAGTTCGGGAATGGCGGGGATCTNCTCGGCGGCCAGCCGAAGCCCCAGGGTTACCTCACCGTCCCGGAATCGCACCGAGGGATCGGAGACACCGTCAGGAATGTAGCCCACGAGTTCGTACCGCAGGAGGCTCTCCATCTCCTCTCCGCTGAAGCTCATCTCCCGCTCCGTGTCGCCTACCCGTTCGTCGTCCAGGAAGACGGAGAGTCGCTCCACCACCGCCTCGGCCATGCCAGGGGAGGACTCCACCGCCGTCGCCTCGGATGCCACGGTGGTCTCGGAGACCCGGTCCCAGGCCTCGGGGCCCCACCGCCAGGCCACCACCACCAGTGTCAGGAGGAGGAGAAAGGCCAGGACCCGTCCCAGGCACCCGCCGAAGCACCCGTTCATCCCACTCCGGAACAAGCCAAGGGAGGAGGAATCATGGCTTCAGGGGTGCCGATTCCAGGAGGGAGTAGCGGGCCCCTTGCTTGGAGATATGAGAACGCATGATATCCACCGTGGCCACCTCCAACGTGCTCGAGTAATCCAGGCCGGCAGCGAGTTCATCCAGGCCGCGGAACGCCCCGGCGCCTTCTCCCTCCCCTGCCCGGCCCAGGGTGATGTGGGGATGGAACGCCTGGGTTTCCCGTTCGAAGCCGTGGGTCGCCAGTCCCCACTCCAGATCCTGCTTGAGACAGCGGAGGGCCGGTGTGGGTTCCACGCCCAGCCAAAGCACCCTGGGCCGCCGAATGGTGGGGAAGGCCCCGAATCCAGCCACCGTGATGGGAAAGGCCCGGGTACTCGCCGCCACCCTTCGTACCACCCGCTCCACGACGGGGATCGTCTCGGAGCGCACCTGCCCCAGGAACTTGAGGGTGAGGTGATAGACGTCGTCCTCGATCCAGCGGACAGGTAGCCCCGCCTCCCGGAGTGGGGCGGCGGCCTGACGGATCTGACGCCGTTCCTCTTCAGGCAGGTTCAGGGCGATGAAAAGTCGCATGGCTGAGATGGAGTTTGAGTTGGAAGGGCTTATGGAGGCGAAACCACGAAGGCGCACAAGGGACTTCGGCGAGTCGCGGGGGTGCAGGAGTCGCCGGGGGTCAGGCGAGCCCACCGGGGACTGAGGGGGATGTAAGGGATGCCAGAATCCGCTCGGTCCCTTCCACCGCCCTGTCCACATCCTCGGTGGTTGACGCCCACCCCAGCGAGAATCGGAGAGCCCCGGTCTCCAGCGTGCCCACCAGTCGGTGGGCTTCGGGGGCGCAGTGGAGACCAGGTCGGGCACAGACCCCCCACTCCCGCTCCAGGCGGGTGGAGAGTTCGGCCGCCGACAGCGCCTCCAGCGCCACGGTCACCACTGCGGCCCCCTCGGGCGCCGGCGGAGAGACCACCCGGACCCCCTGGATCTGCTCGAGTCCGTCGCGGAGGCGGGCCTTCAGTTCCGCTTCGTGGGCGTGGAGTGTCTCGACCCCTCGTTCCAGCACGAACTCCGCGCCGGCCATGAGCCCTGCGATCCCCGGTGCATTGGGCGTACCCGCCTCGAGGTGGTCCGGATACGCGTCGGGCATGTCCCGGAGTTCGGACCGTCCCCCGGTCCCCCCGGTGCAGAACGGTGCGACATCCACTCCGGGACGGACCCATAGCCCGCCGGTTCCCTGGGGCCCCAGGAGTCCCTTGTGACCGGTGAACGCCACCATGTCCGCCCCATCTTCCACCGGAGACCCCGGCAAGTGTCCCGCCGACTGGGCCGCGTCCACCAGGACCAGGGCACCGGCCTCTCGGGCCATGGCGGCCAGCCGGGCCACGGGAAGGACGGTCCCCAGGACGTTGGAGACGGCGTTCACCACCAAGAGTCGAGCCCCGTCCAGGAGCTCCTCCGCCACGGCAAGGTCCAGGGAGCCGTCGGGTGCTCCGGGAATCACCCGGTTCACCACCTGCCGACTCTGGCATAGGGCATGAACGGGCCGGAGGACGGCGTTGTGGTCGAAGGGGGTGGTGACCACCACATCCCCGGGGGCCAGGACGCCGTGAAGGGCCGTGTTCAGCCCATGCGTGGCGTTCAACATGAAGGCGATGCGTCCCGGATCCCCGGGGACGCCCAGGATGCGCGCCACCCGGCGCCGGCACCGGAGGGCGATGCGCCCCGACTCAACGGACCGGGCATACCCGCCCCGCCCCGGAGACGCGCCCACGTTGAGGAGGAAGTCATGAACCGCCGCTGCCACGGCATCGGGACGGATTGCCGAGGTCGCCGCGTAGTCCAGATAGTGCATGCCGGGCCGGGAGCTGGGAGGTCCGCTGAACCGGAAGGGTCCGGGGAAGGGGTCCACGGGCGGATCATACTATCCGATCAGGCCGGTCCCGACAACCGAGGAAGGGGTCCGGAACTGCAGGGCCTCCGCCAGATGGGAAGGCTCCACCCGGGGAACGCCCTCCAGGTCCGCCACGGTTCGAGCCACCCGAAGGACGCGGTGGATGGCCCTGGGTGACAGCCCAAAGCGCTCCATGGCGGGCGCCAGGAGCCGCCGGGCGGCGGCGTCCAGCGGAACGTACGTTCGTAGTTCTCCCGGACCCATCCGAGCGTTGACAGAGGCATGGGCATCGCGGGACGAATGGGATGCCGGGGCGTTCGAGGATCCGGATGCGCCGGAGTCCGAGGATCCGGAGAACCGCCGTAGCTGGGCCATCCGGGCCTCCCGGACCCGGGCCAGCACCGTGGCGGAACAGGGTCCATCGGGCTCCCCCGTCAGCAGTTCCAGGGAGACTGCGGAAGTCTCCACGTGGAGATCGATCCGGTCCCTGAGAGGCCCCGAGATCCGGTTCCGGTAGCGGGCGACCTGGGTGGGATCACAAACGCAGGGGGGCCCACCTCCTCCCGAGCCTCCTCCCGATTGACCGCAGGGGCAGGGGTTCATGGCCGCCACGAGACTGAACCGTGCGGGAAAGATGTGGCGCTCCTGGACCCGCACCACGGATACGACCCCCTCCTCCAGCGGCTGGCGGAGCGACTCCAGGGCGTGTCGCGAGAACTCACCCAACTCGTCGAGGAACAATACACCACCGTGGGCAAGGCTGACTTCCCCAGGCCGCGGCGGGCGCCCGCCCCCCACCAGCCCGGCGGTGGAGACGGTGTGGTGGGGAGCCCGGAAGGGAGGACGGTCCAGGAGACCAGACCCCGAAGGAAGGAGACCCGCCACCGAGTGGATCCCCGTGACCTCCAGCGCCTCCTCCCTGGAGAGGGGTGGAAGGATCCCGGCCATGGCCCGGGCCAGAAGGGTCTTCCCTCCTCCCGGAGGTCCGGCCAGGAGCAGATGATGACCTCCGGCAGCGGCGATCTCCAGCGCCCGCTTCGCGGTTCGCTGTCCCCGGATCTCCCGGAGGTCCACCGAGGGAGCCTCCCGGCGCGTCTGCGCCCTTTTGGCCGTGACCCGAACCAGGCCCCTCTCTCCACGGAAGTGGTCCACGAGGTCGGCCAGGTGACGCACACCAAAGACCTGGGGAGGGCTCCCCACAGCCACGGCCTCTGCCACATTCCCCAGGGGCACCACCAGGGTCTCAAGGCCATCCTGGCGGCAGCGGAGGGCCGCAGGGAGGACGCCCCTGACCGGGCGGACCTCACCATCCAGGCCCAGTTCTCCGAGAAAGGCATGGCCCCCCAGCCCCTCCTTGGGAATCTGCTCCGAGGCCGCCAGAAGAGCCACCGCGATGGGAAGGTCAAACCCAGCCCCCTCTTTCTTCAGGTCCCCTGGGGCCAGGTTCACCGTGATCCGCCGAGGAGGGAGTGGCCATCCGCCTGCACGGAGGGCGGACTGGATTCGATCCCGGCCCTCCCGCACAGCTCCCTGGGGAAGCCCCACCACGGAGAGGGAGGGCATACCGGAGGCCACGTTCACCTCCACCCGAACCCGAATGCCTTCCACCCCGCACACCGTCACAGACCATACCTGGGCCACCATGGCACGTCCTCCAGAGCGCATCCAGCCGGTCAGGAGTCGCCGGCTGCCCAGGGGGAATGTGGACGGACCCCGGGGCGACTCCATGGACGGATGGGATCATGGGCGAGGAGGAACTAACTCAGCGCCTCTCCCAGGGCCTCGATGGCAGGGAAGTAGACCTCCGGGGGGATATCCCGGTCCCGCTTCCAGCGGGCCGAGCACGTCCATCCATCCGGATGAGCCCCGTTTGTCGTCTGGTTGTCCAGCCGGAGGGTCTCCACCGCCGCGTCGACGACGGGATCCACGACCCTGGGGACGACCCTATTCTTGACCCGATCCACGGCGCCATTCTTGGCCCGATCCGCGACGCCACTCGTGGCCCCATCCTCGACCCCATCCTCGACCCGATCCTCGACCCCATCAATCGCTGGAAGCCTCCAGCGGCCGTTGAAGTGGATGCCTCCCCGGGGGTCGATGAAAAGGGGATTCCCCCGGGACTGCCACCGCACGGACCATCCCCCCTCATGCACCAGTCGATGATGATGGCGGCAGAGGAGGAGGAGGTTGTCCAGTTTGGTCTCTCCCCCGTGGGCCCAGTGTTTCACGTGGTGCCCCGCCGTGAATCGACGCACCCCGCACCCCGGGAAGCGGCACCCTCCGTCCCGGGCGTCCAGCGCTCGCCGGATGGCCGGGGGAATGGTCCGTGTCTTCCGTCCCACGCTGAGCGGTTGTCCCTCCTCGTCATGACTCATCCGCACGAGGCCCGCGTCACACGCGATCCGCCGGGCCGTTTCAGCTGAAACGCGGGTACCGTCGTCCAGGTGACAGCAGTCGGCAGGCTCCCCGTCCACCCCCGCATTCGAGGCGGTTTCCAGCGCCTCCGGGTCCACATGGAGGACCACCTGATAGCGCTCCGCCTGGCTACCGCTGATGGGGGCATCCCCATTCCCGGGATCCGGAGCATCCTCTCGTGCCGAAGGGCCGAAGCCGACGGCCAGTGCCCGTCCCGCCAGGAGCCCCAGGGCATCGGCCCTGCGGCGCGCCGCCTCTTGCCGGGTCACCTCGGGATCCCGCAGATCCCGGCCCAGCACTTTCACCTCCTCCCGGAAGAGATGATCACCAGCTCCATCGATCGCCCGCATGAGGAGGAGGCCCACCTCGGGGGTGAGCTTCCCGTTCACCACGTACATCCCCTCCTCGTCGGGGAATACGGAGAGCCGCCGGGAGTCGAAGCATTCCCGCTCGCGGTCCATCTCCTGGCAGACGGTTCCCCGCTTCCACCCCCGAATCAGGGATTCCAGCTTCCCTGTGGGAACGCCCCGGGCCAGCTCGAGAAGAACGCCTTCGTTCTCCGGTGTGGCCACCCGGGTCAGCGCCCGGACCTGGGAGAACGAGAGTTCCCCCCTGCCCATGGCCGCGGTGGTCTCGGGAAGCCCGGCCAGCTTCCGGGCCACACGCACCCTTTCCCGGCAGGTCCCAGCGTCGAACCCGGTCCGGAGGGAGAGCCATTCAACGCAGGACCGATGGCCGGCCAGTTCCCAACCTCGGCGCCAATCGAACTCGGCCAGGAGCAGGAGGAAGCGTTGTTCCGCCGCATGGATATGAGCAGCCAGGGTCGCGATCCGATCCCCCAAATCCTCGATGGTGTCCGGGTCGGAAAACGGGTCGGGGGCTGGACCATGGAAGGGAGTGGACGGGCGGTTGGTGGCCGCGGACGAGGCGGCGAATGGGGAGGTGGACGGGCAACCGCCCGGCGTCCGATCCACGTGGCCATATCCCTCGACGGGCCGTTCCCGAGCGACACGACCGGCGACAGGACCATCGACACTTCCGGTAAATCCGAAGGGGGACATATCGGCTCCTTATCTACAAGTGCAAGAATAACTTGCAACAAATATAAGAGCCGGTCTCCTGACCCTCTCAGGCCCTCCAGGACGCCTGAGGAGGGGGATGTGCCTGAGCCGATGGGTGGGAAGGGTGCCGAACCCTGGCAGGACGCAAATGAGGGCCTGGGACCACCCTGAAAGAGGAGGGTCCCAACCCGAGACCATCGCCGGAGTCCAAATCCGTCCATGTCAGAGTGGGACAACTGGATGGGAGTGCGAGCCTCCCTTCAGCCCCTTCAGCATCTCCAGTCCCTTCAGCTTATCCAGCCCCGGAGCCCCCCGGAACCTCGCGGGAAACGTTTCAGCTGAAACGCTGGCCACAGGTGGTCGCGTTCACACCTCGCAGTTCACACCTCGCAGTTCACACCTCGCAGTTTACACCTCGCAGTTTACACCTCGAGGAGCACCCCTCGCAGCTGACACCTCAAGCCCTCGCACCCTCCAAGTCCGCCTCCATCTCAAGTCCGCCTCCGT
>SL_3KL_010_SEDDRAFT_10003711_pt1 | contig 13846 bp, 11 predicted proteins | sample SodLakKL_010_SED_2_FD_10381 | JGI IMG/M metagenome (IMG submission 10381)
GACCGATCGGGTCATCGGGATCCTGCACGAGGGCCAGGCGTGGGCCGTCCCCCACAACGTGGGATGGTGGCATGAGATCGTGAACACGGACCTCCCAGGGGGGCCCCAGATCGCGGCCACATACTGTCCGCTCACCGGCTCCAGCCTCGTCTTCGACCGCGAGGTGGTGGGTGGAGCCACGCTCGGGGTGTCGGGGATCCTCTTCCAGAACAACCTGGTCATGTTCGATCGGAACGAGCCTTCCTCGCTCTGGTTCCAGATGCACCGGGAGGCGCGGTGCGGACCGGCCGACGGTACCCCCTTCCCCATGGTGGCCGCCTTCGACATGCGCTGGGGCGCATGGAAGGATCTCCACCCCGAAACCCTGGTCGTGACCGGGGACCTCGGGAGGGGTCGGGACTACACCCTGTATCCCTACGGCAACTACGAGCAGAGCCAGGAACTCCTCATCCCGATGCCGGGCATCGATGACAGTCGCTTCCGCAAGGAGAGGGTTCTGGGCGTGCCCGAGGACGACAATGCCGGAGGCGTCCTCTTCCCCTTCGGCATTCTCCGTCAGGCGGCGCCGGGATCGTTGGCTGTGGCGGAGGCCCAGGCTCGCGGGGGGAATGTCGTGGTCTTCTGGGACCAGAATGCCGACGCCGCCATGGCGTTCCGGCCTCGGATCAACGGTTCGGATCTGAGCTTCAGGGTGGACGACGACCGGATCGTGGACCGGGAGACGGAGTCCGTCTGGCGGCTTGATGGGCTCGCCGTGGCCGGGGAGTTCGAGGGCGAGCGGCTTCAACCCATCGCCGAGGCCTACACTGCGTTTTGGTTCGCCTGGCGGGCCTTTCATCCGGAATCGGTGGTCTGGGAGTTGCCAGGTGGGAGCTGACGCGAGGCCCGAGGTCGGAGTGGGGCTGATCGTATTCCTGGTCCTCTCGGTCCTGACCGTGGGTCCGGGTGCCCTCTCCGCCCAGTGGGTTTCGTCTCCCGGTGAGGGTTGGGTGGACCTGAGCCTCTTCCATCACGACACGAAGCGTACCTTCGATCAGAACGGAGAAGCTCGAACCATCTTCGCCGAGGGGCGAGCCGTGACCACCTCCATCTTCCTGACGGGGACCGTCGGGGTGTGGAGGGGAGTCGACCTCTGGGTGGACCTGCCCTTCCATCGCCTCCGCTTCGACAATGCAGGAGGAGAGCGGAGGAGCGTAGGAGTCGGTGACCCCAGGCTCTTCGTGAGGGCGGGTCCCGAACTGGTCGGGCTTCCTGCCTGGCCGGTCGCCGTCCGAGGCGGGATGAAGCTGGACGGAGGGCAGTTCGACGTGGACGCCGAGATCATCCCCCTGGGAGAAGGGCAGCGCGACTGGGAACTCCTGCTCGAGGTGGGGCGCTCCTTCCATCCCCTCCCACTGTGGACCATGGGCTGGGTGGGATATCGCTGGAGGCAGGAGAACGTCGAGGCCCGTCGCACGCCGGGCAACGAGCGGTTCTGGTGGTGGAGCCTGGGGGGAGAAGTGGGGCCTGTGGGATGGCGCGCCTCCCTCGAGGGCCTGTCGGGAGACCCGTGGACGCTGGAAGGGGGGATCCGGCTTCCGTCCACCCGAAGAGCCCTGCACCAGGTCTTTCTCGACCTGGATCACCCCGTGGGTCCGGGCCGAATTCGTTTGGGGGCACGAATGCCCTTCTCCGGCCGCAATCTTCCGGCGGGGCCCGCGCTGACGACCGGGTATTTTCTGCGCTGGGGAGGCTGAATTCCGAGGGACGCATTCGGGGACGTCCCTCGGAACCAGCTCCGGCGCGATCCGCGTGCCGGTTGGCTCGGTCAGAAGCTTACGATCTGATACCCTTCGGCGATCCGCTTCCGGATACTCGGGTGTCCCTCATACTCGCTCAGGAAGGGAATTCCGGCCTCCTTCACCTCCGCCTTCACATCGAAGGCTCCGGCGCAGAACTCACATGCTCCGGCGATCCGGTCCTTCACGGCGTTGAAGACGGGATGAAGCTTGTGCTCGGGGTCGTTGAGCCTGGGAATCCACTCTACGGCTGCCCCGTCGAAGACGAGTTCCACCTCGTCGCCGGCTTCCTTGGCTTCCTTGGTGAGTTCCAGAGCGTTGAGGACGCGGGCGAGATCGGAGTGAGCTTCGGTACCGGCCAGAAGGAGGACGGAGAGCTTGATCATGGTCATGATCCCTTGAGCTGAATGGTCTGGGGGTCTGAAAGTGTTGTGTCGCAAGGATAGGGGCCGCCGCGATCCGGGGTCCCCTCCCTGTGCAAGAAGCCGCCGCGCTGCTCAGAAGTTCCCTCACGCCCGGTGGGCCGAGGGTCACGGGGCCTGAAGCCATGGGTGGGGAAGACGACCCGGGGAACTCGCACCTCCCAGCGTGGATTCGTCGGGGTGAAGGTCAGTTGGAATCCAGAACCCCCGAAACAAGCGAGGTGCACGATGTTCGCTCCGAACCCTCTGGCCCACCATGCGCACTGGGCCCTTCGATTTGCCATTCTCAGCGTCTTCCTCTTCCACGGCCTGGACAAGTTCGGAAACCTGCCCGGGTTCGCCGAGATGGCCGAACTCCCCCTGGCCCTCGCCTTCGGCGTAGCGTTCGCTGAGGCCGCCGGAGGGATCCTGGTCTTCGTGGGGGGCTTCCTCAAAGACTGGATGACCCGCCTGGGTGCGCTCCTGCTCGTCCCCGTGATGCTGGGCGCCATCACCATGGTGCACTGGGGTCAGTGGCACTTCATGGCCACCGAGACCCATCCTATGGGAGGCATGCAGTTCCAGGTCACACTACTCATGATTCTGGTCTACTTCCTGCTCACCGGAAATCAGACGTCCGGCTACGGGGACGCAGGTCGGGGCCGGGCCACCGAGAACTCGGAGGGTCCGCGCCCGCAGATGGCGAGGAGCTAAGCGCAGCCAATCGGGTAGGGGAGGCGGAAGGGTCGACGGGCCTTCCGTCTCCCCGCTCTCTCGCCTACGGTATGCCATGCCCGTCTTTCTCCACGCCCTCGAGACCACGGTTCCTGATCCGCACTATCGCCAGGACTGGGCGAGTGAGAAGATGCAGGCCCACGCCACCCAGCGGCGGGGCGTGCGTCGGATCATCCGGAGCATCTACCGGAACTCGGGGATCCAGAAGCGCCATTCCGTTATCGACGACTGGGGTGGACAAGGGGGCGAGCCCCTCTTCTTCGACGCCGACGACACCCTCCTGCCCACCCCCGATACGCGAACCCGGAACGAGGTCTACACCCGGGAGGCCCGTCGGCACTTCGTGGACCTGGCCCAATCGGTCGTCGACGCCGCGCCTGGCTTCAAGGCCGAGGACGTGACCCATGTAGTGACGATTTCCTGCACGGGATTCTTCGCCCCTGGCCCGGACTACCACGTGGTGCGGGCGCTGGGTCTACCCGGCACCACCCAGCGATACCACGTGGGCTTCATGGGCTGTTACGCCGCGTTCCAGGGGCTGCGGATGGCCGAGGCCTTCTGCCGGAGCGACCCCGATGCGGTGGTCCTCGTCCTGAGCGTAGAGCTCTGCACCCTCCACCTGAGGTTCACCGAAAACACGGATGACCTCATTGCCGGGGCGGTCTTCGCCGATGGGGGGGCCGGGGCGCTGGTCAGCGCCCGTGAGCCCGTGAACCGGAGCGAGTCGCCCCCAGCCCTGACTCTGGAGGCCTTCCACTCCGAGCTCATCCCCGAGGGGGAGGGAGACATGGCGTGGACCGTGGGGAACGAGGGATTCCAGATGAAGCTCTCGACCTACGTGCCGGATCTGATCCGCGCCAACGTGGGGGCTGTCGTCAGTGGGATCTTGGACCGCTCCGGACTGGAGAGGGGTGCGGTGGATCATTGGGCCATCCATCCGGGTGGACGGGCGATCCTGGACAAGGCGGAGGAGAGCCTCGGTCTGGGTGCGTCCGCTCTGGATCCGTCCCGGCGCGTGCTCAGCGAGTACGGAAACATGAGCAGCGCCACCGTCCTCTTCGTCCTGAAGGAGATGATGGGGAGGGGAGACCTCAAGCAGGGAGAGCGGATCCTGGCGCTGGCCTTCGGGCCGGGGCTCACGGTGGAGTCGGGGCTCCTTCGCGTGGGACCTGGAGGGTGACCCGAGGTTCCCCGAGTCCAAGTTGGACTCGGGGAACCTCGGCGTCGCGTCAGTCCCAGACCTCGTACATTCCCTGACTGCGAGGGCCCAGAATCCCCAGCCGGGACGGAGCTCCCCCGACCCCGATCCGGCGCAGGACTTCACCCGCGTCCGTGTCGACGATCACGACCTCACCGGTGGTGGGGCTCGCCACGGCCGCGATCCCTTCGACTCCGGACACCTGGTGCGCCCGAGGGCTGTCCCCTGAGAGTGCGGGGGTCACCTCGATAGTATGCACGAGCTCCCGGGTTGCGGCCGAATAGACGTACAGGGCGCCCTGGGTCGTCATCACGAGGATCCGGTCCCGCCGGGGTTCTACGGCCCAGGAATGATCCAGCACCCCCTGGGGAAGGGAGGGGAGGAGATGGACGGCACCCGTCCGGACGTCCACCGTCCCGAGCCGGCGTTGGGGCGCGTCGTGCCCCGGAGGCGTGAGGAACATCCCCAGAATCACGGAGGCGCCGGAGGCGGCCCATGCGTTTCGGAGTCCCAGCTCGGCCAGCTCTCCGTCCCACTCGTGCTTCTCCGCCGTCACCGAGCTTCCCTGGGCCTGAATCAAGACCATCCCGTCGCGACAGCCGAATACCGTGGTGGTTCCGCTTGCCGCGTTTCCGTGCATCCCTGGGCAGTTGTCCACTTCAGCGACCCGCTGCCCCGACTCGTCGTACACGTGCACGGCGTGCGGGAGTCCGCCCTCCGGGTTGCGGGGGGCCACGACGAAGAAGGATCGGTCCCCGCTGATGACCGCGCTCGAGCCACTGTGGTGGGGGCCTCCCGTCTCGATCTCGAAGGCGATCCGCGGGCTCCCGGCGAAGAAGTCCTCTTCATGAAACCAGGCGGCCAGGCCGTTCCCATCGAAGAAGGTCGACATCCACCCCTCGTTCCCGCTGAAGTGCGTGGGAAGGGGGGCGTCCACCACGAAGTCGAGAAGCTTCGCATCGTGGAGGTGCGCTTTGTCCCCCTCGGTCCAGCTTCCGCCGTCCAGGAAGTGGACCCGGTCCGAAGCACGCTGCTGGAGCACCGCATAGCGCCCGGAGTGGGAAACGGCCACGTAGCTCGCTGGGCCCACGAGGTCGAACTCGTGGAGGGCAGCTCCCTCAGCGAGGGAGACAACCCGTCCCATGGGTTCGTTCGCGTCCGTGACCACGATCCGCTGAAGCTCCTCGGCCGAGATCAGCGTCGGCTCCGGATCGGGATCGGGTCCGGGGGCCGCCGTCGGTCCATCGTCGGAACATGCGGCGAGGACGATGAGCGACACCGAGGCCAGAAGGAAGGCGGTGCTCCGCCTGAGATCGAACCGACGGTGGTGGAACCGGGGGGACGGGGGGCAGACGGGGGCATGGGGATTCATGGCCGATCTGAAGTCGTAGAGAGGAAGTTCAGGCTCCATGGTGCGACTGAGAACCTGTTATCATAATTGGTCCTCAACAGTACGGGCTGCTCGGGAGCCCGTCAAGCCCGCCTCTCCTCGATGGCGGGTGGCGGGATCTCTTTCACCACCGCCCGGAAGGATCTGCCCACGGATCGCAGTGCGAGGGGCCAGAGGAACTCCAGATGGGCCTGACTCGCGGCACTCGGCTTGCAGCCGATCAGGGACGAGACCCACCCCGCGGTGGGATCATCCGACTCCGACTCCGAGGTGGTAATGGCTCCCGATTCCCGAGGCTTCATCGGTTCCGCTCTCCTGATCGCCCTGGCCCTCCTGGCTCTGGCCGCCGCGGCCGTCGAGGCTCAGGCTCCCCAGGCCCTGAGCCCCGGGACCCGCTCCCTTTCCTTCGGAATCGATGGGAGTGGGACGTCGGAAGCCGGGATCTGGTACTTCCTGTCCCAGCGTAGCAGCGTGGGGCTCCTGGGGTCGCTGGACTGGATGTCGGAGGATCGGGGTGCGGACGACGACCGGTCGCATCTCGAGATGACCTTGGGCCCGCGGGTGAAGTGGTACCTGACGAATCCGGCCCGGGTCGCCCCCTTCTGGCATGGAGGCTTCTCCTTCGGCCACGTGCGGAGTTCTCGGGAGGGGAGGGAGGACCGCACGGGTCGGACCCTGGGTGTCGAGGGGGGATTCGGTGTCGACTGGTTCCCGGTGGAGCAGATGTCGGTGGGAGGGTGGACCGGACTTCGCCTGCGCGACGAGCGTCTGCCTTCAGGCGATACCCGCACCCGGCTGACGACCCTGACGACCGGCCTGCGCGTGCACCTCTACTTCTAGAGCTCCGAGCCAGGGGCGAAAAAGCCAAGGGGGGAGGGGCGATCGTCGCCCCTCCCCCCTCTTGCGTCGTCGGTGTGACGGAAACGGCCCGACTACTACTCTCCCATGTGGGGATACGTCCAGTCCACGGCAGGCACGAAGGTCTCCTTGATCGACCGGGGGCTGACCCAGCGGAGCAGGTTGAAGATGGACCCGGCCTTGTCGTTCGTGCCGGAGGCCCGGGAGCCACCGAAGGGCTGCTGGCCCACCACCGAGCCGGTGGGCTTGTCGTTCACATAGAAGTTTCCGGCGGCGTGCCGCAGGATCCTGTGGGCCGTCTGGATGTCGGCTCGATCCCGGGCCCAGACGGCTCCGGTGAGGCCGTACGGGCTGGTATCGTCGACCAGCTCCAGGAGCTCAGACCACTTTTCCCTGGACCACTTCGTGTCGTCGTAGACGTAGACGGTGAGGATGGGTCCGAAGAGTTCCCGGACCATGGTGTCGGAGCGGGGATCCTCGGTCCGCAGGATCGTGGGATCCACGAACCAGCCCTCCGAGTCGTCGGTTCCCCCTCCCGCCACGATCTCCAGCCCGTCGGCCTTCGCCTGCTGGATCGCGTCCCGGTGCTTGCCGAACGCGCCTCCGTCGATCACGGCGCCCATGAAGGTGGAGAGATCTCCCACATCCCCCATGGTGATCTCTGCGGTGATGCCCTTCACGTGCTCCTCCACCGCGGGCCAGATCGATCGCGGGATGTACGCCCGCGAGGCGGCGGAGCACTTCTGTCCCTGGTACTCGAAGGCCCCCCGCGCCATGGCCACGGCCAGGGCTTCGGGATCCGTGGAAGGATGGGCCACGATGAAGTCCTTCCCCCCGCTCTCTCCCACGATCCGGGGAAAGGTCCTGTACTGGTCCAGGTTCTCACCCGCACGCTTCCAGAGCGACTTCAGCACCGTGGAGGATCCGGTGAAGTGAAGGCCGGCAAAGTCCTCATGCGCCATGGCCACCTCGGCGGTGAGGGCCCCGTCGCCATGCACCAGGTTGATCACTCCGTCGGGGAGCCCGGCCTTCCGGAAGACCTCCATGGTGTAGTGGGCCGCCAGCGCCTGCTTCTCCGAGGGCTTCCAGACCGCCACATTCCCCATGATGGCGGGAGCCGAGGGCAGATTTCCCGCGATGGCCGTGAAGTTGAAGGGGGTGATGGCCAGGACGAACCCCTCCAGGGGCCGGTAGTCCATCTGGTTCCACATCCCGTCGGGAGAGAAGGGCTGCTCCTCCAGGATCCGCTGGCCGTAGTGGACGTTGAAGCGCAGGAAGTCCACCAGTTCGCAGACCGCGTCGATCTCCGCCTGATACGCGGACTTGGACTGTCCCAGGATCGTGGCGGCGTTCAGGGTGTCCCGGTACGGCCCACTGATGAGGTCGGCTGCCTTCAGGAAGACCGCCGCACGCTCTTCGAAGGGCGTCTCGGCCCAGTCCCGGGCGGCCTTCAGCGAGGCCTCCACCGCCGACTCCACCTGGGAGCGCCCGGTGGAATGGACCCGGGCCAGCTCACGGGCGTGATTGTGCGGGGACACCTGGCTGAAGGTGCCTTCGCCCTTCACCTCCTGCCCCCCGATCACGAGCGGAGCTTCGATCGTCTCCTTCTCCATGGCTCGGACCCGAGCCTTCAGAGACGCCCGTTCCGGTGACCCGGGCGCGTAGGGAAGAATTGGCTCGTTCACTGGGGTCGGCACGGGCACTCGGCCGTCGCTCATGGGCTCAGCCTCCTGTTGAGGAATGGATCAGAAATGGATCGCGATCGTTCGCTGGGTCGGTTCGTTCGGGTAGTGGGTCCAGACTTCCATCCGGCTGGATCTGGGCCAGAACGGCGGACCACAGATGGAACTTGTCACACTGGGACCGCTTCGGGGAAGGGTTGCGGGGCGGCACCCTCGGCTCCGTTCAGCGCGAGGCTGAGGCCGAGGGGGCGGCGGCGTCCTGGATATCGAGAGAGATCCGGTGCGACAGGGAGTCGCCGCCGAAGGTGAAGACCCAGGCCTCCACATCGTAGTCGCCGGGGGTGGTGTAGACATGCTCGAGGTCATGCGCCATCCAACGGGCCCCGTGTCCCACGAGGGTGTCGGCGGCCCCGTCCCCGAAGCGGGTTACGAGGAGGGCCAGCGCCTCTCCCTGCGCCGACGACTCGAACTGGACCGACTCACCCACCTCGAGGGTGCCACCCGTCTGCACGACCTCGACCTGAAGGGGGCCGGGGTCATGAATCGACCCGTGCTCGCAGCCTCCCAGGAAGGACCCGAGGGCGGCCAGGAGGAACATGGCTCCAGCGCGCCTCATCGTAGAATTCCTCCGACGGTGTCAGCGGCCCGGGCCTGACGTATCATCTCACCCTCCCGGTCGGCGACGATGACGAAGTCCAGGATCGTCTCGACGGCCCGGACAAAGAAGTCGGGGGTGATGGCATCGAAGGTATCGGAGGGATGATGGTAGCCCGGATGGTCCTCGACTCCGAAGTAGACGAAGGGGATGCCGACCTCGTGGAAGGGGCCGTGGTCGGAGGCCATCGTCCAGTCCTCTCCCGGGGGCAGGTCCGGGGTGTCGTGCCCTCGAAGGAGCTCGACCGGGGCGTCGGACGCGACCTCGTCCACGAGATCCACCAGGAAGGGGTAGTGATAGGTGCCCACCGCGTAGAGCTCGTCCTCCTCGTTTCGACTGACCATGTCCAGGTTGATGTTCATGATCACCCGGTCCAGGGCGAGAGGCGGATCCGCGATGAAGGCCCTGGCGCCCTGCAGGCCCATCTCCTCGGCATCCGTGAATAGGAAGAGGATGGAGTGTTCCGTCGGATTCGTCAGAAAGTAGTGGGCCAGCGAGAGGAGGGCCGCGGTGCCCGAGGCGTTGTCATCGGCCCCGTTGAAGATCTCGTCGTCGACCACGCCCAGGTGGTCGTAGTGGGCCGTGAGCACGAAAACCTCTTCCGGATTCCGGGTTCCCTCCACCATGGCCATGAGGTTGAGGCCCCTGTAGTTCCGTCCGTCCCGCTGGTTGGTGAAGTGGAATTCGTGGATGCGCCCTCCACTCGGCGCAGGAACGTTCATGTCGTCCAGGCGCTCGAGGATGAATCGCCGCGCCCTCTCATTCCCAGGGCTTCCGGTCCGCCTGCCCTCCATGGAATCGTGGGCCAGAACCGAGAGGTCGTGGAGGAGCTGATCGCCATCGATCCTGGTGCGGACGGGGATGGCGGGGGGAAGGACCTCGAGGAATGAGGGCCCCCCGTGGACGGACGGGGCCGCTTGGAGGGGTGAGGTCCACGCCTCCGACAGGGCGGAGTCCCGGGGCGCCTCGGCGGTGGCGTCTGAGACCCCCATGAGCGCCGACAGCGAGAGGAGAACCAGGGCCCACCAGGCCATGAGTCCGAGGGACGGGCGGTGGGATGGGAGGGGACGAGCCATGGGAGCGCACGGTCTGAGGTGGGGGGATTCCACTTGACGTCTACCCCCGGGCGTCGGGTCAGGTTCGACCCCTGGACGACGGGCCTGGAGGAGGAGTCCGGTCGGGCGACACGTTGGGGACCCCTTGGGTGTAGGAGCCCGATATCATACCACGCCGGTGCGGGCCGAGACATGCCCCCGAGACATGGCCAGGGTTCGATCGCCTCGCCGAATCCATACCTTCTCCCACATCATCACCGAGTTCCCGATGCGACGACGTGCACTTCCATCTCTTCTCGCCCTCCTCCTGTTTCTCCCTGCGATGGGGACGGCTCAGCAGAGCCTTTCATCGGTTCCCCTGGGCGAGTTTGCAGACCGCCGGGCCAGTCTTGCTTCGGCCGTCGGAGACGGGTGGATCCTGACCATGGGAAGCGCAGCTCCTCCGCAGGATTACATTCCCTTCCATCAGAATTCCCCCTTCCGGTATCTCACCGGGTTCACCGAGCCGGACGCGGCCCTCCTCCTCCGGACCGAAGACGGCCAGGTGACATGGGAGACGCTCTTCGTGCTTCCTCGAGATCCGGCGACCGAAACCTGGGAGGGGTACCGAGTCGGGCCCGACCACGTCGAGGAGATGACTGGACTTCCGGGGCGAAGCATCGACGAGATGGCGCACGTGATGGACTCGATCCTGGACGCCGACGGGGTGGAGCGCCTCCACGTGGTCGGCGCGTACAATCCGGGAGCGACGGTCCGCAACGATGTGACGCAGAGGATCGATGGGCTGCTGGGAGATCGGAGCGGTGTAGAGGTGGTCTCGGCCAACAGCCATGTGAACCTCCTGCGAGGAGTGAAGTCGGAGGCCGAGGTCGAGCTTCTCCGGCGCTCCATCGAGATCACGACCGAGGGCCATCGTGCGGCGGCCCGAGCCATCCAGATCGGGCGAAATGAGTTCGAGATCCAGGCCCTCGTCGAATACATCTTCCGACGAAACGGGTCGGAGCGCCCCGCCTTCGCCAGCATCGTCGGGTCCGGGCCCAACTCCACCATCCTCCACTACAACGCCAACGACCGGTTCATGGAGGACGGCGAGATGGTGCTCATCGACATCGGGGCCAGCTATGGAGGCTACGCCGCCGACGTGACCCGGACCTATCCGGTGAACGGGCGATTCAGCGATGCCCAGCGGGAGATCTACCAGCTCGTTCTGGATGCGCAGCTGGCCGCCGAGGAGCTGGCGGCTCCCGGAGTCACGGTGGGTCAGCTGAATCAGGCGGCGAACCGGGTCCTGGCCGAAGGGCTCACCGAGCTGGGGCTCATCCAGGCCCCTGACGCCACCTTCGAGGACGAGCAGGGACGCCAGGTACCCCAGCTCCGACTCTTCTACATGCACGGGCTCGGGCACGGAATCGGTCTGGACGTCCATGACCCCTGGCCCAGCACCCTGGAGGCGGGGACGGCCTTCACCATCGAGCCGGGGGTATACGTGCGACCCAATCTCTTCGACGAAGTGATCCCCGACACCGAGGCCAACCGGGAGTTGATGGCGGCGATACGCCCGGCCTTCGAGAGGTACGTGAACATCGGGGTCCGGATCGAAGACGACTACGTGGTGACCGAAGACGGTGTCGAGTGGCTTTCTCCGGCGCCCCGGACCATCGAGGCGGTGGAGGCCCTCATGTCCGAGTCCATCGAACTCGACGGGGAGCGGCGGGATGAGTGGGTGGAGTGGTACCGGGAGATGAGGTAGCGGGCAGCGGCAGCGCCGCCGCCTCTCCGGATCCGAACCGGCCCCCCCCTGAGCGGGAGCAGGACCTGGGGGAGGGGGGCGAGGCGACCGCCGCGATCCCCGTCGTCCGTCGCCTGGCCGGGATCGGAGTGGGGCTGGGCGCGGTGGGGTTCCTCCTGTGGCTGCGAGGCCAACCCGGGCTCGCGGAGGCGCTCTACGGCTCGGGTCCCCTGGCGGTGCTGCCCCGCTGGCTCTCGCAGGCCACGGGTGTGGTTCCGGTCTCCCTGGCGGAGTTGTTCGTGGTGGCGGTGCTGGGTCGTCAGATGCTCGGGGTGACCCGTGGGATCCGCACCGCGTCGAGGCCGCTGCACCGGGCGACGCCGGGGCTGCTCCTTCGTGGGGCGCTCCGTCTGGGCCAGGACGCGGGGGTCCTTCTGGCCCTCTTCGCCCTCCTCTGGGGCGGCCAGTACGCCCGCCCCGGCCTGGAGGCCCGCCTGGGTCTCGCGGATCCCGGGAGAGTGGAGGTGACGGAGCTCGAGGGGCTGGCCCGCATGGCGGTGGAAGAAGCAAACCGCTACTACGAGGAGATCCACGGCTCCGATGATTCTGGTCGACCCACCCCGAGGGCGGGAGGTGACGAGCTTCGTCCCGAACTCGACGCGGCCTGGTCCGCGGTCGCATTGCGTCATGGTTTCCCGGATCGAGCGGCTCAGCCCCATGGACCGGCCAAGGGATTTCTTCTGACTCCCCTCATGCGCCCCTTCGGCGTCGCAGGAATGTACTTTCCGTTCACGGGTGAGGCACTCCTGCTCGCCGATCTTCCAGGCGTACTGTTTCCCAAGGAGAAGGCCCACGAGATGGCCCACCAGCGGGGTTTCGCGTCGGAGTCCGACGCAAACGCCCTCGCCTTCCTTGTGGCACGGGAGGCCGACGATCCCCGAATCCGCTACAGCGCCTATGTGTTTCTCCAGAACCAACTCCTGGGCACGTTGGTCCCACTGGACCCTGAACGGGCCCGGGCGGTGATGGAGGAGCGCGCGCCCGGCGTGGTGCGCGACCTGGAGGACCGGGCTCGATACTGGGCGGTGGCCAGAGGATGGACCCGCTGGGTGGGCCTGAGCCTGAACGACCTGATGCTCCGGGCCCACGGGGTGCCCGAAGGGGTGGCGAGCTACCAGGGAAGCGTCCGGGTCTTCGTGGCGCTGGCACGGGCGCAGGGACCCGATGGGCTTCGGCCCCCTTCCCGGGGTCCGATGTCACCCCACTCCCGGCGTTCCCCGACGGCGGTGCCTCCCGCTTCTTCAGCGGGCTTCTTGAATTGGAGTGGCGAATGGGGGAGATTGGAGGGCTTTCGCCTGGGATCCTCCACACCCAATCAAACCCCTCGCCCTCCAGGATGATCGGAATCGTCGGAGCCGGCATCACCGGCCTCACTCTCAGCTCCTATCTGGAGGAGCGGGGAGAGGAGCACCTGGTCCTGGAGGCCACGGAGCGGCCGGGGGGGGTGATTCGGACCACCGAGGTGGAGGGCCGAATCCTGGACCATGGTCCGCAGCGAACCCGGGTGACCCCCGAGATCTCCCTTCAGTTGGAGCAGCTCGGGCTCGAGTCCGAGCTGATCACGGTGCCCCCCGACCACCCCCTCTTCGTGTGCCGTGGGGGAGAACTACGCCTGGTGCCCTTCACTCCGGCGGGGCTCTTCCGGACGAATCTCCTCTCCTGGCCCGGAAAGCTCAGGGTGTTCCTGGAGCCCCTGACCGCGCGCTGGATGGAGGACGAGACCGTTGGGGCGTTCCTGACCCGCAAGTTCGGGGCGGAGGCCTACGAGAACCTCATGGGCCCCCTCTTCGGTGGCTTGTATGGTTCGGACCCGGGAGAGATGTACGTTCGCCATTCCCTGGCTGGGACCATGGAGGGACTCGGGGTCTCCAGGAGCATCCTCTGGCGATTCCTCCAGGGGTCCTTCAACCGATCGTCGGCCCCGGCCGCCATCTCCTTCCGCGGTGGGATGGAAACCTGGATCCGGGCTCTCCACGAATCGGTGAAGGACAGGGTTCGCCTCTCCACTCCGGTGGAGGCCCTGGAGCCGGGGTCGGATGGACGGGGGTGGAGACTCCTCCTGGGCGATGACAGCCTGGAGGTGGACGAGCTGGTGTTCACACTCCCAGCCGACGCCGCGTCCGAACTTCTGCTTCCCGTCGCCCCGGAGCTCGGTGCTCGGCTCCGGATGCTCCGGTACAATTCGCTGGCCCTGGTCCACCTGGCCGGTGAAACCGGGCTACACGGGCTCGGATATCAGGTGTCGTATGGAGAGAACCTTCGCACTCGGGGGGTCACCTGGAACGCCTCGGCTCTGGCTCGAAAC
>SL_3KL_010_SEDDRAFT_10003712_pt1 | contig 13843 bp, 12 predicted proteins | sample SodLakKL_010_SED_2_FD_10381 | JGI IMG/M metagenome (IMG submission 10381)
CTTTGCTGGTCCGTGAAATCTTCATTGCGATTCCTCCATGTGTGATGAATTGCACCCGTTTCACTTCTCCACAGGGCGATCACCTTCGGGTGATGCCCCTCTGCAATGCGCTCATGCGGGCTTTACGTCTGAGTTTGGCGGTATAAGAGACTCTTGGGGCCTCAATGGCCCAATCGCTTGAGAAGAGGGCTGCCTCCCTTTTCACAGGATCAAATCCATTATACATCTGTTAATTGCAATAAGTCATCTGAAGGATGCGAACAGCAGCCTGTCCATGGATTTTTTTAGGTGATTCTTTTGATTGTTTGCTCCAGGGAAACAATGTCCCTCACGGGGGTGGCATTGACATGTTCCAGAAAGTGATCATCCTGGACACCGGTCTCCTTGTGCAAGAGCAATCGAGTGCCCGAACTTCTCAATGGACCATCACTCTTGAATCCACTCCTCGAGAGTTGGGAATTCCTTCCGGTAACTTTCCACGGGCTTCAGCTCACAGAGGGCGCTCAGTTCCACACCGCCCTGGATGATCGACACACCTTGATCCGAAGAGACCACTATGACGATGATGTTGGCATGCTTGAAAGAAAAACGCAGGGCTGAATTGTACCTGGCCCCGCGGGATCTGTCTTCACCGGGCACGCTGTCCCCGTCCAGCAAGCAGGCGAACCTGTGGAGATGAAAGTCTCTTGCGATGTGAAGGGCTCCGTCCACTTTGGACAAAGACTTGGCCAGTTCCAGGGAACACTCCAGTTGAAGGTCGATGGGTCTTTCGGCTTTTTGCCCGGGTATGGAGATGGGGGGATAGTTGAGATCCAGAACCAGTGTGCACCCATGTCCCTGTTGGATGACACTTCTTACGATCTGAGAGGAAATTTTGAACAGCGTGTGATAACAGGACGGGTCCCCTGTTGATTCCAGAAGGGCTTCTTCCAGTTGGACCAGGTTGGGCATTCTGTTGGAGGAATAAAAGCTTCCCTCAGAAAAACTGCAAAGGGGTTTTCCCGCAAGCTTCAGAAAACCGTGTATTCCGTGGAATTCCGCCGTGATTCTGCAGCGAGGCATCTTGCCCTGGGCAATGCCCAGGATATTCTTTCCCGCGGCCACAAGTTTCCTATCGGAATCTTCCACGGCCAAAAGGAGCTTTCGAACGTGCTTGAAGTTGGAGAGGCTAGGCTGTTCCATGAGGGGAAAACGGATCAGAAAATCCAGGTCAGAAACAGATTCCGCGTGAACAAAAACTAGGCGACCCCGAGGCCATTGGCCCTCCTCGAGAGTTTTTGAAACCCCCAGAATCACGTCCAGAATGGGAAAAACGCGCAGGTAGGTGTCCCACCCCAGCATGAGGTTCAACTCGTCCATGATGTGGTCGCGCACAGCATGGGATGCATACTCCCTGAGGGCATAGGGCGAGGTGCCCGCATAGAATTCACAAGCATGAGTGAATTCATGGGAAAGAAGGCAGGCGGCGAATTCAAGCCACTTTTCTGTGGGGGCTGTGGAACACATGTTCGGATGGTGGTCTGTGAACCACATCTGGTAAAAAATGGAAGCTGTTCTCATTCCGTTGGAAATGAGCCCTGCAAGGGGAAGAGCTTTTTCAGGATAGATCTCGCCGAAGCTTCTCAGTTCACTGGTGTCAGGAGCGTTCATTCTCCACTTGTCTGAACTCAGAAAGAGTTCCTTGAGCTTTGGCTCGTGCCCCCGCAAAAGCCCCTGAGGATCATAAACCCGCATGGGGTCGTCCTTCTTTTCAGCGTATATGAGGGCTGTGCGGCTGGGTCCTGAAAACTGCGATATTCCCTGCCTCAGTCCATCCACAAGGTGTGACACACACATGATTTTGTGACTATGACCCATCATTGAGAATCTTCGAATCTCCATCGGGTGAAATCGGTCTGTCCCATGTATTTCCGTTGCAACACATCCTGATGAGCGCATTTTAGCTCAGCTTTTCATCCTCTGTCAGTCCATTTGTGGACCGGCTTTCCGAAAATCCTTTTCCAACAGAGGCCAGAAAACCATTTTCCCTCAATTTTGCAGGCTATAAGTGGCGAGGGGTTGAAGAATGGTTCTTTTGCAAGTAAAAGAATATCTTCACATGATTGCGGGCAGGATCTTTCAGCTCTATGGGAACGAATCACACGGGAGGCATTAAAGGAATGAAGCAAAGAAGCAGAGTTGGCTATTCAATGGTCTTGTTCATTGCGTTTTTCTTCGCATTCACCACTTTCCTGGAGACTTATGCGGAAGCCAGAGCCGGCCGTGGAGGGTCCATGGGCAGCCGTGGCAGCCGCACTTTCACCGCTCCCCAGTCGACACCCGCACAGCCCGCCCAGAGAAACCCCGGTGTGGCCGGACAGGCCCAGGACACCGCAAGGGCCACAGGGCAGCCTGCAGCGGGAGGTGGGTTCAGTCGAAGTCCTCTCCTTCAGGGCCTTGCCGGGGGTCTGGCGGGCGGTATGATTGGCAGCATGCTCTTCGGCGGAATGGGTCATGCGGGCGAGGTGGCCGATGGTGAAAGCCGTGGGGGCATGGGTCTTCTGGACATGATTCTCATTGGACTGCTCTTGTTTCTGGGTTGGAGATTTTTCAAGAAACGCCGGGAGCAGAAGGCCCTGGCCCTGGGAGGCGCCAATGGCCATTCCCCTGCCCAGTTTTCTTCTGCGCCAGGGGTGCAGAATACTCCAGCAGAGGACGCCCCTCAGAGTCCTCCTCCCCAGTCCGCGCCTTTTCAGGAAGATCAGGATGTGAGCAAGGGGTTGGAAGAGATCAGGAGCATGGATTCGAACTTTGATGAAGATTCCTTCAAGGAGACGGCCCAGGATCTTTTCTTCCGCATTCAGGCGGGCTGGATGAACCGAAGCCTGGAAGGCATTGAAGACATGCTTACGGACGAGATGGCTGAAGCCTTTGGCGCTGAATTCGAGAAAATGAAGGGGGCTGGGCGCATCAATCGCCTTGAAAACATCGCCGTGCGGAAAGTGGAGCTGACGGAGGCCTGGCAGGAAATGGGCAAGGATTACATCACCATTCTTTTCACGGCCAATCTTCTCGATTACACGATTGATGAGTTCACTGGCGAGATTCTCGCAGGAGACAAGCTCAACCCTGTCAAGTTTCAGGAGTTTTGGACTTTCACCCGTGAAATTGGTTCTGACCGGTGGCAGCTGGCGGGCATCAATCAGACGGATGAGGGTTCACCAACGGTCAATTGAGAGTTCAAGACGGTCCCATTGGGCAGGAAAAAACGCAGCCCTTCGCCTTAACAGGAGGCGAAGGGCTGAATTTGTTTGGGGCCGCCCTAGAGCAGGTGCTTTTTCTGGACGTCTCTGGGATCCAGGAGATCGCGCAGTTCGTCGCCCAGAAGATTGATGGAGAGGACCACCAGCATAATGGCAAGGCCGGGAAAGATGGAGACGTGGGGGGCTTCCAGGAGAACCTGTTTTCCGTCGCTGAGCATGGAACCCCAGCTGGGAGTTCCCGGGGGCGCACCCAGTCCCAGAAAACTCAGGGATGCTTCAGCAACTATGACGCCAGCCACACTGAAAGTCGCCTGAACGATCACCGGTGACAAAACGTTGGGAAGAATATGGTGGCGCATGATTCCCAGGTCTGACTGGCCCAGGCTCCTTGCCGCCAGCACGTATTCCCGCTCCTTGACGGAAAGCACCTGTCCTCTGACCAGTCTTGCAAAAGAAACCCAGCCCATGACTGTCAGGGCGAGGATCACATTGGTGGTCCTCGGGCCCAGCACGGCCACCAGGGCGATGGCGAGGAGCAGTCCCGGAAAGGCGAGAAGAATGTCCACCACGCGCATGAGCAGAGAATCGGTCCAGCCACCGTAATATCCGGACATCAATCCCACGCAGGTGCCGATGGTCCCCGAAAGAATCACCACCAGCAGCCCCACTGAGAGAGAGATGCGGGCCCCATGGAGCAGACGGCTCAAAATGTCGCTGCCATTGAGGTCTCTGCCAAGAGGATGAGACAGGGAAGGGGGTGCGAGCTGATCCTGGAGACTTATTTCATGGGGGTCGTAGGGAGATATCCAGGGGGCGAGGATTCCCCCCAGCACAAACAACACAAGGATGGCCATGCAAGTTCGGGAAATATAGCGCCGAAAGCTGCTGGATTTCATTTCTGTTGCCGCTTTAGCATCCACCACCTATTTCAGCCTCACACGTGGATCTGCCCACCCGTAGGCGATATCCGTGAGCAGGTTTACCAGCACGTAAACGGTGGCGATGAAGAGTATGCATCCCTGAACCAGGGGATAGTTTCTGGTATGAATGGATTGAAGGAGCAGCGTCCCCAGGCCCGGCCAGTCAAAGATGAACTCCGTGATGATGGCGCCTGAAAGGAGGATTCCGATTTGGAGGCCGACGATGGTGATCACGGGAATCAAGGCGTTTCGAAGGGCGTGTTTGAGGATCACTCTCCGCTCTCCGAGCCCCTTGGCTCGCGCCGTTCGAATGTAGTCTTCTCCGAGCACCTCCAGAAGGGAGGATCGTATCATGCGTGACAGAATGGCTGCCAGAGCTGTTCCAAGGGTCAAGGCCGGAAGGATGAGGTGTTCGAGACCTCCTCGCTCGTTCACGGGGAGCCAGTTCAGGTGAATGGCAAAAAGGAGAATGAGAAGAGGGCCCAGCCAGAAGCTGGGAATGGCTGCTCCCAAAAAGGCTACCAGCATGGCGAGGGCGTCCATGAGGCTCCTTGGTTTCATGGCTGCCAGAATGCCCAGGGGAACCGAAAGGGAGAGGGCCACAAACATGGCCCCCGCCATGAGTTCAACGCTGGCGGGGAAGCGGCTCAGGATTTCCGTGAGAACGGGCTGGCGGCTGAGCAGGGAAGTTCCCAGGTCACCGCGCACCACTCCTGAAAGGTAGTTGAGGTACTGCAGATGGAGGGGCTGATCCAGTCCCAGGTCCCGGCGCATGGCTTCTTTGTCGGCGGCAAGAGCATTTTCGCCCAGCATGATGTCCACCGGATCTCCGGGTATCATGTGGATGAGAAAAAAAACCAGGGTCACCACGCCCAGGAGGACGGACACAAGCATCATCAATCGTCGAGCAATGAAAACCAGCACGGCGGTCCTCTTGAAAAAAACGCTTCACAGCCTCTCAGAAGGGGGAAAGGGTCACATCCCTGAAAGACTGAAATCCCCCGGAAGGGTGCTGACGGTAACCACTCACGCGTTTGTGAACAATGGACACGTTGTTCACATGCCAGAGGCTGAAATAAGGAAGGTCTTCGGCCAGCTTTTTCTGGACCTGGGAATAAATGGCCTTGCGCTTCAATGGTTCCAGGGTGACCCGGCCCGTTTCCAGCAGTTGATCCATCTCCGCATCCGCATAGCGGACCCGATTGTCACCCTGGGGCGCCATTTGCCTGGAGTGGAAAAGTTCGTAGTAAAAATCGGGATCAACCACGCCGACCCAGCGCATGGTGGTCATCTGAAAGTTTCCCGAGCGGATGTCTCCATAGAAAGTTCCCCATTCGTAGGAACGCAAGTCCAGATCTATTCCAATGACGGCCAGTTGAGCCTGCAGGATGCGGCCGATGGCGACAGCCTGAGCATTGTTGCTGACTTTCAGCTGGAGGTTGAGGCGCGAGGATTCTCCTGCCTGCCCGCTTCCCACAAGCCCCGTGGATTCCAGCAGCTTGCGTGATTTCTGGGGATCGAAGGGAACTGCGGGAACGGAGGCATCGTGGTAGGGATTGATGGGCGACAACAAGCTGACTGCCCGAGTGGCCTGGCCCGCCAGGCGGTACTGAATGATTTCTTCCACGTTGATGGCGTGGGCGATGGCTCTGCGCACCCGCACATCCTGTAAAAGAGGATCTTCCAGGTTGAACGCCACGTAGTTGTAGGAGATCCCGGGCCCCTCGATGAGCCGGTAAGTGTCACTGAGGGGCGGTTTCCTGAATTCGTCCACCTTATCCAGGGGCAGTGCATTGATGGCCAGATCCAGCTCTCCTCTTCTCATTTTGAGAAAGCGCGTGTTGTCGTCTCTGATCACCTTGAAAGAGAGCCTTTCCATTTGGGGCTTTCCCCCGTAGTAATGTTCATTGGGTGACAGTACGATCTCCGTGGCGGACTGGGAAACGAATTGGAACGGTCCCGAACCCGTGAGGGTCTGCGAAAAATCTTCGCCATTCTCGATGAGGTGTTTGGGAAGGATAGGGGCTGTGATCATGTTGAGAAAAGAAGCCACGGGCATCTTCTGAATGAAACGGACGGTGTGAGGATCTTCCAGTTCTATGGAGTCGATGATGGAGCGCAATCGGGAGGCGAAGGGTGAAAGGGTCCCCGGGTCCATGAGATGCTCGTAGGTGAACTTCACATCCTTTCCGGTGACAGGGGTTCCGTCGTGAAATTGGGCATCCTGCCTCAAGTGCACCACGGTGATGTGATCTTCGGGGTTTTCCCAGCGAAGGGCCAGGTCAGGGACCGGTTGAAGATCGTAGCCATGCTTCACCAGAGTGCTGAAGATGAGGTGCTGTCCTATCCTCTGCCCGTAAGCGTCCGTGGCATAACGGGGATCCAGAGTGCGGGGATGGTCTTCAATGCCCACCCTCAGTTCATTCGCATCCAATCTTTCTGACGCCTGTCCGCAGTTGGCCGTCACCGCGAGAGCCAAGATGACGATGAGGCATCGCCAGTTGGTGAAAAGTTGAATCATAAGGCTTGCTCTGCTCCATATAGCTCGGGGTCAGTGCGAGGGCTCACTCATCCCTTCATGGGTGAACCCTCCAATTCCCCGGCTGATCTGAACTTTCAGGGCTTGGAAGTTGTTGAGCTCAAACGAGATTTTGGAAAATCGCTGTGCCCCGTCAATGCCAACTCACTGTGATAGGTGAAAATGGCAGTTTTTCCCGAAGGCCGCAAGTGTCTTTTTCAGGCGCGGGCTCAAGTGGGTGCGAGGCCGGAGAGAGCGTGCTTGGGGGCATCTCGTGAGAGCCCAAGGGACCTTTTTTCACATCTTGTCCTTACTTAACGTTTGAGGGCACGAAAAGAAATGCCCTGCGTGCCGAATTCCATTGCGCTCGATGGGTTGGGCACCCCCACGAAGAGGTCGGGATATCTGTGGACAATCTCGACGTCTGAAAAACCAGCGGTTTGTAACGTTTGAATCAAGTCTGCGTCCAGCAGACCTCCCGCTATTCACCCCGACCACAGGGAGATGTCGTCCAGAGCTTCCTGGGGGATGGGGCGGGCCACAAGTATGTCGCCCACGAGCAGGCGTCCCCCTGGCTTGAGGATGCGGTACCACTCACGCAAGGTGGCCACCTTGTCAAGGGTCAGGTTCAGCACGCCGTTGCTGATCACCACGTCCGCAAAATCCTCGGGCAGCGGAAGGGATTCAATGTGAGCTTCACGAAATTCCACATTGGACGCACCCGCTTCCAGAGCCCCGGCGCGAGCCTTTTTGAGCATCTCGGGGGTCATATCAAATCCGATCACCCGACCCGATGGGCCCACGAGTCGAGAAGCGATGAGGGTGTCCAGTCCTGCTCCGGAGCCGGCGTCCACCACCGTTTCCCCTGGGTTGATCGGGTCCATGGAGAAAGGGTTGCCCGTGCCGGAGAAAGAAGCAATGTTGTCCTCCGGCAGACCCTCATACAGCCGCTCGTCATAGTTCAAACGGCTCAGGGCGGCGCGGCCCGTGTGGAAATGAAAACCTTTCTTGGGGTCAAGGGCAACGGAGCCGTATTCCTTCTTGATTTCATAACGCAGTTCGTCCTGGGAAAGTTTGGGAGTGGGTTGGAGTTTGCTCATGATAGCTCCTTTCCTTTTGAAGATATTCACGGCTGGAGCCAGCCGTTTCAGCCGGTGCTCTGTATTCCGGCCTCGCGCATTTCTCTTCGGGCTTTTTCTCCGCCCTCGGATGTGACGGGCTTGGTGGCATCGGAGATCAGCAACACTTCAAAACCTTCCTTGCGCCCATCGAGGGCGGTGGCCAGCACACAAACATCTTCCGCAAGGCCACCGATCCAAATGCGCTCAATGCCCTCCTGGCGAAGCCTGAACGCGAGACCCGTCTGATCAAAGGCTGAGTTCTGGTCCTGGTCGAATCGTACTCCTTTGGTCACTTTGACCACCGAGTCAGGAAGCTGAAGGTTCGGGTGGAAACGGGCTCCTTCGCTGTCTTGAAGACAGTGTGGCGGCCAGGGGCCGTTGCTCTCGTTGAAACTGATGTGTCCCACTGGGTGCCAGTCCCGTGAGGCATATATGGGTATGCCCTTTTGGATGGCCTCTGCAATCCACCGGTTCAGCACGGGGACCACTGCGTCACCATCTTCGATTGGCAGAGCACCACCCGGGCAAAAATCCTTCTGCACATCCACAACGATGAGAGCATCTCCCCGTTTCAGTTCATCCATCATGGCGATCCTCCTTTCATTCTGGCAAGCCCTCGGCTCGCATTTTAGTTCCAATGATAAAATAATCTTCGATGTTGAGAAAGATCATCATGAATCATCCATCCATGGGACCTTGTTTCAGGGGGTTATTGAACCAAAATATTCAAGGGCGACTCAGATAGATCTCAAAAATTTTCCTCTATGAAAACAATATGCATCCACGGGAAACAATTCCACCCGGGCCCCGTTTGGATGGATTCAAGTGAAGGCTCTCCAAGGTGAAGTGTCCATAAATCCTTGCTGCTGTCACAAAAATTTCCAGGGCAGATTCCAAGACCCAGAAAGAAACTGTGGACAAAGAATGGCAAAATATGAAAAACCCCCTGATCGTGGAAGTCCATCATGTCTTTCCCATTGTTTCGAGCACACCTCTTTTCACTCATTGATTTTTCCCCTCGCGGCACTATTTTGATTTGCATAAACTGAAAGCGAAGCTGAGTATGATGGCAGAAAGGTTCGATTACCTCGTNTCACCTGAGGTTTGTGGGGAGGGGTGATCGCCTTAAACGGCACCCTGGGCACTGATTGTCCCCGGTTATTCCTNGTTTCAGTGCGGCCTGCGTGACCTGTAACCTCTATTGGAAAAGGGAGATAGCACATGCCTAAACGCAAAGCTAATGCCGAATGGAAGGGTACCTTGCAGGAAGGGAAAGGCACAATGGCCCTGGGAAGTGGCGCTTTCCAGGGAGCCTACTCTTTCTTGTCTCGATTTGAAGAAGGCACGGGCACAAACCCCGAAGAACTGGTGGGCGCAGCACATGCGGGATGTTTTTCCATGGCCCTTTCCGGAGCACTTGGAAAGGAAGGATTCAACCCGCAAAGTGTCAAGACGGAAGCGACCGTCCACCTGGTGAAAGATGAATCGGGATTCAGCGTGAAAGAAATTGACCTGGAATGCGAGGCACAGGTGCCGGACATTGACGAGGCGAAATTCAGGGAAATTGCGGAAAGTGCCAAGCAGAACTGCCCCATTTCCAGGCTGCTCACGGGAGCGGCCATCAAACTGAACGCCCGTCTCAAGAACTGATGACCCGAAGAAAGATGGACTGAAGATTGATCGTAATGCCTCGGGAAAAGCCGGAAAATCAGTCCGGCTTTTCTTCTGCTTGCTTTCAGGTGAGCGCATCCATGTTCATCCATTGTCCCCTTCCTTTCTGCCCATCTGATTTGCGCCCTGCATGAAGGCCATGTTCAGGATGTGAAGGGCAATGCCCTGAGGGTTTATTCCAGCCATTTCTTTTTTCGGAAATAGATGAGCATGATCACGGCGATGCAGAACATGATCAGCAGGATTCCCGGATAGCCCCATTGCCATTCAAGCTCGGGCATGTGCCTGAAGTTCATGCCGTATACGCCCGCAATGAAGGTCAGGGGGATGAAAATGGTGGCAATGATGGTGAGAATCTTCATGACTTCGTTGAGGCGGTTGCTGACGCTGGAAAGGTAGATGTCCATCATGCTTCCGAGCATCTCCCGGTGGATTTCAAGGGTGTCAATGGCCTGAACCGTGTGGTCGTAGACATCTCTGAAGTAGACCAGGGTCCCTGAGGTGATGAACGCCGTTTCCCCTCTCAGAATGCTGTTGACCAATTCCCGCAGAGGCCAGATAGCGCGCCGAAGATAGATCGTTTCTCTCTTGGCCCTGTGGATCTCCTCAAGGATTGCTGAGCCGGCATCCTGCAAGAGTCTTTCCTGAAGGTTTTCGATCTGCTCTCCTATTTGTTCCAGGCAGAAAAAATAATGATCCACGACACTGTCCATGAGAGCATAGGCCAGGTAGTCGCTGCCCCCCTTTCTGATTTTGCTGCCCGGGTGGCGCATTCGATCCCGAAGGTGATAGAAGAGATCCCCTGAGCGCTCCTCAAAGGAAATGATCAGTCCGGGTTTAAAGATCAAGCTCACCTGTTCCACTTCAATCTGGCCTTTTGTGTCTGCCCATTCGATCCTTTTCAGCACCACGAACGTGTAGTCTTCATAAACTTCCATTTTGACCCGCTGCTCTGTGTTCACAATGTCTTCAAGGGTCAGGGGGTGGAGGTGAAGGATTTCTCCAAAATGCCGAATGGATTGCACATCATGGATACCGCTCACATGGATCCATGTGGTAACTCCTTCCTCTTGGACCTGGAAAAATTCCTCCGGTGATGGAATCTGCTTTTCTTCCAGCAGAACCTCATTGTAGCGGACCATCATGTAGCGGGTGGAATCCGCTTTTCTCTCCCCAATGTGCACCAGGGTGCCTGGGGGAAGACCAGCTTTTCGAGATCTTTTGGATATGAATGCGCTCATTGGTCCCTCGGCAGGAAATTGAAACAGGGGTTTGCATTCCCCTAAACGCTTGATTCAAGTGGCTTTCCCGTGTCTCTTTTTTTTGGGAATGACGCCCCGTTCTTCAGGCTTTGCCTCTGAATTGGTGGTTCCAACCTCGTTTCCCCGGCTCACCTCAGCCGCTCCATGACACACCCCTTCATTGCAATAGCTGGGGAGTGGAACCATCCTCTCTTATATCCTTGTAGAAGCGAGCAAAATCAATCTGATAGTCAAAATCGTCCCGTTCAAGGTGTCTCTGCCCCTTGACGTCCAGGTTGCGCACGAGAATGAGTTCAGGAGTGATGTGAGACGATCGAATGAGAGACATGCCCGAAGGTGCCCAGATGCCGCTTCCCCCCCAGAAGTAGTCACCGGTCACATCATGGGGCCCCACTGTATTGACAGCGAGGCTCCAAATTTGATTGTAAGCGGACTTGGAAGCATTCATGAGGTCCCACAGAAAGCCGTAGTAGTGGTCCGTCATGATGTTCATGCGAGGATATTCACGCACTGCTTCCGCTCTCCACTGGGCCATGGTCACAATGGCATCCACTCGATCACGAAAGGCGTACCTCCTGGCCAGTTCCACAAAGCAGAGGTCGTAGCAGATCAGGAATCCGAAGCTGCCCCACTTGGTCTGAATGGTGAGTCTTTTGTCCGTTCCCGGCTTGAAGAAGCGCTGCTCGATGGGGGTGAGAAAGACCTTGTCATAGATGTATTCCTCTCGCCTGTAATCAATGGAGGCATGGAGGACAAACGTGGAATTGAGGAATTCGCCGTATTTTTTTCGTGCGTTGTTGTAAAAAACGTATTCCAGTCCCTGTCCGTCATCCACGAGACTGTCGCGGATGCGCTTGATGGTTTTGGCAATGTTTTCATTTTCTCCTTCCCTGAGGATGTTCGTCACTCTTCTGTCCTCGGGATCATCCACGTCGTCCCACACATGGCCTGTGACGCAGAGTTCGGGAAAGATCACCATGTTTGCCTTTTTCTCGTGGGCCAGTTGGACGATGTCTTCCATCCTGGAGAGATTGGCCGTCACATCGGCAGAGGGCCGCACATTGGCTAGTAACACGCTCGGACAGTTTTCCTTCTCACGAAAATCCCGTTCGATCAATCGCACCAGTGTCTCCTTATTTGGTTTTTGGGGCAGGTGAGTGCTTTGGGTTGAAAAAAGGACATGCGAAAGACCCCCGTTTTCTGAGGGCAGGTGCCTTGTGTGTCTGTGCCTTAAAACAATAACACTCATGGCGGGCACACTTGAAGGGAAGGCTGCGAAGTTTCTCGATCCTGGTGGAAGCCACCCAGTTCGGGGATAGGGTATTTTCAATCCTTTTGAAAAAGAGGGTCTTTGAGACGAGGTTTCTGGCCGGCAGTTTTCATCTGGGACCCCAATGCCCGTTGTGGTCCATGGGCAGCTCTCTGAGAGCTTCACTCCTCAAATAAGCCGAGGCTGGGGTGGGTTCCAACCTCAAGGGCGGCGGGCCACAAAGAACTCGTAAGCGTAGTATTCAGAAAAACGACGGTGCATCTCGGGCTCTTGAGCAATTTGGTCGAGCATGGACAGGGATTCCGCATCATTGGCGTATTTGGTGCGCAACTCCTCGATGCGGTGCAGCATGGGAGTGTAGAAATCGCTCCACCATGCCTCGTCCGGCAGAGTGAAGTGGCCGAGCAGCTCAAAACCCCATTGTTCTAAAACGGTCAGAACGTCTTTCACCCAACCCATGGCCGGGTATTCCGACTCAAAACTGGCCTTGACTTGGGGTGGAGGGTTTTCCTTGCGCCACACTGCTTCCGTGAAGGCAAGACAGCCGCCAGGTCGCAAAAGTCCCTGGCAAATCCGCAGGGCATTCTCTATTCCGATGTTGTAGAAGGCACCCTCGGACCAGATGAGATCGAAACTTTCCGATGGCTGCTCAAGGCGGGCCATATCTCCGGCAATCGCTTGAACCCTTTGAGAAAGGCCACGTTCAGTGAGAATGGCTTGAAGCCGTTCGATGCTTGGGCTGTGGCTGTCCATGGCGATGATGGAACCGCGAGTGAGCTCGGCAAGATGAAGTGTCTGGCCGCCGCTTCCGCACCCCAGATCAAGTATCGTCGGCGATGGAGGCAGGCCCTTGCAAAGGCTGAGGGCTTCCATGGCGCAGGCTCGACTGCCCGGACCCTGCCGGGGCAGTGCTTCGTACACCTCAAAGAATATTTTCCAAAAACGGGGATGGGCATCGTTCATTCCGGCCTCATTGAACCCTCCTCCCCGACACTCACCGCATGGGGCCAGCTTTGATGGCGGTGGTCGACTCGTTGATTTTCATTTATTTTGCGAGCGAGCACCAGTTTAGACTTGGAGAATGCATTTTTGGAGCAAGAAGGAAGGCTGGTTTAGAGTCTTTTAAGGGCAAGTCCATGGCTTAGGGGTCCTTCGCCTTTTCCCGGTGTGGACCCTCATGGGCGCTGCTGGGGTGACCGGGGGAGAAAACCCCCGGTCACCCGGCTGGCTCACCGTCTGCTCAGCGTCCTTTCGGAAGCTTCGATGACCTTCATGTCACGATCATTTCAGGTCGAAGCGGCCCAGGTTCATGACCTTGTTCCAGGCTGCGACGAAGTCATGCACGAACTTTTCCCGGGCATCGTCCTGGGCATAGACTTCCGCCAGGGCGCGCAGCCTGGAATTGGAACCGAAAACCAGGTCCACCCGGGTGCCCTTCCACTTGATTTCCCCTGTCTTGCGGTCGTGCCCTTCGAATGTCTCCCTGGCTTCGGAGGTGGGCTTCCACACGGTGCCCATGTCCACCAGGTTGATGAAAAAGTCGTTGGTGAGCGTCCCGGCCCGTGCCGTGAGCACGCCGTGTGTTGACCCATTCACGTTGGCGCCCAGCACGCGCAGACCACCGACAAGCACGGTCATTTCAGGTGCGGTCAGGGTGAGAAGCTGCGCCTTGTCCACCAGCATTTCTTCGGCAGAGATGCTGAAGGCCTTTTTCTGGTAGTTGCGGAATCCGTCAGCCTCGGGCTTGAGCAGGGCGAATGATTCCACGTCGGTCTGTTCCTGAGAGGCGTCTGTGCGCCCCGGGGTGAAGGGAACTTCCACGGCGTGGCCACCGGCTTT
>SL_3KL_010_SEDDRAFT_10003713_pt1 | contig 13841 bp, 13 predicted proteins | sample SodLakKL_010_SED_2_FD_10381 | JGI IMG/M metagenome (IMG submission 10381)
CGAATAAAGTACACGTCCATCAAAATAATACTTATAGATATCTGCATAATTGACATCATAATAATAGGTATAAACCACTGTCAGAATACTGCCGGCCAAAACCTTTAAGGCAAAGAAGAACAGCAGCAGCTGAGTGGATAGGCCCGGTACAGCTCTAAAAAACGGCAACCTGGCTATAACCAGGCAAAACAAAACAAAATACAGGAGGCTTACGACAATCTCCATCGTGGTGGTTTTTCATTGATTGGCAAAGATAGCCTTAATGACTCTATTTTGCACGCTTCATTGAACTTTGAAAAAGCTTTTTCTGTTAGCCTATCAATCCATAATTTCATATGCTGCAATTATTCAAACATATTATACCTTTTGTACTTCTTATGTGGACTTCCTGCGGAGGTGCATCACAAAACAATACAACCATGATGGAACAACAAAACAACAACCTCGAATATGCAACCCTTGGGGGTGGATGCTTCTGGTGCATTGAGGCTATCTTTTCGGAGATAAAGGGGATTCATTCGGCCACGAACGGATTCAGCGGAGGTCATGTAAAAAACCCCGCCTACAGGGAGGTGGTTTCCGGTAATACAGGCCATGCAGAAGTGGTTCAACTGGGCTTTGACCAGGAGGTTATCAGCTACCAGCAAATCCTGGAAGTTTTCTTTCACCTCCACGACCCTACTACCCTTAACAGGCAGGGGGCAGACGTGGGCACACAATACCGTTCCGTTATCTTTTATCACAATAAAAAACAGGAAGAAACGGCACATCAAGTTTTTCGTGAAATTGACCAGTCTGATTTGTGGAAAGACCCGCTGGTAACCGAAATATCACCCATGGATGCCTTTTACAGGGCCGAAGACAAGCACCAGGATTATTACCAAAACAACCCCAACCAACCCTATTGCACCTTTGTTATTGGTCCCAAACTCAATAAACTAAGAAGCTTGTTCAAAGACAAGTTGCATGACCAGTAATTGGGAAAATCTGACGCAACAAGATAACTGCCATAAAACAAAATGCACTCATCCCTATCCTAAATTTTCTCATAAGGCTCTTCGAGCGATTTGAGGCGATCGAGAATGTTTTCGGCCGCATCCACAAAAGGTAATAATATCAGATCGGCACCTGCCAGTTCAAGCTCTTTTGCCGTGCGACCATAATAGGAAGTAACCGCAATTTTACCTTTATAATTTACATTACGCAAATATTTGATGAGGGCCAGGTTGAGATCCTTTTCAAACAGGGTGGAGATCACACACTGGGTATCGCCGGGAAGAATATCCATTAGTTCGGGGTCGTCGGCATCACCATATTGGGCAGCTCTTCCTTTACGCTGCCACCGTTTTACCGACCGGGGGTCGAAGTCCACTCCGAACACACGAAACCCCTTTTGTTCAAGACTCCTGGCAATATTATTGCCGTACATGCCCAGTCCAAAAATGATCACATCAAACTTTTTCCCTTTGTGTTTCTTGTCATCAATCTCCCGGTATGGGTTGTTGCTTTCAAAAACTTTGAGAGCAGGGGCCACTTTTTCGTAAAGCTGGTGTGAATAATTGATCAGATAGGTGGAAATGCCGATGGTTATCAGCCCCACCAGGGTTATCAGCCCCAGGGTTTCTTCATCAATTTGCCCCAGCGAAAGTCCCAGAGCTGCCAGGATAAGTGAAAACTCAGAAATCTGGGCCACATTGAGCCCTGCCAGGAACCCCGTCCTTTTACGATATCCCATCACACCAAGGATGATCATCACAATGATGGGATTTCCGATAAGCACAAACAGGGAAAAAATAAGTGCCGGAATAATCTGTTCTCCAATAAGACTCAAATCAACCTGGCTTCCCAGGTGTACGAAAAAGAAAAACAGCAGAAAGTCGCGCAAGGAAACCAACTTGCCGGATATCACCTCACGATAAGGTGTAGAAGCCAGGGATATCCCCCCCAGAAACGCTCCCACCTCTTTGCTGAAGCCCAGGTAGTCACTTAAAGCAGCCAGGGCAATGGCCCAGGTTAAGGCAAAAAGCACCAGCAGCTCTGGCGTACGCGCCATTAAAGAAGTGAGCCGGTTCATCACATAACGAATCAGCAATACCACAGCCAATATCATGGCAAAACCCATAACCACCACCCAGGCTATTTCTTCAATCAGGGAATAATCACTCTGGGCACCCATGGCCGAAAGAACAATCATGGCAATCACAACCACGATATCCTGTACAATCAAAAACCCTATGGATATTTGACCATGCAGTGATTGAATTTCTTTTTTGTCGGACAGAAGTTTGACAATGATAATGGTACTGGAAAAGGTAAGAGCCACGGCAATGTAAAGGCTGACCACCGGTTCAAATCCCAGTCCAATCCCGATGAAATATCCAAATACAGAAGTAAAAATCACCTGGCCAAGTCCTGTGGCCAAAGCAACACGCCCGCTTGTGCGGATAAGACTGACATCAAGCTTCAGGCCTACCACAAATAGCAGCACGGCAATACCCATCTCCGAAAGCAGGTGTATTTTATCAACAGAGCGGAGCAAATCCAAACCATAAGGTCCCACTAAAAGCCCCACGGCTATAAAGGAAACAATTAAGGGTTGTTTGAGCAATCGGCCTAAAAAACCCAAAAGTACGGCTATACCCAATATCGCTGCAAACTCAAAGAAAGAATCTGAAAACGCTTCCATGCTATCCTAATTTGATCTCATTGGATCCATTTATTTTAATCTTAATCGCTATCCCAATTCATCCTATTTGAAAAACCGCTTTACTTTCAAAGTCCGGGAGGTAAATTATCACCCACTTTTAAAGGATACACTGCCACTCCGGCTACCTGAATGCATATTTCGCCTTTTGTAAAAATTCGTCACAAATCAGGGAGTTGGTGGCAATAATCTCTTTACCAAAAATATAGTTATCTTTTCCTTTAAAGTCTGTTACTCTTCCACCGGCCTGCTGCACAATAAAGCTACCTGCAGCCACATCCCAGGCACTGAGGCTGTATTCAAAGAAAGCATCAAAACGGCCGCATGCCACATAGACCAGGTCCACTGCTGCACTACCGATACGGCGCACTCCATGTGTATTGTGCAAACACCAGGTAAACAATTCCAGGTAACACTCCATGCGTGAATAATCAAAATAGGGAAAGCCGGTGGCCAGCAAACTGTCTTTCAGCTCGCCGGTTTGCGATACATGTATCTCCTTACCGTTGAGGTAAGCCGGCCCATCCTTAACGGCATAAAAACACTCGTCTTTGTTGATTTCATAAACTACCCCCAACTGCACCTGGTTTTTATACATCAAAGCAATGGAAATGCTGAAACAGGGAAGTCCATGAATAAAATTGGTGGTTCCATCCAGGGGATCCACCACCCACATATAATCATTTTGTTGATATTCAACGGTATTTTCTTCGGCTACAAAGCCGGCTTGGGGCACCAGTTGTCGCAAAGCTTCCACAATCTGCTTTTCAGCGGTTTTATCCACATAAGTAACAAAGTTATGAGTTCCCTTTTCTTCAATGTGCTTTTGATTAACACGATCCAGCTGACCACTGATGAAACGGCCCGTATTGCGGGTAATGTTTTGCACCTTCTCACATATTTGTTCCAGGGTTTCTTTGTCCATGGGGCTGTTCTTTAGGGTTATTCTTTTGTCACCTGTAGTTTAAAGCAACTTTTCTTTCATAAATATAATCAGAAACATACCCTTCCCTCAAAAAAGGAAAGTCCGTTTATACCCAATAAACTCCATCACTGTCCAAAAGGTTCAGCGTAACTTTTTCAATGGTATTGGCTTTTCCCTTATTAAAAGGAGTTTTCACACGTATATAGTTTTCGGTAAATCCATACATCCAGTTATTATTTTCTTCTTTTTCCCACAGTACATTGGATGAGTGCCCTTTGTGCTGTTCATAAAAAAGATTTTTCTTCTGCTGCGAGACTTCCTGCATACGCCTGCTTCGTTGCTTTCGCTCTTTAACAGGCACCTGCTGATTATACTTCACCGCCTGGGTATTGTCGCGCTCACTATAGGTAAACACATGTACATAGGATACGTCCGTTTGCCGGATAAAGGCTTCTGACTCTTCATACAGCTCTTGTGTTTCCAGAGGAAAGCCTACAATCAGATCGGCTGCTATGCAGGCATGAGGGATGGTTTTTTTTATCTTTTCCACCCGCGATGCAAACACACTGGTATCATANCGCCTTTTCATGGCTTTGAGCACCTGGTCAGAGCCCGATTGCAACGGAATATGAAAATGGGGCATCAGGCTGGGGGTGTCAGCCACCAATTCAATTATCTCATCGCTGAGCAAATCAGGTTCTACAGAAGATATGCGAATCCGGTGCAAACCTTCCACCTTTACTAGTTCTTTGAGCAGGCCATAAAAACTTTCTCCGTGCTGCTTGCCAAAATCACCGATATTTACTCCCGAGAGCACCACCTCTTTCATATGGGTTTGGGCAATCTGGCGCGCAACCTCGAGGGTTCCGGCAATGGAATCGCTGCGGCTGCGCCCCCTGGCCATGGGTATGGTACAATAGGAGCAAAAATAGTCGCAACCATCCTGCACCTTGAAAAAGGAACGGGTGCGGTCATCGGCCGAGTAGCTTGATACAAAACGGTCGGGTTGCTCCACCATGGTTTTCTCCTGCCCGGCAACATGCTCCCCCCTGGGTGGCATTGCTTCTATCCGCTCAAAAAGGTCAAACTTATCCGCATTGCCCAGCACCAAATCCACCCCGGGAAGTTGGCTCAACTCATGTGCACTAAGTTGCGAATAACACCCTATAATAGCCACACGGGCATCGGGGTTGCGCTTCAAAACCTGTCTCACCATTTCTTTGCACCGCTTTTCGGCATTGTGGGTCACCGAACACGAATTGATTACATAAATATCCGCATGCTCGTCAAAGGAAACCAGCGAGAAATCGTTCTGCCCAAACTGACGGCTGATGGTTGAAGTTTCACTGAAATTGAGTTTGCATCCCAGGGTTTGGAATGCAATTTTTTTATTCCGGGTCATACATACAAAGTTATCTTATTTTGTTTTGAAATGCCAGCGAAAATGGCCGGAGTGCCCATCAAACAGTTAAAATGTTTTAAAAACTGCAAATATCCCGGGCATAATATCCATGGGTTGGCCGTAACCCTGCTAACTGCAGAAAGCTATTCAGGGTTTCACGGATATAAAAAGGTAAATTTTCCCTAATTTTGCACCTGCATTGTGAAACCTGCATGTATACTACACGTACATAAAGATAAGGGATTCATCCGGATGTGGGTCTGACTTCCGGAATCAAAAACACATGCACAACATCTCACCGGGGAGTTTCCGGAGCATAGCAACCGCCTCGTGAGAAGTCGCGAAAGCGATAAAACAATTCTGCCACCTTCTAAAAGTAAACCTTATGCACACTACCCTATACAGCCTTGCCATCGCCCTGTTATTGATGGTTTCCTGCCAGGGCAATACAGAGCCCGCCCGGCAAACCAAGTCCGAAAAAGAAGATAAAAAGGCTAATGAAGCCCAGATGGCCCCTGACATGCACAATGCAAAGATAGCGCTGGATTACTATGGCTTTTACGAAGGCACCCTTCCCTGTGCCGACTGCCAGGGTATCAAAACAGAAATTTCCCTGCTCCCTGACCAGCAGTACGAAAAAACCTCCTTTTATATCGGGACGGACAACACCCGCCATTTTATGCGTGCGGGAAGATTCAAATGGAAAGAAGATGGAAATACCATCATCCTTAACTCATCAAACGGTCCCAACCTCTATTTTGTATCAGAAAATGCACTCTTTAAACTCGATAAAGACGGCAACCGCATTACCGGCGACCTGGCCGATAAGTATATTCTAAAAAAACGGCAATAAAATTCCATACTGCCAACCCGGCAATTACATCGTTTCACATGACAAACCTGGAAAATTACAGGGAGCAGATAACAAAGCTCCAACAAAAAATAACACACCTCACAAAAAAAGAAACCCATTTTTCCATTGCGCGCCTGCTGTCGTTTCTAGGCTTTGTAACTGCTCTTATCTTCGGTATTGGCACAGGCCAGCCCTCCCTTATTTTGCTTACCCTGCTGCTGGCAGGAGCTTTTATTATTAGCTTGCGACTTCATCTGAACAACCGTGAAAAACTAAACACCACACAAACCCTGAAAGAAATCCTGGAAAACGAAATTGCCTGCCTGAAACTCCAATCCAACACCTACTACGACGGTGATTATTTCAAAGACCCGGATCATAACTTTTCCTACGATATGGATGTTTTCGGCCCCAACAGTTTGTTCCGGTACGTTAACCGCTGTGCAACGGCCACCGGCAACCACAAGTTGGCCCATTGGCTGTCGGACCATCCCAAGATCGGAACCATCCAAAAAAGGCAGCAGGCAGTCCAGGAGCTTGCCCAGCACCCGCAATGGTGTCAAAACCTGCGCACAATGCTTTACCCCAAACGCATCCGCCAGTTTCAGCAGGAGTTTCTGCCCGAAATTAAAAACACCATTGCATCCCCCAGGCTTTACTCCTGGCTGGTGGCAGCTTCCTATACCCTGCTGGCAATGACCCTCACGGGAATTATTTTCATGGGGCTAAACCCCGTGCTGCTCACCCTCCCCGTTTTTTTCAATATCATCCTGGGGGCACGCACATCACGGTTTATCAAAACCATCAAAGCCCAGCTGGAAGGACGTGAAAAAACCCTTAACGAATATTTAAAAATCCTCACATCCTTTGAAGGGGCGCAATGGGATGCCCCGCTGCTGAAGCAAATGCAAGCCAGGCTTTTGTATGAGCAAACAAACGCATCTGGTGCCGTGCAAAAACTCAAAAAACTTTCAGCCAAACTGGATTACTCATTAAATATGATGGTAGGAGCTGTGCTAAATTTTTTCTTTCTGTGGGATTTGGTCATGTGCATCAAAATATCAAAGTGGTTTCAAAAGTGGGCTCATAAAACATCAGACTGGTTTGCTGTTATCGGGGAGACCGAAGCTCTAATCAGCATGGCCAACTTGCAAAATAACCATCCTGGATGGAGTTACCCCACCGTGAAGGCAGGCCCTTTCAGTTTCCAGGCTCAAAACCTGGGACACCCCCTTATTGCAGAAAATGAGCGGGTGTGCAATGACTACCAGATGCAAAACCCACAGACCCTTTCCATCATCACCGGATCCAATATGGCGGGTAAAAGTACCTTTTTGCGTACCCTGGGGGTAAACATTATTCTGGCACATGCAGGGGCCGTTGTTTGCGCCCAAAACCTGAATATGAGCCACTTTCGCATCATGACCTACCTCACTATTACCGATTCACTCACCGAAAGCACATCCACTTTCTACCGTGAAATACAAAGACTGAAAAAAATCCTTAACAGCGCCCGTGAGGATAACAATATACTACTGCTGCTGGATGAACTTCTCCGTGGTACCAATTCAGCCGATAAAGCCCGTGGCAGTATGGCCATTGTCAGGGAGCTGGTAAGCCGCACCATCCCGGCACTTATAGCCACCCACAACCTGGAACTGGCAGAAATGAAGAAAGACCACCCCGGGGTCATAGAAAACTATTACTTCGACATCATCATTGACAGCCAAAATCAGATGCGTTTCGATTACAAACTCAAGCCCGGGGTATGCGATACTTTCAATGCCACCCTGCTGCTCAGGGAAATTGGCATCGAAGTAAAGTGATTTATCCTCAACAGACTATAACCACACCCAAAAGGTATACTACAAACAACCCCTGATGCTACTCGTGCACCAGGGGCTGCTGCCGGATGATGGTTAGACCGCAATCCGGCTCATCTGCCAAAACATATGGTGATAAATTATCCCTCGAAGTAAGAAGCGTAATCGTTAAGATCGTATTGTTTACTCAGGGCCAGGAACTCGTCAAGCAATGCCTGGTTAAAAGGTACGCCCTTGTCTTTTCTGTACATCCAGGTGTCATGTTCTTTTTCACCAGCGGTATATATCCGTTGTTCGCCTGGCATCTTTTGCGAAGCACGCAAATCTCTGAGGATATTGCCAGCGGTTTTCTTAAAATCATCAGGCTCGGTAAAAGCGTTGATATCCATTACGATGAAGAAGTGCCCCAGGGGGTAAGGTACTTTTTTACCATCTTTGTATCCCATCAACATCTTCATGTATGCTCCCTGCTGGAGTGCTGCAGATAAGATTTCCACAACGGTGGCATAACCATACCCTTTATATCCGGCCGTCTCCTCTCCAACACCACCTAATGGTGTAAAGGCAGCTTTGCCCTCTGTCAGATCCTGCAGAACCTCTTTGGAGTCAGTTTTGGATACACCATCCTTATCAATCACCCAGCCTTTGGGCAACTCCTTGCCCTGACGGGCGTATACCTCAACCTTTCCACGCTGAGTAATGGATGTGGCACAATCCAGCAAAAAGGGAAAGTCCTCATCGGTGGGCAAACCAAAAGTCAGCGGGTTGGTGCCCAGCATGTTTTCCACCCCAAATGTGGGAGCAATAGATGGCCGGGCGTTGGTGCCGGTAATACCTATCATGTTTTCTTTTACGGCCATCAGGGGGTAATAACCGGCAAACCCATAGTGAGTGGAATTGCGAACAGCAACCATCCCCATACCGTATTTTTTTGCTTTGTCAATGGCCATCTGCATAGATTTGTAAGAAATAACATGCCCCATACCATTGTGCCCGTCAACCACAGCTGTGGTGGGTGTTTCTTTCACCACCTCCATCTGGGTAACCGGGTTAAGTATACCATCTTTTATCCTGTCCAGGTAAATGGGTTTCAACCGATTCACCCCATGCGAATCAAAGCCCAGCTTATCAGCCTTCACCAAAACATCTGCAATGATTTTCCCGTCTTCCTCCGGAATACCGGCCCTGGCCATCACTTCTACCATAAACTTCTCTATCACTTCGAAGGGGATAAATTTTTCTTTTTGTGCCATAATTGATTTGTTTTTAGTTTTAGTTTAGATCTATCAAATTTACTATTTTGTGCGGTCAAAACAAAAAAGCATTTATACCGAAATACATTTCAGCACTACAAAGAACTTTAACATTACACGGTTTTGATTATATTTGTTCCATGACAGTGTTCAAATTCCTCCTTTTTGTCTCAAAAATTAACAAATCACAACACCCTTATTGTTCATCATTTTATGGAAATAAAAGCAGAACCACTCAAAAACAAAAGCAAATCCTGGTTTTGGATTATAGTTGGGGGGATTTTAATCATCTCCAGCTTGTATTTATCCCTTTTTGAACAAACCAGCAGAAGCCCTGCCCTCGAAATTTTCTACATTGCAGCCGGGGTGCTGATAATACTGGAAGGACTGGGCAGGCCGGTACAAAGCCTTTGGGGAAACAAATTCATTCAAATTGACGAAAAAGGCCTGCTAATAAAACTTTTTCTCACCAGGAAAGGAAACTGGCATAAGTGGGATACACTAAAGCAAATAGATGTTTGGCCGGGTGGTTTTACACTGATGGTAGAAAACCAGAAAAAATTGAAAATTGATATAAAAGATTTTCCTCCCCAAAACAGGCACGACCTACTAAAAGCTTTGATATACCATGGTAAGAAAAACAAAATACCCTACAACCTACATGGATACCTGAAAAACCAGGATTGAACCTGGTAGCTGTTTAATATGTTAGTTTTTTAAAGAACATCAATAGATTTTCACACATAAAATAATTTGTTATGGCTAAGACAAAAGGATTATTCGGATTGATTGTTGGATTTGCAGCCGGTACTTTCCTGGGTGCAATGTTTGCAATGGCCGGTTCACCCAAATCGGAAAAGAAGAAAACCAAAAAAGAAAAAGAGGCTGACAAAGAAGCCAACGAATAATTTACCCTTTACTATTTGAAATAACAGCCCGGGCAGTGATGATCATAACAAGACAGCCGCTGCCATGAGGCTTTTATATCTTTGTGCTGGTAAAAAAAGCCGGGATTTCCTTTACCCTTTTGAGTATTGCAACCATGGAAAAGCTTCAGATCGAAGGCGTGGAGTTATATAAATTTTCCAACCTGGAATCGCAACCGGGTGTCAGGCACTTTGTTTCCAGCCGCAGGGGAGGTTTCAGCAAGGGAGCCTTCAGTGAATTGAATACGGGGTTTCATGTGGGAGACGACAACCAGGTAGTTTTACAAAACCGCCAGAAGCTTACCAGGGTATTAAATGCCAAGCTTTCACAGTTCACCTTTGCCAATCAAACCCATAGCCGCAACACGGTTATCGCATATGCATCCCACATGGGCAGGGGTGCTGCAGACGGGCAGACAGCCATCCCTGACACAGACGCCCTTGTAACTCATCACAGTGGTATTTACCTGTGTGTGCAAATGGCTGATTGTGTTCCCGTGTTGCTGTACGACCCCGTAAAACGTGTGACAGCCGCCATACATGCCGGCTGGCGCGGTACCTTGCGAAGGGTCACCGAAAGCGCCGTCAGGACAATGATAAACACCTGCAACAGCACCCCCTCAAACATCCTGGCAGGCATAGGCCCCTCCAACGGCCCCTGCTGCTACCAGGTGGGGGAAGATGTAAAATCACTGGCCGCTCAAAACCATGAAATGTACCAGGCATTTGTAAAACCTGCCCCCACCCCCGGAAAGTATATCTTCGATCAATGGACAGCCAACCTGCTCCAGCTTCAACAAAACGGCATCCCCAGGGAAAACATTGAGTTGGCAGGGATTTGCACCCAGTGCCATTCAAACCATTTTTTTTCTTCCCGCAACGATGGCGGCAACACAGGCAGGTTTGCCGCGGGCATCATGTTGTTTTAAAAGAAGCCCATCCTTTCTTTCCCCATTTCTCCGGCATGGTAAAGCGGTATCAATTACTACAGGTTCTTTATTCACACATCCCCTTTTGTGTGCAGACTACCGCCAGGAGTCAAAATAAAATACATTTACTCAGCGGCGCTACCCCTCAATTACCCATCTGAATATAACTATCCCCTGAAAAAACATTCATGCATAGCATAAACTTTCACCCCTATCACCCTAATCAGCTATAAAGGATAAAGCATAGCTGTTTTCCCAGTAACAAGATTTGTAATTAATCCCAAAGGAACAGACAAGCTTCGCCAGGCCCTTGAGAAAAATTTNCTTCAGAACTTCACAAAGGTTTGCAAATACCAAAAAAAAACATCATTTTTGCCCAGCCAATCAAAAAAACAGTTTATGTCTAAAAATACAGAACCCCCCAAAGAAAACGAGTTCCAAGAGGATTCTCAGGCAACAACAGAAGTAACCCCCGAACCCGCCAAAGGGTTTTTAGGCTGGGTAGAGCGAATGGGCAACAAGCTGCCCCACCCCTTCTGGATGTTTGTATGGATTTGTATAATTATTATCGGGTTAAGCGCTGTCACTACCTATTTTAATGTAAGTGCCATCGATCCCGGCGATGGAGAGGAAGTCTTTTCCAGAAACCTGGTTTCGGGTGAGGGCTTACGTTGGTTTTTACAAGAGATGGTAACCAACTTTGCCCATTTTGCCCCTTTTGGTCTGGTGCTGGTTATGCTCATGGGCGTATCCATTGCTGAGCAAAGCGGGTTGCTGGCAGTAGCCATGCGCAACGTAGCTTTTGCCGTTCCCAAACAAGTTGTCATGCCTGTCATTTTCATGATCGGTGCCTGCGGCAATATTGGTTCTGATGCAGGAATTGTGATTGTTCCCCCCATTGCAGCCCTGATATTTTCCAAAATGGGACTGCACCCCATTGCGGGGCTGGTGGCTGGATATGCCGGTGCCACGGCTGGATTTACCGCCAACTTCTTTATCGCTGGTACTGATGTGATGCTGGCCGGCATCAGTACTCAGGTAGCATCGGGCATCAATGGAGGCATTGAAGTAAGCGCCACGGCCAACTGGTACTTTATGATTGTTTCCACCTTTATGCTGGGTATTGGCGGAGCATTTATTGTCAGGCGCTTTACCATCCCCCGCTGCAAGGCATTTGCCGGTGCTGAAATGTTGGACAACACTGATCTGGAGCAAAATAAAGGGATGACCGATGAAGAAAGAACCGGTCTGAAGCGCGCAGGAGTCTCTTTGTTGATCTATGTGTTTTTGATTGCCTTACTGGTAGCTCCATCCTGGGGCCCCCTGAGAGATCCTGAAACCGGGGGCATTGTACCCTCCCCTTTCCTGAGAGGTTTGGTTCCCATTTTGTTTTTCTTTTTTGCCATCCCCGGCTATTACTACGGTAAGGCCACCGGCTCCATCAAAGTGCCCAACGACATTCTGAAACACATGGAGTTTGGAATGAAGGGGCTGTCAGGTTATATCGTACTGATGCTGGTAGTGGCCCAGTTTATTGAACTTTTTACCTGGTCAAATCTGGACAAAATACTGGCTATCAATGGAGCAGAGTTTTTAGAGGCCACCGGGCTTACCGGCCCTGTGCTGTTTACTGTTTACATGCTCCTGGTGGCATTACTCAACATATTTTTGGGAAGTGGGTCGGCCAAATGGGCCATTTTTGCACCCATCTTCGTCCCCATGCTGGCACAGCTCAATTACAGCCCGGCTTTCGTGCAGCTGATGTATCGCGTGGGCGACTCCATCACCAACTCAGTTACCCCACTCTATGTTTACTTCCCGCTGTTACTGGGTTGGATTCATAAATATGACAAACGAATCGGTATTGGTACCGTAGTTTCTTTACTCATACCTTATGCGGTTATCCTTTTTGTTATGTGGGTGATATTGCTGTTTGTATGGTATGGCTTCAACCTACCCATTGGCGTGGGAGAAGGCATTTACATTAACTAACACCCAACAACAAAACAACATTATATACCCCAAAACCCGGAGGCAAAAGCTCCGGGTTTTTTATTTTCCAGTAAAAACTTTTTTGACGTATCTTTACGCCCAAAATTTTTAAACATGACAGCTATGAAGTTTATCAAAAAAACGTTTTTAATCACTTTAAACCTATTCCTGTTAATGAATCTCATAGGATGCCAATCGTCTCAAAAAAAAAGACTTACGGAGGGATACCCCATCTATGAAGGAAACGATTTGGGCGTACACTACACCCCGGAGAAAACCTCTTTCCGTGTTTGGGCACCCCCGGCCGATGCCATTACATTAAAAATTTATGACCAGGGGCATGAAGGGGAACTGCTTGAAACCCATTCCATGAAGAAAGATGTGCAAGGTACCTGGCTATTTGAGCTGGAAGGAGACTGGAAAGACAAATATTACACCTACCAGGCTAAAATAGACGGAACCCTTAAGCTGGAAGTCCCCGACCCCTATGCCAGGGCGGTGGGCGTAAACGGCAACCGGGGCATGATCGTTGATTTGGCCTCCACCAACCCCGAAGGTTGGAATGAAGACAATCGCCCGGAACTTGAAAGCTTTGCTGATATGGTAATCTGGGAAATTCACATGCGCGACTTTTCCATTCACCCCAGCTCGGGCATCGAAAACAGAGGTAAGTACCTTGCTTTTACCGAAACAGGCACACGCAGCCCCGAAGGCCACAAAACCGGGGTTGATCACCTGGTGGAGCTGGGCATTACACATGTACACCTTCTCCCTGTATATGACTTTTACACCATCGACGAAACACGCCTGGATGAGCCACAGTTTAACTGGGGCTACGACCCTAAAAACTACAACGTACCCCAGGGGTCTTACGCAACCGACCCCTATGATGGTAATGTAAGAATCAGGGAGTTTAAAAAGATGGTGCAGTCGCTGCACGAAAATGGGATACGTGTTATCATGGATGTGGTGTACAATCACATGTATGATGCAGGCACTTCCCCCTTTGAAAACCTGGTGCCGGGATACTACTT
>SL_3KL_010_SEDDRAFT_10003714_pt1 | contig 13836 bp, 12 predicted proteins | sample SodLakKL_010_SED_2_FD_10381 | JGI IMG/M metagenome (IMG submission 10381)
TGCGGTGAATGTACCCGGGTTTGCCCCGTGGACCTGCCGCTGCAGGAATTAAACCGCAAATTTATCAAGGATATCAACGAACTCTACGGGGAATACGACGCAGGTGTTGACCCGGAAACAGAGGCGCCTCTGGTCACGTACAATACCAATGACCCGGCCGCCTTTACGGAAAGCTAAGGGGGTGTGAGGATAAATGAAAAAAATTAACAAGGAAAAACTACCGGCACTCTGGGAACGCCTGGCTGATGAGGCTGCCCTGTACCTTCCCGTGGAGGAGGACGGGGTGGTGAATTTTGCTCCGTGGAAAGAGGGTGCCGCGGTTAACCTGGATGTGATCAACACGATGGTTCCACCCAAGCACCTGGTTTTTCCCCAGTCGGAAAACTACCTGCGTTTTCACGTGGAAGGCAGCAAGCTGGAGATAGAACCCCTCGATGTGGACGGCCCCTACGTGGTCTTTGGCGCCCGGCCCTGTGACGTAGCCGGCATTGCCATCATCGATAAGTTGTTTTTAGACGAACCCTGTGACACCCTTTACAAGGAGCGCCGGGACAACGGGACCATCATTTCCCTGGGCTGTAACGAACCGGAAGAGACTTGTTTTTGCACCTCTTTTGACCTGGAACCCGGGTTTTCTCCCGATGCCGATATTTCTACCTGGGACCTGGGGGAGTATTTGCTCTGGGAGCCCCGGAACGAAAAAGGGCAGGCCTTGACGGCGAAGCTGGATGATTTACTGGAAGCAGCCGATTCCGGGGCCGCACAGGCGGTGGAAAAGCTGCGCCAGGATGCGGCTTCCCGGGAAGCCGCCGTGGTCAGGGAACACGGCTGGGAAGTCCAGGGGGTGAAAGAAGCCCTGGAGGACAAGTTTGACAGCGAAATTTGGGATGAAATCTACCGCCGCTGCCTGGGCTGCGGTGTGTGTACCTACCTTTGTCCGACCTGTCACTGTTTCGATGTGCAGGATTACAGTAAGGGGCAGGAAGGCCTGCGCTTCCGCTGCTGGGATTCCTGCATGTTCGGGGATTTTACCCTGATGGCTCACGGAGAGAACCCTCGACCGACACAAAAAGAGCGGGTCAGGCAGCGTTTTATGCACAAATTGCTCTACTACCCCTCTAACTTCGAGGTGTACGCCTGCGTGGGATGCGGTCGCTGTGTCCGCAAGTGCCCGGTCAGCATCGATATTACCCAGGTTATTAAAGCGGCAGGAGGTGTAGAGTAATGACTGTACTGAACCCTTTGCTGCCCCAGGTTGCGAAAATCGTGAAGATCAAAGCGGAAACACCCACGATTAAAACCTACCGCGTGGTCATGCCTGACGGCAGCAAACCTTTCGAACACATTCCCGGACAGTGTGCCATGATTTCCGTTCCACCGGTGGGCGAAGCGCTGTTTTCTATTACTTCATCACCGACCCAAGAAGAATACATGGAATTTTCCATTGTTAAAACGGGCAGCGTGACAAATTTCCTGCATGAAGTTGAAGAAGGTTTCGAGATTGGCATTCGCGGTCCTTATGGAAATGGCTTTCCCCTTGAGTCGTTCAAAGGGAAAGACATTCTTTTTATTGGCGGGGGCATCGGCCTGGCTCCGCTGCGTTCCCTGATCAACTACTGCCTGGATAAGCGGGAGGAGTTTGGTAAGATCGACATCGTCTACGGGGCGCGCACGCCGGACGATATGATTCAAAAAGACGAGATCTTTAAAATATGGCCTGAAGCGCCTGACACGGAAGTTCATCTCACCGTAGATACGGAGTGGGAAGGATGGGAAGGCCGCGTGGGATTTGTGCCCCAGTGTGTGGAGGAAATCTGCTTTTCCCCGGAAAATCGCATTGCCGTGACCTGTGGACCCCCGATTATGATCAAGTTTGTCCTGCAGGGCCTGGATCGTCTCGGCTTTACCCCGGAGCAGATCGTGACGACCCTGGAACTTCGTATGAAGTGCGGTGTGGGAAAATGCGGCCGCTGTAATATCGGCGATAAATACGTCTGCAAGGACGGTCCTGTATTCACCTACGCGCAACTGTTGAACATGCCACCGGAATATTAGGTCTCAGCGAAACTTTGTTTATCTTAAGTAAATCGATAGAACAACGGATCGAAACAAGCGTGGGGGGTTTTTTCTGGCGGGCATGCTGGGTGCTGGGCGGCCATGATGAACAAACTTTTGCTCCAGGACTTAGTTTCAGGTTGGGCTGCGCGTGATTTTCGTGCAGCCCTGTTTATTTTGAAAAGAAAGCTGGTTTTCTTGGAAAGCCCAGTAACTTTTTTTGCGTTATGTCGTTATTATAAATACATAGTGAGCAATATCCGGGTAATCCAATATTGTCATGATGGAGGAGAATCGAAGTGCTTGCAGGACGAATTAAAGCAGTTGCGTTTTTATGGTTGGTTTTCATGGTCGTTGCGTTTATGCTGGAGCCTGCTGCGGCGGCGGAAGAAAGTGCTGCTGACTTGGACGTGAAGATATATTACAACCAAAACGAGATTCAATCTAGCGTTCCCCCCCTGCTGGTGGATGGTCGTGTGCTCATTTCCGTGCGCCCTTTCCTGGAAGCCATGAATGCGCAGGTGCACTGGGATCGTGAAAGCAGCCAGGTTGTTGCTCAACACAAAGAAAAAACCATCATCATAAACCTGGAAGATTCCTATGCGGAAGTTGACGGGGTCAGAAGGGAGATGGACCCTCCGGCACGGGTGATTGACGGCAGCACCATGGTTTCGCTGCGTTTTTTAATAGGATGCCTGGATTTATCGGTGCACTGGAACGGGGAAGAACGAGCCGTGGAAATCGCCTCAAAGCATTTTATTCCCTATACACGGCTGTCTTTGAGCGGCATGGAGGAGGTCCCCGGGATTGTTGAAGCCTGGGTAGACAGCAGTAGGAACGAGCCCGGGGTAGATGTCCGGGTATTTCAAGACAAACTCTATATCCTCGCCACCTTTGGCTTGAAGGAGTCAGGAGGGTATGATGTCCGCATCCGAAATATTGAACGAGAGCAGGGTGGTTTCCTGGTGGATGTTCTCTACATTGAGCCCTCACCTGGTCAATATACGTTCCCTGCGTTTACCCGACCATTCGACCTTGTGTCGATAGCTTTAGATGAATACAGCCTGCCTTCTCACCTGTTGTTTGCCTACCAGGGATATAAAAGCGAGTTTTATCCACCGCTTCCGACCCGGTTGGAGCCGTAAACTTCTTAGTTATAAATTCCTTCATGATTGAGATCGAAAACCAGGACAGGGATTGCCATGAACACGGCAATCCCTGTTTTTTGAACAAACCTTCTGTATCCACATCCAAATCTAACCATCTAAATTTTTCAAGACTGGGAAGAGGCCGAAATCGATTCCAGGGCTTCGATGACCTCGAATAATTGCCCATCTTCCAGCTGACCGGAAAGGCTCACCACCGATTTTTCCTGCAGCCAGGTGATCGTATTTATCCCTTGTTGTCGGAAAAGGGATCCTTCATACGGTCCCACCTGCACGGGTACAGCCAGCTCGTCCAGGGAGTAATAAGCCGCGCCAGCTTCTGCTGCGGAGAGGAAAAAGCTCTGGTTGATGGAAAGCCTCCGCTCCCCGTCAGAACTGGAAAAGGATTGCGTCACGGCATGCAGCGCGGTGTCAGAACGGGATATGACGGCATTGGCAAAGACGAAGCCCGGGGGCGCTTCCTGGAAATACCAAATCTCGTCGACAATGAGGGTTGCCGACAACCCCTTTAAACTGTTGATAAAGTCAGAGTGCTCGGAAAATCCAAGGCTGCTCGTGGCTTCCATTGCCATATCCATCTCTTCGTCTAGTTGGCTATCCCGGGCAAGCGTTTCCTCGGAAGGCTGTTCCGGGGTTTTCTCCTTGGGGTCTTTCGCTTCACCCGGGACTTCGGCTGTGTCCACTTCAACTTCCAGGGCGGGAATTTCTTCCGTCGGTGGAATATCCGCCAGAATGACTTCTTGCTCCGGGTCTCCGCCCGGATCCGGGGTGTCCTGCGGTAGGGGTGTTTCTGCTTCCATTCGTTCTCCTGAAGTCTCCACGCGGAAATAGGCCTCGTCTGCTTCAGAGCTGTTGGTGACACCTTGGAACGACTGTTTCAGCGTGTCCACAGGTGGCAAGCCGGCAAAGTAGATGGCTACCAATAAGCAAGCCGCTGCCAGAGAGGTTAACGCTTTGTGTTGCCTGAATAATCCGTATCCTCGCTTGATCAAGGAACGTTCTTTTTCCTCGAGGGATTTAGTTAATTCCCCCGACAGGGCCGGGCTTTCCTGGTTTTCCAACCGCGTCCTCAGTTCGGCCCACCCTTTCATGCTGGAAGGAGGCGTTAACGCTTCACTTTCCTGCTGAAAAAAGGTTTTCAGTAATTGATCCAGGTCTTTTGCATCGCGTCTTTTCATGAGGAATGCTCCTCTATTCTGTAGTAATCCCGGTCACACCGACTTTGTAACCAGGACAGGACAGTCAGGCTTTACCCATATGACGTTTCTGGTCTGGTGAAGGTTGCAGCAAAACGCGTAATTTTTCCCGGGCTCGAAACAACCGCGATTTGATGGTGCCGGGGGACACTGTATGCAAGGAAGCAATTTCTTTAATGCTAAGTTCATTGAAATATTTTAGCACGATAAGCATTCGTTCATCAGGTTCCAGCTGCTGCAGGGCCTCACGAACTTCTTGCAAGTTTTCTTTTTTTTCCCAGAAATCGTGTGGGGATGATTCCTGGGAATGATCCGCTTGAATATCTGTTTTTTCCGTGAAGAGCAGTTTTTTGTTTTTGCGTAGCAGGTCAACACTGTAATTGGCTGCAATGACACTCACCCAGGAAGCGAACTTATCCTGATCGCGCAGGGTTTCCATCCTGGAGAAAGCTTTCAAGAAGGCTTCCTGGGTGGCATCTTCTGCCAGCTGGTAGTCTCCTGTAACCAGGTAAGCCGTGCGGAAAATTTTTTTATAATGTTCATGGTACAGCGTTTCGAAATGTTGCATATCCATGGGACGATTGGCCTGCCTTACGAAAGTGTAGTGGATGGAACAAGGCGAAGCGGGTGATACCCCGGCGACTTTTCCTCTTATTTTATCACAAAACCTGCAAAGCAGGGCAAAATATTTTGCTGATTTTTCCAGCGGCCTCTTCCTTCTCTTGACAAGCTATCCCATAATTGATTAAAATGAGATGGATTGAATGAAATGCATTTTCGCACGGCATGAATGATTTTCAAGCCAGGCATAGAGGAGCTTAAAGCATGAAACTGGAAGAAACCAAGGAAAAGGAAGGGAAGTATGTTCAGTCGCTGGAAAGGGCGCTGAATATCCTGGAAGTAATGGCCAATGAAGGTGCTCCGATTACGGTCACGGAACTCTCTGAAAAGGTTGGGCTAAAAATCAGCACGGTCCACCGCCTGCTGACTACATTTACGCACCGCGGATATGTCGAGCAGGATCCCGATGACAATAAATACCGCCTGGGCTTAAAGCTTTTGGAAATTGGAAACGCAGTCCTTTACTTTGCGGATATTCGCATCGTGGCCCGGCCGTACCTGGAGGAACTGGTTGAACGGTGTAATGAAACGGCTAACCTGGCAATTTTAGATGACGCGGAAGTTGTTTATATCGATCAGGTGGAATCCAAGAACCTGGTCATTGTCAAGATGCTGGCCCAGGCCGGCAACCGGGGCCATATTCACTGCACGGCCTCCGGAAAGTCCATGCTGGCTTTTTTGCCCGAGGAAAAGATCGATGAAATTCTGGAAAAGATTGAGATGCCCAAGTTTACCAATGAAACGATTACGGACCCCGCACAGTTAAAGAAGGAACTTGCTCGCATTCGGCAGGAAGGTTATGCCCTGGATTGGGGAGAGCGGGAAGAACATGTTCGCTGCGTGGCTGCGCCCATTTTTAACCACGAAGACAGGGTCATTGCCTCCATTAGCATCTCCGGCCCCAGCAACCGCATTACCACGTACTACATGAAACACGAGCTGGTTGATGTTGTTAAAGAGATTGCCTCGAAAGTTTCACATAAAATGGGCTTTAATGAAGAACACCTGATTCAATAAATGGTTCGCGTTTTTAAGAACTTCAAATATGAATAACTGCACTCATGACAATAATGATCGGTTATTGAGACGTCAAACCTGCCGGCTTACAGGCCGGCTATTATTTTGTCGATGTATGCAGGACGAGAATGCGCGAAAACCTGATGGCCCCGGGTAAACCCTGTGTCTTATTGTCTTGTTTTTCTATCAGAATAAGGCGCTGTCAGAAGAAGTCATTGACACGGTTGACTACCTAAATTATAATAACAATAATTCTATATTCCATATGGTGAAACAATTTTCGACCAATGAAATACCCGGCAATTCATCATCGGCAAAAAGAAATCCGGAGGTGTAAAAATTTGGATGTCAAGGAGATGAAATCACAACCATTGGACCTGCTGGAGCAGCAGAACCCTTTTACAATCGCACAAAAGCAGTGTGATCAGTGTGCCCTTTACCTGGAATTGGATCCCGGAATCCATCAAATACTCCGGGTCCCCCGGCGCGAGATCCATATCAATATTCCTGTCCGGATGGACGATGGTTCCACGAAAGTATTTCAGGGTTTCCGGGTGATACATAATGATGTCCTGGGTCCGGCCAAGGGGGGAATTCGTTTCCATCCCCATGAAACCATTGACACGGTGCGGGCTCTTGCCGCCTGGATGACCTGGAAGTGTTCACTGCTCAATCTGCCGCTGGGCGGCGGTAAGGGTGGGGTTGTGTGCAACCCCAAGGAGATGTCCCAGGGAGAACTTGAACGGCTGAGCCGGGGATATGTTGCCCAGTTATGGGAATTTATCGGCCCGGAAAAGGATATTCCGGCCCCCGATGTTTATACCAATCCCCAGGTCATGGCCTGGATGATGGATGAATATTCCAAGATCGTCGGTCGCAATCAGTTCGGTGTGATTACCGGTAAGCCCCCGTTGATCGGCGGTTCCCTCGGGCGAGGAGATGCCACGGCTAGAGGCGGAATCTTTGTCCTGCGGGAAGCGGCCGGGATACGCGGTATGAACCTCCAGGGGGCCACTGTGGCCGTCCAGGGTTATGGAAATGCCGGGTACCATGCAGCACAACTGGCTGTTGAACTGCTGGGATGCAAGATTGTCGCGATCAGCGATAGCTCGGGCGCAATCTTGAATGCACGCGGGCTGGATCCGCAGAAAGTGCATGCATATAAAGCCAAAAACGGCTCTGTGGTGGGTTATCCTGGAACACAAAGTATTTCCAGCGATGCTCTCTTTGAACTCGATGTCGATGTGCTTTTTCCCTGCGCCCTGGAAAATGCGATCACGGAAAAGAATGCACCATCGATCAAAGCCTCTATTATTGCCGAGTTTTCCAACGGCCCGACGACGCCTGAAGCCGACGAGATACTCTATGAAAGAGGGGTGCATGTTCTTCCTGATTTTTTATGCAATGCCGGCGGTGTGACGGTTTCATACTTTGAAATGGTGCAGAACTATAACTTGCTCTACTGGGAAGAAGAAGAAATTCATGCACGCCTGGACCGCAAAATGACCAAGGCATATGATACGGTCCTGGATGTTTCCCTCAAGTACCAGGTGAATATGCGCCGGGCTGCCTATATTGTTGCCCTCAAACGGGTAGCTGATGCGGTTAAACTTCGCGGGTGGGTCTAGTTTTGGGGCAAGCAGGGAGATAAGGGTTTATTCCTGAGCAAGCTTAAGCACCAAGATTTATCATTGTTTTCTGTTTGGATCAAGGCTAATGATGCAGTAAACAGGTTGCCGGGTGTGCTGTTAGCAGCACACCCGGTTTTTTCATGTACGCTCCAGGCAAGGCAATCATGATGGCGAGGAAATGATCGGGGAATTATTTTAAAAAAACAAAAAATATTCCACGATACGGAATTGATTTCCTTGACACCGCTCATTTACGCCTTTATAATAAAATAAAAAAACAAATTAGAAATTAATTTCACAATGCGGTAAGGCATAGTCCAATCATGGCGGCTGGTTTTGTCCCGAGTAGAGAAGAAAGGGTTGGTTCGCTGTGGTGGAAATGACGAAAAACCATACCAAGGAAAAGCCGGTTCAATCGGTGGAAAGAACCTTGCGGATTTTGGAAACGCTGGCCGAGTGGGGCCATCCCATGAGCCTGAGCGAAATCAGCGGTCAGCTCCACTTAAAGAACAGCACAACCCATCGGCTCTTAAAGACGCTGATCATGCGTGGTTTTGCCCAGCAGGACCCTCATAGCGGCAAATACAAACTGGGGATTAAAACCTTTAGCATCGGGAATACGGCGCTGTATACCCTGGATATTAGGACGGTAGCCCGGGCTTATTTAAATGACCTGGTGGAGCATTACCAGGAAACGGCAAACCTGGCCATTTTGGACAACTGGGATGTGATTTACATTGACCAGGTCGAATCGGAAAAAATGGTCAAGAGCATTGCCCGGCTGGGAAGCCGATGTCCTTCTCACTGCAGCGCTGCAGGAAAAGTCCTTTTGTCCAATTTCCAGGAAAAGGAATTGGAAAGGTATTTCAAAAATTATAATTTGGAGCAATACACGGATAACACGATCGTATCGCCGGGCCTCTTAAGGTATGAGTTGAAAAATGTGAAGAAGCAGGGATATGCCCTGGATGTGGAAGAGACGGAAGAAGGTATTCGCTGTGTTGCCGCCCCTATCTTTGATCACACGGGCAAGGCAGCTGCTGCCATTGGCATTTCAGGACCCAGCAACCGTATTTCCCTCGTTTGTTTGAAAGGAGAACTGGCCGCGGCCGTGATGAATACGGCGCGGGAAATCTCTTTATTGCTGGGATGTAAATCTATTTCCCCACAATAAACTTATTTGGAGGGTTCATCATGAGGCAATTGCAGGAGCAAAAGGCTTCAAAAGAACAAAATAACAACAATGCGTCAAACAACCATTCCCTTGTGACTATGCTGCACCAGATCCAGGAGACCTACAATTACCTCCCCGAAAATGTATTAAGGGAGTTAGCCAAAGAGAAAAATATCCCCCTGGTTGATCTTTACAGGGTGGCTACTTTCTACAGCTTATTCAGCTTAACGCCCAAAGGGAAACACAAAATATTAACCTGCACGGGAACGGCTTGCCACGTTCGCGGCAGTGAAAAAGTAACGGAAGAGATCTCTCGCGTGCTGGGCATTCAACCGGGGGAAACGACAGAAGACGGTGAATATTCCCTGGAAGCGGTTAACTGCCTGGGGGCGTGTGCCCTGGCACCCCTGGTTGTGGTGGATGAGCAGTACCATGCCAATATGACGCCTGCTCAGATCGGGGCACTTTTTAACGGTGTTAGAAAATCGACATGCCAGGACAAGGAGAGCAGTCATTGCCATTGTTCCAGTGTTGCTGTTGGATCAAAGGAGAAATCTTGATGCCTTCTTTACAATCAAGAATAAACACAGCGGCAGATTTATTCCGCCTCCAGGAAACCCTTCAGCAGAGAGCGTCCAGCAACAACAGGTACATCGCTGTTTGCGGTGATACGGGTTGTTCGGCCTGGGGTTCAAAGTCCGTAAAAGATGTTTTCCGGGATTGCCTGGAGCAAAAAGGACTGGCCGGGCAGGTAGGCATGAAATTTACAGGGTGCCTGGGACTCTGTGAAAGCGGCCCCGTGGTCATTATTTGCCCGGAACAGATCTTTTACCAGAAGGTGCAGGAAGAGGACGTAGAAGAGATTATAGACAAAACCGTGACCAGGGGGGAGATTATTCCCCGGCTCCTCTATCAAGATGTCCTGTCCGGAGAAACTTATACCTACATGAACGAGATTCCTTTTTATCAAAAGCAGAAACGATTGCTGATGGGCAACAATCTGAAAATCGATCCCAACAGCATTGAAGATTACCTGGCCCTGGGGGGCTACAGCGCGACCGCCAGGGCGCTGACGGAAATGACTCCACTGGAGATCATCGACGAGGTGAAATTCTCCAAGCTGCGGGGAAGAGGTGGGGCAGGTTTCTCTGCCGGTGATAAATGGAAAGAGTGTTACGATGCGGTTTCCGATCGGAAGTACATCATCTGCAATGCCGATGAAGGCGATCCCGGTGCCTTTATGGACAGGAGTTTGCTGGAAGGAAATCCCCATTCCGTGTTGGAGGGACTGATCATCGGTGGTTTTGCCGTGGGTGCCCGGGAAGGGATGATCTATGTGCGGGCTGAATATCCCACGGCGGTTGTGAAAATAAAGCATGCGCTCCATCAAGCGGAAGAATTAGGCCTGCTGGGTGAGAACATCTTCGGTTCGGGCTTTGATTTTCAGGTTTCTATCAGCATCGGAGCGGGTGCTTTTGTTTCTGGAGAGACTTCCGCTCTCATCGCTTCGATTGAAGGAAGGGCTGGAGAACCCCGTCAAAAACCACCTCGCCTGGCGCAGCGAGGACTCTGGGGGCGTCCCACGGTGGTGAACAACGTGGAATCACTGGCGAATATCCCGGTGATCCTGCGGGAAGGGGAGGAGTACCGCCGCACGGGCACGGACAAATCCCGGGGAACCAAGATCTTTTCCCTGGTGGGCAAGGTGGTCAATACGGGCCTGGTGGAAGTTCCCCTGGGTATAACCATTAGAGAAATTATCGAAGATATCGGAGGGGGCATCAAAGGAGGGCGCAGCTTTAAAGCCGTCCAGACGGGAGGGCCTTCAGGAGGATGCCTTCCGGAACATTTGCTGGATACCCCCACGGATTTTGAAGAACTCAATGCCGTGGGTTCCATGATGGGTTCGGGCGGGATGATCGTCATGGATGATGAAACCTGCATGGTCGATGTGGCCCGCTACTTCCTGCGTTTTTTGCAGGACGAGTCCTGCGGAAAATGTTTTTCCTGCCGCGAGGGGATCAACCGCTTGCTGGAGATCATCGATGATATTGTCCATGGACTGGGCACACCCGGGCACATTGACCTGCTGCGTGAGCTGTCCGTTGTGGTGAAGGATTCCACGCTGTGCGGCCTGGGCCAAACGTCGGCCAACCCGGTGTTGTCTACCCTGCAATACTTCGAGGAAGAATACCGGGCGCATATCAAAGATAAAAAGTGTCCCGCCGGTGTTTGCAAGGCGCTGATTCACTTTTCCATTGATCTGGAAAAGTGTACCGGTTGCGGGGTGTGCAAGAAGAAATGCCCGGAAGAAGCCATCAGCGGTGAGAAAAAGGAAATTCACGAAATTGATCCCGAGCGCTGCAGCAAATGTGGGATATGCCTGGATACGTGTACCTTTGATGCTGTGTTGAAATGCTAACTGCTCGAGGGAGGTACGTTTATGCTGGAAATGACATTGAACGGACTTGAGATTCAGGTTGAACCGGGCACAACATTGCTGGAAGCGGCCAATTTTTACGGTATTGAAATTCCCACCCTCTGTTACGATGCAGGGTTGAGCCCTATCGGGGCTTGCCGGCTCTGCCTGGTGGAGATCGGCTCGCCCGACCGCTCCCGCCTGGTTTCCGCCTGCACATTCCCGGCCCAGAAGGGCCTGGAAATTCGCACCCATTCTAAACGGGTGATCAACGCGCGCAAACTTCTTATCGAGATGTACCTGGCCACATGTCCTTCATCCAAAACCATCCAGGACCTGGCTTCCAAGCACCATGTTACGCGGGTGCGTTTTAAGCAAAAACATGATGATTGTATCCTCTGCGGCCTCTGCGTGCGGATATGTGAAGAACAAATGCAGGCCAAGGCCATTGAATTTATCGGCCGGGGCCATGAGCTGCGCATCAGCACGTTTTTTGACAAGAAATCGGAGGATTGTCGGCACTGTGGCGCCTGCATGTACATCTGCCCCGTTTGCCAGGCTCGCTGCCAGGGACCGCAGGAAAAAGATGCGGTTTGCAATGCCTGCTTGAACCTGGAGCCGCCGTGCCTGGAGGAGTTCGAAGATGCCATGTGCTATATGGATCCCTGCGTGGCTTGTGAGCAGGGTCACGAACCGCGGAAAGGGTGTTCCCAAAGAAAAGAAGGATCATAAAAATGGCTTAAAGCAGGAGTTCCTGTGGGCAGGAATCTTATTTCTGCTTTTCAGCATGAAGTAATTCGGCTTTAATCTTTTCTTTAAACCGCTAGTTCCGAATATTTAGGAGGAAATCTCAAGCTGGATCCAAAGAACAAACGGAGGGAGTTAAAGAACATGACGTTAACCCGACTGAATGCATCGGCCGCTACACTGACCAAAAACCGCACGGAAGGATCCGTCAGCCCTTTCAGCGGGATGTGTGTGACCTGTGTAGACGGCTGTGTGGGGATGTGTGAAATTGGAAAATCGGCTTATCGGGGCCATGAAACCCTTTATCCCCAGCCTTTTGGGCTGATCACAACGGCTTCTGAAAAACAGTATCCCGTGGATTACTCGCATTTTTCCATCATGGGCACCGCCGTGGGAGCCGTGGGAATTGAGCCTGACAGTGACCAGGCCATCTTTCCCAACGTGAACCTGGAGACCCGGATAGGACAGGGAGAAGGGATCAAACTCAAGCTTCCCTTCGTGATCCCGGGAATCGGCTCTACCGATGTGGCCAAAAACAACTGGGAGGGGTTGGCTGTTGGGGCGGCCTTGACCGGAACCATCCTGACCATCGGGGAAAACGTCTGTGGCATGGACGAAGAAGCGGAGATCCAGGATGGCTGCGTTGTTAGCACCGCGGATTTGGACCGCCGTGTCAAGCTTTTCCAGGATTGGCAGCGGGACGGATACGGCGCCATCGTGGTGCAGGCCAACGTAGAAGATACCCGCCTGCGAGGGCAGGAATATGCCATCAACCAGCTGGGGGTTGAGGTTGTTGAGCTGAAATGGGGCCAGGGGGCAAAAGACATTGGGGGAGAAGTAAAAATTAAGAACCTGGAAAAAGCCCGGATGTTGAAAAAACGGGGTTACGTGGTGCTCCCTGACCCGGAAAATCCCAAGGTCGCAGAAGCCTTTAATCGGGGGGCTTTTACTGAGTTCGAACGGCATTCCCGGGTCGGCATGGTTGAACTGGAATCCTTTTTGAAAAGTGTGGAGGATCTCCGGCGGGCCGGGGCCAAGTACGTTTTCTTGAAAACAGGGGCTTATCGTCCTGCAGACTTGGCCCGGGCGGTGAAATTTGCCTCCCTGGCCAAGATCGATTTGCTGACGGTGGATGGTGCCGGCGGCGGCACAGGGATGAGTCCCTGGCGCATGATGAACGAATGGGGAGTGCCCGCCGTAGAGCTTCATTCTTTGCTCTACCAGTACTGCAGCAGGCTGGCCCAAAAAGGTGAATATGTCCCGGACGTGGCTTTGGCCGGCGGATTTACCTTTGAAGATCAAATATTTAAGGGGCTGGCCATCGGGGCACCTTTTGTCAAGCTGATCGGGATGGCCCGGGGACCGATTGCCGCGGCCATGGTGGGCAAAACCATCGGCAAGCGCATCCATGACCAAAAACTACCGGTTTACGTGGAACGGTTTGGCCGCGAAGTGGAAGAGATCTTCGTGACCGCTTCTGACCTGCGGGCCGAATTGGGCGATGAACTCTTTCAGCAGGTGCCTCCCGGGGCCCTGGGGCTTTATACCTATTATGAACGACTGGCCCAGGGAATGCAGCAGCTCATGTGCGGCAGCCGGAAGTTTGCCCTGGAGTATATTTCTCGCCATGATATTGCCTCCTTGACCCGGGAAGCTGCAGAAATCAGCAAGATCCCCCATGTCATGGACCTTGATCAACAGGAAGTCGACGAAATACTGGCCCTGTAGCTGCAGAGCCCCGGGAAGCGGCATTTGTCCATCACTCAAGCGTTTTGTGAACCCACTTGGGTAGACTCCTGATCCGCAAAAA
>SL_3KL_010_SEDDRAFT_10003715_pt1 | contig 13836 bp, 9 predicted proteins | sample SodLakKL_010_SED_2_FD_10381 | JGI IMG/M metagenome (IMG submission 10381)
CAGGTTAAACAGTTCGTGGAAGCTGAAAAAGCCACAGATCTTCTAAAAAACTTCTTCAAAACAAAAAGAAAAAATTAGCTGCCAACTCCCAGCGCCTAACCCTTACTGCCTACTACCCTATAGTCTCCCAAAACCCTAACTTCCCGGCGATCAGCGCCTGGCAAAAAAACTGCTTATGAAGTCAGGGTATCCACAATCTTCGCTGAGGCCAAACAAAGCGGTATACCTCCGCCCGGATGAACGCTGCCACCTACAAAATAGAGGTTCCTGACAGACCTCCTGAAGTTTGGGTGTCTGTAAAATGCCGCCAGCCTGTTATTGGAGCTCAAACCATACAATGACCCATTAAATGAAGCCGTATCCTTTTCAATGGATCGCGGATCAGCCACAGACTCCGCAACAATGTGTTGCTCAAGATCCGTGCCTAGCATGCGGTTGATTTTCTCCAGGATTTCCCGGCGCACACCGGCGATCATATCATCCCAGTCCTGGCCCGTGTTCTCAGGCGCGTTGATCATGACATACCAGTTCTCCTGTCCCATGGGAGCGTCTGAAGGCACCGCATGGGAGCTTATAAAGATATATACCGTAGGGTCGCTGCAGATCTTTTTTTTCTTGAAAAGATATTGAAACTCTTCCTCATAATTTCCGGAAAAAAGAATGTTGTGCAGCTCCATGCCCGGAAACCGGCGATTAATGCCCCAGTAAAATATCAGCGCCGAGCTGGAGCGCTCCAGCGTGAGTTGCTTTTTGGGAAAAGGCTGATCCGGAAGAAGGTTTTTATAAAGGGTAACCACATCTACATCACTGATAATGCAATCAAAATCCAGTTTTTCCCCTTTGCAAATTAAGGCCACGGCCTTTTTATCCTTTACCACGATCCTGTCGACGCGGGAGCCAAAATGAAATTGCACACCCATGTCGCAAGCCAGCCGATAAAGGGCATCCACAATATGATACATCCCTTTCGCAGGGAAATAAACGCCGGTATTATGCTCCAGGTGCGGTATGACATTCAGGGTGGCCGGTGTCTTGTAAGGGTTTGAACCATTGTATGTGGCATACCGGTCAAAAAGCTGCACGATGCGTGGATCATGAAACCAACGGCAGTTTTTTTTGTGCATGGTGGTAAGGACATCCAGCTCGTAAAGTTGCAGGATGGATCGGCGGTGGCCGGGCTTCAGGAAGTTTTTAAGCTTGTGGAGTGAGTTGAAAAGGAATACTTCAGCGGTGATATCGTACATCCGGCGGCTTTTCTCAAGGAAGCGCAGCACCTGCGTACGCGAAACTGATGTATTTTCTTCTACCTCACGGGCAAACCTTTCCTTATCCAGCCAGGCATTTATCACCGTACCATCTTCCCAGAAATACTTGCAACTGCTCTTAAGTGGCGTATAGGAAAAATAATCACGGGGATCTTTCCCACATAAGGTAAATAGCTCATCTGCCAAACCAGGCATGGTGAACAGGGAAGGCCCCGTATCGAAACGAAAGCCCCCNTGCCTGCGTTCCGATATCTTGCCACCTGCCCTGCCGGCCTGCTCAAAAACAAAGACCTCATGTCCCTTTGCAGCAAGCCTGATAGCTGACGCAATTCCACCAACCCCTGAACCAATTACTGCGGATTGTTGTTTCATCTGTATATAATTTTATATTTCGGTCACATGCCTGTCCCGCTCATGCGTGGAGAGCTCGCCATGCAATAATCATCGTCGTGTGTGTCAATGCATTTGGCATGGCTCGGTTTGACAAGCTCAGTTACCTGATAACAAAAGCTGATTACGTAAAATTAAGCAAGTTTTGAAAAGTATAGCCATCAACATCTGATAATGTTTTAGCAAAAGAAACACAGACTGTAATTTATTGATTATATTCACATCTCAAATAAATTAATTATGCAGAAAGCACTGATAATCGGAAGCGGCCTGGGGGCTATGACAACAGCCATGAGGCTTGCCAGCCGGGGATATAAGGTAGAAATGGTGGAAAAGCATCATCAGCCCGGGGGGAGACTAAACCAGCTAAAAAAAGACGGCTTCACCTTCGACCTGGGCCCCACCTTTTTTAGCATGACCTACGAATTCGAAGAATTTCGCAAGGATGTAGGCCTCGAAAAACTGCCTTTCACCTTTCGCGACCTCGACATTTTGTATGCAGTCAACTTTCGCGGTTCCGATAAGCGGTACATGATCTACCGCGACCTGGACCGCCTGGCAGAAGAATTTGAGGAGGTAGAACCCAACTTCCGCGAAAAGATGGACAAGTTTCTTGCCGGCGCTGGTAAGTTTTTTCACGACACCGAATACCTCGTCCTGAAACGTAACTACGACTCGCTTTTTCAATACCTTGTGACCCTGCTGCGTGTGCCTCTTAAGCACTCACCCAAACTGCTGCGCTCCGTATGGTCAGAGATGGAGCGGCACTTTGAGTCACGTGAGGTAAAGGAGATATTTTCCCTCGTGGCATTTTTCCTGGGTGCCACCCCCTTCGACACCCCGGCGATCTACACCATTTTGTCGTACACCGAACTCGTGCATGACGGCTATCATAATGTGTATGGCGGCATGTATAAGATCGTGGACGGCCTGAAAAAAGAGAACTTGACAAGGCTGGTGTGCAAATGCATTTTAATACGGAAATCGTGGACTATAAGCAGGATAACGGGGAGATCACCGCCATGATCGACCAGCATGGCAATAGCTGGGAGGCCGACCTTTTCGTGGTAAACGCTGATGCAGCCTGGTTCAGACATAAGATATTCAAACGCAAAAAATTCACAGAGCCCAAAATGGATAAGCTCAAGTGGACCCTGGCCCCTTTTACCATGTACCTGGGACTTGACACCAAATTACCCGATCATGTGCCCCTACATAATTATTTCCTGGGGGATAACTTCAAGGAGTATAGCGGTAAGATTTTCAAAAATGCTATCAAACTGGAAAAGCCCTATTATTATGTAAATGTGGTCTCTAAATCTGACCCCGAAAGTGCTCCGGAAGGATGCGAAAGCGTTTTTGTGCTCTGCCCGGTGCCCGACATGCGCTTCAAGCCCGACTGGTCGGATCGCGACGAAGTAGCCGACAGCATTATCAACGATATCTCACAACGCATCGGTGTGGACGTCAGCAAACACATTGTGTCCAAAACGGTAATGTCGCCTGTTGAATGGCGCGACTCATTCAACCTCTATAAAGGGAGCGGCCTGGGCCTGGGACACGACCTGGATCAGATCGGCGGGTTCAGGCCTAAGAATTACGATGAAGAATTTGGCAATGTCTTTTATGTGGGAGCATCCACCGTACCAGGCACGGGCCTTCCCATGGCCGTGATCAGCTCAAAACTTGTTACCGAACGTATTACAGATAAATATGGATCTTTACACACGTAATGCACTACACTGTGCCGAAGTAACCACAAAAAACTACAGCACGTCCTTCTCCATGGGTGTGCGCACGTTAAGCAATAGCACCCGTCCTGCTATCTATGCCATATATGGGTTCGTGCGTTTTGCCGATGAGATCGTAGATACCTTGCATGAGCAGGATAAAGCCGCGCTGCTAAGCAACTTCAAAAAGCAAACCTATGATGCCATCGACAAAAAGATAAGCACAAACCCCATACTGCACGCCTTTCAGTGGGCAGTCAACACGTATCACATCGACAAAGAGCTCATAGACGCCTTTTTGTTAAGCATGGAAATGGACCTCCACAAGAAAACATTTACCCTGGAAGAATACCAGCGCTATATTTATGGCTCCGCCGAAGTGGTGGGCCTTATGTGCCTGCGCGTGTTTTACGCCGATCGCGATGAAGAGTACAAGCAGCTGCTGCCGGCCGCAAAAAAACTGGGCGAAGCCTTTCAGAAAGTAAACTTCCTCCGCGACCTGCGTGCCGACCACAAGGAAAGAGGCCGTGTCTATTTCCCGGAAGTCAATATCAACAGCTTCTCATCAGATGATAAAAACAAAATTGAAGAAGATATCTGGCAGGATTTTAAGAGCGCATTCCCAGGCATTAAATCATTGAACAGGGAGGTGAGACTCGGTGTATATCTCGCCTACCGCTATTACCTGGAACTGTTGAGAAAAATCCAGCAAGTCAGCCCCGAAGACATCAAAAAGAAACGCTTCCGCGTGTCCAACACACAGAAAATGATCCTGCTGATAAAATGCTATCTTCGTAATAAGTTCGGATGGATGTAGTTGGCTTGAGGCCTGTCCTGAACGAAGTGAAGGATCTCATGGGATAAGCCCTGTGTTACTGGGTAAGGAGTTACGGGATAAATGGATTTGAGGTTGAAGTGCAGGGCCTGTGTATGGGCTGGGCTTGGCCGGCCCCCATAATTATTCAGAGGGATCTGAAGGACAGCACTTGGGCTGTCCGGGTGGGCGTGGCTGTGTTAATCGGGTTAAATGGGGTGCTGGGTTAAATGGGTTACCGGGTTAAAAGGGTTACTGGCAAAGTATAATCATAATAAATAAGAGTATATCATGGGTGCAACGTATAACAGGACTGCAAGAATTGCAGGTTATTTCTTTGTGATTTATTACATCGTGGGTGTGGTGGGACTGTCGCTGCCCTCCACACGGGACACCTTTACAGGCTTAATGCCGCTCAGCCTCTTGCTAAGTACGGCCATCCTGCTCTTCTTCCACCGCAAATGGCGGTCAACAGATGCGGTAATCCTGCTCTTTATCGCGATCATTGGCTACCTCATTGAAGTACTGGGTGTTTACACCGGACATATATTCGGGGTGTATGAATACGGCGACACCCTTGGGTTCAAGCTGTTCGGCACTCCGCTGATCATAGGGCTCAACTGGATGATGCTCATATACTGCGTATATGCCATCATGGAAGATACCCGCCTGTTCTGGCCGCTGAAAGCCCTTACAGCTGCCGTGCTCATGGTGGCCTACGATGTGGTGATGGAGCCTGTGGCCATCCGCCTCGACATGTGGAGCTGGCCACCCAACAACATCGTACCCATGCAAAACTACCAGGCCTGGTTCATCATCTCACTGGTATTCCTGGCTGCCATGCACCTGGCAAAAGTCAAAACGAGAAACCGTGTCGCACCATGGCTGTTCGGCGTACAATTTGCCTTTTTCCTTGTGTTAAACTTTACGCTTCGTATTCTCTGATGACACCCGGTTCTGTCATCACAATTAAGTTAAATAGGACATGTATTATCTTGCCCTGATCGTTTTGGTGTTTACGGCATTGCGCTTGCTCACCGCGCTGTCGAACCTGGTCCTGCGACAATGGTTACATGAAGGTAACCCTGTTACGGAAGAAAAAGTTTCCATCCTGATACCTGCACGCAACGAAGAAAAAAATATCGGGCAACTACTGGAAAGCATTATCAGCCAGGAATACCAAAACTGGGAGGCCATCGTGTATGATGACCTTTCGGAAGACCAAACTGCATCCACCGTAAGCAATTTTGCCACAAAGGATAAACGCATACGGCTTATCAAAAGCGAAGGTCTGCCCGAAGGCTGGAGGGGCAAAAACCGTGGATGTCATATATTGGCCCAGGAAGCACAGGGTGCCTGGCTTTTATTTTTGGATGCAGACGCCACCGTGGGAAAACACCTGCTCAGTGATGCGATAGCCCACATGCAAAAGTACCGACTACAGCTTCTTTCCATTTTTCCATTTCAGATCATGAAAAGTTTCGGTGAGAAGGTCACGGTGCCCCTCATGCACTGGGTCCTGGTAAGCCTTTTGCCGCTCATCCTCACCAGAAAAACACGAATGCCATCATTGTCTGCGGCTAACGGTCAATTTATGCTTTTCGAAGCAAGCACCTATCATCGTTTTCGCTTTCATGAAAAAATGCGTGCCTATGCCACAGAAGACATAGTGATCTCACGGTATATGAAACGCCAGGGGCTTAAGATTCACACCCTTCTGAGCAGAGACCAGGTCAGATGCCGCATGTACCATTCCTTCCGGGAGGCAGCCCATGGTTTCGCCAGAACGATGATCGCATTTTTCGGCGGAAACATCACGCTGACACTTCTCTACACGCTGATTACCACCTTCGGCGTGATTCCGGTATGGCTTTCCCTGGGAATGCCTGCAACAATATCATATCTCGTTGCCACCCTGATGATCAGAATCCTGGTATCTCTTGCCGCAAAACAGAATGTATTGTTTAATTTTGCGACCGCACCTGTTCAGCAATTAGCTTTCTTTGCCATCAGCATCCTGGCAATAAACAATAAAATCAGAAAAAAAACCTCATGGAAAGGCCGGCTGGTAGAAAATTGATTATTCTGGCGATTGCATTGCTTCTGATCCCGGCACTGACATTGCCGGGCAAAGATTCGGACCGCTATGCGGCGTCATACAACGACATGATCTACGAAGCTTATGTCTACGACAAAATGCATCAATGGGAAGAAGCAGTGCCCAAAATGAAGCAACAATACCGGAAATCACCTTCCGACTCCCTGCTATATGACCTCTTGCTGGCTCAATATGGCCTGATCGGTTATTATCTTGAGGAAGACATGGATGAGAAAGCAGGGGAACAGCTTGCTGAAGCTGAAGGTTTTTTAAAGGATCTTGAACAAGCTGAAGGATATGAAGTGCAGCATTTGCTCTTTGAAGCGTCATTTAAAGCATTTCATATCAACCTCCGGCCCAGAAGAGGAATACGTCTGGGGCCTCAGAGCGAAAGGCTCATAGACGAAGCACTGGAGCTGGACAACAGCTACCCCAGAGGTCATCTGGAAAAAGGAAATATGCTGTTTCATGCACCCCGTTTGTTTGGCGGATCCAAAAAGAAGTCAGCAGAACACTATGCCAGGGCCATAGCGTTATGGGATAAAAATTTGCCAGACAACCATCGCTGGCTGTATCTGAGCACCTTGGTTTCCCTGGCAAAGGCCCGGAAAGAAACGGGAGATTTGGATCAGGCCATCGCCACATTGGAAAAAGCGTTGGAATACGAAGGAGAGTTCCGGTGGGTCAGGAATGAATTATTGCCCGAGTACAGAGCCTTACAGTAAATAAGGAATTAAGCAATTGACCCTACAGCTTTTTGACTTTTGACAAAAACAAAACATAAACTCATGAACAAACTGATCTGCATCACATTCATTATCCTTTTTGGCATCGCATCAGCTATACCTGCCACCGCCGCATCCGAAAAAAAAGCACTCGATCATTCCGTTTATGACGACTGGAAAAATATTTCCGGATCGCAACTATCGCCCGACGGACGCTGGTCGTCATATGAGGCAAATCCCCAGCAGGGCGACGGGTGGCTTCATCTGGTCAACCTGCAAACCCAGGAAAGAGATTCCCTGGCCCGCGGAGGCCAGGCAAAATTTTCGCCAGGCTCCAACTACCTCGCATACCTTATCCGGCCTGAGGAAGATGAGGTGCGCCAGGCAAAGCTCGAAGAAAAAAGCCGGGAAGAAATGCCCAAAGACCACCTGGGAATCATCAGGCTATATGATGATGAGCGCTTCCTGGTGGAGAACATCAGATCATTCTCCCTTGCCGGGGAGGAGTCTCCCTGGATGGTTTACCACCAGGCGGAGATGCCCGGAGACACCCTGGAAGGAACCCGGCTCACCGTGCATAACCCGGTGAGCGGCGATGAACATCATTTTGACAGGGTTGGCAGCTATGCTTTTGCTGATAACGGCCGCCTGGCTGCCTTTACCCGCTATGAAGAAGGTGAAGAAGAAGAAAATGGACAACAGAGCCTTCAGGTGTTCGACACACAAGCACAGGAAATGATCACAGTATTCCGGGGAAATGGTTCCATTGACAGGCTTACCGTACATGATGATGGCAGCCGCATGGCATTTCTTTATGCAGAAGATAACAATGAAGACCCTGACATTTACTCGCTCTATTACTGGGAGAACAACACAGAAGAAGCTGCCATGCTTGTCACGGAGGCAAGCCAGGGTATGCCGGAAGCGTGGAGTCCGGGTGTGCACAGCACACCGCAATTTTCCGATGATGGGCTGAGGTTGTTTTTTGGCACGGCACCAATCCCTGAGCCCGAGCCTGAAGACACCCTCCTTCCGGAAGAAAAACACAGGCTGGATGTGTGGCACTACAAAGATCCCCTCATCCAACCCATGCAGCTGGTGCAAAAGGAAGATGAGCTGAAACGTACCTACACGGCGGTCTATCACCTGGATGAGCAACGCATGGTTCAGCTGGCCGGTAAAGACATGCCCGACATCACCACGGATCAATACGGCGACGGTCGCTATGAGATGGGCGAATCAAAGCTGCCGTACCTCATTCCTAACTCCTTTGAGTCTGGTGATTACCGTGACGTATACCTGGTGGATGTGCTGACCGGCGAACGCGAAATGGTCCTGGAGAAGCACCGCGGATCCGTCCACCGTTCCACGGCAGGCAACCCACGAATGTCGCCCGGAGGACAGTTCCTGCTGTATTACGATCAGGATGGCCGCAACTGGCATACCATCTCCATTGAAAGCAGGGAGCACACAAACATCACGGATGACATCCCCACGCCACTTTATGATGAACTTCATGACACCCCCAGCCACCCTGACCCGCATGGCGTCGGCGGATGGATTGAGGAGGACCGCTATGTATTGATTTACGACAGATTCGACATATGGCGCGTGGATCTTGATGGAGAAGAAGACCCTGAGGCGCTTACAAATGGCTACGGGCGGGAAAACAACATCCGCTTCCGTTACGTGAATCTTGACCCCGACCAGGAAACCATCGGACGAAGGGAACGCCTCATGTTGTCATCTTTCCATGTTTATGACAAGCAAAGCGGCTTTTACCATGTGCGTGCCCACCAAAGCCGCAACCCGGAAATGATCGTCATGGATGATGTACGTTATTTTCGCCCAACCAAAGCCGATGACGCAGAAACACTGCTGTGGAGGAAAAGCACGTTTCAGACCTATCCTGACCTGTGGGTTAGCGACTTGTTCTTTAACAATCCACGTCGCATATCCGATGCCAACCCCCGGCAGGACGAGTACCGCTGGGGATCCGTGAAGCTGGTTGACTGGGTGTCTTTCGCCAACGACACCCTCCAGGGGAAGCTCTATCTGCCGGAAGACATGAACCCGGAGAAAGAATATCCAATGATCGTTTATTTTTATGACCGCTCCTCCGACGGACTGCACATGCACCAGGTGCCATCACCAAGCCGGTCGACCATCAACAGATCATACTGTGTGAGCAACGGCTACATCGTGTTTGTCCCGGATATCCGCTATCGCATCGGTTACCCGGGTCAGAGTGCCTACGAGGCCATCGTAAGCGGTACCAAAGCCATGTTGAACCGCTATGATTTCATCGACCGCGAAAATATTGGCATCCAGGGACAAAGCTGGGCCGGTTACCAGATCGCATGGCTGATCACCCGCACCGATATCTTTAAGGCGGCCATGGCCGGAGCCCCGGTGAGCAACATGATCAGCGCCTACGGAGGCATCAGGTGGTCTACAGGAATGAGCCGCATATACCAGTACGAGGAAACGCAAAGCCGTATCGGAGGGACCATATGGGACAAAACCATGCGGTATGTGGAAAACTCCCCCGTCTTCTTTGCCGACAGGGTGAATACACCCCTGCTTATGATGCACAACGATGACGACGGTGCCGTACCATGGTACCAGGGCATAGAATACTTCATGGCCCTCCGTCGCCTGGGTCAGCCCGTGTGGATGCTCAACTACAACGACGAAGCCCACAACCTGAGAAGATGGCCTAACAGAATGGATCTCAGCATCAGGATGTACCAATTTTTCGACCACTACCTCAAAGGTGAACCTGCACCCGTGTGGATGGAAGAAGGAATCCCTGCCGTCAGGAAAGGCATCGACGATGGATACAGGCTGACCGATTAAGCCGCATGTAGCAACTACGCCTGATCGCTTTCTTTGCGGTTTTAGCATCGCAACTTTTTGCGGCCCTTGCCTGAAATCAAGCATGACCTGTTTGGCACCGGTGCAATGTCTTCTGTACCGCACATTGAGCTGACTTTTTGACCTTTCGTCCTTTCGTCCTTTTGTCTTTTCATCTTTTTGTCCTTTCGAATTTGTACCTTTGCCCCTTGAGAAAAACGAAAACATTATGCTGCGAACACACCATTGCGGGGAGCTCCGCATCGAACATCAGGGAAAAGAAGTTGTATTGAGCGGTTGGGTTCAACGGTCGCGCGACCTGGGAGGCATGACCTTCATAGACCTGCGTGACCGCTACGGCATCACCCAGCTGGCATTTAACATGGAAACAAACGCTGATTTGTGCCGCAAGGCTCGCGATCTGGGCCGTGAGTTCGTGTTACAGGTCAAAGGAAAGGTAACCGAGCGCAGCAGCAAGAACCCCAAGATGCCTACAGGCGACATCGAGATCGTCGCTATGGAGATAGAGGTATTAAATGAGGCCAAAACACCTCCTTTTACCATCGAAGAAGACACCGATGGTGGTGATGAGCTGAGGATGAAGTACCGTTACCTGGACATCAGACGCGAAGCGGTGCGTCGCAACCTGGAGCTTCGTCATCAAATGGCCCTGGAGACGCGCAAGTACCTGCATGACAAAAACTTCCTTGAGGTAGAAACCCCGGTGCTGATCAAATCGACACCGGAAGGGGCCCGTGACTTTGTGGTCCCTTCCCGAATGCATCCCGGCGAGTTTTATGCCCTTCCGCAGTCGCCGCAAACCTTCAAGCAGCTATTGATGGTAGGCGGCCTCGACAGGTATTTTCAGATCGTAAAATGTTTCCGCGACGAGGACCTGCGTGCCGACCGGCAGCCCGAGTTCACCCAGATCGACTGTGAGATGTCTTTTGTGACGCGCGACGATGTGCTGGAGACTTTCGAGGGGCTGGCGAAACATCTCTTTAAGGCTGTTAAGGGCAAAGAGAATATCCATTTCGACCGCATGAGCTACAACGATGCCATGAAATATTATGGCTCTGACAAGCCCGATACCCGTTTTGGAATGCGATTCGTTGAGCTTAACGATTTGGCTCAGAACAAAGGCTTTAAGGTTTTTGATAACGCGGAGCTGGTGGCAGGGATATGCGCTGAGGGATGTGCCACCTACAGCCGCAAGCAACTGGATGCCCTCACCCAGTGGGTACAGCGTCCGCAGATCGGAGCCAAAGGGCTTGTATATGTAAAATATAATGAGGATGGAAGCTTCAAGTCCTCTGTGGATAAGTTTTTTGACCAGGATCAGCTGAAGTCCTGGGCCGACGCTCTCGAGGCCCGGCCAGGAGATCTGCTGCTTATACTGGCAGGTGAAACAGGCCAGACGCGCAAAGCCCTGGGAGAGCTTCGCCTGGAGATGGGAACTCGTCTGGAGCTGCGCGACCCCAATACCTTCTCCTGCCTGTGGGTCACCGAATTTCCCCTGCTGGAATGGGATGAGGACACCCAACGCTACTATGCCATGCATCACCCCTTCACGGCACCGGTAAGGGAAGATATCTCACTGCTGGACAAGGAACCCGGCAAGGTACGTGCCAATGCATACGACATGGTGATCAATGGTGTGGAAATAGGAGGCGGCTCCATACGAATCTACGACAGGCCGCTTCAGGAAAAAATGTTCGACGCCCTGGGATTTACCCCGGAAGAGGCAAAAAAGCAGTTTGGATTCCTGATGGATGCCTTCCAGTACGGTGCCCCGCCCCACGGCGGCGTGGCCTTTGGCTTTGACCGCTGGTGTGCCCTGTTTGGAGGCTCCGAAACCATCCGCGACTATATCGCATTCCCGAAAAACAATGCCGGCCGCGATGTGATGATCGACAGCCCCTCCAATATCGATAACGATCAACTCAAAGAACTCCATCTCAAAATAGCTAAACCTTAACCTCAACCTCAACCCTAACCTCAACCCCAATCTCAACCCATGTTTTCGGTCAATAACGTATCGGTTCAATTTACGGGTGAAGTGCTTTTTGATGATGTGACATTCATCATTAACAGGCGCGACCGTATTGGCCTTGTCGGCAAGAACGGGGCCGGCAAAACCACGCTGATGCGCATTATCACAGGAGGCTTCATCCCTGAGACAGGCACTGTGTCGCGACCCTCAGGGAGCAAGGTGGGATATCTTCCCCAGGAGATCCATTTCCAGTCAAAAACCACCGTCCTTGCTGAGGCCATGCAGGCATTCAGCGAATCGCAGGCGCTTGAAAAGGAAATTAAGCTCCTTACGGGCGAAATTACCCAACGCACTGATTACGACAGCGATGACTATCAGCATCGCACACAGCGCCTGGCGGAAGCCAGTGAGCGCTATGAGCTGCTTGGCGGTGCCACTCAGGAAGCCCGGGCTGAAAAAGTGCTGCTGGGACTGGGTTTCGAACGTGACGATCTTGCGAGGCCGCTGTCAACATTCAGCGGAGGCTGGCAGATGAGGGTAGAGCTGGCCAAACTCTTGCTGCAGCTCCCGGAGCTCCTTCTCCTTGATGAGCCAACAAACCACCTGGACATTGAGTCCATCCAATGGCTTGAAGGTTTCCTTTCCGGCTATCCCGGTGCCGTCATGCTGGTATCACACGACAGGGCTTTCCTCGACAACATTACCAACCGCACCATTGAAATCAGCCTGGGGAAAGCCTATGACTACAAGGCCTGCTATTCTGATTATGAGTTGCTGCGCCAGGAAAGGATGGAAAGAGAGATGGCTGCCTTCACCAATCAGCAGCGCGAGATAGCCCAGATAGAACGTTTCATTACCCGCTTTCGTGCCAAGGCTACCAAGGCCAAGCAGGTACAGTCGAAGGTGAAGATGCTGGAAAAGATGGAGAAGGTGGAGGTAGAAGAGATGGATAAAAGCGCCATCCACTTTCGTTTCCCGGAGGCTCCGCCTTCCGGAAAGGTAAGCCTCGAGGCTGATAACATATGCAAGAGTTACGGCGACAACGAGGTGCTTCGCGACATCAGCTTCCTTCTTGCCAGGGGAGAGCGTGTTGCTTTTGTAGGACGCAACGGTGAAGGCAAGACAACCCTGGCGCGTATTATCACGGGTGAGCTTGAGCACCAGGGTAATGCTAAGCTGGGACACCAGGTAAAGATCGGCTATTTTGCCCAAAATCAATCTGAATACCTCGATCCGGATAAAACCGTATTTGAGACCCTCGACGAAGCAGCTACCGGTGATGCCCGCAAACAGGTGCGCAACATCCTGGGAGGATTTTTATTCAGCGGTGATGACATAGACAAAAAGGTCAAAGTGCTCTCAGGCGGAGAAAAAACAAGGCTGGCCATCGCCAAGATGCTGCTGGAGCCTGTCAACCTGCTGGTAATGGATGAGCCCACCAACCACCTGGACATGCGCTCCAAGGATATCCTCAAAAATGCGCTGCTGCAGTTTGGGGGCACCATCATTGTGGTTTCCCACGACAGAGATTTTCTGCAGGGACTTACGGAAAAGGTTTTTGAATTCAGAAATAAAAGGGTTCGCGAGTTTATTGGCGACATCTATGACTTTATCTCCAGCCGGCGTATCGAATCACTGGCAGAGCTGGAGGCCGAAAAAAAACAAAAGCGCACCAAAGAGACAGGAGAGTTCTCAGCAAACAAGGCATCCTACGAAGAGAAAAAGGCCAGGGAGCGAAGCATCAGAAAACTCGAAAAACAGATCGCCCGTTGCGAAGAAGCTATTGGAAAGCTTGAAAGAAAGACTGCCGAAATGGAGGCCGTCATTGCTGACCCTCCCCTTGACCAGAAAAAAGTGAACAATGGAGAGGTTTTTAAAGAATATGAGGCAGCAAAGGAGAAGATCCGTGAGCTGGAAACCGAATGGGAAGAAGCTCATCTGAAGCTTGAAGAGCTGACTAATCAA
>SL_3KL_010_SEDDRAFT_10003716_pt1 | contig 13836 bp, 13 predicted proteins | sample SodLakKL_010_SED_2_FD_10381 | JGI IMG/M metagenome (IMG submission 10381)
CAGCCCGTAATACGGCTCATGGCAAAGATACATGTGAAAAGATCTGGTTTGATTCCCATGGAATAGTACACCGTAGCGGAGAAGAAATCCACGTTGGGGTCAATTCCTTTTTCCCTTTTCATGACCTCCGTAATTTTTTCCGACCACTCGTAGAGATAGACACTGTCGGTCTCTTCGGCAAGAGATTTGGCCATGGTTTGAAGGTGTTTCGCTCTTGGATCGACAGTGCGGTAAACGCGATGGCCGAATCCCATTACTTTTTTTCTTACGGCGAGTCGTTCCTTGATGTATGATTCCACGTCAGCGTCTTTGTCCAGCTTAAGCAGCATGTTCATTACAGCAGTGTTGGCACCTCCGTGCAAGGGCCCCTTCAGGGATCCGATGGCGCCGGTCACGGCAGAGTATATGTCGGCCTGTGTTGAGCAAATAGCCCGGGCGGTAAACGTGGAGGCGTTCATGCCATGCTCGGCGTGGATGATCAGGCAGATATCCATGGTTCTCTCGGTACTTTCACCGGGTCGCTCACCATTGAGCATATAGAGAAAATTGTAGGCAGTACTTCCTTCCTTCAAGGGTGCAATAATATCTTTGCCATCCCGGGCCCTCTGATAACCGGCTATGATGGCAGGCATTTTGGCGGTCATACGGATGGATTTTCGCATGTTGGCGTCGGGTTCATCCACCGGTGCCTCTTCATCAAAATCAGCAAGCATGGAGGTTGCGGTACGCAATACGGACATCGGTTCAGCTTCTTTGCTCGTGTTTTTCAGATAATCGATCACCGCTTTCGGGAGTTCACGTTCCGCGATCAGCTTGTTGTTCAAATCATCCAGTTCTTCGGCTGTCGGCAGGCGGTCATTCCACAGAAGAAAGGCGACCTCTTCGAATGTGGCCTTTTGAGCGAGTACATCAATATTATAACCCCCATAAATCAGTTCACCCTTCTCACCGTCAATGGCACTTTTTGTAGAAGAGAAAGCGACGATACCCTCCAGTCCGCGGTTGATGTAAGGATATTTATCAGTGTCGATATTCTCATGAAGTTTGTTGCTCATAGATGCTCCGTATTATGCAAATGATTATCGCTAATTCCATTGTGACCCCGTGCATAATAAAAACATGATCTTAAGAAAATCACATACGCATTGCAGCACAGGCATTTACTTTTTTTGTTACGTGTGAATAACATTTCATGCACCCGTGCGGTTCATTTTTTTGGAAAATTCTGGCGCCGCACTGGCTATCAGGAGAAACAGGTTGATAATCTTTCTGGATTCAGCTGAAAAAAATAATCCTGAGCAGCACCGCTGCTGCAGTAACAGCCCTAACAAAATTCCATACCTGCGGTTTCCCGACAAGAGATAATACTGATAATTGCCGTCAATTTCACCAGATTATTCAAATGAAATTCACAAAAGAGTCGAGACAGAATAGCTGGTTCAAAGTGAAAGGCATGCCTGTGTGGCTTTGTACTGCGTGCAAAATGATCGAAGATCATCAGGGCAAGTATTCGTTTTTACTCAAGATACGTAGCGTTAACAGGAAGGGAATGAATGATGCTGTCAAAGGCTTGATTCGAAATAAAAAAATCTATACAAAAAAAATATAAATTTTGTATGAAGAAAAGATCCTTTGTAATTTTGAACTGTCTGACGTCTAGCATTACCGATGCCAGGTTAACGACACCTGAACGCTCATCGTTCCGATTATGAAAGCAATCAATAATAAAGGGTTTTTTCCTGATTTTGGTTACAGGCCCGCTGAACCGGAGAGGCCAATCGTTTTTTATATTGAATTGTACGAGGAAAGTTCCGCATATTATCTGGCAGCCCGATTGCAGAAAGAGCATTGGGAAGTTAATGTCATGCCTGCCGGCTCCTGCTGGATTCTCCTTGCACACGCACTGGTATCACCTGATCACCAGACTTTGAGTGATTTGTGTGACTACCTGTCGGATTTGTCCGAGTTCTACGGCGGATCGTTCAAGAGATGGGAGCTGGATTCACTCTCCTAAACGTTACATGTCCGAACAAAGAAGTCCCTCCCGCAGCTTTACAGACCTCGTAGAAATCATGGCCATCCTCCGAAGGGAATGTCCCTGGGACCGCCAGCAGACACACGAATCCATCAAAGACCTGATGGTAGAGGAAATTTACGAGGCTATTGAGGCAATCGACAATGACGATCCTGCCGAACTCAAAAAGGAACTGGGAGACCTTCTCCTTCATGTGGTATTTCATACCGAAATAGCGCGTGAATCCGGACGCTTCAACATTGGTGATGTCATCTACGGGATCCAGGAGAAACTGATCCGCAGACATCCCCACGTCTTTGCAGATACCCAAGCCGGCGATTCTGAAACAGTTGTTCGCAACTGGGAGGATCTCAAGATGAAAGAGAAAGAACGAAGCTCGGTGCTCCAGGGAGTGCCGGATACGCTTCCCGCCCTGATAAAGGCGCAACGCATGCAGGAAAAAGCAGCCGCTGTGGGTTTCGACTGGCAGAACTGGGAAGAGGCCTGGCCCAAACTGGCAGAGGAGATTGAGGAGTTCAGAAGGGCGGCACAGAAAGGGGATGAAAAGGAAAAAGCCGACGAATTCGGGGACCTTCTGTTTTCCATTGTAAATGTGGGTCGGCTAGCAGGATTGAACTCCGAGGACTGCCTGCGCCTGACCAATCGAAAATTCAAGCAACGTTTCCAGTATATCGAAGAGGTGCTTTACAAGCAGGGCAAGAATCTTAAAGATGCCACACTGGAAGAGATGGACGCAATCTGGGATGAAGCCAAAAGACATCTGGAAAAAGAAAACAAAAGCTGATCCCAGATTGGCTATCCGCGGCCACTGAGCACTTTAGAGCGAACAGATAGCATGCCCATTGGTATGGTGTTTGGATGTGGCTGGAGACTTGCTTGCCAGATGCCAGAGATTGGCAGGCTCCCTTGCCGGATGCCCCCACTCCGGAGGCTCCCATGCCGGATGCCCGCAGTCCGGAGGCTCCCATACCGGATGCCCGCAGTCCGGAGGCTCCCATGCCGGATGTCTCCAATCCGGTTCCTCAGTCACCTGAGGCAAACCGGTACAACTCCTGGTGTTTTTGGCGCAACGTCTGCATTTCCTGCTTTTGAGCTGCAGGGAACAGAATATTGTTGAGGATCAACCGGTATCCGGGACTGTTGGGGAATAAATCCAGCTCGGTCGGGGGATCGCCAACGCGATGAGTGTAATCCTCCGGGTCGTGTCCGCCGTAAAACGTAAAAAATCCTTCCCCCAGATTCCCGTGAATGTACTTGGCCTCATTTCGCCCTGGGGTTTGAGCAAGGATCACCACATTGCTTTTGATCGTTTCCTTCCGGAATGCAGTGGTCTGACCATAAAACCCCTTGATACTGCTGACATGGTTTTGTGTGAGCATGGTCGGAACCGGATCCCACTTGGCGGAAAAATTGAATAGCGTAAAAAAGTCCATCTCTTCGTCGACCTCAGCCATACGCTGCTGCACATCAGGAATGTCGATGTTGCCATGACGGTACTCGGCGGGATCCAGCGTCACCTCGAAATTTTCAAAAGCCAGGGTATGCCGAAAGACCAGCTTCTCATTGGCATCCGGATCGGCCGGATCACCGTCGAACTGGGTCGGGACAATATCCACCTCCATAGCGGCCAGCGCTATGTCAAAAGTGTCCGTGCCTGAGCACATGGCAAACAGAAATCCACCCTCTTCAATGAATTCCCGTATGGTCCACACAACGGCCTTTTTCATTTCAGAAACCTTTTCAAAGCCCATTTCTGCAGCCATCTCCTCCAGATCGCGCACCTGTCGGATGTACCAGGGCTGATTTCGGTAGGCGAACCAGAATTTTCCATGCTGCCCGGTGAAGTCCTCATGGTGCAGGTGCAGCCAGTCGAACTCATCGAGGGCTCCCTTGAGCACTTCCTTATTGTAGATGGTCTCATAGGGAACTTCGGCGTAGGTCAGGGCAAGGGTCACGGCATCATCCCATGGCAGGGCATGATCCGGAGTATAAACCGCGATTCTTGGCGCTTTTTCAAGTTCCACTACGGACATGTTCACATTCGGACGTTCCACTTCTTCAATGATCTGCCTGGCCCTGGCAGCCGGAATCTGTTCGATGGAAACGCCCCGGATCCGGCTTCGCCGTACCAGGGATTCGGTCTGCGGGGCAAGGAAACTGCCTCCGCGGTAATTCAGAAGCCATTTTCCAGTATGGCCGTCCAGCAAATGCTGAAACATGACTCCGTAAGCTTTCAGGTGGTTGCGCTGACTGTCATCCATCGGAATGAGCACATACCCGGACTGGGCCTGACTCGTCTGTGTTACCGGAGTTGCAAGCAGCATCATGGGCAACACGAAGAGCGCCAATAGCAGGGAAGCGTACTTTGCTGAATCAGAGCCTTGATATCTCATATTCAATGCATCCATTTCTGTATGGTAAAGAGGATTCTATGGGTCAGATTTCCCGTTCGGTCCGTTCCAGGTCACGGATCCGGTTTCTGGCGATGTCGGAGTAATATCCATCCGGATAGTTCAGGAGCAGTTCTTCATAATAGCCGGTGACTCCGTCGGCGTTGAGCAGAATCGTACTCTGGTCAGCATCCCTTCCGTAAAAGTGATCCTCAGCGGAAAGTATTTGTGACAAAAGTCCGGCAGGGACCACACCTTCGGCAGATCGCATGTTTTCCGTACCGCGCTGCTGCATGGTATAGACCACTTCCGCCAGCCGGGCGCGTTCCCAAAGCAGGCGTTCACCGGCAGCCCTGCGAACAGAAGGACGGCGGGTGTGACGATCCACTACTCGAAAAGCAATTTCCGGATGGATCCTGCGCAGCGTCTGCGCGAGCAACAGCATTGACTCGCCGTGAACCGGGTTTGCCGCGGGTTCATCAAGCACCGGCGCGATCAGGTCGGCCGCCTCGGCATAACGACCAATGTCATAAAGATAGCGGGCTCTGGCATAGCGAAGAAGCTCCGCGTTTTCACCTTCTTTATCATGCCCCTCCTGGATGACAAACCGCAAGTACAGGGCATTGTTGGCGAACCATGAGTAGTTCTGTCGTTCCAATGACCGGAGCTGCAGCCGCGCATAGGTAAAATCGCCGTTGTAAAAGTCACCTAATCCCAGATAGTATCTGCTCTTGTCACCGATATCCCCTCCATCAGCCATCCGGTTGCTGCGGGTGAATGATACCCTTGCCATGGAAAAATTGCCCTCGAACAGCAGCAAACGTCCCTCAACATAGTGTACCATTGCCATTTCGGAATCATTTCTTGCAATTCGCTCCATTTTCAGATGGTACACCGATGCTTTATCAGGCTCCTTAAGATGATCCAGTGCCAGCTCGGACTGGATGGCCAGCGTTTGCATCATCCGGTCGTAGCGTGGGAACCGGTTGGTTAGCTGATCGATGCTCTCAAATGCCTTTCGGTACAGGCTGTCGGCGGCACCGTCAAAATCCAGGTTGCGGTCTGTCAGATATCCGGCCCATTCCTGATAGGTCCGGGATAATTCTTCATAGCTTCTAGCCTGGAGTGGATGCGCGTCAAGCTCCAGGTAGTACCGGAAAGCCTGCTCGGAAAGCTCAAACTGTCCCCGGCTTCGCAAATCCCGGCCGATTCGGAACATGGCGTGACGCTCATTATTGCTGTGACGTTCCAGGATTCGCGCCGCGGCCAGTGCCCGGCGATAGAGCCCGCGTTCCATGGTGACCCAGACAAGAAAATCACGGTAGGCCAGGTCGGCATCGCTGCCGGGCGAATGGTGTCCCAGACGTTCCTCGGTCAGCAGGATGGCAGTGTCGTAAAGTCGTTGTTCGTCGTAGTTCAGGAGCTGCCGCTGAATCAGACTCGTTCGCCTGCTGTCACGTCGGATGATATCCAGATATTCACTGATGGCTGATTCAAAATCGGAGATGGACAGATAGTTGTTGGCAATCTCGAAAGCAAAAAGATTGGCATCGCCAAGTTGCTCTCTTGCGGTTTCATAGACCCGGATTGCCTCACGAAACAGCCTCCGCTGGTTCATGGTTTCGGCTACGCGCCGGTAAACCTGCGCATTACCCGCATTCTGCCTCAATACATGGTTCCATGCTTCCAGGGCATCATCGCGCCTGCCGGAGATATCGTAAATTTCCCCCAGCTTGATGCGCGTATTGCTGTCATCACCCAAACGATCCAGCCGCTCTTTGGTGATCTGAATGGCATCGTCATACCGCTTTAGCTGGATCAGTGCGGTGGCGGCACGGTCATAGATGGCATAGGAACGTGGATTTTCCCGGAGCAACCGTTCAAAGATTTCGTATGCCTCCTCAAACTTGCCCTGTCGCAGCAACTCGTTCCCAAGTGAAAAATCCCCATCGCCAGTCTGAGCAAGCAGAACCGGCCCCGGCATTGCAGCAACGGTTGCTGCCAGCATCAGAAAAACAAAAAAACTGCGGACGTAGTGCATATCAAATGGTTGATTCTGGTAGACGACGCTATGTTTTCAAATCATCAGCATCAGATGATCGGTGCCATTTTTATCTATCTCACATTACAAAACGGCAGTAAGCCGCAAAAGTTCACGGGTACCGTCCCCGCTTTGCACATCCAGCGTCCCCGGGGAAACAACACGTGAGGAAATCATGGAACATCCTTTGCGGGTACAAAAGGTGTAACGATGCCGGGTATCAGCTTATTGACTTCGCGATAAAATCGGAACAGCGGAAAACCGACCACATTGTAGTAGTCACCCTCAACGCGCGCTACAAACAGGGCGCCCAGATCATCCTGTATCCCGTACGATCCGGCTTTATCCATGGGACTGCCACTCTCCACATACGCCCGGATCTCCTCATCGGTCAGCGAGCCGAACGTGACATCAGTCCGCTCATGAAAAATGTGCTGATGAAACCCTTTTCGGTTGGATGCGTTTGGGTGTTCATCACCGTTAGCGCCGGTAACCTGGTTACTGTACACCAGCGCCACACCTGTGTATACCTGATGGACGCGTCCGCTCAGGGACTGCAGCATGGCAACGGCGTCATCCGGATCAGTGGGCTTTCCGAGTATCTGCCCGTCTCGAACAACGATGGTATCAGCACCTATGACCAGCATGCCGGCATAGGATCCGGATATGGTTTCCTCGTGCTCGTCCAACCGTTCAGCCACCTTCAGGGCTTTCTGCAGGGAAAGGACCTCGACCGTATCCGCCGGATCGGAACCAGGGGTGACCTCTTCTCCAACATCAGCGGGAAATACATCGAAGGACAATCCGATCTGCCTTAGCAACAACCGGCGGCGCGGACTTGAGGAGGCAAGTATGATCCTGGGTCTGTTCATCTAAAAAGGTGTTATAATTAGAATGCAAGGCACCAACATACGAAAAAAACAGACAATTCCTCCAGCTCCCGGTTCCTCCGGTTACGACAGCCCGGCAGTTGGATTGATTTTGAAAAACCTCGATGCACTGGTCATAGCTGCGCGTTGCTGTGTAAGAAGTGTAGAACAAGTAATGAACAACACGCGGTATGCCGCCTGCTGCCGCCATCCGGCCTTGCCCGGGTCCTATTGATGCAAAAAATTCGTATCGTACACGGTATCATTTGTGTAAGGATCCGGCGACTATGACCAAGGCATCAGATTATGAGCAGTGGGCGCGCAGAATTCGCGCTTCAGACCAAAAGGCGTTCCACGACCTTTTCATGGATTCTTACCAGCCGCTCATGCGATATGCATTGAATTTTGTTAAGGATACTGATGTCGCAAAAGACATCCTTCAGGAAGTGTATGCCCACCTCTGGGATATCCGTGACCGGCTTGATGAAAAAAAATCCCTTAAGGCACTGCTCTACCGTATGGTGAAAAACCGGAGCATCAACCTGATCCGCTCTCGTCGGCCCGTCCGCCTTGATGATGTCGCACCCGCGGATCAGCCGAGTGAGGAGATGTCGACGGAATCCATCCATCCGGACAGTGATGAACTGCTGGAAAAGCAACTTAGCGGGTGGATCGAATCCCTGCCGCCACGGCAGCGTGAGGCTTTTGAGCTTAGCCGGTTTGAGGGGCTTGACCACCATGAGATAGCAGATGTGATGGAGTGCGCGCCACGCACGGTAAACAACCATATCGTGAGTGCACTAAACACCTTGCGTGAGCAGTTGAAACAGTGGAAGTCGCAGCGTGAAAACCGGGAATAACGAGTGAAACCAGAAATGAATATGAAACGGCCGGACCATGAGATAATGAAGCATTTTTCCGGAGTGGAACAGAATGAGGTGCGTCTCATCTGGGAAAAGGCCCGGCGGAGCGAAGTGCCCGGCGATGATGCCACGGGTGTGAATCCCGAAGAAGAGTGGGCGCTGCTCCAGAAACGGATAAATGCGGCCAAACAGCCCGTACGCAATGTGCGTCCACGTCCCCACAGGTCAAGAAGCTTGGCCGCAAAAGCCACTGCAGCAAAGACCTATGCTTTCATTACTGCCCTGGCCGCGGTTCTGCTCGGCGGTTTTGTCATGTGGTACCTTTTCGTGCCCGTCAGTATCGAAGCTCCTCGGGGAGAATATACTGCCTTTCATTGGGATGATGGGATCCGGGTGGAACTTAACAGCGGATCCGTAATAACCTGGAACCGGACGTTCGGCAACGGTCATCGTAATTTGCAGCTGCACGGCGAAGCCTATTTTGAAGTGCCGACATCCGGCAAGCCTTTTATTGTGGAGACGCTGACAGCAAGGGTGGAAGTGCTGGGAACCCGATTCAACGTGCGATCTTGGTCCGATGACCCAGATGGACGAACCATACTGACCCTTGTTGACGGACAGGTGAGACTGGCATCCCTTTTGGAGCCGGAGTCTCATATACTGCTTGAACCCGGGCAAACCTCCCAGGTCGATTATCACAATACAAAGCCCATTGATCCTCAACCTGTCAATACAGATCTGGCTTTGGCATGGCGCAGCCATGGTTTTTATTTTTCAGGAATCACCATGAGCGAGGTCGTCGCCGAGCTTGAACGGCGCTATGATTCCGAAATAATTATTCAGAATGAGGTCCTGGCAGACCGCCCCCTTACAATCTACCTTCCCCGTCCGGGCGAACTGGAAAACATCATCGAGACCATTTGTTTTGTGACTAATTGCCGATTCGAAGAAGAGCAAGGCACGATGTACCTTCGCTGATGCCGGCTCTCAAAACAACCTGAGTTCAACTCTGAGCCGGGCTTGAAAACCAATCTGAGGCAACTGGAGTGGACCCTAAAAACAAGACAATCGGTTCAAAGCGTCATTTTTTTCCGAAGCATTCATTTCTGGTCATTTTATCCTAAATTGCTTGTACGATGAAAGGGCTAGTGACAAAATTTCAGGTACAGGGCAGCGGCGCTAACCAATGACATGTCGTCATTGCACTGAAATCACCTCGCGCGTTCCTTTCCCGTGTTCCCTATGGAAAAGACCTGACTAGCATTCCAAACCATGAGCAGCTCCTGGAGGCATTTACCGACATTGCGTAAAGTTATTCGGATACAGGCGGCGACTTTTTGCCTGATGGCCACAGTCTGGTTAGCAGCGTCTGAGCACGCTACCGCATCAGCATTATCTTTGGAAGGGGACCAGCGGGAATCGGGCATCCAAAAGTCCGGTCCCTGGAGTTTTGAGTTTCGCAACGAACCACTGGATCGGGCCCTGTTTGTGATCTCGGAATATACCGGCACAGATTTTATTTATGAGCCTGGGATTACGGCCGGAATTCTTGTGGATGCGGTATTCAGGGAAAAAGAGCTCAGATATATTCTGGATGAGTTGCTTCTGCCAGTAGGACTCGAGGCAAGGCGGATACGGACCGGTATCTTTGTCATCCGTCATTCGCTTAGAAAAGAAATGGAACCACGCGAGCTGCCGGTCATGCAGGCGAATGATTCATTGACGGCTCATCTTTTTCTGCGACGCGTTCCTGCTGCAGCTACGGAAAGGGACCTGCCACTTCGCGAGATTATCCTGCAAATTGCCGTACCATGACTTTTTTTGAGAAAGCATCACAATACGCCGGGCTAATGATGCGCAGAGAGCCGGCGTTGCTAAAGGAACTTCGTGACACAACCGCCCGCGAACTGCGGTACGATGATATGTTGAGCGGTCCGGTGGTAGGCAGCTTCCTGAGTATGCTGATTCGCATCAGCGGCGCAAGGTCAGTGCTTGAAATCGGGACATTCACCGGATATGCCACCTTGTGGATGGCTGCGGCACTCCCGCCGGATGGCAAGCTTGTCACCTGCGAGACAAACGAAAAGTACGCCCGTATCGCCCGCCGCTTTTTTGAGCGATACCGGCAGGGAGCAGCTCGACCATCCTCCGGAAAGGGTAATACTCCCGAAATCCGGTTGAGCATGGGACCGGCGCTGGAAACACCCTGGCCCGATCAGGTTGACTTTGTCTTCCTGGATGCCGACAAGGAACACTATCCGGAGTATTATCAGCGAATCATGCCGCGGTTAGCACCCGGTGGGCTGCTGGTTGTTGATAATGCATTCTGGGGTGGAAAAGTATGGGAAAGCACAAGCGATACGGAGACGCAGGATACCTTTCTGCCAGAGTCGTCAGAGATACAAGGACAGCAGCAAAAACAACGAAATCAGGATGTGCCGGCCGACCGGCAAGCAGCGGCAATTGACCGCCTGAACCGCATGATCGCAGAAGACACGCAGGTAGAAAATGTGGTGCTAACCGTGCGGGATGGCCTGCATCTGGTGAGAAAAATTCAATAAAATTGCACTTAAATATTGGCATATCCCGTCCATTACCTTAAATTAGGGCTGTCCGTCCGGGCGTGCCGGGCCGTGCAAAACCATAAGCACATAGTAAATCTGGGGTTTATCCGGTATCGCAAACAGTCTTTACATCCGGTTTTCATAAATCGGCGGACTGTTTATTATCCTGAGACGGCCGACTCTTTCTTCCACCGAACTGCCATTAATCGGAAATTGCTCATGAAAAAATCACTTACCGTACTCTCGGCAAGCCTGCTTGTACTGTGTCTCGCTGCATCTTCAGTCCTCGCAGGTGGATACCAACTCAACCTACTGGGACAAAGACAAATTGCCATGGGGCATACCGGAGTAGGGATGCCACTGGATATTGCAACTATAAGTCTTAATCCCGGCGGCCTTGCCACCATCGATCACAATGCGATCCTGCTGGGATCCAGTGCCACATTCATCAGTACTCATTACCGGGCGCCGGCCCCATCCAGCTACACAGCCAAAACGGACAGCCCAATGCGCACTCCGTTCAGTATTTATGCCAGTTATGTCACTCCGGTTGAAAACCTGAGAGCCGGAATCGGCGTTTATACTCCTTATGGAAATGCCCTGCGCTGGGAAGAGGGATGGAAATATCGCTTCCTTCTCAGTGAAATATCCCTTACGGCTATTTTTGTCCAGCCAACACTCAGCTACCGCATCGGTGACCGGATCGGTCTTGGCGCCGGCTTCATTTTTGCCTATGGCGCTGTCAATGTCCAGCGGGATTTGCCGATTGATGCCCAGGATGATTTCACGCCCATGGTCGAGCTTGACGGAACAACTACGGCAATCGGATTCAATGTGGGTGTCCATGGAAAGATCACCGACCAGATTTCTTTTGGTGCGGCTTACCGTTCCAAGATCGATATGGAAATCTCAGGCGGCGATGCCGACTTCACTGCTCCGACAGCCCTTGGTGGCACGTTCCCTGCCGGCAACCGTTTCGATTCAGCCCTGCCGCTTCCGGCCGTACTCAGTTTCGGACTGGGATTCAAAGCCACAAATGACCTCAGGCTGAATCTGGACGCCAACCTGACATTCTGGAGCGCCTACGAAAACCTCAATTTTGAATTTGAACAAAACCCGCAAGCCCTCAACTCCATTGGGCCCCGGAATTACAATGACCGCTGGATAGTGCGTATCGGCGGGGAATATGATGTCAATGACCGTCTGCAACTCAGACTGGGTGGCTACTATGACCCATCCCCGGTTGATGAAGGTTATCTTACCCCCGAAACGCCCGATGTAGACCGGATTGGACTTTCGGGTGGATTCGGTTTTGCCATCACTCCGCAGACCGATTTCAACGCTTCCCTGCTGCTCGTGCTTTCAAGCCCGAGGGAGCAGACGGTGCAGGATGCCATGTCCGCCGGGACCTTTGGTACCGTTCCGGTCGGAGAGTTTGTGACACGCGCCTGGATACCCGGCATTTCCATTTCCCACCGGTTCTGAAACAGGTCCCTTTTCCTAAATAATCCGTGACCTCTGGTTTTGGTCACGCATCCACCAGACAGATTTTACATCATTAAAACACGACACATTATGAAGCGGTTAACTCAACTTTCCCTGTTTGCGCTGGCCATCCTGGTACTGGTCCAGTGCGAACCGACACTCAATGAGCGTACCCCGGATTCAGGTCAGGCCGATTTCAGCAGCTATGTTGCTGTGGGCAATTCCCTGACGGCAGGATACGCCGATAATGCCCTGCATCGCGACGGGCAATTGAACTCCTTCCCGAACATTCTCGCCGGTCAGATGGAAGAGGCAGGTGGCGGATTCTTCTTTCAGCCTCTGGTCAATCCTGGCGTTGGCTCCAATGCGGATGGGCAGGCACGTCTTGTGCTTCAGGTGACCATGGGGCCGGATGGGACACCAACCCTGGCACCAGGTCCGGCTGCTGCGAGCGGACAGGACATTTTTTCACAAACGGTTGATGGACCCATTAATAACATGGGTATTCCGGGTGCCCGATCCTTTCACCTGGTTGTACCGGGCTACGGCAACCTGAATCCTTTTTTCGGTCGGATAATGAGCGATGCCCAGGCAACCGTCCTTGGTGATGCGATGATGGCCCAGCCCACGTTCTTCACCCTCTGGATTGGGAACAACGATGTGCTTGGATATGCCACCAGCGGCGGAACCGGTCAGGGCTTTGCCGAGATGGGTGACCCTGCGGCTGTAGCCGGCAACGACATCACACCGATGAACGTATTCAGTGGCAGTATCGACGGCATTGCCACTACGCTCACAAGCGGGGGTGCAAAAGGAGCGGTCATCAACATTCCTGATGTGACCAGCATCCCGTTCTTTACAACCGTACCGTGGAACGGATTGGTGCTCTCCGCCGAGCAGGCACAGCAGCTGCGCGCAGGATATGCCGCGCAGGGTGTGCCCGAGCAATTTATCCCCGATTTCCAGCCCGGACAGAACGGATTTGTCATAGCAGACCCAGACATGCCGGATGAGGTACCTGCCCAGCTTCGGTTCCGAATGGCGCAGGAAGGCGAACTCATTTTGCTCTCCGTTCCGCAAAATGAAATTCGTGAAGAAGGCCTGGGAAGCATCACGCCCATCCCGGATCAATATACGCTGCGTGGACCGCAGATCAGCGAAATCCAGCAGGCAACAAATGCGTTCAATACCAAACTGCAGGAAACAGCCAGCACCTTTGACCTGGCATTTGTGGATATCAACAGCGTGCTCGAAGCCGCCAAATCCGGCCTGGTGTTCGACGGTGTCCTGCTCAATACCACTTTTGTGCAGGGAGGTGTCTTTTCGCTGGACGGTGTTCATATTTCACCGCGCGGAGCGGCAGTGGTTGCCAACGAAGTGGTGGGTGCCATCAATGCCAAGTACGGTTCCACGCTCTCGCCGGTGAACATCAGTGCTTATGAAGGCGTGCAGTTCCCCTGACAAAATACGCTGATGCACCTGCTTTCAGATATCAGGAGGGATGCCCGGCATCCCAAATCACGGCCCGGTAGTTACGAATGGTGGTATTTCGACGGAATTTCCGAGGACGGTGACTACCAGGTCGTGAT
>SL_3KL_010_SEDDRAFT_10003717_pt1 | contig 13833 bp, 11 predicted proteins | sample SodLakKL_010_SED_2_FD_10381 | JGI IMG/M metagenome (IMG submission 10381)
TTTTTTTTCTGATGGCAACAGTTTTATTTTCTTGAGATTTTTCATATATCTTAAATAGGAACTTGATGGTTGTCAAAGAAAAACACAGAGGATGAGTCCTAAGTTACCGTTTCCGGTTAGTGGTAAGACCACAAGAGTTGATTTTTTTTCATGATGGCGAAAACCACTTCAAACTGCTCATGCAGTGTTGATCAATTTGACAATTTCGCTCTGTCCATCTATAGTACGTATTGCATACGTATGAAAAGGAGAGCGAAAACCATGCAAAAAAAATTAACCATCACCATCGATGAAAATGTTTACGATGGTCTTTATAAGGTGGTAGGGCGTGGCCAAATCAGTCGTTTTATTGAGGAATTGGTGCGTCCTCATGTGTTACACAAGGAGCTTGACGCTGCTTACCAACAGATGGCGCAAGATGAAGCACGGGAAACTGAGGCATTAGAATGGGCAGAGGCAACGATAGGGGATGTCAGCGATGAACCGCGGTGAGGTCTGGTGGATCAACTTTGATCCTGCCATTGGCGGAGAAATTCGCAAGAAACGACCCGCCGTCATCTTGAGCAATGATTCGTCCAACAAGTATCTGAATCGTGTTCAGGTTATCCCCATAACAAGCAATATGGACAGCCTCTATCCGAGCGAGGCCTTAATTACATTGAAGGGAAAAACGAATAAGGCCATGGCGGACCAGCTGACCACGGTTAGCAAGTTGCGCTTGATAAGTCGCATGGGAAAACTCCCGGACCAGGAAATCCGGAAAATTGAACATGCAATAAAAGTACAACTTGGTTTATCGGAACCTATCGAAATTGGCTGAAAACAAGCACCATTGATGAAATTTCAAAGATTTGTATTGAAAAGTCACTATCCTCATATATATCTGGTATCGCTTTTTTGAGGTAACAATACTTTTAGGCTTGTGCATTTTTTATCATTGCAAGGTTTTTCAGGAGAGGGGGGAGCTGAAAAAATGAAACATGATTACGACGTGGTTATTGTAGGCGCCGGTCTTGCGGGCCTGCGAGCGGCTATAGAACTGAGCGGAAACACCAGGGTGGCGGTAATTAGCAAGGTTTTTGCAACACGATCCCATTCCGGTGCTGCCCAGGGGGGAATAGGAGCGGCTTTGGGAAACGAGGAAAAAGACGACTGGCAATGGCATATGTTCGATACGGTGAAAGGCAGTGATTACCTTGGAGATCAGGATGCCATTGAAATCATGGCCAAGGATGCTCCGAGAACTATTTATGAACTTGAACATATGGGGGTGCCTTTTAATCGAACATCCCATGGTAAAATCGCCCAAAGGGCATTCGGAGGGCACACCCGGAATTTCGGGGAGGCTCCCATTAAGCGGGCCTGCTTTGCAGCGGACAGGACCGGAAGGGTTATTCTCGATACACTTTGGGAAAAAAGCCTTCAGGCTGGAATCGATTTTTTCGATGAATTCCACGTGCTTTCCCTGCTGGTAAATGAAGGCCAATGTTGTGGCCTTTCGGCTTATGAGCTTTCCACCGGTAAAATTCATGCATTTGTTGCCAAAGCTGTTTTACTGGCCACCGGTGGCGCTGGAAAAATTTTTAAAACCACATCCAACGCTTTTGCCTCCACCGGCGATGGAATGGCTATAGCTTTCAGAGGCGGAGCCATACTCGAGGACATGGAGTTTGTGCAGTTTCATCCTACAGGAATCTACAAGCTGGGGATACTTATCAGCGAAGCGGCAAGAGGGGAAGGCGGGATCCTGCGCAATAACCATGGTGAAAGGTTTATGGAGCGCTATGCCCCTGTGATAAAAGATTTAGCACCTCGTGATTTGATCTCCCGCTGTATGATGGAAGAAATCCGCGAGGGAAGTGGAATTGACGGCAAGGATTATCTCCATTTGGATTTGACGCATCTGGGAAAACATATACTTGATTCCAAGTTATCGGAAATTACCGGTTTTGCCAGAACTTATGCCGGAGTGGATCCTGTAACAGAGCCAATACCTGTTCATCCCACATGCCATTACATGATGGGCGGGATTGCTACGGATTATAACGGAAATGTGATTATCGATGACAAAAATACACCCTTTCCGGGCCTCTATGCAGCGGGAGAATGCGCATGCGTGTCCGTGCACGGATCAAACCGGCTCGGCTGCAACTCTCTTTTGGATACACTGGTCTTTGGACGGCGGGCAGGCAAAACTGTGAAAAATTATGTCGATTCCCGAAAACCTCCTAAAGTTCAAAGCGATCAGATAGACCATATACAAAAAGACATATCTTCTTTGATGAGCAGGGATACCGGGGAAAGTTCCGGCCACATACTCCGGGAGCTTCAACAAATTATGACGGACAATGTCTCTGTTTTCAGAAACGCTGAAGGCCTCAATCAAAACCTTAGTAAAATCAGAGAATTGAAAGAGCGGTATAAAAAAGTCAAAGTTGAGGACAAAGGAAACTGTTTTAACCGGAATCTGCTGGATGTTCTTGAACTGGGCTATATGCTGGAACTGGCAGAGGTTATAACTCTGGGAGCTTTTAAACGGGAGGAGAGCCGTGGCGCCCACTACAGGGAGGATTTTAAGGAAAGAAATGACAAAAAATTTTTAAACCACAGCATGTTTCGGTTTCGTGGCAGGGATCAGGAACCTGAATATTTTATAAAACCCGTGTCTATCACCCGTTTTCAACCCAAGGAAAGAAAATAAGACTTCAAGACAGCCAAACACAGGAGTTTATCGAACCGGCTTTAAGGTGCATACTTTGTGCCTCATGTACGGCTGCATGCCCGATTAACCGGGCCAATGATAACTATGCAGGTCCGGCTGCCCTTCTGAGAGCATTTCGATATATTTTTGATCCGAGGGATACGGCAACGGAAGAACGGATAGAGAGTTTGGACAACGAGGATGGCGTATGGGGGTGCAGGACCATGTGGTGGTGTACGGATGTATGCCCCAAAGGAATTCCGGTCACCAAATGTATTGGACAAATCAAGCGGTTGATAAAAGAAAGATAACCACAAGCTGCTATCAAAGTTGCAACGCTTTTCAGCCATAAACATAAAATTTTTCCCCTTTTCCCGGGAAAAGGACATCCCTTCCATGTATGCCGAAGAAGAAGATATATTATACTATGATTTTAATCCGGAGCCGGATACGGAATATTTTTTGTACGTCGGCGAATTAAAGACCGATTGCCTGAACCCTTTTCTCAGAGATGCATTAAGCAGGATTTTTGACAAAAAATTTGATTTTATCTCCATTCTGCCGGATGTTATGGCCTGCTATCCCCACAGAAACATCCTGGTGATCAATCCTCTCAGCAGGGAGTTGATCAAAAAAAACGGTTGCAAGGTCAGCTGCCGCCTCACCAACAGGTATTTTAACCGCCGGGTATCCGAATCCAGGACCGTTTATACCCTGATCCAGGAACTTTTAAAGCGGCAGAACAGGCTTTTTGTGCATGTTTTTGAATCCGTGCCTGAAATGACCCTGAACCGGAATCCCGGTGTCATCCTGCTGGGTCCGGACGGGGAAATCGCCCACCTGTGGAACAACAAGCTCCACCAGTTGCAGGTGCTGCAGAATACATCGGTGCCGGTTATCGATTTCAGGGTATGTGCCGGTTATACGGAGCTGCTGCAGGTCACGGACAGTCTCTGGGATGAATGGGACCGGGGGATTTTTATCAGCGAGCCCTATAGCGCTGCCGGAATGAACAGTTTTATCGCCTTTTGTGCCGGGGATCTGGAAGGCAGGGAATTGTTTGCCGATTCAATGTACTTTGCCAGCAAGTACATTCCCCATATTTCGGATCCAACCGTGCTCGGGGTGGTGGCCAACGGGGATGACGTATTTATCGCCGCGGTGGCGGACCAGGACATTGAAGGGGGCAACACGTTCAAGGGGTCTGTTTTTCCTTCCGCACTGCCCCCCGCCATTCAAAAGGAGCTGAAAGAGGTTGCATGTAATAAAATGGAACATGGCGTAATTGTCATGGAGCATTTGGGGCAGGGTCTGCAGGCGGAGCCGGGATCTTTCGTGGGCCGTATTGCAGCAGTCTCCAGAAGACGGGATTTTTTGGAGGAAGATATACAGGCGGGCAAGGAATTGCTCAGAAAATCAATCAAGATAAGAGATGACAACGAATCATGAGTGATGAAACAGGTGTTCGAAAACTCGACAGTTTCAGCCAGGAGTTGTTCCGGGAACTTTTTTCCCCGGCCGGGGAAAAATCTGCGGTAACACATCAGGAGATTGCCGAAGTAAAGGATCTTTTACAAAAAACAAGGGAGAACGACCTGACTCAGCCCATCGTGGATCTGTTCCGGCTGATGCACCGCATTCATAGGAAAAAAGGGCAGACCCCCCGGGATCTGAGTGTGGAAGAGAGCGAACTTCTGCAATTGGCGGTGAAACATCAGCAAATCGATGAGCACGAGGTAACTATCGGCGGCCGGGTCCTGAAAGCATTGGCAATTGTAGAGAATGCAAATACCAGGGCCATGGAATACGTGCAGCAGCATCCCAAAAAAGCCCCCAGTGGCATCGAACTTTGGGACAGGATCCTGGAAAATCAGGCACGGATCAAAAAAGTGCTTGGAATGAAGCAGGAAGACTAGGACAGTTTCAACGGTCAGCTCCGCTTTGCCATTGAAACCATCAAGACCCTGTCTGGGATACTGGACCTGCCCCAAAAGGCCGTGGCCGATATCCAGCGTGTAACCGGTCAATACAGGATGCGCCTGACGCCTTACTATGCCAGCCTGATCATGCCGGGTGCAGTCAATGACCCGGTGCTGCTTCAGTGCGTGCCAACGGGGGAAATGATCGACAACGTTGGGGAAGAAATCCCTCCGGTAGCCGCGGACCACTCCCCGGCAAGGCTCATCGATCAGTTTTATCCCAGGGTGGCCACCATCAAGGTTACCAACATGTGCGGCATGTATTGCACCCATTGCCTGCGCATCGCTCATATCGGCAAAAAAGACCGCATTTACAGCAAAAAGGCCTACCAGGAAGCCCTGGATTATATCCGGAGCAATCCGGGCATCAGGGATGTGCTGATTACCGGCGGCGATGCCTTTGTCCTTCCCAATGACCTGCTCCGGTGGATTTTGCAGGAACTTGACCAGATCGAACATGTTCGGCTGAAACGGATGGGCTCCAGGATTCCGGTAACCACGCCCCAGCGGATCGACAGCGAGCTTCTGGATATACTGGAGAAGAGCAACGACCAAAAGCCCCTGCGCGTGGTAACACAGATCAATACGGCCCAGGAGATTACGTTTGTATCCCGGGAGACTTTCAGGCAGATTTCAAAGCGGGTCAGTGCCGTTCTCAACCAGGCTGTCTTATTGCGGGGCATAAACGACACCCGGACCAAAATGTGGAAGCTCTGCGAAACCATCCAGGAAGCCTGCGTGCGCCCCTATTATGTATTCAACTGCAGCTACCGCAACCCCCAGTTCTCCCACCTGCGGGTACCGGTGGCCGTGGGCCAGGACATCATCGAGTCCATGTACGGCAATGTATCCGGAGATGCCATCCCCCGATACATCGCCACTGCCGGGGGAAAGATCCCCCTTCACCGCAGCAATGTTCAGGGCCGGGCCGGAAACGACCTGGTGCTGAAAAAACCCTGGAGCGGCGAAGAGGTCAAATATCCGGATGCTTCCGAAAAAGATCATTCCAGCGGGGATTTTTCTTTTAAAAGGTATATTAAATGCAGCAGGTAAATAATTTACCGCAAAGCATCCGGGCGTTCATACAGGGCAGAGAAAAAGCGATGCTGGCTTTTTTACAGGAGCTGGTTCTGATTCAAAGTGGAAGCGGAAACAAGGCCGGCCTTGAGCGCATGGCTGATGCCCTGGCCGGAATCATGCCCCCGGTTATGCAGATTAAACGCCTTTGCTTTCCGGAATATGGCGATATGTTGATGGCAAAAACCCCTAATGCCGCAGCCGGGCAAAGGCAGCTGCTTTTGCTGGGTCATACGGATACGGTATTTCCGCCGGAAAGTGACTTTAATTTTTACCGGGAAGATGAAACCAGATCCTACGGACCCGGGGTAATCGACATGAAAGGAGGTCTGGTCTGCGGCGTATATGCCCTTCTGGCCCTGGATCATTTCGGACTTTTGGAGAAAATCCCGGTCTGCATGTTCTGCAATTCCGACGAGGAAATCGGCTCTCCGGCATCGTGGGATATCATATGCCGCGAGGCGGATAACAGCTTTGCCGCGTTTGTGATGGAATGCGGCGGCATTCAGAATGAAATCGTTACCGGAAGGAAAGGAAAAAGCGGCTACAAACTCATTGTTTCCGGGCAATCCGGTCATGCAGCCCAGGCCGGCAGTGACAAGCCCAGTGCGATCCTGGAACTGGCACACAAGATTATCGCACTGGAAGCCTTAAACGACCCTCCCCGGATAAGCCTGAACGTAGGTACCGTAAAGGGGGGCATAGGACCCAACACGGTGCCGGGGCAGGCAGAGGCACTGATCGATATCCGGTATCTTCAAAAAAAAGATGATGAGCAGGTAAAGGCGGAAATAGGCCGGATTCTGGAAATCCCGATTGTCAAAAATACGGCCTGCAGCCTGGCTTATCAGTCCGGCCGGCCCTCCATGCCCCAATCTTTTTCCAACGAAAAACTGTTTCACCTTGTGCAATCTCAGGCTGAACTGCTGGGACAAAGCATCCGTCCCGAGTTCAGAAACGGGGTATCGGACGCAAATGTTGCAGCTTCAAGAGGGGTACCAGTGCTCGATGGCATGGGGCCCCTGGGGGATTTCGATCACAGCGAAAGGGAGTACCTGCTCAAGTCCTCCCTGGTGGAAAGAGCCGGTTTGCTGGCCCTTTCCATCTGGCATTGCTGCGGGTGGCAACGGGGGTGATGAACCGTACATTGACCCTCACCCCGGCCCTGGTCTTTACCCACACATGACACAGGGGGAAGTCATGGGCCGGCTTTTTGGGGGGGATGATATTTTTGATCCGTAAAGATAGCATACATCTCAACGGCAGTATCCAACCGCTGCAATCCACGCCAAAGGGTTTGTGTACCAGGCATAGCAGCATAGTGCTTTCCACTCGATACCTTTGAAAAACACTGTGCAGGCAACATCGTGGACTTTCCGACCCAACATGGTAAGGTGGTATATTCGCCATGCCACTACCATGTCCACTCCCAGACAGGCCTCAAGACTATCAACTGTTTCAAATTGGCGGTCCTTAATCCAACATCCACTTTTCAACTTCCGATGATATACTTCAATACCCCAGCGACCTGAATACCATTCCACACGCTTTTGTACATCTTCGAAACTGTTGACAGGCACTGTTGTCAACGACATCTACTCGATTGGATTTTCTATCGTTTCATCAAAATCTTTTTCAACAATGTACACACCCATATCAGTACAGGAGGTAGTTTCGCTTGCTTTTGGGGGCTTCTTAGTTCAACTTTCGAAAAACTGACATCAACCATAGCATCACGAGCCTTGCGAGAACCACTGCGAAGAATATATAATTTCAACGACCCCAACAAACAGTTCAGAAATGCCAGATTCAAGGTCTCCTATACTTACCAGCAATGTGTCAGGACAAAGCTTTTGTATTTTCGCTACCTTATTAAAACTACGCAGCCACTTGATACTTTCTTTTTGCTCAATCGGAAGATTGCGCCGCCGATATTTCTTTTGTCTATCATCAGGATCAGGCGCCCAGCACTGAGCATCTAATATATCCAGAGGAGTACCCTCTTGTGTAAAGGCTAATGTGTCATGTAAAATCAATCCGATCGAATTGCTGTCATTGTCACTGACCGGTCCTAAACCTTGTGTCATCGGATGGGTGGTATAAATGTTTCTACCAAAACTGGCTCAATATTGTAGCGCTCCCACCAGTCTTTGGACAAACGAAAAAAAGTGCCATGGGCAATACATGCAAGTCTAAATTAGAGACTTTGAGCGTCGGCAAAATCAAAAAACGATCATTGCCCACCACACGATTCAAGCTTGCTCTTCGGGCTGCTTCGCTCCACCCAATATAGTTGTCACGACTCAAAAGCGCAAAACTTGCTGAACTAAATGCCAACGCACCGATATATCCATACTGCGTACTTTTTACCAAATACCGAATCTGAGCACCGCACAAAGGGCCACCGCCAAACAATGATATCGCTGCATAAGTTTAAACCATATTTTTGAAGTTTTATATTTTTCCTGACAACTTCTTTTACTTATGACATATAGACCTTGCTCCAAATCCGGTGAGAAAGAAGATGTGCTGTTATTGAGTGTATTTAAATGCCCACTTTATATAATCTTTAAGCTAATTTTTTAAGTTTTAAAATCAATTTTTAGTGGCTACAAATTTTTTGGGACAATCGGAAAAATGTTTAGTTAAATTAAACATTTATGGTGTTCCTTACCTTTTTTTGGAAGATCCGTTATAAACCGCCATGAAAACCAGATAAACAATATTGTTTCGACCCCGTCCATAATGTCCATGTTGTCCACAAAGTCCATATTGTCCATCCGGGTTTTCACGGTAAAGTACACACTAACAGCGCACTTTCTGCGCGAGAGACACACTCCCGTGCCGGGCGCATATCTGTGAACGGACGGGCTGACACATGACGAACGAAAGGAGCATAGAAATGATTCTAAAAGCGCTACTGGCCACCGTGCCCTTCATCCTCGGAGGACTTGTCCACATCGCAGCCGCTGATGCGCCACCACCATTTGCAGGCCCCGGCGTTGAGACGCAGACCGGGCAGGCTCTCTATCAGCTTCCCCGTGACCATGCCTGGCATGGCGGCGCGTTCTACCAGACCAACGACTACAACGAATGGCACTACATCACGGCCCTGGGCAGCGATGTCGAGACGGGCGAACGGATATCGGTGTTCTGGGTTCCGCTTTCCCAAGGCTGGATGGCCGAGGATGGGCGCCCCCTGCACAACGTCCTGTTCGCTTTCCACAACTTGGACACCGGCGAGTTCCACACCTCCATGCCGTACCTCACGGGACCGCTGAACACCGAGGGCTCCTCTCCCGACGCGGAAGACTTCTGGTTCAAGTACTCGATCGACGATGGCAATAACGGTTTCACGACCGAGTACGACTACCCGACCGAGACCTGGAAGTTTTCCGGTTACAACACCAAAGACGACAAGTGGAATCAGCCGTTCAAACTGGAGATGACGGCCACGCTCCAGGAGCCCGGTTATGTGCCTATGGCTTACTGGGGCCTGGAAAGCATCGGCGTCGATCCGAAAAACCGCCAGAATCCCGAATCCATGTACGGGCTGACCTATTACTACACCGCGCCCAACATGGCTGTAGAGGGCAGCGTCGAGGTGGGTGGTCGAACCATCAAGTTCGATGGGACCGGCTGGTTTGAGCATCAGTGGGGCAATTTCCGCAACACCTACCAATACCGCTATTTCTGGGCATGGTTCCGCTTTGACAACGGCGACATGATGACCTTCCGCCAGTATTACAAGGGCGAGCAGTTCCTCGACCCGCATTACAACGTCAACCGCTATCTGTTCATGGATGGCGAAACGTACGAACGGTCCTATGCCTTCGGCCCGGCGTTCAAGGTCATCCCGTCACGGATGTGGACATCGCCCAAATCAGGCAAGGAATACCCCTGGTGGGGCCGGATCGAGACACCGCAGGGCACCTACTACTATGAGCCGACCTATCCCGAGCAGGAAGGTTATGGTCTGGCAGGCCCTTACATCGAGGGCGTCATCCAGTTGCGAAGGGGCTCTCCCGACGGGCCGATCGTGGCCACCGGTTTCACCGAAATGATCATGCTCACCGAACCGTTTGATGACGGAACTGACCCCTCCTATGGCCCTCCCGTGTCGCGCAGCCTTCCGGAAGATGCCGAACTGCCCTGGACGCCGTGGCGGCCTGATTCTCAGGATTGAAAGCCTGTGATGGTGGGTGCGAATCAAGGCAAGGAAAGGAAAGGTTGAATGGCTCCGAGCCTGTTCGCATTGATATACACGCACAGATTGTTCCAAAAACCATATTACATAGGAGGTACATAGGGGGGCAATGAGCGAACGAAAGAAACATTTTGCAAAAGACATGGGTTTGTTCATTTCCAACCGCCTCTCCCCTACTACCTGCAGCTCACTGCGCCCCGGGATGCCGATCTGCCGAATGCAGAGGACTATACAGCCTATGTGGATTGGTGACAGCAACGTGATCAAGAATCGGGGCAGAACCGAGCAAGTCGACATGAAAAAGTTCATAAGACGCTCTTTTCGAAAGGCCATTTCAGTCGGGATTCTGGCAATCATGCTTGGGGTCGCCGCTCCCGCTGCTTTTTCCGACCAGACGGAAGAATTGGCCAGGAAGGCGGCCGACCCGACTGCGTCACTGATGTCGTTGAACCTGCGCTACACCCAAATCCCGAGCTTCCACGGGCTGGATGGCAGTGCCGGGTCCAGTCAGTTCCAAGCGGTCATCCCATTCCGGGCCTGGAACACAAGCAATATACTACGGGCAACCGTCAACTACACCAACAGCGGGCCCGCAGCCGATGGCTTGTCGGACGTCACGATCTTCAACTTGCTGGTGTTCGAGAAGCCGTGGGGGCGATGGGGCGCGGGCCCGGTTGCGCAGCTGTTGCCGGATCGAGGGGGAAATTCGGACACATTCGCGATTGGGCCTGCGGTCGGCTTTGTGGTATCCAGTGGTCGCTGGACTTACGGGTTGTTCAACCAGAACCTGTTCGGGGATGACATTGCCATCAGCAGTCTGCAGCCTGTCCTTGCCTACCAGATGGGAAACGGCTGGGCGCTTGCGGCCGGTGATGCCCAGTGGACCCGAGACTGGGACCGCGGCAAGTTCGTCAACCTGCCCGTCGGCGTGCAGTTGAGCAAGGTTTCGCACATCGGCGGTCAGGCCGTAAAGTGGGCAATCAATCCCGAATACAACCTGCGCAACCTCGACGGGGTTCCGAAATGGACCGTGCGTCTGACACTCTCGCTGCTCGTTCCCGGCAGCTAGCAGCTTCAGCATAGATCGATGACGGATTGCTCAGGGCAAAGTGGGCGGCTTTATGGTCAAGCGCTGAAGCTGACGTGACTCCTGGTTTGGCTGGTTATCTGGCTGCTCATGACCATGCCGGCTCTCGCCCAGACCGGCCGACTGTACAGGAATGCACCGAAGGGAACGTACCTCCTCATCATTACTTTCAATGGTGCGCGTTCCAACAATTTAGCCAACTCGGCGTTCGTCGATAGCAAAATCGAGTCGCGATTTCAGATCCTGAGTCTGGCTTATGCCTATATCACTTCACTAAACGGTCGCACGGGTGGTTTTGGCTTTGTTGTGCCAAGCGTGTCGATGCTGTCCTTTGACAAATCATCACAAGACGTTTTGCTTTGTGAAACAAACGGATCTGGGTGACCTAACTCTCACTTTTGACTACAACCTGTTCGGAGCGCCGGCGCTGACCAGGGAGGAACTGGCCCGGCACATACCTGACAACTATGCCGGCCTGCATTTTTCGCTGACCACACCCACCGGCTCCTATGACGCCGGGCGTGATGTCAATATCGGTGGTAACCGGTGGGCGTTGAAGGCAACCCTAATTACAGTATTACAAGCAACGGTGGTGAGTCGAGGTGGGGCTTCTATCCGAGCGTACGGGTCTTTTCAGACAACAACGAGTTTGGCGGTGGCTCAACGCTGTCGCAAAAGCCGCTATTCGGGCTTGAGGCGCATTACAGCCGCAACGTCGCCAAGGGCGAATGGATCAGCGCCGGCCTGATTGCCGGTTTCGGCGGGTAAACCCGACTTGATGGTGAAATCAGGGAAAAGTCGAGGCAAGACGTGCGTCTTGCTTTGGACGCCGGTTTTTCAACGTGGCCGCGTGGCGCTGCCATTTTGGCTTACAACCGAAACATCGCAGACTCCGGAGACTCGGCGCGCAGCAGCAATTTCATGCTGCAGCTGATGCATCAATTTTAGTTGGAGATATCAGATCCAGGGTGCTACAGGCATTGACTAACGAAAGGTAAAAGTTGACATGAGACATTTAACAAGTTTGCTGGCGCTGCTGGTCGTGGCGGGCTGCGCATCAACAGGCAATGAGCTTGGAATGGCAGAGGTCACTGGAGAAGTCCTCTACCTCGAACGGATTGCCGCTCCGCCGAATGCTAAGCTGGAAGTCGTCCTCGAGGACATCAGTCGGCCGGGAATGTCGGCCGAGCGCCTGGGCAAGACGATCCTGGAGGACGCCGGACAGCCCCCGTACATGTTCACGATCGAGTACGATCCTGCGCAGATCGATCCGCGCCACACCTATCGAGTCGCGGCCCGCTTGTACAAAGGTGACGACCTGCTGTACATCACCGACCAGGTCCACCAGGTCATCACACGCGGTTTTCCGTCGTCTGCCACCCTGGTGCTCCGGCGTGTTCAGAGCCCTCCGGCGCATCCGCTTGGGACGCTCCCGGCGACCTTCTCGGGAACGATTCCCTGTGCGGATTGCCCGGGTATCGATTTCCATCTCAATCTCCTGGCCGATGGCGTGTACTTCCTGCGCGAGACGTATCAGGATCGTGACAACGGTTCCTTCGATGACATCGGTCGCTACCTGCTGTCATCGGACCGCGATCAGCTCACGCTGCATGGCGGGCGGGAGGCCCCGAGGCGCTTCGCCCTATCAACACCGGACACGCTGACCCTGCTGGACCAGGATGGCGCGCACATCGAGTCCGAGCTTAACTACAGCCTTTCGCGACAACCGGAGCTGCAGATGCTGGAGCCGCGCGTTCTGATGCGGGGTAAATACCGGTATCTGGCCGACGCGGGCCGATTCCGCGAATGTCTGACCGGGCTGGACATGCCCGTGGCGAACGAGGGCGACAATCGTGCGCTCGAGCAGGCCTATCTCGCAACCCGGGAGGCGCCTGGCGAAGCGTTGCTGGTGAGTCTCGAAGGCCGGCTCATAAAGCGTATGCCGATGGAGGGTCCGGGTCCCGTGTGGACGCTCGTACCCGAGCGTTTCATTGGTATCTGGCCGAAACAGACCTGTCCCGAGCCAATCCGCCTCGCGGACCTCGAGAACACATACTGGCGACTGACCCTCATCGACTCAACGCACGTGCAGCGTGCGCCGGATCAGCGTGAACCGCATCTCGTGTTGCAGGAGCCTAACTGGTTTTTGCGTATTTGATTGTTTAAGGGACGTGGCAATAAAGAATGCCCCCAAGATTGCGCCGGAATTAGGTCCGTATTCAAGGCGCAGTGAGGGGTTCATACTCATTGTCTGTGCCCCTCAATGCAACGCAGAATACGGGCCAAAAGGCAAGCAATATGGGTGCATTATTTCTTGCCACGTCCCTAACCCTCGGCAGCCTTGATGCTCAACAGACGATTGGCATTTTTGATAGCTCGGACAATGGTGATATCAATAATATGTGCGTTGCTCGGACTTTTTGGTGCACTGGCCCTGGATTTACCGGCCAATCAACTGATTGGGGCATTGCTTGCATTAATTTTCCTGATTGTCTGGATATGTACCCCGAAAATTCGCTGAAACTCAATGAGAAACAATTCTAAAAGTATTGGGAATAGAATCCAAGGGAAAAAAGCGTTGGAATCAACGCTTGATTAGGTTGAAAAAACAGCATTTTTTCTTGATTTCAGTATCATTCTCAGTTTTTGTCGGACGGGATTCAAGTTTTATTCGATTTTTGAAAAATAAACTCTTGTGTTCTTACCATCGATCCGCTCCCGGCCTTTCACTGCCGCAGCATGCTGCGGCAGTGAAAGGCCGGGAGCGGATAGGGTTCTTAGG
>SL_3KL_010_SEDDRAFT_10003718_pt1 | contig 13832 bp, 14 predicted proteins | sample SodLakKL_010_SED_2_FD_10381 | JGI IMG/M metagenome (IMG submission 10381)
CCCCCGCCGCTGGCTCCCGGTGGACGCCTACATCGGCGGGAACGAGCACGCCGTGCTCCACCTCCTCTACTCGCGCTTCGTCACCATGGCCCTCCACGATCTGGGCCACATCGACTTCGAGGAGCCCTTCACCCGCTTCCGGGCCCACGGACTCATCGTCCGGGAAGGGGCCAAAATGTCCAAGTCCCGAGGCAATGTGATCGTCCCGGATCCCATCATCGAGGAGTACGGCGCCGACACCTTCCGCCTCTACCTCATGTTCCTGGGGCCCTTTGAAGAGGGGGGGGACTACCGGGACTCGGGGATCCAGGGGCCCTTCGGCTTCCTCAAGCGGCTCTGGGAGACGGTGGTCCCGGTGGAGGCACTCGGTGACGAAGAGCCGGATCCGGAGGTGGAACGGAAGCTGCACCAGACCATTCGACAGGTGACCCGGCAGCTCCCTGAGCTGGGCTACAACACCTCCATCGCCGCCATGATGGAGTACCTGAATACGGTGAGGGCCGGCGGTCGGAAGGCGGTTCGGGCCGAGGTCGAGCCCCTGGTGGTTATGGTGGCCCCCTTCTGCCCCCACATGGCCGAGGAACTCTGGGCCCGGCTCGGGCACGAGGGCAGCGTCTTCGACGGCGCCAACTGGCCCGGATTCGATCCGGAAAAGGCCAAGGAGGAACAGGTCACCCTGGCGGTGCAGGTAAACGGGAAGCTCCGTGGAACCGTTGAACTGGCTCCCGGCGCTTCCCAGGATGAAGCCCTGGCGCTGGCACGGGCCGAGGAGAACGTCTCCCGGCACCTGGAAGGCGTGGAGCTCCGCCGGGTCATCTACGTCCCCAATCGACTCCTGAACCTGGTGGTGGGGTGAGCGAACCAGCGCGGATCCGGTGCGCCGCCCTCCCCCTTTGTAATCCAACCCCCTGAGGTCATGTCCCAAAACGCCGATTCTCCCCTGACCCTCCCGGAGACGCTGGACCTCCCGGACCCCGACACCCTCCGCCTGGCGGTGGATGCGGTCCGCGTCCTCTCCATGGACGCCGTCCAGAAGGCCAACTCGGGACACCCGGGGACGCCCATGGCGCTGGCCCCCGCCGGATACCTCCTCTGGAGGCACCACCTGCGCCACAACCCGGAGAACCCCCGGTGGGTCGATCGGGACCGGTTCGTCCTCTCGGTGGGGCACGCATCCATGCTCCTCTATTCGCTCCTGCACCTCTCGGGGTACGAGCTGACCCTGGACGATCTCCGGAACTTCCGCCAGTGGGGGAGTCCCACCGCCGGACACCCGGAGTATGGACATGCCGAGGGGATCGAGACCACCACCGGGCCCCTGGGCCAGGGCGTGGCCAACTCGGTGGGGATGGCGCTGGCCGAGCGCTGGCTGGCCCACCACTTCAACCGGCCGGGGCACACGGTGGTGGACCACTATACCTATGCCTTCTGCTCCGACGGCGACCTCATGGAGGGGGTCTCCCACGAGGCGGCGGAGCTGGCGGGCCACCAGCGGCTGGGCAAGCTCATCTGGGTCTTCGACGACAACGAGATCACCATTGAGGGCTCCACCGATCTGGCCTCCTCCACCCGGCAGCTCCAGCGCTTCGAGGGGTACGGGTGGCACGTACAGCAGGTGGAGGGAGGCAACGACCTGGAGGCGCTGGACGCTGCGCTCCGGGCTGCCCGGACCGAGACGGAGCGCCCTTCCCTCATCGCTCTCCGCACGGTGATCGGCTGGGGCAGCCCCAACAAGGCGGGCTCCGCCGACACCCACGGCGCGCCTCTGGGGGAGGAGGAGATTCGCCTCACCAAGGAGAACCTGGGCTACCCGAGCCAGGAACCCTTCTTCGTGCCAACGGAAGCCAGGGAGGAGTGGGGTCGCTCCATCGGCCGGGGCCGGGAGTTGGAGGAGGAGTGGAACGCCCGCTTCCAGGCTTACCGGGAGGCCCACCCCGAGCTGGCCAGGGACTTCGAGACGTGGCTTGCCGGTGAGCTTCCCCAGGGGTGGCGCGACGCCCTCCCCGACTTCTCAGGAGCTGAGAAGGGCGCCGCAACCCGGGCCACCTCCGGGAAGGTGATCCAGGCGCTGGCCGGGGCCGTCCCGAACCTCATCGGTGGCTCCGCCGACCTGGGTCCCTCCAACAAGACGGAAATCGAGGGGGCCGACTCCCTCCTTCCGGCCACCCCTGGAGGCCGGAATCTCCACTTCGGGGTCCGGGAGCACGCCATGGGAGGGATCCTGAACGGGCTGGCCCTCCATGGGGGCATCCGAAGCTACGGCGGCACCTTCCTCATATTCTCCGACTACATGCGCCCCTCCATCCGACTGGCGGCCCTCATGGGGCTCCCGGTCACCTACGTCTTCACCCACGACTCCATCGGTCTTGGGGAAGACGGCCCCACCCATCAGCCGGTGGAGCATCTGCCGGCGCTCCGGGCCATCCCCAACCTCATGGATCTACGCCCCGGCGATGCGGCAGAGACGACGGAGGCGTGGGCGCTGGCCATGGAGCGCACCGACGGTCCGGCCTTCCTCTCCCTCACCCGCCAGGGGGTACCGCCCCTGGACCGAAGCCGCTCTCCCGATCCGGAGAACGTCCGGCGCGGGGGCTACATATTCCGGGAGGCCGGGGGCGGCGAGCCCCAGGCCATCATCCTGGCCTCGGGCTCGGAGCTGCATCTGGCGGTGGCTGCGGCGGACACGCTGGAGGCCGACGGACTCCCGACCCGGGTGGTGAGCCTTATCTCATGGCACCTCTTCGGCGGGCAGGACCCGGTCTACCGGGAGGAAGTCCTTCCTCGGAGAATCCGAGCCCGGGTCGCCATTGAGGCAGCGTCGCCCATGGGGTGGGAGCGCTGGGTCGGGGACGGTGGTTCCGTGGTGGGCATCGATCGGTTCGGCGCCTCGGCCCCGGCGGGCCGGCTCTTCCAGGAGTACGGGATCACGGCGGAAGCCGTGGTGGAGCGGGTCAGAAGCCTGCTGGACGAGCCCCGGTAGGCGGACCCAACCCCCCGGTGAAAACCGGGGCCCTGGGTCGGGGAACCCGTTCATATCCGTCGGGTTAGACAGGCCCGTCCGGGATTCCATCTCCCGGGCGGGCCTGTGCCTTGCCAGGATCCAACGCCGGTTGCAGATTCAACTTTTCCAATTTCCAGGGGTCCTGAGATTTCATGACCTCTGGCCGATTCATGCGCGGAACCCGAGGCGCCCGTGGGTCGGTCTGGTAACGTGCGCGCCCTGATCTCGGACAACCCTCTTCTCCAGGCGGTGGCCATGGCGGAGTCCAGGAACGGTAAGGCAGCGACCAACGGGTCGCGGCGCATTCGCCGCACCCTGGTGCTGATCGTGATCCTGTCCCTGTTCTGGCTGATTCTCTCGGGGAAGATCGGCCTTCAGTACTTCATCTTCATGGCGGCCGCCATCGCCATTGTGGTGTCCACCAACCCGGACCGTCCTTTCGCCCCGTCCCGGGGCATCGGGGAGCGGTTGGCTTCGGCGGGCCACTTCTTCCGCTATCTGGTGTGGCTTCTCTGGAACATCCTCAAGGCCAACATCGAGGTTGCGGCCCGGATCCTCCACCCCCGGATGCCCATCCGTCCGCAGCTCATGATCTTCCGGTCTCCCATGAAGAGCGATGTGGCTCGGGTGGTGGTGGCCAACTCCATGACCCTCACTCCCGGGACCATCACGGTGGACTTGAAGGATGATCGTTTTCTGGTCCATTCCCTCCACCCCGTCTCCGCCGGCGCGGTTACGGAGGCCCACCTGCAGAACGCGGTGGGTCCCATGTTCCATGAGGATCGGGAAGCCCCGCCAAAGGTGAAGTGGTACAGCTCATATCAGGACATCCCCCTGGATCGTCCGGAGGACCAATGATTGAGGTCCTGACCGGACTGGCGGCCTTCATCTCCATCCTGATCGCCGTCACCTTCTACCGGGTGCTGGTGGGCCCTACCCTCTATGATCGACTCCTGGGCGTGGGAGCCATTGGGACATTCTCGGTCCTTCTCCTGGCCCTAATCGGGTTCATCTACGAGCGGCCCTCGGGATTTCTGGATCTGGCCATCACCTACGCGATCCTGAACTTCGTCGGGGTCGTGGCCATCGCGAAGTTCCTGGATCTGGATTCCCGGGACTCCTCCGAGCCGGCAGGAGGGTCGAAAGAATGACCCTCATGGACTGGCTTGCCCTCCCCTTCATCGTGGGAGGGGCCTTCTTCCTGTTCGTAAGTGCGGTGGGGCTGATCCGTCTCCCCGACTTCTTCTCACGTGCCCACGCCGTGGGGAAATCGGAAACGCTGGGTTCCCTACTGATCCTCATCGGGCTGATGCTCCATCACGGCTTCGCCCTGGAAAGTGGGCAGCTCCTACTTGTGGTGATCTTCGTGGCGGTCACCAATCCCACGGGGATCCATGCGTTGAGTCGGGCCGCCCTCCGGGCCGGTGTGGACATCTGGGTCCACCCGCGGGACCGGGGGATGCGGGTCCGGGCCGGGGATGAGATCAACGAACCGCAGGGTGCCGAGGCGGGTGCCTCGTCCGAGGAAGGGATATCCGACACGGGAGACGCACGGTGATCTGGGAGATCGATCTCTGGCTCATGATCATCCTGATCATGTTCGCCATCCTGGCCCTGGAGGTGAAGGATCTTCTTGCGGCAGTGGGGATCCTCACCGGCTACAGCTTTCTCATGGCACTCCTGTTCGCGGAATACGGGGCTCCTGACGTGGCTTTGACCGAAGCGGCACTGGGCGCGGCGCTGACGGGGATCTTCCTCCTGGTGACCCTCCGCTTCGTGAGCCGCAAGGATTCTGACGGGGAGGAAGATTCATGAGGCCCATGGGAGTTCTCCTCGTCGTCCTGGTCTGTGGATTCTTCCTCTGGGGAACCGGCGGGCTTCCGGAGCGCGGCGACCCCGAGGGTCCAGCGCACACCCACGTGGCCGTCTACTACATCGAGAACGCCCTCGCCGACTCGGAGACCTACAACATGGTGGCGGCCGTGCTAGCCGACTACCGGGTCTTCGATACCTTCGGCGAAGCGGTGGTGGTTGTCGCCGCGGCCCTCTCTGTGCTCCTCATCCTTCTCCGTCGACGGGAAGATGAAGACGTCCCGGATCACCGTTCGGTGGCCAAGGGGATGGGACCCGAGGCAGGCAAGGAGCCCGGCGGGGGAACCACTCCTCCCTCAGGGCCCGTGCTGGGAGGTGACTCGTGACCAGCCGCTACGATTCTCTCTTCCTGGATGTCGTCTCCCGGGCCATCGTCCCGCTCATCCAGATCTTCGCCCTCTACGTGGTGACCCATGGTCACTACGATCCCGGGGGCGGCTTTCAGGGGGGTGTGATGCTGGCGGCCTCCACCATCCTGTTGCGGATCTCCCAGGGAGAAGAGTCCTACCGACGCTTCTCCCCTTCGGCCGGCCTCTATCTGGCGGGGTTCGCCACGCTGGGGATTGCCCTCTGGGGATTCTCCTCCATGCTCTTCGGCGGAACCTTCCTGGAGCACGGGTACGCCATCCCCGGGATTGACGGAGTGACGCTCCGGTACTGGGGGATCTTCGTCGTCGAGGTCCTCATTGGGTTTCTGGTTTGGGGTTCCCTGGTGGCCATCTACGATGGGTTGACCACTGGAGGCATGGACGAGTGAAGAAGATTCGGGGTGACCAGGAGGGAGTTAGCGTGCACCGCCAGGAGGTAGACTTCCGTGACCATTGAATTCTTTGCCGGTCGCTATCCGTACATCCTCATCGCCGTGCTGTTGGGCATTGGGCTCTACGGTATGACCATGAAGCGCAATCTCCTGAAGAAGATCATCGGCATGACGATCTTCCTCACGGCGGTCTATCTCTTCTTCATCCATGGGGCCTTCAAGTACGGAGCCACGATTCCCGTCTACACTCCGGAGCTGGGGGCTGAGGCGATCCACTACATGAATCCGCTCCCCCATGTGATCGTTCTCACCGCCATCGTGGTGGGGGTGGGGGTGACCGGAGTCGCGCTTGCGCTCCTCCTCCTCACATACAAGCGGTACGGAAGCCTGGACGAAGAGGTCATCATCCAGCGTATGAGGGAATCGGCGTGAGCCAGCTTCCCGCTCTCATCCCAACCCTCCCAATCCTCGCCGCTCTCCTCAGCCTCCTGGTGGGGCTCAGGAGTCTGCGCGGGGGGTACCTCGTCGCCCTGGCGGGCACCTTCGCCGCTTTCGTGGCCAGTGTCCTGGGCATCTGGGAGGTCACGACTTCGGGTCAGCCGATCCGGTATGCCGTCAGCGGCTGGGTCCCTCCCATCGGGATCGAGTTCGTGCTGGATCATCTGGCTGCGTACATGGCCACCCTGATCACCGGGATTGGAGTCCTGGTGCTCATGTACGCCCCGCGCTCCATCCGTCACGAGTCACCCGGCAAGGCGACGTTCACCTATCCGTCCATGGCGCTCCTGGTCGCCGGCCTCGCCGGTATGAGCGTCACGGGAGACCTCTTCAACCTCTACGTGTTCCTGGAGATCGCGGCGCTGGCCGCCTACGCTCTCCTGGCCACCGGTGACCGCGCCGGCCCCTTCGCCACCCTCCGGTACCTGCTCATCGGGGCCATCGGTGGTGGATTCTACCTCCTGGGCGTCGCGTTCATCTACTTCTCCGTCGGGTCGATCAATATGGCCGACGTGGCGGTCCGTCTCCCCGACCTGGTGGAGAGCCCGTCGATCATGTCGGGGGCAGTGCTGATGGTGGTGGGATTGGCTCTGAAGATGGGGCTCTTCCCCATGCACTTCTGGATGCCGGACGTCTATACCAATGCGCCCTCCTCCTCGGCTGGACTGATCGCCCCCATCATGACGAAGGTGTCGGCCTACGCCATCGTCCGTCTCATGCTGGACGTCTTCCCGCCGGGATATTTCACGGAGGCCATCCCCATCGCCGCTACAATTGGCTGGATCTCGGCGGCAGGAATCCTGTTCGGGTCCATCCTGGCCATCGGCCAGCAGGACTATCGCCGCATGCTGGCGTACTCATCGGTTGGACAGATCGCCTACGTGGGGCTGGGGATCGGCTTGGCCAATCCCATCGGCCTCATCGGTGGGCTCCTCCACATGGTCAACCACGCCCTCATGAAGGGGCTCCTCTTCCTCATCGGTGGAGCCATCCGGTGGCGGACGGGGCTCGTTCGAATCCCGGACATGCTGGGGCTCGGACGCAAGATGCCCTGGACCATGTACGCCTTCGTCATCGCGGTCCTGGCCATGGTGGGAATCCCCCCCACGGCCGGGTTCTTCTCCAAGGTTTACCTCATGATCGGGGCGGTACAGGCGGATGCCTGGGTCTGGTTCGCCGTGATCATCATCTCGTCTCTCCTCTCCGGCATCTACTTCTTCCGTATGGTGGAGTACGTCTTCAAGGATGCGCAGGAGCAGAACGCCGCCGCGGATGACTCGGCCACAGGAGGGGTGACCGCACGGGAGTTGGAGGGTGCCGTGGCCGGTGAGGTGCCGGCTTCCATGTTCATCCCCATCGCCATCCTCTCGGCTGCGGTGATCTTGGTGGGCGTATTCAACTTCTTCATCGTGCGGGCGCTCCTGGAGCCCGCCGTGGCCCCGCTCGTGGGAGGCTGAGTCATGGACGGCTTCCTTGATCTCGCCCCCATCCTGGCCATCCTGGCCTCCGCCGTGGCGGCGGTGGTCGTACCGCTGACGGGAGAGAAGCGGCGGAACCTCCGCGAGACGTGGACGATCATCGCGGCAGTGGTGAAGTTCAGCCTCATCGCCATGATGATCCCCGGGGTCCTGGCCGGCGAGCGCTACGGGATGGATCTCCTGGAGATCGCGCCCGGGATCGGGCTGTCCTTCCGGGTGGATCCGGCGGGCCTGCTCTTCGCCACCTCCGCCTCGTTCCTCTGGATCCTCACCTCCTTCTACGCCTTCGGGTACATGCGGGGCGCCAAGGAGGCGAAGCAGAGCCGGTTCTTCTCCATGCTGGCCGTCTGTCTATCGGCCACCATCGGGCTGTGCTTCTCCGGGAACATCCTCACCTTCGTGCTCTTCTATGAAATCCTGTCGGTGGCCACCTACCCACTGGTCATCCACTCAGGTTCCAAGAAGGCCTACGAGATCGGTCGGCAGTACCTCATCTATGCGCTGGGCGCCGGGATGTCGCTGGTGGCCGGACTGACGGCCATCTACGCCGTCACCGGCACCCTTGAGTTCCAGCCCGGCGGCTTCCTGGACGCCGAGATGGGGACGGGATTCCTCTGGTTGGTCTTCATCCTCTTCGCCATCGGCTTCGGGATGAAGGCGGGCGTGATCCCGCTCCAGTCGTGGCTCCCCAACGCCATGATCGCGCCGACGCCGGTATCGGCCCTCCTCCACGCCGTGGCGGTGGTGAAGGCCGGCGTGTTCGGCTTCGTCCGTCTGGTGGGCTACATGTTCGGTCCCGAACTCTTCGCCGAGATCGGGGCGGCCACCGTCCTGGCCATCTTCGCGGCGGTGACCATCCTGGTGGCCTCCCTCATCGCCATTACCAAGGATGACCTGAAGGCACGCCTCGCCTATTCCACCGTGGGGCACCTCTCCTACATCGTCCTGGGGATCGCCATCCTGGCACCCCAGGCCATGCTGGGGGCGGCCTTCCACATGATCACCCACGCCGCCATGAAGATCACCCTCTTCTTCTGCGCCGGGGCGATCTATGTGCACACCAAGAAGACAAAGGTGAGTCAGCTCGACGGGATCGGCAGGCAGATGCCCCTTACCATGGCCGCCTTTGGCGTGGGAGCCGTGGGTCTCGCCGGGGTCCCCCTGGTGGGCGGCTTCGTCTCCAAGTGGTACCTGGGAGTGGGTGCGCTGGATGCCGGGCTCTCCATCTACCTCTGGGTATTCCTCCTTAGCGGTCTTCTGAACGCGGCCTACCTGGTTCCCATCGTGACCCGGGCCTTCCTCCGGAGTTCGCCGGACCACACCCGCTTCAACGAGGCTTCACCCCTGATGGTGGTCCCCATTGCCATCACCATGCTCTTCGCCCTCCTCCTGGGGATCCACCCGGACGGAGTCTTCCGCTTCTTCTCCCTGGCGGAAGCCATCGTGGCATCGGTGACCGGGGTGACCTTTACGGGAGGTATCTGATGCAGCTGAACATCTGGCAGCTTCTCTTCGGATTCGCCCTGGTAGGCTCCCTGGTTCTCGGGTTGATGCAACGGGGCGAGTGGGTCTACCTCTGGGATTTCCCCTTCTTCTTCGCCCTCACCGGGCTTCTGGGGTGCCTCTTCCTGTCGTGGGTGGCCAAGGGGCTGGTCAGCCCTCTCCTGGACCGCCGGGAGGACTACTACGACGAGACGGAGAAGGACCCGGACTGGAGTACCGAGAGCCCGGCAGCGGCCAGCCCTGCAACCCCCAACGGGAAGGAGGGCTGAGCCGTGCTGCAATCCATCCCCCCGGGCCTGATCCTGATCCTGGGAGCCATCCTCATCCCACTGGTGCCCGCCAGGGCGAGAGGATGGGTCTTCCTCCTCTTCCCCGCTCTGGCTGTGGCGGTCATTGCCGGGCTGGAGCACGGGGAGCACCTGGGTTGGAGCTTCGCCACCTACCAGCTCGAACTCCTCCGGGTCGACGGCCTCTCCCTGGTTTTCGGCTGGGTATTTGCGCTGGCGACGCTCGTGGCGGGGATCTACGCCCTCCACAACCGGGATACGGGCCAGCAGGTGGCGGCGCTCCTCTATGCCGGAAGTACCCTTGGAGCCACCTTCGCCGGTGACCTCTTCACCCTGATCTTCTTCTGGGAGATCATGGCCTTCGCCTCCGCCTACCTGGTCTGGGCCCGGGGAACGAAGGAGGCGTACGGCTCCGCCATGCGGTACCTCTTCGTTCACCTTTTCGGCGGAAGCCTCCTCCTGGGTGGAGCTCTGTGGCACATCGCCGAGACCGGCTCCATCGCCTTCGATGCCTTCGAGGGAGGCATCGCTGCCTGGCTCATCCTGGGCGGGTTCGCCGTGAACGCAGCGGTGATCCCCTTCCACGCCTGGATTGCCGATGCCTACCCCCGGGCCACGGTGACCGGGACCATCTTCATGTCGGCCCTCACCACCAAGTTGGCGGTGTACACGCTGGCGCGGGGCTTCGCCGGCTGGGACATCCTCATCTGGGCCGGCTGCCTCATGGCGGTCTACGGGGTCATCTACGCGATCCTGTGTAATGACATCCGCCGGGTGCTGTCGTACCACATCGTGAGCCAGCTCGGGTTCATGGTTGCGGCCATTGGGATCGGCTCAACCCTGGCGATCCAAGGGGCCGTGGCCCTGGCCATCACCAATATCCTCTACAAGGGGCTTCTATTCATGGCGGCCGGCGCCGTCATCTACTCAACCGGCGAGAGCCGGATGAGCCAGCTCGGCGGTCTCTACCGGCAGCTCCCCGCCGTCTTCTGGATCTATGTGGTGGCTGGGCTCGCCATCGCCTCAGCGCCCTTCCTGGCGGGATTCATCTCGAAGCCCATCACCATCTACGCCGCAGAGTACGCGGGACTCCTGGGCGTGGTGCTCCTTCTGCACCTGGTCTCGGTGGGAACCTTCCTCTCCGTGGGCCTGAAGGTACCCTATTTCGTCTGGTTCGGGGGCGAGCCCAAGAAGCCCATCAAGCCGGCGCGGGTCCCCACCAACATGTATGTGGCCATGTGGTTGGCGGTGGGGCTCAACGTGCTCCTGGGCGTCTGGCCGGAGCCCCTCTACAACATGCTCCCCGGGGGTGCGCCGGACTACGATCCCTACACGGTGGCCTCCCTCACCAAGGGCTTCCAGCTGCTCCTGTTCACCGCACTGGTCTTCTTCGCCATCACCAGCTATCTGAAGCCAAAGCAGAAGATCCAGCTCGACACCGACTGGTTCTACCGCACCTCTGCCCAGTTGGCGTGGCGAACCACCGTGGTCCCGGTGGAGCGCTTCTTCAAGTGGTGGGAAGACTTCTCGTGGGACACCACCCGCAAGATCGCCCGTCGGGGATTCGATCCCGTCACCTGGACCCGCACCATCCTCGGTCGGCCAGGGCCGGAGGTGGGGGCCCCCGGGGAAACGGCTTCCACGACCCTTCGCGTCTCCATGACGGTCATGATGGTCTTTCTCCTGGCCACCGCTGCCGGGATCATGTTGATCATGGTCCTCTGATCACCTCTATTGGGGCACGAGTGCGACTCCGGCGTCGTGTCGGGGTCGCTCCCCTCCCTTCGCCTTGAGTGAGGTATCCCATGCGGCCCTCCACCCTGCGTCCACGGACAACCCACGCGCTCCTCGCTCCCGTCCTTCTGGCCGGGATGCTCCTGGTGGCCGGGTGCGGAACCGATGACCCACCGCCGCCCGTCCCAGCCGTTCTCCCCGAGGATGGGCCCCCGCCCACCGACGGACCCGGGGTGCCGGACATCGTGGCACCTGATCGGGAGACGGCGCTGGGCCTCGGAGACATGCCCGGTCCTGGGGATCCCGGCACCCGGAACTACCTGGAGGTGGATGCGGAGGCGGTATTCGCCGAAATCGAGCAGGGCGTCCACCAGGATGCCCTCTTCTTCCAGGGCCAGCTCCCCTGCGCCGACTGTCCGGGGATTCGGACCAAGCTCACCCTCCTGCCAGGCCCCCGGGTCTATGTGCTGAGGGAGACGTACCTGGACCGGGAGGGCACCCTGACGACGGTGGGCCGCTGGGGCGAGGAGCCCGGGGTACTGGAAGAGCTCCCCACCGCCGCCGTCCTGCGTCTGGACGGCCAACCGGATGGGCCGCCCCGGGCGTACCTGGCCCGCGTCGACCGGGAAACCCTCCGGATGCTGGACCTGGAGGGGCGCTGGATCCATTCCGACCTTCCCTACGAGCTCCGGCGGGTCGAGTCGTTCTGAGGGTCCGGGGCATCGGGCTCCGCCAGGAGGCATTCCCGGACGAAGCGCGCGTCGGATGGGGCCAGTGGGAGATCCGGCAACTCCTCGGCCAATCGCCACGCCAGTTGGGCGTGCTCCAGCGGACGGGGCTCACCGTCCAACGTCACCGGAATGAAGAGGATGACAAAGGGAGACCCCGGATCCCGGGCTCGGAAGATGGGCTCGCCTACAAGACTTGCGCCCACGCCCAGCTCCTCCGCCAGTTCCCGGCGTACGGCCTGCTCGAATCCTTCTCCCTCCAGGACCTTCCCACCAGGAAACTCCCACAGCCCGCCGTGCCGCCGGTCCGGGCTTCTCAGCGCCACCAGGACTCGCTCGTGGCGTCGGGCGACAGCCGCCACCACCGGGATCAGACCGGGGGCATTGGCGGATGGATTCCCGGGCGGAGTCGAGTCCCGGGACGACCCGGTGGGCCCGTCGGGGTGTTCAGGGGGCATGGGCAGATGGTGGAAGGTAGAGGGGCGCAAGGTCCAGTAAACGCCGGGGTCTGGTGGATCCCTCCCCGGAATGTGCGGTAATAGCTCCGGAGGTGGCAATTCGGCCCCTCTCCGCCACCGCCGGTGTCGTTTCACGTCGTATCACCATGTGTCCTACATGATCTCCTCCCGTGCCCCTTCCTTCGGGGCAAACCATCGCTTGCGGATCCTCCTCTGGGGCCTCCTCCCTCTCATGGGCCTCATGTTGGGAGTGGCCGGCTGCAGCGACAGCCCCACGGGACCCCAGGTCACCACAGTGGAGGTTTCAGCGGAGGCAGACCGGATCCGGGTGGGGGAGCGAATTCAACTCCAGGCCAGGTTGCGGGATGCGGCGGGAGAGACGCTTTCGGGGGTCCAGATCAACTGGTCCAGCTCCGATCCCACCGTAGTCAGCGTCACGGACACCGGCGAGGTGGAAGGGATGGCACTGGGGCAGGCCCGGATCATGGCCGAAGCCGGTGGGGCTTCCGGCGAAATCACTCTCACTGTGGTGGAGTCCGCCGTTATCACCTCCATCACACCGGAGGTGCTCGAGCCCGGGCAGGAGGCGGTCATCACCGGGGAGAACTTCGCCCCAAACCCGGCGGGAAATACGGTCCGGATCCACGGCGTACCCGTCCAGGTTCTCGAGGCATCCCCGCTACAACTCCGGATCCGCCTTCCCGACGTCGTCTGCCGCCCCGCCGGGACGGCGCCCGTCACTGTGCAGGCGAGCCGGGAGGAGAGCCTCCCCTTCCCTCACCCCTTCGAGCCTGGCCGCACAGACACCATGACCCGGGGTGAATTGAGGCTGGTCACCTCCCCGGCCGACTTCTGTCTGATCCTGGATGGGAGCAGTTCCGGCGCCGAGTATCTGGTAGGGGTACAGTCCACGACCGGGACTGCGGCCACCCGCACCACCGTGCGACTCCAGGGGTTCCGAGGTGGCGCCGCGCCAGCCGACGCACTTGCNGGCGGCGCAGGGCANTCCCTCGCCGGTGCCGCCCCCGTCACGATGGCCGCCTCCTTCCGGTCCCAGGCTACGGCTCACCTGAGTGGCAGTTCGGGACTCCCGCCGGCTCGGGGGGAGCGTGAACACCTCATCCACGACCACCACCATCACGATCATGGCCCCACCTCGGCGGCAGATGCGGAGCGCTGGCGGCTGCATCGGGCCACCAAGCCCGGGCTCCGGGAGGTAGAGGCCCGTTCCATGGAGCCTGTGCTGGCAACCACCGGGGGTGCCTCAGATGTCCTGAGTCGCTTTGCCGCCAAGACCCATGGCGCCAACACGGTGGCCCGGGTGTCCGCCAGCCGTCAGGTGGGGGACACCGTCTCCCTCAAGGTCCCCGATATCAACAGCAACGTCTGCCAGAACGGCTTCGACATACGGGCTGTGGTGCGGCGGGTGGGGGAGCGCTCCATCTGGGTAGAGGATGTGAACAACCCGGCCGACGGCTTCATTTCCGCGGACTTCGACCGCCTCTCCGACGAG
>SL_3KL_010_SEDDRAFT_10003719_pt1 | contig 13831 bp, 12 predicted proteins | sample SodLakKL_010_SED_2_FD_10381 | JGI IMG/M metagenome (IMG submission 10381)
TCTGTTGCGGGTGCTGGCGGCCCGGCTGGCGCCCGGGGAGGCGGCCGCCATTGCCGCCGAGTTGACCGGTGAACCGAAGCGGGCGCTGTATCAGCAAATACTGGCCATGAAGCGAGAGTAGGCTGAGCTGGAATTCTGCCCGCAACTGGTATCTAATGGCGGCGGAGTTGGCCAGGCGGTCGCTGTGGTTTTGGCCACAGAGGAAAGTCCGGGCTCCACAGGGCAGGGTGCCAGGTAACGCCTGGGGGGCGTGAGCCCACGGAAAGTGCCGCAGAAAACAAACCGCCGATGGCCCGCAAGGGCACAGGCAAGGGTGAAAAGGTGCGGTAAGAGCGCACCGCGCCGCTGGCAACAGCGTGTGGCAAGGTAAACCCCACCCGGAGCAAGGCCAAATAGGGGAGCGAGTGCCTTCGAGGCACAATGCGCGGCCCGCGCAGGTTCCCGGGTAGGCTGCTTGAGGCGGGCGGTGACGCCCGTCCCAGAGGAATGACCGTCCTCGACAGAACCCGGCTTATCGGCCGACTCCCGCGACAAGAAAAAAGGCCGCTCCCGAAAGGGGGCGGCTTTTTTTCTTGTTGCCTCGTCATCGCTGTCGTAATCGTAATCGTGATCGGCTCTTGAGAAAGCAGCTACAAGCTGCAAGACGAAAACCTCGCCGTGCCAGGTTTAATGGGTTTGCTCCTTGCTCCTGCCCAAAAGCCGATCACGATCACGACTACGCTCGCGCTCGCGATAACGAGGCCCCGTGCCGAAAAACGCGCCTTTTGATTTAACAATTCCCGGGCACTTTCGCCCCTGCACTCCCTCAAACTCCTAAATCCGGCCTGAAGTAGTCCCTGTAACCCACTGATTTATCGATGCATCACGAGGGTGGAATTACTCCCGAAAATCGCCGTAACTGTTTGACTGGCCGTGGGATTTTTCCTTGACAGGGGGTGGATTCGCTACCTATAGTGTCAGGAAGTGGAAAAAAGTGGGAGAAAATGGGTTAAGTGCCCATTGGCTCCCGGACCCGGACGACGAGCAGGAGTGGTGCAGGGAAGTGTTCAGAGGCGTCAACAACATCACGCTGGATACCAAGGGGCGGATGGCCATCCCCTCGCGGTATCGCGAGCATCTGCGGGAAGAGCACGAGGGTCAGCTCGTGGTCACCGTGGATCGTGATGCCTGCCTTCTGATCTACCCCCACAGTGAATGGGAAGAAATCGAGCGCAAGCTGAACCGTCTGCCCAGTTTCAACCGCCAGGCCCGAAAACTGCAGCGCCTGCTGGTGGGGCATGCGACGGAAGTGGAGATGGATGGCCACGGTCGTGTGCTTCTGCCGGGCCCCCTGAGAGATTTTGCCAGCCTGGAAAAGAAGGTCGTGATGATCGGTCAGGGCAACAAATTCGAGTTGTGGGACGAGGGCCGCTGGAAGGAACAGCGGGATGCCTGGATGCAAGAGGAGATGGACGAGGATCAGCTGGATTTGCCGGCGGAACTCGAGTCCCTGTCCTTGTAAGTGAAGGGACGGTCCGCCACGCAAGGGAACCGTCCGAGGCAGACGGTGGAGGCCGCTGTTATGGCGCCAGAGTCAGAACCCGCTCGAGATCATCGCCCGGTATTGGCCGAAGCGGCGGTGGCCGGGCTCGCCCCGCGGTCCGACGGCATTTATGTGGACGGCACCTATGGGCGCGGCGGTCATGCAGAGCATTTGTTGTCGCGTCTCGGTGATCGGGCTCAGCTCATTCTGATCGATCAGGATCCCGAGGCGATTGCCCACGCCCGAGAGCACCACGGCAACGATCCCCGGGTCCGGATCCACCACACCTCCTTTGCCGCCCTGCCCATGGTGGCGGACCAGGAAGGCGTGGCAGGACGGGTGGATGGCGTATTGCTGGACCTGGGTGTGTCATCACCCCAATTGGATGACCCCGAGCGGGGATTTGCCTTCTCCCGCAGTGGTCCGCTGGATATGCGGATGAATCCGGAGGTCGGCGAGAGTGCCGCGGAATGGCTGGCCCGGGCTGAGGATGTGGAAATAGCGCGGGTACTGCGCGAGTACGGCGAAGAGCGTTTCGCCGGTCGCATTGCTCGCCGCATTGTCCAGGCGCGAGACGAGTCAGCCATTGAAACAACCGGGCAATTGGCTGATTTGATTCGTTCCGCCGTACCGAAAGGGCCGCCCGGGCGGCATCCGGCCACACGTTCCTTCCAGGCGATTCGCATCCATGTGAATCGTGAGTTGGAAGTGCTGGATCAGGTGCTGGCGAGTCTGGAGCAGATATTGGCTCCCGGTGGGCGGGCTGCACTGATCAGTTTTCATTCACTCGAGGATCGTCGGGTGAAGACATTCATTCGTGGCAACGTCGGCCAGCCAAAGGTAGTGGCGGGCGTGCCCTTGCCGGACCCGGCACCACCCCCGTTTCGGGCGGTGGGCAAGGCGATCAAGGCCTCGCCGGAGGAGGCAGCCGAAAATCCCAGGGCGCGGAGTGCGGTCTTGCGGATTGCGGAGCGGCAATCATGAGTCTGCGTCTGCTCATGGTGAGCCTGATGGCGCTGGTATTGCTTTCGGCGCTGAACGTGATCTGGGTTCGACACGAAACCCGCGTGCTGTTTGTGGAGTTGCAGTCACTCCAGTCACAGCGGGATGAACTGAATGTGGACTGGGGTCGCCTGCAACTTGAGCAGAGCGCCTGGGCCACCAAGGCAAGAATCGAGCGAATTGCCCGGGACGAGCTGAAGATGCAGCGACCGGCGGATGTGGAAATGGTGTTGGTGGAACCATGAGCAAGCGAGAGCGACAGGACGGACGCTGGCGACGCGGGGTGGTGCTGACTGCCCTCGCGTTGCTTGTGTTCGCGCTCGTGGGGCGGGCCGTGGAACTGCAGGTGGTCGATCGTGACTTCCTGCAGACACAAGGCCAGGCGCGTCACTTGCGTGTGGTGGAAGTACCCGCGCATCGCGGCATGGTGATGGACCGTTACGGTGAGCCCATGGCGGTCAGTACCCCGGTCAATTCCATCTGGGCGCATCCGGGGGAATTGCTGGCCGCGGGCGAAGACATTGGCCGACTTGCCCAGGCACTGGACATGTCCGCCGAAGGGATTCGCTCACGAATGGAGTCCCGACCGGATCGTGAGTTTGTCTACCTCAAGCGGCATCTGTCCCCGGAAGAGGCGGAAGCCATACTGGCACTGAATATTCCCGGTGTGTATAGCCAGCGCGAGTACCGGCGCTTCTACCCGGCGGGTGAAGTGGCTTCTCATGTGCTCGGTTTCACCAATATTGATGATCGGGGCCAAGAAGGTCTTGAACTGGCCTTTGAAGGCTGGTTGCAGGGTAAGCCGGGTGCCAAGCGGGTCTTGCGTGACCGTCTCGGTCGCATCATCGAGGATGTGGAGAGCATCCGCTCACCTCGCCCCGGTGCAGAACTGGTGACCAGCATTGATCTGCGTCTGCAGTACGTGGCCTATCGCGAGCTCAAGGCGGCCGTGCGTGAGCACGAGGCGGACTCCGGCTCCATTATCCTGATGGACCCGGCCAGCGGCGAGGTTCTGGCCATGGCCAGCCAGCCCAGCTACAACCCCAACAGCCGTCGCGGTGTCACCCCCAGTCAGATGCGCAATCGCGCCGTGGTTGACCTGATTGAACCGGGCTCCACCATCAAGCCCTTTATTGTCTCGGCCGCCTACGAAGCTGATCAGCTCGGTCGTGACGATACATTTGATACCAGCCCTGGTCGTTTCCGCGTTGCCGGACATACGGTCACTGATATCCGCAATTACGGTGAGCTGGATATCACCGGCATTCTGCAGAAATCCAGCAATATTGGTGCTACCCGCATCGCCCTGGCATCTGATTCCGAAACCCTTTGGCGCGGGTTGGGTCGTATCGGCATTGGCCAGCTCACCACCAGCGCCTTTCCCGGGGAATCGCCGGGTCGGCTTCATCACTGGAGTCAATGGCGCGATATTGGTCAGGTGACGGCCGCCTACGGTTACGGTTTGTCAATGACGCCATTGCAACTGGCGGCGGCCTATTCGGCCCTGGCCAACGGCGGCGTCCTGCCCGAGGTCAGTCTCATTCGGCGGGACAATACGCCGTCCGGTGAGCGGGTCATGGAAACGGCAACCGCCGGTTGGGTCATGGACATGCTGGAGACCGTGACCCGGCCCGGCGGTACCGGTACCCGTGCGGCGGTGGAAGGCTATCGCGTGGCCGGCAAGACCGGGACCGTCAAGAAGAGTAGCGCCGGCGGCTACTCGGACGATATCTATCAATCCGTTTTCGTGGGGGCCATTCCTGCCTCCCGTCCCCGCCTGGTGGGCGTTGTGGTGATTGATAATCCGCGGGGCGAAGACTTTTACGGGGGTGCTGTAGCGGCGCCGGTATTCGGTCGTGTGATGGCCGATGCCATGCGTCTGCTGGATGTGCCACGGGATCGGGTCGAACCGGTAGGCAACAGCGTGGTTATCCGCGCGGGAGGGGCGCCATGATGGCTGCCGAAGCGATTCAGGGTCTGCGCCTTGACCAGCTGCTGGACGGCATTGCCGACAGCGGTCAGGCTGCCGCTGTCTGCCCGCGGGATATCAGTCTGGACAGCCGCAAGATCGGTGACGGTGGCCTGTTTCTGGCCTGTGGCGGTCTGGACGGTCGTCACGGTCTGGATCATGTCGAGGAGGCGGTTCGACGCGGGGCAGCGGCAGTCCTCTGGGAGCCGGTGCCCGGGCGGGCACCGCCCTCACTCACCATCCCTGTCATTGCCGTGCCGGAACTCTCCCGGCAGGCCAGCCGCATTGCGGATCGTTTTTTCGGGCAGCCGTCGAAGGGCATGCGGGTGATTGGGATCACCGGCACCAACGGCAAGACCTCCATCAGCCATCTGATTGCCATGGCCCTGGAGCGGCTCGGACAGCCCGCCGGGCTACTCGGCACATTGGGCGCGGGCCGTCCGGATCAGCTGAGCGAAGTCAGCCATACCACGGCGGACGCGGTGACGGTTCAGGCCCAACTGGCCGAGCTGGAACAGAGCGGTGCTTCGCGAGTAGCCATGGAGGTCTCCTCCCACGGTCTCAGTCAGCATCGGGTGAGCGCGGTGCGCTTTTGTGGTGCCCTGTTCAGCAACCTCAGTCATGATCATCTCGACTATCACGGGCATGAGACCGCTTACGCCGAGGCCAAGCGGCAGTTATTCCTGCATTCGGAACTGGAATGGGCGGTCATCAATGCCGACGACTACTGGGCTGAGCACATGGTGTCGGCCCTGTCTCCGAGTGCCTCCTGCATCCGGGTGAACGGGCAGGATGCATTGCCGGCCGCTGACCAGGTGCGCTTCCGGCACCATCCCCGCCCCGACGGTCTTCGGGTTGAAGTCACCGGTGCCCTTGGTGAGGCCACCATCGACAGTGGCTGGATGGGCCACTTCAACGCCTTCAATCTGGCGGCCGCCTTTGCCGCGCTCCGTCTGGAGGGTATGCCGGCTGTCGAGGCTGCCACTGCTTTGGCTGCCGTGCCGGCGGTGCCCGGCCGCATGGAGCGTTTCGGCGGCTGCCGCCACCCCACGGTGGTCGTGGACTATGCCCATACCCCGGATGCACTCAGCCAAGTGCTGAGTAGTCTGAGGGAGCATACCGCCGGTCGCTTGTGGTGTGTATTCGGCTGCGGTGGCGACCGAGACCGGGATAAACGGCCGGTGATGGGGCAGATCGCGGCCCGACTGGCCGATGAAGTCATTGTTACCGACGATAACCCGCGCAGTGAGCCGGGTGAGCAGATCGTGGCCGACATCCTGCGGGGCGCCGGTCGCGAGGCCCGGGTCTGCCGTGACCGGGGTGAAGCCATCGAGCAGGCCATCCGCCGTGCCCGGCCCGGGGACATCGTGCTTATTGCCGGCAAGGGGCATGAGTCGGTCCAGATCGTGGGTGAGGAACGCCGTCGCTTCAGCGATCGGGACCAGGTGCTGACATTGCTCCAGGAGGCGGGGTGATGAGCCGCTGGCAGCTCTCCGAACTGGCGAAAATCACGGGCGGCCAGCTGCGCGGCGCCGACCACGGCTTTGATCGTGTCAGTACCGACACCCGCACACTGTCGCCGGGTGATCTCTTCGTCGCCATCAAGGGCCCTCGTTTCGACGGCCATGATTTTGTTCGTCAGGCGCTCGACAGTGGTGCGGCCGGCGCGCTGGTTTGTGAAGGCGCGACGCCGCAGGCGGAGCCGGTGGTCGAAGTGGAAGACAGTCTCAAGGCCATGGGCGAGTTCGCTGCTGACTGGCGCCGACGATTCCACGGCCCCGTGGTGGGAGTGACCGGTTCCAATGGCAAGACCACCGTGCGCGCCATGTTGCAGGCCATTCTGACGGCCCAATGGCCAGGGCAGGTGTTGGCGACACGAGGCAATTTCAATAATGAAATCGGTTTGCCGTTGACCCTGCTGCGATTGGCACTGGATGACCGGGCCGCCGTGATTGAAATGGGCGCCAACCATCATGGCGAGATTGCCCGGCTGACGGCAATTGCCAACCCGGATGTGGGTCTTATTACCAATGCCGGGCCGGCGCATCTGGAAGGTTTTGGTGACCTCGACGGGGTCGCCCGCGCCAAGGGCGAGCTGATCGAGGGCCTGCCTGAGCATGCCATTGCCGTCCTCAATGCCGGCGATCCCCGGGTCGCTGTCTGGCGGGAAATGGCGGGGCAACGACGCCGCATCGAGTTCGGTCTTGAGCTGGGTGATGTGCGACTGGCCTCTACGCCACGCTACGCCCCCGACGGTACCCGAGCAGAACTGGACACACCGGTGGGGAACGTGACCGTGGCGCTGGCGCTGCCGGGTCGGCACAACCTGCTAAATGCCGCCGCCGCCACGGCCGCGGCCATTGCGCTTGATATCAGTCCCGAGACCATTGCGCGGGGTCTGGCGAATGTACACCCCGAACCGGGGCGCTTGGAAACCCTTGCCGGCCCGGCCGGCAGCATGCTGATCAACGATTGCTACAACGCCAACCCCGGCTCGCTGGCGGCTGCCCTGACCTGGCTCAATGAACAGCCGGCACCGCGCTGGCTGGTGCTGGGCGATATGGGTGAGTTGGGCAGTGATGCCGCGGAGGCCCACCGGGCCGCTGGCGTTCAGGCGCGGGAAGCGGGGGTTGAGCGTCTCTTTGCCCTGGGCGATCTCGCCGCCGAGGCAGCGGAAAGCTTCGGCACGGGCGCCAGTCATTACCAGCGCCTGGATCGCCTGATCCAGGTGCTGCGTTCGGAACTGCAGGAGGGTGTCACGGTCCTGGTGAAGGGTTCCCGGGCCGTGGGTCTGGAACGATTGGTAGACAGCCTCCGGCACCGGCCGGAGTCAATGGCCAGGAGAGGAGGCTGACATGCTGCTGTGGCTGACCGAGTATCTGACGCAGTTCCACACGGGTTTTTCCGTGTTCCAGTACCTGACCATGCGGGCCATTCTCGGCGTGCTGACGGCGCTGGTGTTCTGTTTCATCGCCGGGCCTTCCATGATCCGGCGCCTGAGTCATTACCAGATCGGTCAGCAGGTCCGTGACGATGGTCCCCAGACCCATCTGGTAAAAGCCGGCACCCCCACCATGGGGGGTGCCCTGATCCTACTGGCCATCACGGTCAGCACACTGCTCTGGGGCGATCTGGAAAACCGTTATACATGGGTGCTGATTGGCGTGACCCTGGCTTTCGGTGCCATCGGCTGGGTGGACGACTGGCGCAAGCTGGCCCTGGGCAATTCGGCGGGGCTGTCCGCCCGCGCCAAGATTTTCTGGCAATCGCTGGCTGCCCTGGTGACGGCAGGCTTCCTGTACTTCACGGCGCCTGAAGGCAACGGGCCCGAGACGGCTCTGCTGATTCCCTTCCTCAAGGATGTATTACTGCCGCTGGGCTCGCTCTACATCGTGCTGGCTTATTTCGTGATTGTGGGCACGAGCAACGCGGTCAATCTCACCGACGGCCTGGATGGCCTGGCCATTCTCCCTGCGGTGATGGTCGCCGGTGGCCTGGGGATCTTCGGATACGCCTCGGGGCACCTGCATTTTGCGGAATACCTGGGGATCCCTTTCATTCCCGGGGCCGGCGAAGTGGTGGTGTTCTGCGCCGCCATGGTAGGGGCGGGGCTGGGCTTCCTCTGGTTCAACACGCATCCCGCCCAGGTCTTCATGGGCGATGTGGGGGCCCTGTCACTGGGCGCCGCCCTGGGCACCCTGGCATTGATCACTCGCCAGGAGATCATCCTCATCATCATGGGCGGGGTGTTCGTGATCGAAACCCTGTCGGTCATCGTCCAAGTGGCTTCCTACAAGCTCACCGGCCGCCGCGTATTTCGCATGGCGCCGCTGCATCACCATTTTGAACTCAAGGGCTGGCCCGAACCCCGGGTCATCGTTCGTTTCTGGATCATTACCGTGATTCTGGTTCTGATCGGGCTTTCCAGCCTGAAGCTGCGTTGAAGGAGAGCGACGAGCACATGTCGGCACTGGCGGACAACAGGCAAGCGGTCAATCTGGTGGTCGGTCTCGGCCATACCGGATTCTCCGTGGCGCGTCACCTGGTGACGCGCGGCGAGCCTGTGGCCGTGGTGGACAGTCGTCCACAGCCGCCGCTGCTGGCGCGCTTGCAGGATGAGCTGCCACAGGCTGTCTGGCTGGGCGCCTTCCCGGAACGCCTGCCGGAAGGCGTGGAGCAGGTGATTGTGTCACCCGGTGTGGCAGCGGATACGCCCCTGCTGATGAGCGCCCGGGAGGCCGGTGTGCCCATCCGCGGTGATGTGGAGCTGTTCGCCCGTCTTGCCCAAGCACCGATCCTGGCGGTCACCGGTTCCAACGGCAAGAGCACGGTGGTGAGCCTGCTGGCCCACCTGCTCACGGCACCGGATCGTTCAGTCGTCGCCGGCGGCAATCTCGGTCGGCCCGCGCTGGAACTGCTGGACGAGCGGGCCGACCTCTATGTGCTGGAGGTCTCCAGCTTCCAGCTTGAATCCACCCGCGAGCTGAATGCCGCGGTAGGCATCGTGCTCAATCTGAGCCCGGATCATCTGGATCGCCATGGCGATATGTCGGCTTATGCCGCCGCCAAGGCCAGGCTGGTCGAGCAGTCGCGCCTGGCCGTGCTCAACCGGGATGATCCCCGGGTGGCCGAGATGGCCCCCATGGCCGAGCGGATTATCTGGTTCCGTGCCGGCGAACCGGCGGCCGGCGAATTCGGCCTGCGTGAACGGGATGGTGAGATCGGTTTCGCGCGCGGCGACCAGTGGCTGGGTTCGGCCAGCCTGCCGAGTCTGCCGGGTGGGCATAACCGGCTCAATGTGCTGGCAGCACTGGCCGCCATCGAAGGTCTCGGCCATTCCCCGGAACAGGTCCTGCCCCGCCTGGCGAGCTTCCGTGGCCTGCCGCACCGCATGGCCGTTGTGGCTGAGCGTGGGGGCGTGCGCTGGATCAATGATTCCAAGGCGACCAATCTGGGCGCCACCCTGGCGGCTCTGGATGGCTTGTCCGAACCCGTGGTGCTGATTGCCGGCGGGCAGGGCAAGGGCCAGGATTTCGCGCCTCTGCGAGCCGCCCTGGCCAAGGGTGTGCGTGCGGTGGTGCTACTGGGTGAGGCGAGTGAGGAGATGGCCCGACAGGTGCCGTCCGAGCTGCCGGTTCACCGCGTTGGCGACTTGAATGAGGCCGTGACCGTAGCGGCCGGCCTGGCCCACAGCGGTGATTGTGTATTGCTGTCGCCGGCCTGCGCCAGTTTTGATCAGTTTGACGGCTTCGAAGCCCGTGGGCGGGCTTTCGAAACGGCGGTCCATGCGCTGGGAGGTGCCTCATGAGCGCCGTGGGCATGGACAACCGCTGGTGGCGTCAGCTGTTCAACGGTTTGGATGCGCCCGTGCTGGCAGTAGCGCTTGCCTTGGTAGTGTTCGGATTGATCGCCGTGGCCTCGTCCAGTATCTCCATTGCCGATCGCGCCCTGGGTGATCCCTTTCACTATGTGCGCCGCCAGAGCATGTTCCTGGTATTGGCGCTAATGGGTGGTTTTCTGGTTTATCAGATGCCGCTGCGCGTCTGGCAGCAGACCGGCTTTCTGTTGTTGTTGTTCGCCTTCTTCCTGCTCCTGCTGGTGTTGGTCCCCGGCGTGGGCAAGGAGGTCAACGGGGCCGTGCGCTGGGTGGCCATCGGCCCCTTCCATCTGCAGGTCTCGGAAGTGGCCCGGCTGTTGCTGATCCTGTATGTGGCCGGCTACATGGTGCGTCGCCAGGAAGAGTTGGCGACCCGCTTCTCCGGTTTCCTCAAGCCGGTCATGGTGGTGGCCATGGCGGCCTTCCTGTTGCTGCTGCAACCGGATTTCGGTGCCGCCATCGTGCTGCTGGTGACGGTGATGGCCATGCTCTTCCTGGGCGGCGTGCGCATCCGTGATTTCAGCCTCCTGGGTGGGGTGGGTGCCATGACCATGGCCGGTCTCGCCTTTTCCTCCCCTTATCGGGTGGAGCGCCTGACGGCCTTTCTCAATCCCTGGGCCGATCCCTTCAACAGTGGTTTTCAGTTGACCCAGTCCCTGATCGCCATCGGTCGTGGCGAGTGGTTCGGCGTGGGTCTGGGCAGCAGTGTGCAGAAGCTGTTCTACCTTCCAGAATCGCACACGGACTTCATCTTTGCGGTCTTGTCCGAGGAGCTGGGGTTGCTGGGGATCCTGATTCTCATGGGGCTGTTCGCCTTCCTGGTCTGGCGCTGTTTCCTGATCGGCACCCGCGCCTATCTGTCGGGTCATCATTTCGGCGCCTACATCGCCTGGGGTGTGGCGGTCTGGCTGGGTGTGCAGACCACCATCAACATGGGCGTGAACATGGGGCTGCTGCCCACCAAGGGTCTGACCCTGCCGCTGATCAGTTACGGCGGTTCCAGTCTGTTGGTGACGGTCACCGCCTTGGCCCTGGTGCTGCGGGTCGCTCGGGAGATCACACCGGTGCCCAATCTGCGTCGGGAGGTGAAGGCATGATGGCCCCGCACGCCGTCATCATGGCCGGTGGAACCGGCGGCCATGTCTTCCCTGGGCTGGCCGTGGCGGCTGTCTTGTCCGCGCGCGGCTGGACCGTCAGCTGGTTGGGTACTGACAGTGGTCTTGAGGCCCGCGTGGTGCCGGCAAACGACATCGAGCTTGATTGCATCACCGTCCAGGGTTTGCGCGGCAAGGGGCTGTCGGGCTGGTTGCTGATGCCTTTCCGGCTGCTGCGATCCATCTGGCAGGCGGCTCGTATCCTGCGTCGGCGGCGTCCGACTATTGTGCTGGGCATGGGTGGTTTCGCCAGTGGGCCCGGCGGGCTGGCAGCCTGGTTGATGCGTCGACCTTTGATCATTCATGAACAGAACGCCATTGCCGGCTTGACCAATCGAGTGTTGGCGCGTTTCGCCGCCCGGGTACTGAGCGGCTTTCCTGGCAGTTTCCCCGAGTCGGTGCGGGACGAAACCGTGGGCAACCCAGTGCGGGAGGCGCTCAGGAAGTTGCCGGCACCGGAGCAGCGCCTGGCTGGGCGACAGGGCCCGGTGCGGATGTTGATCATCGGCGGTTCCCAGGGTGCACGGGCGCTCAATGAACACATTCCGGCGGCCGTGGCCGCGCTCCCTGCCGGGCGGGTAGAGATCCGTCATCAGTGCGGTGCGCGCTGGCTGGAAGAAAGCACCGCGCGCTGGGAGAGCCTGGGCCTCAATGCCCGGGTCGAGGTCTTTATCGAGGACATGGCGGAGGCCTGGTCCTGGGCGGATCTGGCGGTGTGTCGTGCCGGGGCCCTGACTGTCGCCGAACTGGCGGCCGTCGGTGTGGCCTCCGTATTGGTGCCTTTCCCGGCGGCGGTGGACGACCACCAGACCGCCAACGCCCAGTTCCTGGAGCGCGAGGGTGCGGCCCGGCTGTTGCCACAGGAACGACTGGAGAATGGAGAGTTTGACCGCATGCTCGATCAGTTGACCGAGGACAGATCGCTGCTCGCACTGATGGCGACCCGTGCACGCGCCCAGGCCCGTCCGGATGCGGCCGAGGTGGTGGGTGATGCCTGTGAGGCGGTGGCCGGCGTTGCCCAGGGAGGTGCGGCATGAGTGATCGCATGCACCGCATTCATCACATTCACATGGTGGGCATCGGTGGCACTGGCATGAGTGGCATCGCCGAAGTGCTGTGCAATATCGGTTATGACGTCAGCGGTTCCGATCTGCGCGAGACAGCAGTGACCCGCCGCCTGGCTGGTTTGGGCATCACCATTCACCTCGGCCATGACGCCGAACATGTGGCCAATGCCGATGTGGTGGTGATCTCATCGGCCGTGGCCGACGACAACCCGGAAGTCATCGCGGCCCGGGCGGTGCGTGTACCGGTGGTACCCCGGGCCGAGATGCTGGCGGAGCTGATGCGTTTCCGCCGCGGGGTGGCTGTGGCCGGCACCCACGGCAAGACCACCACCACCAGCCTGCTGGCCAGCCTGCTGGCGGAGGGCGGTCTGGATCCCACCTTTGTGATCGGCGGACGACTCAACAGCGCTGGCGCCAATGCCCGCCTGGGCAGCGGCCGCTGGCTGGTGGCGGAAGCCGATGAGAGTGATGCCAGCTTCTTGCACCTGCAGCCGATCATGGCCGTGGTGACCAATATCGATGCTGACCACCTGGAAGCCTACGAGGGTGATTATCGTCGTCTGCGGGAGGCCTTTATCCAGTTCCTGCACAATCTGCCGTTCTACGGTGTGGCGGCGGTCTGTGTGGATGACCCCGGTGTGCGGGACATCCTGCCCGAGGTCAACCGTACCCTGGTGGGCTATGGCGAGTCGGAAGACGCCGATGTGCGCGGCTTTGACTACCGGCCGGAGGGCCGGGGCAGCCATTTCCGGGTGGCGTGCCGCGACGGCACCACCCTGGATGTGCGTCTCAACCTGCCGGGGCGACACAACTTTCTCAATGCCCTGGCCGCCATTGCCGTGGCCCAGGAGCTGGATGTTGATCCGGCTCACATTCAGCGGGCGCTGGATCAGTTCCAGGGTATCGGCCGCCGCTTCCAGATGCAGGGCGAAGTTCCTGCCGAGGGTGGCAGCGCCATGCTGGTGGATGATTATGGCCACCATCCGAGTGAGATCCGCGCCACGTTGAAGGCGGCCCGTGAAGGGTGGCCGGACCGGCGCATCGTTTTGGTGTTTCAGCCTCATCGCTATTCCCGTACCCGGGATTTGTTCGAGGACTTCAGCGAGGTGCTGTCGGAAGCCGATGCCCTGGTGCTGACGGATGTCTATGCCGCCGGGGAAGAGCCGGTTCAGGGCGCGGACGGACGCAGTCTGGCCCGCAGTGTGCGTGCACGCGGCAAGGTGGACCCGGTTTTCGTGCCTGCCGCTGCCGATCTGGTGGAAGCCCTGCCCGGGGTTCTGCGTGATGGAGACCTGGTATTGACCATGGGGGCTGGCGACATCGGTGCTGTTTCGGCCGAGTTGCCCCGGGCCCTGTCCCTGGACAGTGTCGAAGGAGGTGGCCGCTGATGGCGGATCCGCGCATCGAAAAGCTGGGTCGTGTGGCCGTATTGCTGGGCGGCGACTCCGCAGAGCGGGCCGTGTCCCTGAAAAGCGGCGCGGCCGTATTGCGTGCCCTGCGCGAGGCCGGCGTCAATGCCGAGCCCCTGGACCCGTCGGAAGAAGGCATCGTCCGGCTGGTGGCCCACAAGTTCGATCGGGCCTTCATTGTGCTGCATGGCCGGGGCGGTGAGGACGGCAGCATGCAGGGCGCGCTGGAAACCCTGGGCGTGCCCTATACCGGCAGTCGGGTGCTGGGTTCGGCGCTGGCCATGGACAAGCTGCGCAGCAAGCGCCTGTGGCAGGGCGAAGGCCTGCCCAC
>SL_3KL_010_SEDDRAFT_10003720_pt1 | contig 13826 bp, 11 predicted proteins | sample SodLakKL_010_SED_2_FD_10381 | JGI IMG/M metagenome (IMG submission 10381)
GGTTTTTCTTCTTCAACTACTTCTTTTTTCTTTAAAAGAAGATAGCGAATAATTTTTTCTTCCTTTTCCAATTCTTTTTCTATTTCTCTTATTTTCCCTTCTTTAAAGTCTAGAGAGCTAAGATAAGCGGCATTTTGTTTTTCTATCGGGTAGGAAAGCTCTCTTCTTTGAGGGCTGCTAGTCTTTTTTACCGTGCCTTCCAATTCTTTTACCTTTTCTAGAATTTGATTATGAAACTTTTCCGCCTCTTCGTCGGTCATCTCGGGGGTTATAAGATAAGTTAATTCGTAAATCATATTTTGAATTCAATTATATCTCCTTCTTTTACCTGATAATCTTTACCCACCGTTTTTACTTTTCCTTGGCTCCGAGACTTTTCAAAAGAGCGAGCCTCTTTCAAATCCTCTAAGCTGACTATTTCCGCCCTCTTAAAGTTATCTCTAAAGTCAGAATGAACCATCTCTGCCGCCTCCAAAATTGTCTTTCCTCTTTCTATAATCCATCCTTGGGCTTTTCTGTTTGCTATGGTAAAAAAGGTGATTAAAGCGAAGGAATTATAGCAGTCAAGAAGGAGTTGGTCAAGGCGGGAAGTTATTCCCAGTTCTTCCTTTTCTTTGGAAGAAAGATCTTTCAGCTCTCTTTCAAGTTTAAGGTCGATATAGCTTTTTCCGTTATAAAGATAGGAGATGGGCTTAAGGGTTAAAAATTGAAACTCCTTAATGCTTTCTATCTCTTCTTCCTTTAATTTAATCTCTCTTAGAGGAGTTCCTTCCTGTGCTTTTTCTTTAAGATTTTTAATTAAAGAAACTCTTTCTTCTCCTCTTAATTTTTTTTCCAGTGAGGAGAGATGTTCTATGTCTTTTAAAAGAAGCTCCCTTTCTATTATCTTTTTATCTTTTTCCGGAGAAGGATTATCTCCAAAATCTCTTATAACCTGTAAAAGAGCCCGACATCCTTTAAGGTGAGAAAGAAACTGATTTCCCAGCCCTTCTCCCTTATGAGCTCCCTCAATAAGTCCGGCTACATCAACAAACTCCAAAATAGGATAAATTTTCTTCTCCGGAAGAACAGCTCCACTGATTTCTTCCATTCTCTTATCGGGAATTTCAACTATTCCCAGATTGGGACTTATAGTAGTAAAGGGGTAGGAATCAATATCCACCTCTTTTTTGGTAAGCAAATTAAAGAGAGTTGATTTTCCGGCATTTGGCAAACCGACTATTCCTATTTTAAACCCCATATTTATTTTTAATTTAACTCTGCTAATATTATATCAGTAAAACAAAACCATATCTATGGAAGAAATACTGAAAACTTATGATATAAGAGGGGTTTATCCTAGTCAAATTGATGAAGAGAAGGTGTTTTTAATCGGAAAAGCCCTTCCTTCTTTTTTTAAGGGAAAAAATATTGCCATAGGAAGAGACGGAAGAATCTCTTCTCCTTCTCTTTTAAAAAGTTTAATCAAAGGAATAAGAGAAGGGGGAGGAGAGGTGGTTTCTATCGGGATTTGTTCTACCCCGCTTCTTAGTTTTACCGTCTCTAAATACAATCTTTCGGGAGGAGTAATGGTCACCGCTTCCCATAACCCAAAAGAGTTCAACGGACTTAAAATAATAAAGGAAAAAGGGTTACAGGCTTACGGAGACGAGATTAAAGCTTTGGGCAAGATGGCTAGCAAAGGTATAAAAAAAACTAAAGAGGGAGCTCTTGTAGAAAAAGATCCTCTTAGAGATTATTTAGATCATCTTTTTTCACTTTTAGGGAAGGTAAAAGATATTAAGGTGGTAACCGATTATGGAAACGGAGTAGCTTCAGTTACCGGAAGACCTTTTTTTAAAGAATTTGGAGTAAAGGAAATTCCTCTTTTTGATGAAATTGATGGAGAATTTCCCAACCACCCGGCAAATCCTCATGATTTGGAAAATATGGAGACACTGATAGAAAGAGTTAAAAAAGAAAAAGCCGATTTGGGTGTCTTTTTTGACGGAGACGGAGACAGATCTTTTCTTATTGATGAAAAAGGAGAAGTGGTCTTTCCCGATCTTCAACTTGCACTTCTCTCCAAAGAGGAGTTAAAGAAATATCCGGGAGAAAAGGTTTATTACGATTTAAGGTCCAGTAAAGTATTGGAAGAAAAAATTAAAGAGATGGGAGGAGTTCCGGTAATGATGAAGGTGGGAAACCCTTTCTATAAGGAAAAGTTAATTAAAGAAGGGGGAGTTTTGGCCGGAGAGCTCTCTGGGCATGTAATGTTTCGAGAAAACTACTCTATTGATGATGGTCTTTTTTCTGCCGCTAAAACCATCAAGCTTATGGAAAAGGAAGGCAAACCTTTATCTAAGCTTATAAACCCCTTTAAAAAATATTTTTCCAGTGAGGAAATTAATATTGAAGTTAAGGATAAAGATAAGGCTATGAAAAGAGTAAAGCTTTCCTTTAAAGACGGAAAGCACTTTGATATAGACGGAGTTTATGTTGATTATCAGTCCTGGTGGTTTAGTTTAAGAAAATCCAATACGGAAGATTTAGTTCGTCTTAGATTGGAAGCAGAGTCAAAAGAGTTACTGGAAGAAAAAAGAAAAGAGTTAATTTCACTTATCTATTAGGAGAGACCCATCTTTCTTCTAACTTCGGCCATTTTAGACTCGGCCAAGATTTTAGCTCTTCTTTGTCCTTGATTTAAAACCTCCTGAACATAAACCTCTCTTCTACTTTCCAGCTCTCTTTGCTTTCTTCTAAAAGGTTCTAGAGAGTCTATTATTATTTGAGAGGTTTTTTCTTTAAGTTCTTTATAGCTTTTTTCTTCAATTTCCTTTTCTACCTCCTTAACGCTCCTATCTTCCAGTCCGGCTCTTATCATAAGAAGGTTGGATACTCCCGGCTTTTTCTCCGGATCGTATTTTATTTTCTTTCCGGTATCGGTAGTGGCTCCCATTATTTTCTTTTTAATCTCTTCGGGGCTATCAAAGAGAGAGATATAGCTTGCTTTTTCATCGGACTTGGACATTTTTTTTCTAGGCTCAGTTAAACTCATTATCCTAAAGCTTTCCTTGGGAATAAGGGCTTTGGGTATTTTAAAGGTTTCTCCAAAACGGCTGTTAAACTTTTTAGCTAAATCTCGGGATAATTCCACATGTTGCTTTTGATCTTCTCCTACCGGAACTATTTCGGTGTCATATAAAAGAATATCGGCTGCCATAAGAACCGGATAATTTAGAAGTCCGGCGTTGGCGTTTTTCTTTTGCTTTTCACTCTTTTCTTTAAACTGAGTCATTCTTTGTAATTCTCCTATCGGGGTGACTATGTTTAAATACCAGAAAAGCTCAATATGCTCACTTATTTTTGACTGAGTAAAAATAATTGATTTTTCCGGATCCACTCCGGCTGCCAGATAGGCGATAGCCTTGTTTAAGATGGACTCTTCCAAATTATCGGGCTCATAATCGGAGGTTAAAGCATGAAGATCAACGATACAAAAGACACACTGGTTATTCTTTTGAAGCTCAATCCATTGCTTTATAGCTCCCAGGTAATTCCCGATATGTATTTCTCCGGTAGGTTGTATTCCACTAAATATTCTCATAGTTTTTTAAATATAGCATCTTTTAGACCTCAATTACCACCGGAACCACTATAGGTCTTCTCTTGGTTCTGGAATAAAGAAAGCTTTCCAACTTTTTCTTTAGAAGGTATTTGGTCTTTTTTACGTCATAATTATTCTGAGAAGACTCTTTCATTATCTCTCTTATCTTCTTTCTGGAAGCAGCTAACATATCTTGGGAGTTTCTAAGGTAAATGAATCCTCGGGAGATAATATCCGGAGAATTCTTCAATGTCTTTTCTTTTTTATCTCTTACCACTATTACTACAAAAATACCACTTTCGGCCAGTTCCTGTCTATCATAGAGAACCACTCCTCCCACATCTCCTATTCCCGATCCGTCAATTAAAACCGGTTTGGAAGAGATCTTTTTCTTTTCCAGCTGAATACCGTCTTTAGAAAGAAGAGCCGGTTCACCGTTTTCAATAACAAAGACTCCTTTGGGAACTTTGGTGCTTTCGGCAATTTCCTTATGTCTAATCAACATGGAGTACTGTCCGTGAATGGGTATAAGGAATTTGGGTTTAAGCATCTTTATCATTTCTTTTAACTCCTCTTCATTGGCATGTCCTTTAGCATGAATATCCATCATTTTGGAGTGAAAGACGGTAGCTCCCTGACGGAGAATATCATCTCTTAAGTTCTGAACCGCTCTTTCGTTTCCCGGAACGGTAGAAGAAGATAATACTACGGTATCATTGCTTTTAAGGTGGAAGCTTCTATGTTCTCCATTTGCTATTCTAACCAAAGCCGCTCTTTCTTCTCCTTGAGCTCCGGTACAAATTAAAGTTACCTTGTTATCGGGAAGATCCAAAGCTTTTTTGGGAGTTACTATGGTTCCCTTTTTAATTTTTAAAAGTTTTAGGTTACGAGCGATTTCCACATTAGTCTGCATTCCGTATCCTTCAACAACCACTTTTCGTCCATACTTTTCAGAAAGGTAAATAATGTCCTGTATTCGGTTTATAAGAGAAGCAAAAGTAGCTGTTATCAGTCGTCCTTTAGCTTCTTTGAAAATCTTCTCCATGTTTTCACAAATAGTCTTTTCTGAAAGAGATCTTCCTTCGTTTTCAGCACCGGTAGAGTCAGAGAGCATCAGTAAGACTCCCTTCTTTCCCAGAGATTTTATTTTATCAAAATCAGTTGGAGGAGCATTGGTGGGAGTGCTATCAAACTTAAAGTCGGAAGTATTTACTATATTTCCTACCGGAGTTTCAATGAAGAGCCCCAGATTATCGGGAATATTGTGATTTTGGTGGAAAAACTCTATGTTAAACGGNCCCAAGTTTATCTGAGATCCGTCTTTTACTTTGTTTAGTTTNAATTTNGGNTGATTGGGATANTCCTCCTGTCTTTTTTCCAAAATTCCCAAAGTTANNGGAGATCCAAACAGGGGAGGGTTNCCCAAGTCATCCATGATATAGGGAATGGCACCGATATGGTCATAGTGACCNTGGGTGAAAACTATTCCCAGGATATCTTTCTTNCTNTTTTTAAGATAGGAGATATTGGGAATGATATAATCTATTCCCGGATTTTTTTCTTCGGGAAAGCTTANTCCTGCATCAATGATGAGGATTTTCTTATCCCATTCCAAGGCCATCATATTTTTTCCTACTTCCCCTAGGCCTCCAAGGGGAACTATTCTTAATCTTTTCTGTTCTTCTTCCATAATTTAGAGTTATTTTTTTATCGGTGCCCGGGGTGGGACTTGAACCCACACACCCTTGCGGGAACGTGGCCCTGAACCACGCGCGTCTGCCAATTCCGCCACCCGGGCCCTATCCTCTCTTAAGGAAACTTAGATCTTCGGGTATTTTCTTTTCCCCTTTTTCAAATCTAATTTCCGGTAATTTTTCATAATTTTTATTTTTAATCCAGCCCTCTTTGGTGTAAAAGTAGGCTCCTCCCTTCTTTTCTTCTATCGGACCATAAAGGGATTTAAAGTCCGGACAGACCCAGTTAGCCATCTTTAAATCTTCCTTTCCGGGATTGATGGTAATGTGACCATAATCAGGAGGAATAATGGCCACTTCTCCGGCTTTAGCTTCAATTACCACTATGTCACTGAGATCTTTATTTTGTAAAAGATAAAGGGCTTTTCCTTCAAGAACTATATATATTTCCCCGTATTTTCCCGGATGATAATGACCTTTTGTTTTGGGAAACTCTTCTCCAAATATCCTAAAAGGGATAACGGTAATGTCATACCTTAATCCGTCTTTTTCTTCAAGTCCTCGGTACATATAGTAAGCTTCAAAATTATCTTCTATCCACTCTTCATTATAGAGGACGCCCTTTAGGTCATTTATATATCTAATATCGGGATTTTTTAGTTCCATATTCTTTTGGTTTTTTTATACCAATTTTCTACCCCCAAAAATCTTTTTGAGGAATTAATAATTTTACCTTCCTCAACTCCCATTACAGACTGATCTAAAAAGTAGACTGAATAAGGAGAGTAAAGAAAGATGGCCGGTACATCTTCTCTAATTATTTTTTGAAATTCATTTAAGGCCCTTTCTCTGTCTTCTTTGCTTTTACTGGTAGCCACCTTTTCTAAAAGAGCATCAGCCTCTCTGCTGTTATACCCGGTAAAATTCATTCCGGGAAAGTCAATTCTACTGGAGTGCCAAAGGGGAAGGGGATTGGGAACCGACCTCATAGCTGTTCCAAAAAGAAGTATTTCAAAGTCTCTGTCTCTAATACATTGATTTTCCAAACTTTGTAAATCGGTTGCTTTAATATCCACCCTTATACCTATTTCCTCCCACTGACTTTTTATGTTCTCGGCTACTTCAAGTAAAGGAGAGTAATCAATTGTAGTTATGGAAAAAGAAAGAGTTTTATCTTCTTCTTCAAAAAAACAAACCTCGTTTAGCTTAGCTCTGGTGGTTCTGGAGACCATTCCGGTTCCTTCCTCAAAACCCCAGGGATCTAGAATATCTTCACTGAAAGCTTCTTGGAAAGCGTTTACCGCTTCTTTGGTATCCGAGTCAAAGTATCCGGTAACTTCTCCCTGAGGAAAAAAGTCTCCCTCAAGGTTTATAAGGCATTCTTGAAGCTTTCTCACTTCTTCTCCTTGGCTGTCTTCTTTAAGATCTTCAGAAAAGGTAAAAGCTTCCGCCTCTTCCACTCTTTTAAAATAACCTCCGTTTTCTCTTCTATAACCGGCTTCTTCTATTTTTTCAATCGCTTTTTCTATATCATAGGGAGAGCCATAGAAGGGATCCATGTCATAAAAATCAGGCATAACCGGAGAGTTTATTATCTTCCCGTTATAATTTAAAAGAGAAAGAACTTCTTCCTTATCTGTAGCATAAAGAAGAGCCTCTCTTATTTTCTGATCCTCCAGTCTGTTTAGATTGAAAAAGAGAGCAAAATAACGGGGGAGAGTAAAATAATAACTCTTTAGGTCATTTCCTCTAAGTTGAGGATAGTGAGTCATATTGGAAAGAGCAAATCCTTCAATTTCCCCTCTTCTTCTTCCTTCAAGTAAGGATTCTTTGTTTTCATAAAACTTAAAGGAGATATTTTCCAGATAAGGTTTTTTTCCTATAAAATAAGGATTTATTTCCAATACTATTTCTTTTGTTCTTTCTTCTTCATCTCTTTTAAAAAGATAGCGAAAAGGCCCCGACCCTACCGGTTCCAGATTTTCTTTTTGGAAAATAAAGTCTTGGGAAGAGACCTCTGACCAGATGTGATAGGGTATTATTTTAAGGGTTAGATTATCCAGAAAAACAGGGGAGGGTCCTTCCAAAAAGAAGACCACCTCTTTTTCTGAAATTTTTTCCGTCCTTACCCCTATCCAATTTATTTGTAAAGGACTGTTTATAGCGGGATTTTGAATTGTTTCCACTGTAAAAACTACATCTCTGGCGGTAATCTCTTCTCCATCAGACCAATAAATATCGTCTCTTAAAGTCACTCTAAAGGAGGTATATCCTTCATGCTCTATGCTTTCTGCCAGGAAGGGCTCTATTTCTCCCTCTTTGTTATACTCAGCCAAACCGGAAAAGAGAAGTTCGGTAATATCTCTATCAACGTCATTTCCGGGACTATAGACCGGATTTAGAAAACGAGGTCTTCCTATCATTCCTTCGGCATAGGTTCCTCCATAAGAGGGGACTTGAATAGTATTATTTAGAAAAACAATTAACCCGATAAGGAAAATCAGGACTATTAAAAAGAGAGATCCCAGAAGAATAAATAATTTCTTTCTTTCGGGAACTTCCTTCTTTTTCAAAGAGAGAACTACCTCTTTGATTTTTTCTAAAAAGGATTTCATCTTTTACAAGAGAAGATTGAGAATAGCCAGAAGGACAAAGAGAGAACCCAGAATAATGGTTCCGATATAAATGGTTTTTTCCGGACCTCTTCGGGTAGTAAAAGAAGCTTGCCCGAAGGAAGATCCCATAGCCGCTCTTCCCTGCTGGAGCAGGATAAAAGTAATTAAAAGACCAGCTATCAAAATTTGTAAATAAGGTATTATTTCTTTCATATTATTCTAGTAGAAAAGAGAATAAAAGGTTGGTTATCCAGAGAATAAGAACCATGGAAAAAAGGGAAAGGAATCCCTCCATGGTAATTTCTACCGGAAAGACGAATCCTTCAATTTCAAAGAGGTCGAAAAANAGAACGTCCACTACCAGCCAGACGATAACGAGGTTAACTATAAAAGAAAAAAGCCCCAGTGTCAATAAGCGTAAAGGAAAAGTTAAGATTAAAAGGATTGGCTTAAGAAGAAAGTTAGCCAGTCCTAGAATCATTCCTGCCAGAATAAGCATCTCTCCGGTTCCTAAAAAAAGGACTCCCGGGAGAAAAAAAGAGGCAATCCAGACGGTTAAGATTCCGGCCAGTATCTGAGCTAGTAGTCTAATCATCTCAAAATAATATTATCACATGAAAGAAAAAAGCCAAGTCTTGACAATAATTTTCTTTCCCATAATAATGTTTTTAGCACTCTGAGAGTGTGTCTGCTAAAAGGTCGTTTAGTAGGATAATCATTAAAAACATGAAAATTAAACCCCTTTCTGACAATATTCTGATTGAACCTAAAAAAGGAGAAGAGAAGACCAAGGAAGGTATTTTTCTTCCTGATAGTGCCGAAAAAGAAAGGCCTGAGGAAGGAAAAGTAGTTGCTGTCGGTCCCGGAAAGAGGGACTCTTCGGGGAAAGTTAATCCTCCCGAAGTAAAAAAAGGAGATAGGGTCATCTTTACCAAATACGGACCCAATGAAATAAAGGTCGAAGACAAGGAATATCTGATTGCCAAAGAAGATGATATTCTGGCTATTATAGAAAAATAATCGTCTTAAAATCATGCCTAAAGAGATATATTACGGTGAAGATGCCAGAAAAAGGCTGAAAATAGGAGTAGATAAGTTGGCTGACGCGGTAAAATACACTTTGGGGCCCCGAGGAAGAAATGTGGTTTTGGGAGAAGGATACGGATCTCCCACCATTACAAATGACGGGGTAACCATTACAAATGAAATAGAACTAAAAGACGAAGTGGAAAACATCGGAGCAGAGATAGTTAAAGAGGTGGCTTCCAAGGCCAATGAAGCGGCCGGAGACGGAACTACTACTGCCACCATTCTGGCTCGCTCCATTATTTCAGAGGGTCTTAAAAACGTTACCGCCGGAGCCGATCCTCTCAGCCTTAAGGCGGGAATCCAAAAGGGAGTTAAATCCATTGTGGATTATTTGGAAAAGGAAGCTAAACCCCTCTCGGGTAAAAAGGAGATAGCTCAGGTGGCCACTCTTTCTGCCGAAGATGAGGAGATGGGTAACTTGATTGCCGAAGTAGTGGAAGAAGCCGGAAGAGACGGAGTGGTTACCATAGAAGAATCAAGAACCTTCGGACTGGAAAAAGAAGTAGTTAAAGGACTTCAACTTGAAAACGGATACGTCTCTCCTTATATGGTTACCGATACCGAGAGAATGGAAGCTTCTTTTAAGGACGCTCCTATTCTTATAACCGACCAGAAGATTTCCGCTGTGGGAGATATTGTTCCCTTACTTGAAAAGCTCTCCCAAAAAGGAGAAAAGAAGCTGGTTATTATCGCTGATGAGATAGAGGGAGAAGCTTTGGCTACTTTGGTTTTAAACAAGCTAAGAGGAGCTTTTGAAACCTTAGCCATAAAAGCTCCCGGGTTTGGAGACAAGAAAAAGGAAAACTTAAAAGACATTGCCGCTGTCTGTGGAGGAAAAGTGATTTCTAAGGAAGTGGGACTAAAACTGGAAAAGACGGAAGTGGATATGCTGGGAGCGGCTGATAAGGTGGTTTCCACTAAAGATGAAACCGTTATTACTGGAGGAAAAGGAAGAGAGGAAGAACTTCAAATGAGAGTAAAGCAAATAAAGCAAGCCATAGAAAAATCTACCTCTGACTTTGAAAAAGAGAACTTGGAAAAAAGACTGGCTCGTCTTTCGGGAGGAGTAGCGGTTATAAAAGTAGGAGCCGCTACCGAAGTGGAGCAAAAAGCCAGACAACACAAAGCCGAAGATGCTCTTTCGGCTACTCGTTCGGCTATTGAAGAAGGAGTGCTTCCCGGAGGAGGAGTAGCCTTTCTTAGATCTCTAAATGCTCTGGATAAAATTCAGACTAAAAGTAGCGATGAAGAGACCGGAGTGGCTATTTTACGGAGAGCTCTGGAGGCTCCCATTAGACAAATTGCTCAAAATGCCGGAATGGACGGATCGGTGGTAGCTCAAAAAGTAAAAGAAGGAAAAGGATCTTTCGGGTTTAACGCTAAGACCCTAAAGTATGAAGATTTAATTGAAGCGGGAGTGGTTGATCCTAAAAAAGTTATCAGAGTAGCTTTGGAGAACGCCTCTTCGGCCGCCTCCATGTTTCTTACTACCGAGACGGTAGTTGTGGAAAGAAAAGAGGACAAAGAAGAAAACGGAGGACAGCAGATGCCCCAGATGCCCATGGGGATGTAGGAAAGACCCCTCCTTAAAAGGAGGGGTTTTTCATTGAAAAAGTTTTTTAAATGTTCTATATTAATACCCATGAAGTGTCCACTTGATCAAAAAGAACTTAAAAAGGCGGTTTTTTACGGAACGGAAGTGGATTATTGTCCCCATTGTTTGGGAATTTGGTTTGAAAAGAATGAACTTATTGATATAAAAGATGAAAAGATCAAAGACTTAAATTGGCTTGATATTGATCTTTGGAACGATAGAAAGAAGTTTGAAATATCCAAAAAGAAAAAAGAGTGTCCCGCTTGTCAGGTTCCTCTTTATGAGGTAAATTACGGCGATTCCCAAATTAAAGTGGATGTCTGTGATCTTTGTCTGGGACTTTGGCTTGATAGAGGAGAATTTCAAAGAGTTATCGATTATTTGGAAAAAGAAGGAAGTCGGGAAATTTTAAACAATTATTTTGGAACTTTAATAAGAGAAACGGCTGAGATTTTTTCCGGTCCGGAAAGTTTGGAAGATGAAATAGCCGATGTTTTAACCGTTATTAGACTTCTAAAGCATAAGCTGGCAGTACAGTACCCTGAAATTACCGGAATAATATCTAATTTACCCAAATGAGGTGAGGTGGCCGAGTGGACGAAGGCGCCTGCTTGGAGAGCAGGTGTACTTTTCTAAGTACCGTGGGTTCGAATCCCACCCTCACCGCCTAATTTCCTTGAAAAAAGGAAATTTTCTTTTATAATATTAAAATATGTCAACTTCCCCGGTAGAGGAAATAAAAGCCAAGCTCGATATAGTGGATTTGATAAAGGAGTACGTTCAGCTTGAAAAGGCGGGCTCCAATTATCGGGCCCTTTGTCCTTTTCATTCGGAAAAAACTCCTTCTTTTTTTGTTAATCCTTCAAGACAAATATGGAGATGTTTTGGAGGATGCTCGGAAGGAGGAGATATCTTCAAATTCGTTATGAAGATTGAAGGAGTTGATTTTAGAGAGGCTCTTTCCATTTTGGCTAAAAAAGCCGGAGTAGAGTTAAAGAAGGGAAACTTTAAAGAGAGATCGGAAAGAGATAAGCTTCTTCAAATTTGTGAGCTTTCAACCAAGTTCTTTGAAAAACAACTTGCTTCCTCAAAACCGGTTAAGGAATATTTGAAAAAAAGAGGAATGAGAGAAGAGGAGGTAAAAGAGTGGAGGCTGGGTTATTCTCCTGACTCTTGGAGAGGACTTTCCGATTTTTTAATCGGGAAAGGTTTTAAAAAGGAAGATATTGAAAAGACCGGGCTTTTAATAATAAAAGAAGGTAAGTTTTATGACCGATTTAGAGGAAGGATTATTTTTCCCATCTTTGATTTAACGGGAAAAGTGATAGCTTTCGGAGGAAGGATTTTTAAAGAAGAAAAAGGAAAGGCTAAGTATATAAACAGTCCTCAAACCTCTCTTTATGATAAAAGCAAGGTTCTCTATGGACTAGACAGAGCCAAGGTGGAGATAAGAAGGAAAGACTTTCTTATTCTAACCGAAGGATATACCGATGTTATAATGCTCTCCAAAGCGGGATCAAAAAATGTGGTTTCCACTTCGGGGACTTCTCTTNCTTTTGATCAAATAAGAACTATTTCCCGTTATTCTAAAAACATTTGTCTGGCTTTTGATATGGATGAAGCCGGAAGATCGGCCGCTAAAAAAGGAATTGAGATGCTTTTAAAGGAAGATTTTAATGTAAAAGTGGCCTCTCTTCCGCAAGGATCTGACCCGGCTGATTTGATTTTAAAAGATATTAAACTATGGAAAAAAGCCCTAAAAGAGTCTAAATCGGTTATCCAATTTTATTTTGACTCCACTCTTTCTTCTTATGATATAAAAGATCCCAAAGGGAAAAAGGAAGCTGCCAAAGAGGTTATTCCCATGATTAAAAAAATCTCCAGTGACATAGAAAGAGATCATTGGACTGAAAAGCTTTCCAAAGAGATAGAGGTGGAAAAAGAAGCTGTCTTAGAAGAGATGAAAAAGGTAAAGGAAGAAGAAAAGGAAGAAGAGAAAGAAGAAAAGGAGGAAGAAGTTTTAAAAAGTAGAAAGGAAGGCCTTGAAGAAAGAATCATTTTTATAATCTCCAAAGACTCTGAAAGGGTTAAAGAGATAAAAAATCTCTCTCTTTTTTCTGAAAAGACAAAAAAGATTATTAAAGGAATAAAAGAAGGAAAAGAAGATGAAGAGGTTAGAGAAATTATCGATTACTTTTCTCTAAAACCGGGTCTGGAGGAAGAAAATATAGATGAGGAGCTTAAAAATTGTCTAAAAGAGCTTAAAAAAGAAAAGTTAAAAGAAGATTTAAAAAAAATAGAAAGAGAAATTGAGAAGGCGGAAAAAGATAAAGATGAAAAAAAGGAGGAGAAATTAATCAAAATGGCTGATAAAATTTCCAAAGAATTACAAAAATTATAAAAACATGAAACAAAAAGAAAAAATTTCCAAAAAGATGGAGGAGTTAATTGAAAAGGGAAAGCAAAGAGAAAATAGACTCCTTTATTCTGATATTTATTCTCTTTTTCCGGAAATAGAAGAGGATGAAAAAAAATTACAAAAGCTGGTTGATGTTCTCTATAAAAACGGGATAAAGGTTAGAGAGGACGAGGATAATCTTCTTCTTCCCGATGATGAAGATTTAATAACCGAAATATCACCAACCAGAATTGATTCTATCCAAACTTATCTAAAAGAGATTTCCAAAGAACCTCTTCTTACTTCCCAAGAAGAAGTTGATTTAGCTAAGAGAGTGGAAAAAAAGGACGAAGAAGCTAAGGCTAAGATGATAAGGGCAAATCTTCGTCTGGTAGTTTCTATAGCCAAAAAATATATCGGAAGATCTCCCAAACTGGGATTTTTGGATTTAATTCAAGAAGGTAATCTGGGACTTTTCCGGGCAGTGGAGAAATTTGACTGGAGAAAAGGTTACAAATTCTCTACTTATGCTACTTGGTGGATTAGACAATCAATAAATAGAGCTTTGGCCGATCAATCAAGAACAGTTCGTATTCCGGTTCACATGGTAGAAAAGATTTCTAAATATACCAATGTAAGAAAAGAGCTTTTTCAGTCTTTGGGAAGAGAGCCAACTGCTGAAGAAGTAGCAGCTGAGATGGGGCTGGAAATAGAAAAGGTTAGACATATTATTAAAATATATCAAACGGCCACCTCTTTAGAGGCTCCGGTAGGAGATGATGAAGATAATAGCGTCCTAGCCGACTTTATTGAAGATGAAAATATTGTTCCTCCTTCTACTGAGGCAGCT
>SL_3KL_010_SEDDRAFT_10003721_pt1 | contig 13825 bp, 13 predicted proteins | sample SodLakKL_010_SED_2_FD_10381 | JGI IMG/M metagenome (IMG submission 10381)
TTGATGAACTTAGTACACTCAACAATACCGCATCAACAAATCTTTTCATCAAATCATCAGATATACTTCCGGTATACCCATACAATTACGCCATTGTGGGTAAACCTGATATTACACTGAAAGCATCCACCGGCGATCCTTTTATCAGCCAGAGAGATTATGTTTTTCAGATTGATACATCTGCCGCATTCTCCAATCCCATAAGTCATACGCTGAGCCACAAAGGTGGGGTGGTAAGCTGGGCACCACCCATAAACCCCACAGATAGCACTGTATATTTCTGGCGTGTGAGCCTGGATTCAACATACACCGGAGAATTCAACTGGCGGCACAGCAGTTTCCAATATCTTACCGATAAACGTGGCTGGAGCCAGGCCCACTTCGATCAGTTTGGCAACAACAGGTATCAGTATGTCTTCCATAATAAAGATGAGAAAATCTGGGAGTTTGTAAATAATGTAAATTCCATACAGGCTCAAACCGGAATATACCCTTATCTGGTCTGGACTGAACAATACATAAGACAGAATGGAGTAACCCTTGAAGTTTTCTCCTGCCTTGCCGATGTAGGTAATGGGATGTACTTTGCCATTTTTGATCCTGTTTCGGCAGAGCCCTGGATAAGTTACAATACGGGTAATAACCTGGGCCCTTATGATAACTACCATTGCAGGATCAGGGATATGTATACTTTCGATTATTATTCCACCACCGACCTGTGGCGGGAAAGAATGGAAGCCTTTATTGATACCATTCCGGAAGGACATTATGTGCTGGCATTAAGTCATCGTAATCACAATGCCGAAAACTACCGTGAGGAACTTTACCAGGCCTTTGAATCTCTGGGGAGTGCCAACATACGGGGCATCCAGAATAACACTCCATATATGCTGTTCGGCACCAAGGGCTCTCCCATAGGTACATCGCGTGAGGTGATGGGATCATCCATTACATCCATAATTCAGCTCAACGATAGTATCATTACCAACTGGAACAAAGGCAGTATTCTTTCAGAGGTTATTGGCCCGGCCAGCAAGTGGGAAGCCATACACTGGAAGCAGGAAAATTTTGATGAACTGGAAACCGATTCCGTTTGGCTCAATGTAATCGGCATTACCCAAAGCGGACTCAAAGACACACTATTTACCAATATCCAGCCGGAACAGGGAACCATTCTTCTTACCGAAAACAATATCAGCCCCGGGGAATATCCTTATATGCAACTTATGGTAAATATGATTGATGATGTGAACCGCACACCGGCCCAGATGAAGTACTGGAAAGTAATTTATGAAGGAATTCCGGAAACTGCATTGAACCCATCATTGCACTATGTTTTTGAAAGTGATACGTTAGCCGAAGGCCAGAAACTGGTTTTCTCAACTGCCATTCAAAATATAGGTGAATATGACATGGACAGCCTGCTGGTAAATTACTGGGTAATAGATAACAACAGGCAGTTTCATCCTGTAGAATATGCCCGCCAGCGCCCCCATCCTGCCGGTGATGTTCTCATTGACACTATTGAAGTAAATACCAGGGGAATACCGGGAATGAACAGCCTGTGGATAGAAGTAAACCCCAAAAATGATCAGCTTGAGCAATACCATTTTAACAATATCGGTCAGATACCTTTCTATGTTGAGAAGGACCAAACCAATCCGTTGCTGGAGGTTACATTCGATGGCCGCCAGATCATGGATGGCGAAATTGTATCCGCCACACCCTTTATTCACATCACTTTGCGTGATGAGAATCCATTCCTGGCTCTGAATGATACATCGCTGGTGAAGGTTTACATCAGCACACCACTGAACCCCGAATCTCAAAGAATCTATTTTTTCTCGCAAGGGCACGAAAACATGAGGTTTTTTCCTGCAAGCCTGCCCGACAATACCTGCAGTATAGAGTTTGAACCCGTTTTTGAACATGATGGCAAGTACACACTCAGAGTACAGGCAACTGACAGATCATTGAATGAATCAGGCGATAATGATTATGTAATCAGTTTTGATGTGATAACCAAATCTACTATTACGGAAGTTCTTAACTGGCCTAATCCGTTCAGCACAGCTACCCATTTTGTATTTACACTTACAGGTTCACAACTTCCTACTTTTATGAAGATTCAGATATTGACAATCACAGGGAAGGTAGTTCGGGAAATAGATATGTCGGAACTTGGCCCCATCCGCATAGGGCGAAATATTACCCAATACGCCTGGGATGGCACAGACCAGTATGGCGACCGTTTGGCAAACGGTGTGTATCTTTACAGGGTAATTACAAATATGGATGGTGAACAGGTTGAACTGAATCCAACGGCTGCATCAAGGTATTTTCACCGCGGCTTTGGCAAGATGTACCTTATAAGATAAATCTGCCCATAAACAAAGATCTTTTTGACAAAACATTATGAAATAGAATCAAAAAGGAACTCTATGATCCATTACCCGGCAAAAATACTGATAGCATTCGGCGAAGCCATTGATGAAAACAGGAAATTTCTATACTGGCTCATGAATAACGGTTACCCTGAACTGGCAGCACTTACCAACGCCCTTCATACCAATGACGAAGCATTTAACTGGCTGATGAAAAATCAATATCCGCATTATGGTGCCTTTGTAAAAGCGGTATGGGATGATGATAAAGCCCTTAAATGGCTGAAGGACAATGAATTTGATTTCATGGCAAAATTTGCAGAAGCATCAGTAGGTAACCAGGATGCATTAAAGTGGTTTGGGGCTAATAACCTTCAAGTCTTTATTATCCTGAGCAAAAAGGTTTATGCCTACAAGCTACGCAAGCTTGACGATCTGAGTGATTATCATAAAATTCAGTTTTAATTTGTTTTATTAAAGAAGGAAATTCTTATGAGTTATGCCTACAAGTACCCCATGCCTGCAGTTACGGCCGATGCAGTAGTTTTTAACCTGAAGGAAGGAGAAAAACTCCGTATCCTTCTTATCCAGAGAAAAAATGAACCTTTTAAAGGATTATGGGCCCTTCCGGGAGGCTTTCTGGATATGAACGAAACACTTGAGGAGTGTGTTGCCAGAGAACTTGAAGAAGAAACCGGACTGAAAGGAGTAAAATTATATCAATTGTATGCCTTCAGCCAGCCCGACAGAGATCCGCGCCACCGGACTGTTACCGTTGCTTTCTGGGGTTTTTGCAAGAAAAACCCAAAATTAATTCCCCAAAGTGACGCACAAAATGTGGGATGGTTCGACCTTAATCAGCTTCCTGAACTGGCATTTGATCATGATAAGATCATAAAAAAAGCCCTGGAAAGGGCTTTAGAGATCATGGCTGAATAACATAACTATTACGAAAGTGTTTTCAAGATTGTTCTCACTATGTTTTCAGCTCCTTCACCAATCTGAACTATATTGGCATCGAGCATATAGCAGGGTGTTGTATAAACATTATTTTTAGCATCAATAATAACCTCACCGTGGCTGGTTGTTTTATGAGATGCACCCATTTTTTCAACCGCATTAGCGGTCTCTTTATCCTGTCCGATGGTAAGCTCCACATCCCCGAGAATTTTTGCCACAATCACCGGTGAAATACACAATGCACCAATGGGTTTGCCTGCTTTATGCATGGCTTTGATGGCTTTCTCGGTATCCTGATTTACCTTACAGTCCGGGCCATCAAAAGCAAAAGTGCACAGGTTCTTTGCCACACCAAAACCCCCGGGAAACAATATGGCATCAAAATCTTCAGCTTTGAAATCAGCAAGGGGTTTGATCTTTCCCCTGGCAATACGGGCTGACTCCACAAGAACATTACGTTTTTCTTTCATTTCGTCACCCGTAAGGTGGTTGATCACATGATGCTGATCGGTATCAGGGGCAAAAATTTCGTAATCTGCACCCTGCTTCTTAATCTGATACATACTCAATGTGGCTTCGTGAATTTCTGCTCCGTCATACACGCCACATCCTGCCAAAACAACTGCAAATTTCTTCATCTTCCTGATTTTTAGAGTTTATAACTTAATAAAGATAGTCGTTAAAAAAATATTTTCTCAGCAAAACAACTACTATGCTTAACAAATTTAAAACTATACCCATGAAATCCCAAACTTTTTGTCTGAATATCTCTTAAAACAGTAAGTTATTTTTACTCGTACCGCAGGGATGTTACCGGATCTTTTTGCGCAGCTTTTTTTGCAGGCATATAACCGAAAATGATTCCGATACCGGCTGAAACCATAAAAGATAAAAGTATAGATGAAAGTGTAACGATAGTAAGAATATCCGTAAACTGCATGATAAGTCTTGATATGGCAATTCCCATAAACACACCTATAATACCTCCTGTAATACTTATTAATACCGATTCGGAAAGAAACTGGAATACAACATCCGTTTTTTTGGCCCCGATTGCCAGCCTGATCCCAATTTCGCGGGTACGTTCCATAACCGATGCCAGCATAATATTCATGATACCAATACCCCCTACCAGCAATGAGATAGCCGCGATGGCTCCCAGAACTATGTTAAAAATGTCTTTGGCCCTTTGCTCCTGTTGCAGCAGCAGTTCAGGTACGATGATCTCGAAATCCTCCACGCCGTAATGCCGCCGCAGCAGCATTCGCTGAATAAGCTCTGATGTGGGAGTAAGCAATTCCGAGTTTTCTACCTGTACAACAATTCGATCAAGCTGATGATAGCTTTTGGGTGCAGGATCTGAATCTTCTGTATTATTACCTCCTATGATTATCATCTGCCTGCCCCTGCGGCCTGATCTGGCGCGTTCCTGCTCAACTTCAGCGATGGAAACAGCAGCGCGGTCGAGATACCGCAGCAATACCGTCTGAACCGGCACATAAACCAGGCTCCCGTATTCACTTATCCCAAGTTTCTCAACTGACTGTTCACCTGTTATCCGGTCTTCAACTACTCCCATAACTGTTAGCCAGTTGTTTCCTACCTTTATCTGTCGGCCAACAGGATTAACATTTCCGAAAAACAGGGCACGCACCTGGTTACTTATAACACAAACAGGTGCTCCGTTGCTTACCATCTCTTCAGTAAAAGATGAACCATAAACAATATTTAGCCCGAACAACTCAAAATGCTCAGGGTTTACACCTGCAATCCTTACAGGCCTTCTTACACCCTGGTGGAATCCAAAGGTGCTGATCTCCAGTTCGGGACTTACACGCCGTACACTGGGAATTATTTCTTTGATACTATATGCATCATTCAGGGTAAGACCAGGAGAGAAGCGCCCCTCCCATAATTCCTGCTGACCTTCATCATCAGGAAAAACAGGCCTGATAATAATATTATTTACCCCTACAAGCTTCATCTGGTTAAGAATTTCCTGACGGGCACCTGTACCGATGGCCAGCATGGCAATTACGGCTCCCACTCCGAAGATTATTCCGAGTGCCGTAAGCATCGACCTGAATTTATTGGCAAAAACAGCATCAAGGGCAATGTTCAGGTTATAAATGTATCTTTGAGATTTAACCATGGGGTTATTGCTTTATAGTTCAATAAGCCGAAACTCATCGGGATTTCCGGGTATGTTAAGATACACCATTTCGCCTTCACTTAAACCCTCCTGAATGATGATCTGGTTTTCGTTTCGGAGACCTGTTCGCACCTGCTGTCTGACAATACGGTTTTGCTGGTCCTTGAAAACATAGGTAATCGTATCGAAAACATGAATTGCCTCAAGAGGAACAAACACTACATCTTCTTCAGTATGAGTAATGATGGTATTTTTGGTGGTCATTGCAGGTCGCATAATGGTATCTGACTCGTTAATTCGTATTTTAACTTCGAATACCCTTGCATCCTGATTGGGCCGTTGCTCACCAATATTAGCTACTTCGGTAACAATGCCTGAAAACCTTTGGTCGGGAAAAGCATCAACCACAATTTCAGCTTTCTGATTTACTGACACCTTGCTTATATCAACTTCATTTACATAGGTTCGGCTCATCATAACTGAAAAATCAGGCAGTGTAGCAACAATGTTATCCCAAGTGCTGATTTGCGATCCCACAGTAACTTTTGACCCGTCCCATTGTCTGCGGTATATAACCATTCCATCCTTTGGCGCATGTATTATAAATTCATTAAGCACTTCCAGCAACTGGTCATAGCGCCTCTGGACCTGGTTCAGGTTGGCAGTAACCTCACGCATTCTGGCCCTGGTCTGCTCAAGCCTGAGTTCATAATTATGAGAAGCCTGGTTGTATGCTCTCAGGGCTTTATCCATATTAATTTCGGCTTGTCTGATGGCTGCCGGTGGCTCATATGAAGACTGTTCATAAGCTATGCGTGCTTCTTCAAGAGCGTATTCAAGATTTAACAGCTCATTCCGCGCATTACGAAGCTCCATAGTGGTATCGAGCCGGGTTTGGATGAAGGTACTTTTAAGCCTTTCCAGCTCGGTTTCGCGGTCCTGAAGGCGGTTGGAAATTTCGGCACGGTCAAGGGTGGCCACCCAATCTCCTGCCTTCACATTGGTTCCTTCAGGGATAAGCTCACTGATTTGTACATTCCATAAGCCTACAGTACGCAATCCCGAAGGGCCCTGAATATTTTCCGAGTTTTGAGTTTCCAGCTCACCACTGGTATATACGCTTATTCTGAATTTTCCACGTTCAACAGGAACCTTTATGTTTTCAGGTCCAACTGCCTCAGTTCGCAGAATTAACCATAATGCTCCGAGTATTACAATCAATACCGGAATTATTATAAGCTTTTTGTTACGCATGTCATATATTTATTTAGAATCATTTCCAAAAATCAAAATTATGGTAATTTTCTATTTTACGCAGTAAATAAATAACGCTATGATTATAATTTATAGTTTATTAATACCCTTTTCTTTTTGTTCTATGAATTAGTTGATTCAGCTTAAGCTGCAGAATTCACTAATGCGGTTATTAACAATAAATCATTTTTTCTGTTTTTTTTGGAAAATATTTGGAAATCTAATTTTATTTTATTTATCTTTGGTCTAAATAAAAATAAGCAATCAAAAAATAATCCGACTACTATGAAAAAATACATCTTAACATCCCTAATGAGTTTAATCCTGATTGCAGGTACAAGCATTCTGCTAACCGCAACAGAAACTGAAAAGAAAGAGAAAGCTTCTACATGTTGTACTTCAGAGAAAACTGCTGAAGTTACCAAAACAGCTGAAGCTTCTTCCTGCTGCTCATCAACAGCTGCAGCCAAAGCAACAGAATGTGCAGGAAAAACAAGTGCTGATGCATGCTGCTCCAGCAAAGCAACCAAAGCAAGTGCAGAATCATCAGATGTTCAAATGATTCAAACCAGCAGTTCAGCAGCTTCAGGTTGCACAGGAACCGCAACAACTGCAGTAAGCAACTGCTCAGGCTCATCCTCAACAACAATACAGGCCTCAGGCCCGCAGCCCGGTGAGTGCACCAAGGTACCTTCAGGTATCAGGTCACAACAGGCTAACAGAGATAATTAGAATTCCCTCTTAATTAAATCTCCAAATACTGTGCTTTTTTCCCTGGCTTCTCCGGAAGCCGGGGTTTTTTTATGCCTAATGTAAACAGTAGTAATTAACCCCAAAAGGCAAGCAAAACAATACATTTAGAGAAAAAACAAAACACTGCAAATATTTTAATAAAATCCTATCTTTGATTCAATAAATCTCATAATATGGAAACTTCTAAAACCGAATATCTTGGTGGTTACCGCACACAGGCAACGCACCTGCTTTCATCACAAACCATAATTACCGATGCACCTCTCGACAATAACGGCAAAGGAGAAGCCTTTTCTCCCACCGACCTGGTGGCAACTGCGTTGAGCAGTTGTATGCTTACCCTTATGGATATTACAGCGGGCAATCATGGCTTTGCTCTTGAAAGGGCATCGGTAAAAACCACAAAGATCATGGCAGCCAATCCACGCAGGATTGCAGAGATCATAATTGATTTTGACATGAAAGGGAGCAATTACACGAATAAACAGAAGGCTATACTTGAAAATGCAGCCAAACATTGTCCTGTTGCAAAAAGTATACATCCTGATATCAAAGTTGAAACGCATTTTCATTATTAAACCCGGAATTATGTTTCCTGAACTGAAAGCCGGCATCAAAGGCAAAGCTGAAATTACCGTAACAGAAAAAGATACCGCAAGGATTTACGGCTCAGGGCTGGTAGATGTATTTGCCACCCCCGCCATGATAGCACTAATGGAAAAGGCTGCCCATACAAGCATCGGGGAGTTTTTGCCTGAAGGTTTTATGACTGTGGGTACCGAAGTAAATATTAAGCACATAAAAGCAACGAAGCCCGGTAAAAAGGTATGGACCGAGTCAGAATTGATATTAGTGGAAGGGAAAAAACTAATTTTTAATATGGAAGCATTTGATGAAGATGGTAAAATAGGGTTTGGTGAGCATACACGGTACATCGTTGTTGAGAAAGATTTTTTAGTATAATCCTCTAATGACATATTTGCTTCTCGCAAAGCCTGCAGAGGAATTCGCAAAGTTCGCAAAGTACCGGTCTTGATTTACACGGAAAAAAATCTGCATCAGATGATCATACCTGCGCCCACAGTCTCATGGGTGGTTTCATCAATCAGAATTACACTGCCGGTATTTCTGTTGATCTGGTATTTATCGATAAAGAAGGGATGAGTAGTGCGTATAGATATTCTTGCAATATCATTCATCCCCACATCGAGATTGTCCTGAATGCGGTGCAGGGTATTCACATCCACCTTATAATGTATTTTTCTGACAATGCAGCGCGCATCCCTGGTTGTGTGTCTGATACCATATTTCCCATTGGGTTCCATTTTTCTGGTATTCATCCAGCAGACCATAATGTCAATATCCTGGCACATTTGCGGCCTGTTATTTTCCCTGACTATCATGTCGCCGCGGCTTACATCAAGTTCATCATCAAGCCTGATAGTAACTGACATCGGGGCAAATGCTTCCTGCACCGGACCTTCGGGCCCATCAATGGCCTTGATCGTAGTAGTAAACCCCGAAGGTAGAATCATAACTTTATCGCCGGGTTTAAAAATTCCTCCTGCAATTCGCCCTGCATAGCCCCGGTATCCATGATACCGGTCATTTTGCGGCCTTATTACATATTGTACCGGAAACCTGCAATCTACCAGGTTCAGATCACTTCCGATGTGAATTGTTTCAAGCAGATATAACAGGCTTGGGCCTCCATACCATGGCATTTTTTCAGATTTTTGAACCACATTGTCGCCATGCAAGGCACTTATAGGAATAAACTGAATGTCCTGTATGTTGAGTTTGGACGCAAAACCCTTAAACTCTTTTTTGATGGTTTCAAAAACCTTCTGGCTATAATCAACCAGGTCCATCTTATTTATGCAGATAACAAGGTGAGGAATACCCAGAAGTGATGCAATAAATGCGTGTCTTTTGGTTTGTTCAACCACACCTTTTCTGGAATCAATAAGAATAATGGCAAGATTGGCTGTGGATGCTCCGGTAACCATATTGCGTGTATATTGCACATGGCCGGGAGTATCGGCAATAATAAACTTTCTTTTAGGGGTAGCAAAATAGCGGTAGGCAACATCAATGGTTATGCCCTGTTCACGCTCAGCTCTGAGGCCATCGGTTAGCAGCGCAAGGTTTACAAACTCTTCTCCCCTTTTCTCACTTGTTAACCTGATAGCTTCATACTGATCTTCAAAGATCGACTTGCTGTCGTAAAGCAACCGGCCAATCAGAGTACTTTTTCCGTCATCAACACTTCCTGCAGTTGTAAAACGCAGTAGCTCCATATCAAGATAGGCATTGCCGTTATTTCTATTCATTTTTAAAGTATCAAATTAAAATTCTGGTATTTATATCATCCTGCAGATTATTAAAAGATCTGTATCTCAAAAATAGCCTTCCCTTTTTCTGTCTTCCATTGAAGTTTCTGATCTTTTATCATCTGCTCTTGAGCCCCTCTCAGTATTGCGGGCAGCTGCAACTTCAAGTATTATATCTTCTATGGTTGAAGCATCTGAAACAGATGCACCCGTACAACTCATATCGCCAATAGTCCGGAATCTGATGGTCATTTTCTCCCATTTTTCGCCATCCTGAAGCTTGATGTAATCGCTTTTGGCCAGTAAAACACCTTTTCTGTCAACACACTCACGCTCATGAGCAAAATAGAGTGATGGCATTTCAATTCTTTCTATCAGGATGTACTGCCAGATGTCCATCTCTGTCCAGTTACTGAGCGGAAAGATCCTGAAATGTTCGTCCGGATTTTTTTTTCCATTGAAGAGGTTCCACAATTCCGGACGTTGATTTTTGGGGTCCCATTGCCCGAATTCATCGCGGTGAGAAAAAAATCTTTCCTTTGCCCTGGCTTTTTCTTCATCTCTTCTTCCCCCGCCCATAGCTGCATCAAAACCATGCTGTTCGATGGCATCCAGCAGGGTAACGGTTTGCAAAATATTACGGCTGGCACTAACTCCTGTTTCCTCAACCACCCGGCCTTTGTTGATAGACTCCTGTACGCTGCCAACCAACAGGCGGGCGCTTATTTCCCTGACAAGATTATCGCGGTACTCAAGTGTTTCAGGAAAATTATGCCCTGTGTCGATATGTAACAAAGGGAATGGAAGCTTTGCAGGCATAAATGCCTTAACTGCCAGATGCAGCATTACAATTGAATCCTTACCCCCTGAAAAAAGCAATACCGGATTTTCAAATTGTGCTGCAACCTCACGTAATACAAAAATGGATTCAGCTTCCAGTTCCCGTAAATGATTCAAATTATATGACAACATTTTCAGTTATTTAGTTTGTGTTATTCGCGGTACAATAAAATCAATAAACTTTTCTACAAGTGTCTGTGGTGAAAAATACTCAGTATTAAGTTCAATATCAGGATTCTCTGGTGGCTCATAAGGAGAATCAATTCCTGTAAAATTGAGTAACCTTTTCTGGCGGGCTTCCTTATATAACCCTTTGGGGTCCCTCATCTCACACAAGCTCAAGGGTGCATTGATATATACTTCAATATAATCATCAGGTCCAATAATTTTTTTTGCCAGATGTCGTATATGCCTGGTAGGCGAAATAAAACAGTTGATAACCACAAAACCAGCTTCCAGAAAAATTCTTGACAGATGTGCCACACGGTGAATATTCTGAAGCCTGCCTTCCAGGGTATAATCCAGATCGCGGTTTATGGTGGCTCTTACAATATCTGCATCAAATACCTGGGTTAAAAATCCCCGGGTTACCAGTTCTTTTTCAATATCGATGGCAAGTGTCGTCTTTCCTGATCCTGACAGACCAGTCATCCAGATAACTCTTCCTTTCTGGTTGAGAATACTTTCCTTTTCAGGTCTTTTGACAAAAGGATTTGACTCCCACGTAATTGATGAAGTTTTGTCAGCCATTCAGTTGTTTATTTGCCGTGTAAACACTAAACAAATGCTTAATTTTTAACCATATACAAAATGCAAAAGTATAAAATTCCATCGATCATTTATACCAAAATCATTCACCTGACCGGATAAGGACAAAATTTTTTGATTTATCTTTGCCGTTAAGGGATAAGTAATACATTTCCTATGCTAACCTTAGAATTAACATTAAATTACAAAATACACACAGCTACTTAATTCCAATTTCAAATAAAAGGGACAGATCATGAAGAAATTTGCCGCATTTTTGCTAAGAATAATGGGATGGAGAATTACCCAGGGCATGCCTGAGGGCATTCCCAAAGCTGTAATCATCATGGCTCCGCATACCAGTAATATAGATTTTATATTCGGAAAACTTGGTTTTATTTCTCATGGGGTGCGCGCCAAAACTATCATAAAAAAGGAATCCTTCTTTTTCCCCTTGGGGATAATACTTAAAGCCCTGGGGGCAATCCCGATGGATCGTGGCTTCAGCAGCGGTACCATTAAAAAGGTGACAAAGCTCATGGAAGAGTCTGATAATTTTTTCATTCTGATAACCCCTGAAGGCACAAGGAAACTGGTGAAAACCTGGAAGAAAGGATTTTATTTTTTAGCAGAACAGGCAAAGGTTCCCATAATAATGGGATTTCTGGATTATAAAACCAAAACCGGCGGTCTGGGGCCTGTACTTTACCCCAGCGGAAATTATGAAGAAGACCTGAAAATCATCCAGGAGTTTTATAAAGACAAGCAGGCACGTCACCCTGAGAAATTCAACCTGTCACCCGAAAATCTGCAAGATTAATCAACAGCGGTTTAAATATTTTTTAAACACCACAGGTATAGTATACCGTGGGATAATTTTCTGAATAATACCCTGCTCGAAATGTATTACTTGATCTGGTCCTTAAAATATGCATTGAGTAACTTGCGGGCAGCCTGATAAGATGTAAGTTTGTTGTTGTTAAGCTTTTCGATAACTTTTGCTGTAAGGGCTTTCACAATAGGATCGTGGTAAAAATTATCAGCCAATTTTTGCTGTATGGTTTCATACATATGATATTTTTGCTGACTTTGCCTTTTTTTATCAAAATAGCCGCTGTTATTGACCATGCCTGCGTAAGATTCAATCATTTCTTCAACTTTATCAATCCCCGTTTTGATAAGAGATGAGCATAATTCGACACGGGGTGTCCATCCTGAGGCCGTTGGCGGGAAAAGATGAAGCGCATTCTGGTATTGAACCCTTGCCCTTTGTGCATTGATGAGATTATCGCCATCAGCCTTGTTAATGACCATACCATCGCACATTTCCATAATACCGCGCTTGATGCCCTGCAATTCATCGCCGGCTCCTGAAAGCATAAGCAGCAGGAAAAAATCAACCATTGAGTGCACAGCGGTTTCCGATTGCCCCACACCAACGGTTTCAACAAGAACCCGGTCGAAGCCGGCGGCTTCACAAAGAATTATGATTTCGCGGGTTTTGCGCGCCACACCCCCCAGAGAGCCTGCAGTAGGACTGGGTCTGATAAATGCATCGGGATGAACCGCAAGGGTTTCCATTCGCGTTTTATCTCCAAGGATACTTCCTTTGGAGATCTCGCTGCTGGGATCTACTGCCAGAACTGCAATTTTATGACCCCTGGAAATCAGGTGCATGCCAAAAGCTTCAATGAAAGTGCTTTTCCCAACGCCGGGAACACCCGTGATGCCTATGCGAAAGGAACGGGATGAATGCGGGATGCATTTTTCAATGATCTCCTGGGCTTTTTCAAAATGATGGGGCAATGAGCTTTCTACCAGCGTAATAGCCTGGCTAAGAACGGTACGGTCTCCGGCAAGAATACCTTCTACAAAACTATCGGCAGTTAAAGAAGCTTTCCGTCTTGACTGCATAACGCGAATAGCCTGTTCATTTATAACAGGCAATCGTTCCACTCCCTTATTCACTTTCAAAGCACTGCGAAAATCTTTGTTTTCAGAAGATTCATCCTTAACTGTCATACCCTTAATAATTTTTTATACAAACCTACATATTTTTTTTATGCACAGGATGATATTAAAACTTCTTAAACCCGGTATTGTTTTATTGTTTTTTAAAAACATTTTTCCTGATCAGACCTTAATTATAAGTACTTTTGCATGTTATTAAAGTTATGCTATACCACAAAATATACCCCAATAAAGAATCCGACGACTGGGTGGTTTTTATTCACGGAGCAGGTGGAAGTTCGGTTGTATGGTTCAAACAGATACAATCTTATGCCCGCCAATTCAATCTTTTACTTATAGACCTGCATGGTCATGGCAAATCAGCAAAGGGAGATAAACTCATTGATACCCGTTATTCATTTGAGAATATAGCCCTTGATATTGTTAAGGTT
>SL_3KL_010_SEDDRAFT_10003722_pt1 | contig 13823 bp, 12 predicted proteins | sample SodLakKL_010_SED_2_FD_10381 | JGI IMG/M metagenome (IMG submission 10381)
GCAGGGATTGCAGGAAATCCATGGTCGTTTGAAAATGGGTGTCCGTCTCTCCGGGGTGGCCGGTGATGACATCCACACCGATGCAGGCATCCGGAATGAGGTCGAGGATGGTCTGGACACGGCTCCGATAAAGATCTGTGCGGTACCTGCGCTTCATCAGCTGAAGTACATCATCCGACCCGCTCTGGAGCGGGATATGGAAGTGCGGTTGGATCGTGTTGGATCGGGCCACAAACGCAATGATTTCGTTGGACAACAGGTTGGGCTCAATGGAGGATATCCGGATGCGATCCAGTCCGGGCAGCCGGTCCAGCTGCCGGATCAGGTCCAGGAACGTCTCACCGCTTTGCCGCCCGAAATCACCGACATTCACTCCGGTAAGCACGATCTCACGATATCCGTCGTCGATCACGCTGCGTGCATTTTCCAGCACCTCACTCACGGATGGGCTGCGGCTTTTTCCCCTGGCCAGCGGTATGGTGCAGAAGCTGCATTTGTAGTCACATCCATCCTGTACCTTCAGAAATGCACGCGTCCGGTCATTGGCGGAAAAGGCATGATGGAAATCGACGGCTTCATTTACATCGGTGCGATGGATGATGGTCTGGTCCGGTTTTTCAAAATTGCCTGCCAGAGCGAGGATATCGAATTTGTCCCGTGCACCGACCACCAGATCGACACCTTCGATGNCGGCTATTTCATCGGGCTCGAGCTGCGCATAGCAGCCGGTCACAACGATAAAAGCCTGCGGNTTCTGCCGTTGTGCCTTGCGAACGGCTTTGCGGCAATCCCNGTTGGCATCCTGTGTGACAGAACATGTGTTAATGACATANACATCCGCCTTTTCCCCAAAGGGCAGGATTTNNAANTCCATCCCGCTGAAATGACGCTTCAGGGTGGATGTTTCCGCAAAATTCAGTTTGCACCCGAGAGTGTGAAAGGCCACGCTCCGGGAAATACAGGCGTCATATGTATGATTATGTTTTGTCATGACAGGTATTCTTGCGGCTGGACCTGCGTTCCGAAGAAAAATGGTTCGGCGATCCGCCACGGGTATCACTTCCCGGCACAAACGGCTAAGGGAGACCGATTATTCTCCATGCAAAATAATCGTTATCGGGAAACAATTCCGGGAGCGGTATATACCACCTTCACGGGAGATAGTACAGGATAATCGCGATCACCGCAAAATTCAGGATTGCCAGGGGAAGCAAGCGGGTCCATCCGAGCCTCATGAGCTGGTTGTATTTGAACCGGGGCAGGGTCCAACGCACCCAGATAAACACGAAAGCGAAAAACACGGTCTTCAGGATAAAGACGTGGATATCAAGAATGGCCTTCCACACGGGGCTCATTTCAGGCAGCCAGTAGCCGGCGAACGGCAGGTGGTAACCGCCAAAGAAAAACACGGTAATCAGCATGCTTCCGATCACCACGTGCATGTATTCAGCCAGGAAGAAAGTCCCGAATTTCATGGAGCTGTACTCGGTATGAAAACCGCCGACCAGTTCCTGTTCGGCTTCCACAAGGTCAAAGGGCGCACGGTTGGCCTCAGCAAATACCGCAATAGTGAATATTATGAAACCCAGTGGATTACGGAATATATTCCACCAGAGTTCCTGCGATTGAACAATCTCAAGGAGGCTTAGTGAACCGGCAAAGAGGATAACGGATGCCAGTGCGACGCCCATCGGCAGCTCATAGCTGATCATCTGGGCGGCGGCGCGGAGTCCCCCGAGAAGGGAATATTTACTGTTGGATGCCCACCCGGCGAGGGTCACGCCGTATACCGCCAGGGAGGCCACGGCAAGCAGGTACAATACACCTACATTCAGATCTGTAATGTATACGAATTCGCTGAACGGAATGATGGCTACAGTGATGATGGCGGTGCTTACCGGTATCATCGGGGCCACGGTGTAGAGAAAACGGTTGGCTTTGGCCGGCACGATATCCTCTTTCAGGAAGAGCTTGATCACATCAGAAAAGGGCTGGAAGAGTCCGAGCGGACCAACCCTGTTCGGGCCGTAGCGGTTCTGGATGAATGCTGAGACACGTCGTTCCGCGTATACGGCAACGGCTGCCGAGGGTAGCAGGAAAAACAGCACCACGGCGAGCATGACCAGTATTGAAAAAAGTAGAGGATCCATTTATGCGGGTTTAACTTCCGAATCTTGTTCCAGTTTCAGTTGAATGCCATTTTCCTCGTCCATGCGGTCATAGGAAACTTCCCGGAAGACAGGGAATGTACCGGCAATATCTTCCATGATCTGGCGCGACGATTCCCAGGCGATAGTGTCGCTGTCAGACTTCATGCGGGAAAAGAACTCCCAGGCGGGAATGCAGTCAATGCGGTTGGCATCGCTTACCCAGTTGTCGAATTTCGTGCCGTAGTGATCCAGGCGGCCCATGGACATTTCAAGATTGAGCCGGCGGTTGGTGTACAGGGTTTCCTTGGCCGGTACGGTCCGTTGGATACGTCCGTCAACATTAACATAGGAGGCCGCGTGTTCGGCGGCCGTTGTCACCGGTACGACCAGGTTGGCGGCACGAGTAGTATCGTTGTGGTTGGTTCCCCAGACAATCATCCAGGAGGAAGCCAGGTGTTCTTCGGTGAGTGCCGTACGCCCGAGCAGGTCGTCATCCAGAATGGCGATGATCTTCGGTTTGCCGGTTTCAATGAGTTTGATCAGTGATTTCTCATCGATTTCATCAAATCCAAGACCTTTCACACCATTGGTGTTCGGTGCCTGGTCGTCGGAGATGAGGAATCCGTCGCCGGTTCCAGGTTCGGTGTGCGGCAGGAAACGGAAACGTGACACGCCGAGGTTGCCAAAGTATGTCCGCAAGGCGTAATTGTCTTCCACGGAGGCGTGCGGACTTCCGATAACCAGGATTTCGTCAGCCGTGACTTTTTCGAGTTCCTCCTGCAGGGTCAGTTGCGCGTTGTTCCATGATGTTCGCACTTGCCCGGCATCATCGGGTCGAAGATGCGGACGGGATATCCGGTTTTCATTGAATTTACGATAAGCAAGGCGTCCGGCGTCCGGCATCCAGTGGTCATTAACCGCTTCATTGAAACGCGGGGTGACACGCAACACGAGATTGTCGCGCGTCCAGAGCCAGGTACTGCAGCCCTTACCGTTGGTGATATCAACACTTGGTGTCTGGTTCATCTCCCAAACGCGCGCCTTGAAACGAAAATCGGCCGATGTCAGTGCCCCGACCGGACAAATATCAACGGTATTGAGTGAATAGGGGTCATCGAATTCCCGGCCGTTGGCTGTTGTTGGGTAGTTTTTGTCGCCACGAGAAATGATGGTAAGCTGATACGTCTTGCTGATTTCGTCCGTAAAACGCACGCAGCGGGTGCAGTTGATACAGCGCTCGGCATCAAGGATGACGCGAGGCCCAAGCTGGATCGCTTTGGGCTTGTGGACTTTTTTGTGCTCGAAACGGCTGCCTTCGGGACCGTATTTGTAGGTGAGGATCTGCAGGGGGCATTCACCGGCCTGGTCACAAATGGGGCAATCCAGGGGGTGGTTGATCAGGATGAATTCCAGATTGTCGGCCTGGGCTTCCTTTACGAGTTCGTCGGTCTCATGGGTGTGGATGACCAATCCGTCTGCAAGGTCGAGACTGCAGGCGGTCATGAGTTTCGGGAAATAGCGGATCACCCGGTTGCCTTCGTCATCAATTTCAAAGACCTTTTTTTCCCTGTCAAAAACGGGCATTCCGGCTTTCACGACGCACTGCCGGCAATTGGCCGGGATGGAAAGTGAGGGATGATAGCAAAAGAATGGCAGATCAAGGCCCTTGTCGAGCATGAACTGAAGAACCTTGCCCGGTTTCTCGAACTCGTATCGTTTGTTATCTATATAAATTTCAGGCATGTCTGAACAGGTGATGTTACATCAAGCAACGGCATAGACCGTTTTTTTGCATTTCTTTTCAAATTCTTCGCGGAACCGGTCGATGGAGTAGCGAACGGGCCATGCGGCGGCATCGGCCAGGGCGCAGATGGTGCGTCCCTCCATACGGTGGCAGATAGCAAGAAGCAGATCCAGATCCCTCATTTCGCCGTTACCGTCCTTGATTTTGCGGAGCGTTTTTTCAAGCCAGCCCGTGCCTTCCCGGCAGGGGGTGCACTGTCCGCAGGATTCATGGTCGTAGAAGTAGGAAATTCTCCAGATCAGATCCACCATATCGGTGTCTTCGTCCAGAACCACCATGCCGGCGGTTCCCATCATGGATCCGGCTTCACGCAGGGATTCGGAGTCCATTGTTACACCGTCCAGCATATCTGCCCGGAGTGGAGGGGTGGAAGAACCACCGGGAATCAGGGCTTTGAGTTTTTTTCCACCACGGACACCACCGGCGACTTCGTTGATCAGGGTCATGATATCCATGCCTGCGGGGTATTCGTAGACGCCCGGACGGTTGACGTGTCCGGAAATACCGTAAAGAACCGGTCCCGGGTGTGTTTTCGGGCCAATATCCAGATACCACTCGGCACCATGTTGCATCACAAGGGGCACATTGGCGAGTGTCTCTATGTTGTTAATGGTTGTAGGTCGACCCCACAACCCGCGCTGAGCCGGAAACGGGGGTTTTACCCTTGGGTAGCCCCGCTTGCCTTCAAGCGACTCCATCAGCGATGATTCCTCGCCGCAAATATATGCGCCGGCACCCATGTGCGTATACATTTCCACGCTGAAATCCGATCCGAGGATTTTCTTTCCCAGGTATCCTTTCTCGCAGGCCTGATCAATGGCTTTTTGAAGTTTCTGGATGAAGGGCCGGTATTCCCCGCGGATGTAGACATAGATCACGTCGATCTGCATGGCATATGCGGCAATGATCGCTCCTTCAATAAACAGGTGCGGATTGAATTCAAAAAGTTTTCGGTCTTTGAAGGTTCCGGGCTCGGATTCATCTCCGTTACATGCCAGATAGCGGGGTTTTCCATCGGGTTCCGGCATGAACGACCATTTCAGACCCGCATTGAAGCCGGCGCCGCCGCGACCGCGTATGTTTGCTGTCTTTACTTCGTTGACGACATTGGCCGGAGTCCATGTTTTCCGGTCTTTCAGAATTTTTTTGAGTGCCTGATAGCCGTTGTTTTTTTCATACACGGATATGTCATGCAGGTCCCGTATAGCGGGCACCAGCATGGGTTTATAAGATTTCCAGTCGTTGCTCATTGCAGATATCAGGATCCTTTTTCGTGTTGGGGCATGGGGTTGGACTCGAAATCCGGCTTTTTGCCGGCCCGCAGGTCTTCAATCAGCTTGTCTACCTTTTCACGAGTGAGGTGGTTGACAAATTTGTCATTGGTTACCTGGAGCATGGGGGCGTAGCCGCAAGCGCCAAGGCATTCCACAGACTGTACAGAGAATTCACCATCAGGTGTTGTTTCACCAGCTTTGATTCCGAGCTTCTCTTCGATGTAATGCAGCATATCGTATCCACCCGAAACCTGGCAGCTAAGACAGGTGCAAACATCCAGGACATTCCTGCCCATGGGTTTTTCGTAAAACTGGGTGTAGAAAGATACCACGCCGCGGATGTGGGCTTCCGGAACGCCAAGGGTTTTGGCTACCAGTTGCTGTACAGAGGGATCGGAGTGTCCGAACTTGTCCTGTGCGTACCAGAGCGCCGGGAGCACTGCTGATAGTTTATCAGGGTATTTTGCCGTGATTTTTTCGATCTCTTTGAGATCTTTTGCAGTAAAGGTATAGGTTTCAGCCATAATTACTTGTCTGAGTCTCCCATTACCGGATCCAGCCCGCCGATTACCACTACGGTATCAGCGACCATTTCACCGTCCAGAATGGTTTCCAGTCCCTGCAGGTTGCTGAAGGACGGGGATTTGATTTTCAGGCGCCAGGGGTGTCCTGTTCCGTCACTTTGAATATAGAACCCGAGTTCGCCTTTGGGGGCTTCGATGGCATGGTAGCTTTCCGCTCCGGCAGGAGGGCAGACCCCGGTATCGGTCATCATGAAATCGTGGATAAGCCCCTCCATGGAGTAGTAGACTTCATCCTTGGAGGGATAGCTTTTCTTGGCGTCATCCACACGGATCGGCCCTTTTTTGGGCATTTTATCAAAACATTGTTCAATGATGCTGACAGACTCCGCCATCTCTTCCATCCGGCAATAGTATCTTGCCAGGTTGTCACCTTCTGTGCGGGTTGGAACCATGAAATCCATCTGGTCATATAGCATGTACGGTTCGAAGGTGCGGATATCGTAGGCGATGCCTGTAGCCCTCAGCGATGGTCCGGCCAGTCCGATGGCAATACCTTCTTCGTGGCCAATGGCACCTACGCCATTGTTTCTGTCGACAAAAATCCTGTTGCGGTCAAGGATTTTATGCCAGCCTCTGAGTTCATCGGGAAATTCCCGCACAAATTTGCGGATCTTCTCTTCGGCAACCGGAGTGAAGTCATTGTTCACACCACCGATCCGTGAATGAGAGACCGTGAACCGGTGTCCGGCCACCTCATCGAAGATATCATAGAGTTTCTCCCTTTCCCGGAAAGTCCAGAGAAAAAACGAGAGCGCACCGGCATCCATGATCATGGTCCCCAGCCACAAAAGATGTGAGGATATACGGGCCAGCTCACAGCAAATCATGCGGATATAGGTGGCCCGCTCGGGAACCTCTATATTGGCTATTTTTTCAACGGCAAGGCAGAGTGCGACATTGTTGCTGTACGGGGAGAGGTAGTCCATGCGGTCGGTGTATGGCATGAACTCCTGATAGGTTTTGTTCTCTGCCATTTTTTCGATACCGCGGTGCAGATAGCCGGTGTCGAGGCGGCATTTGGTGATTACTTCGCCGTCCAGTTCCATGAGTACGCGAAGCACGCCATGGGTTGCGGGGTGCTGTGGGCCCATATTGAGTGTCATGCGGGTCGCCAGCGGGTCGCTCTCGTCAAGTTCCACCGTGGCATGCTTGTCTTCAAGGCTTTTGTACAATGCCTCCTGGTGTTCCCTGAAGTAGGTGGGCTTTTTTCGTGATATATTGGAATTAGTTTGAAACATATGGTGTGCCGTCAGTCGTGATCCGGGGTCGAGGTGGGCATTTCAAGTGAGCCGGGTACTCCAAGCAGTGGGAATTCCTTTCGCAACGGATAGTATTTGAAGTCCTCGGGGAGAAAAATTCTGCGAAGGTCGGGGTGTCCGTCAAACCGGATACCAAACATATCGAACACTTCCCGTTCGTTCCAGTTGGCGCTTTTCCAGATATCGGTTACGGAAGGCAGAACGGGATTTTCCTCTTCCACACGCACTTTGAGAAACAGTCTCTGGCGGTTTCTCAGTGATATGAGGTGGTAGATCACCTCGAAACGGTCATCCGACGTAAACCGGTCTGTTCCGATGATTTCATTCAGGTAGATGAAATGCAGGGTATTTTTCAGGAAACGGCATGCGTCAAGCAGGCGGTCCCGTTTTATACGGACAAGAGGATGAACGTAGTCGACATTCATTTCCAGAAGGTCGTCACCCATGAATTCACGGATACCGTGCAGTAAATTGTCTCTGATTTCGGTATTCATCTTTGGCGCCTAACTGTCAAGTTTTAGGGATTGCTGTTCCTTGATCTTGTCCTGGATCTTCAGGATTGCATTTATGATGGATTCGGGCCGGGGCGGACAGCCGGAGATGTAGTAGTCAACGGGCAGGAAGTTATCTACGCCTTGTACGACGCCGTAGCATCGGTGCATTCCACCGGTGGAGGCACAAGCTCCCATTGCGATGCACCATTTAGGGTCAGGCATCTGGTCCCAGACCCTGCGGATGGCATGTGACATTTTATAGGTGCACCAGCCGGCGACGATCATCACGTCGCTTTGGCGGGGCGAGAAGCGGAAAACTTCGGAACCAAATCGCGCGGCATCATATTTTGGCCCGGCAAATGCCATCATTTCTATGGCGCAGCACGCCAGGCCCATGGGCATTGGCCAAACCGAATTGGCCCTGCCCCATTTTGTCAGTGCATCTATAGTTGTGGTGAAGTAACCTTCACCCATAACACGATCTAGACTCATAATTCTTTGTCAGGAAATTTGATAATTTTTTTCTTCGCTCTTCGGGCCCTGCACCGGGTCGGCAGACCATTCAAAACTGCCTTTTTTCAATGTATAGACAAGGCCAAGGAAAAGTATGAAAATAAATAGCATCATGGCCCATAACGTTCCCTGTCCAAACTCCTGGTAACGGACAGCCCAAGGGTAGATGAAAATCACTTCCAGGTCGAAAACGATGAACTCCATGGCGATAATATAAAAACTGACGGAATAGCGGTCACGTGCCTGACCGACGGGATCCATTCCGCTTTCATAGGCACCAAGCTTGTTGGAAGCGGGCCTGCGCGGACCCAGCAGGCGGGATAAGACAATGAACGCCATGGCTGTAACGACTGCCAGAGCAATGAGAAGAAGGACGGGTATATATTGTTCGAGCATTATTCCTATGCAAGGATAAGTAAATAGCTGAATTTCGGGACTAAAATTACCTCCGATATGGGCTAATGTCAATCAAAACAGACAAGGTGCTGCTTGCTTTTGAAAAAAAAGCACTTTTCGAGAGCTGATGGGTTCATCCCGGCAACGCTTTCCGGATTTTGACTGTTTAAGAGAGTGAAAAAAATAGTTACCTTGGTGAATAATGTAATTATGGCATAATCGTACGTTTATCCGTGTATCCTTGCTTGTGACCGAGTTCCGGATTCACGGATGACCCAACATAGCAACCACAAAATTTATACGCTGTTTTGAGCAAGATTCAGATGGACATCCTGGGACTCTCCACCAGTCCAAGCAGTGGCGGAGCATATGCGCTGATTTTAAATGAAACGGATGGCAAGCGCCGGCTTCCCATCATCATCGGTACTTTTGAAGCACAGGCGATTGCCCTCGAGCTTGAGAACATCAAGCCGCCGCGACCGATGACACACGACCTCATGCGCAATATCATCCAGAGCTTCAATACTTTTGTAAAAGAAATTTACATTAACGATCTAAGAGAGGGGACGTTTTACGCTCAGATACTTTATGATAACAACGGCGAAACCCTCACTCAGGACTCGCGTCCCAGCGACGCCATAGCCCTGGCTATCCGCTTCAACGCGCCAATCTTCGTATCAGACCATATTGTCGAGGAAGCCGGTATTGAGACCGATCCGCAGATGGAGGAGCAGGAAGAGGGCCCATCCATGCCGGAAAAACAGAAACCTGCAGCACCTGCCGAAGAACCGGTATCAACATCCAGCAGAGAGAGCCGTATCCGCATGCTGGAAAAAAGCCTCACGGCCGCTATTGCAGAAGAAGATTATGAAAAAGCGGCAAAAATCAGAGATGAGTTGAACAAACTCAAGGAATGACATCCACAACGGAGAAGACATTGCGTGCCGAACAACTGGAGTTCAGTGAGTTGCCGTTTACCCGGTTGTTCCGTGATTACCTGGCGGGAACGGACGCCATTACCGAATTTTATGGCCATCCACACACCTACTCAGCCTTAAAAAAGGCCGTTTGCTCCTTCGAGCCGCATAGTGACCGCAGGGAAAAGTCCCGCATCATCGCCGAATTCAACGAACCTTTCCTGCAGGGACAAACCGTAGATCAGCTAGCCGGTATACTTGCACATGAGAACACGGTTACTATCACCACCGGGCAGCAGCTCAGCATTTTCGGCGGCCCGCTTTATACCGTTTTCAAAACTGTTTCGGCCATCCACCTGGCCCGGTCACTGACGCGGGACACGGGAAAGAGAGTGGTTCCTGTGTTCTGGCTTGCCGATGAGGATCACGACTTTGAGGAGATTTCTGTCGTTAACATGCCCGAACCTGACGGTATCAGACAGATAGCACTGCCGTGCGCCAACTGTGCCCGGCACGCCGCCGGTTCCATCCGGGTGGACCAGGCCTTTGAACAATTCCGTTCAGAGATCTATGAGTCTTTGAAACCCACTGATTTCCGCGAGCAACTTGTAGTGATGCTGGATGAAGCATATGCCCCCGGGCGCAGTTACCGTGAGGCGTTTGCCTTGTTACTTTCAAAGCTCTTTTCGCACCACGGACTCATATTCGCAGGCAGCAACTCCCCGATGGTCAAAAAACACGTTTCAGAGTGCATACGCATTGCTATTGACAGGGTGGATGAGATCAGGGATACACTTGCAAAACAGAGTGAGCGGCTCGGCCGGCATTATCACCAGCAGGTACAGGTCACAGACAGCTTACTGTTCTGGCATGATGAGGAGCAGGGCCGGGTCAGATTGCAGCACGGTGACGGCCACTGGAAAACTGATTCGGGGCTCTCGTTTTCTACCGGTGAATTACTTGAGAAGCTTGACGAAACACCCGAACGGTTCTCACCCAATGTGTTTCTTCGTCCGTTGATCCAGGATGCGATTCTTCCTAATGCTGCCTACATTGGTGGTCCGGCCGAAATTGCCTATTACGGACAGATGAAGCCCGTGTATGAGCTGTTTGACAGAGACATGCCCTTTGTGGCCGCCCGTTTTTCCGCCACTCTGGTTGAACCACCGGTCGGGCGCTTTCTTGAGGAACTTCCGTTTGACTTTTCCGACTATATCAAACGATTTGAGGATCTGGAGCAGCACTATCTGCGCAAGTTTGGCAATCCTGAGCTGGATAACCATTTCGATAGCTGGAAAAGACAGGTGGATGAACTCACCAATCAAATGATCGTACTCACGGGAATGGAGGAACCGGGCTTGCAGAAGCACGCACGCTCCCTGTCCAGGGAGTACACCAAGTCCCTGGACAAACTGAGAAAGAAGATGGTCAATACCATCCGGCAAAAAGAGGAAGTGCAGGTCAATCGTATCCACAAGGTCAAGCACGCTTTTTTTCCAAACAACCGGCTTCAGGAGCGTGAAATTGCTCACATTTATTTTATGAACAAGTTCGGTATGGATATTTGGGACCGGATCCTGAATAAGCTGGAAGAGCTGGAGCGGAACTATGACCAGGACCAGGATCATGACCATGACTATGACCGGGACCAAGGCCAAAACAAGAACCGTGACCATGACCATGACTATGACCATGACCGGGACCAAGGCCAAAACAAGAACCGTGACCATGACCACGGCTTGTTCAACAGGCACTTTCTGATCCATTTGTAGAAAGCAGGAGGCGGAAATTGTGAAAAGTCGCCGTGAAATAAGAAAAGAGGCATTGGCCATTCGCAGGAAAATGGATTCCAGTGAGCTTCAGCGAATCGGGTCGATCATTGATCAAAACGTGCTGAAATCGGACTGGTACCGTAATGCGCGAAGTGTCCACTGTTTTTATGGCGTTACTGTGAAAGGAGAGATTCCGACGGTACGGATTATGGGCAATGCGCTCAGTACCGGCAAACGCCTTGTCATGCCCAGGGTAACCGACAATGATGGCGGGATGGAGCATATCAGGGTCACCGGGTTGGAGCTGATGCAACCGGGTCTATGGGGCATTCCGGAGCCTGTAGGAGCCGAACGGGTGCCGCTTGCGGAGATCGATCTCATACTGGTGCCCGGACTTGCAGCGGACCTCAGAGGGAACCGCATTGGTTATGGTAAAGGCTACTATGACCGCTTTCTCGGAAAAGCTCCCCACGCCGTTAAGGCGATACTCATACCGGATCGTTTTGTGCATGACAGACTGCCCGTTAAGCCCCATGATGTTCCCGTAGATTACATAGTCACGGAAGAGCGGATCCTGTCTTGTATTCTCTGATGCTGTTTCTGATGCATGACATTGTCTGATTCGATGTTGCGCCTGATTCAATGCTCTGTCTGATGCATTGACTGGCACTGTATCTGGTAAGACGATCGAGAGGGTTGCTAATGCGATGACAGATGAGATGATAGATGAGATGATAGATGAGATGACAGATGCAAAGACAGATGTGAATTATCGTACAAAAGCCGGGTTTTATCGAAAAAAAAGGCAACCTGGGAAACAATATTTTCCGGGGTCCGTATGCCGGAGTAACACAAGGCACAAGTCTCTGTTGCGGACACAGGCGTTTCAGCCATTTTGCTACGGAACAGGCTTGCGTCACTGATGAATGAGCAGGTTGTGTCAATCACGGCAAGAAAAAAGAAAAACCAGACTGATGAACCGGGCAATGGACATTCTGGCTGATACACAGTAGCATGATTAAAATGGTCATAGACATTCTATGTGGCCGCTTGAATCCAAATATTTAAACAGGTGAACAAATGCATTACAGCGGACAATTACACAATCACCTCGACCCCTCATGCCAAAACAGCGATGAGGAGTTTGAGTATATGCGTTCTGATTACAAAAACGGGGATAAAAGCGGGGGCAAGCAGGGTAAATTTGCCCGCGGCGCCGGTCTGATCATCCTGCTGCTTGCCATCATGTTTGTGGTTCAACGTTTTGTGTTTCCATTTGGACCGGACCTCACATCGGTGCTTCGCTTGATCCCGGTCACGGGTGTCATCCTCGTCCTTGTTATCGGACTCGGTTTGTTGTCCCGGTCACGCTCCGAACGAAGGAGAGCATCTGACTCCGAATGGCGGTTGAAAAACGAAGAGGCAACACCGGGCGGTACGGAATACTATACAAGCTCAGCAGCGGGCTCGTCCGGGAATGCCGATTCGGGTACTGATCCGTCATCCGGGCCTCATGCCGGATCCGATTTTCACTCATTTGCAGAAACTGGTACCGGAGCCCATTCCCGCTCTCCTTCCGGGACGTATACCGGCTCCAGAGAAGCCGGGGAGGGTACAAATGAAGGTGCTTCAAAAACGTCAGAAAAGAATTCCCGGAAACACGATTCCGGTGAATCAGGTGATGATCCTTACGGGTTCGAAATGCACCGGAAATGGTATCGATCGCGAGAGGACAAGATGCTTTTTGGTGTTTGTGGGGGCATTGCCGAGCGGTTGGACATGGATCCTACCATCGTAAGGGCACTTTTTGCGCTGGCTTTTTTAAGTTATGGATTCAGTTTAGTAATTTATGTGATACTGGCGGTGGTACTTCCGAAGAAACCGCAGCACAGCCTGCTGTAATCCGGCATCACTATCGCCATTGACCCGTAACGTATCCGGCAACGCTATCCGTGACGTACCCGGCATCACTATCGCCACTGACCCGTAACGTATCCGGCAACGCTATCCGTAACGTACCCGGCAATGCTATCCGTACCCGGGTCGGGAATGTGTCCGCTCTTTAATCCGCAACCAGTCCTGTCACTAAACTGCAAACCAGCCCTTATCGTCTGTGCTCATTTCTTTTGAAGGTATTGATGGATGTGGAAAATCCACGCATATAGAGAAACTCAAATCCTATTTAACGGGCAAAGGTTACGATGTGCACGTTTTCAGGGAACCCGGAGGAACACCGCTGTCCGAGCAGTTAAGGGATATCCTTCTGAACAGCAAGGATGATATCCATCCGTTGGCCGAAAGCCTTTTGTTTTCAGCGGCGCGCGCCCAGCTTGTCGCCACCCGCATCCGGCCGCTTCTTGAAACCGGAGCCATTGTGATTCTGGACCGGTTTTACGACTCGACTACGGCATATCAGGGATATGGCCGGCAGATCATTCCCGTTCCCGATATCGAACAGCTGAACAAGCTAGCTACGCAAAATCTGGAACCGGATATTACAATTTACCTGAAATTGGACCCTGAAATGGCGTATGAGCGTCGCAAAAGGGTAAGGAAGGAAGACCGTATGGAACAGGCGGGTCCCGATTTCTTCAAACGTGTCAATGCTGGATTTGATGCTCTTGCTGCCCGCGAGGAACGGATTGTTGTATTTGATTCGT
>SL_3KL_010_SEDDRAFT_10003723_pt1 | contig 13820 bp, 18 predicted proteins | sample SodLakKL_010_SED_2_FD_10381 | JGI IMG/M metagenome (IMG submission 10381)
GCGCTTCCCTTGACTTATTGGTAAAACGGTTTAAATCCATATTTTTTCACCTACTTTCTGCGCAGGCGCTCAACTTCGTCCTGCAGGTATTCTATTTTTTCAAGTAAATCTACAATAATTGAAGCGCCAACCGTGTTGACACCGCAATTTCGCTTTAAGCGGAGGATTTTCTCCAGCCGGCATAGCTCTTCATAGCTTATACCATCATCCAATTTATCGATTATCCCCAGTTCTTCAAATATGGCGAGAAAATCGGGATGATATTCCAGGCGATATTCAGTAATATTTTCATCAATATCGGTATGACAGTGTATTCGAACCAGTTTCATTTAGATCACTCCCTGCCTTTCCGCAGCTCGCCCAGTTTACGGTAGAGCTCTTTTTCTTCGTCGTTTAAGTCGGCCGGAACATCAATGACCAGCCTGACCAGTTGATCGCCGCGGAGGCTATTTTTGCCGGGGTAACCCTTATCTCTTAAACGCAGTTTGTGTCCGGCCCGGCTGCCAGGCGGTACTTTAACATTTACTGTTCCATCCAGGGTCTGAACGGGTATTCTTGCTCCGTGTACAGCCTGATCCGGCCTGATGCCGGCATCCACTTCAATGTCGTCACCTTTTAATTTAAAGACCGGGTGCGGGCGCAGACGCACCTTGAGGAATAGATCGCCTTTTGGCGCTCCACCCAGGCCGCTGCCACCCTGATTTTTGAGCCTGATCCGGCTGCCCTCTTTAACCCCGGCGGGGATTTTTACATCCAGGGTTTTCTCGTCAGGAATACTGCCTGTTCCCCCACAGCGGGGGCAGAAACTGCGATCCCTGATTCCGGCGCCGCTGCACTCGGGGCAGACGGCACTACCGCTTACCCGGATGGAACGGGTCCCACCCCTGTAAGCTTCTTCAAGGGTTAGCTCGATTTCACTTTCAATATCTTCACCCTTGACGGGACTGCGCTGGGCAGTTCTTCCGCCTCGTCCGGTTCCGGCCGCTGCACCGCCAAAAAAGGCATTGAAGAAATCACTGAAACCGCCTTCAAAACCACCTCCACCAAAATCACCGGTAGAGTAGTAGCGTGTGCCACCCATACCACCCATATCGGGTCCACCCTGAAAGTCCTGGCCGTCTTTCCACCTGCTGCCGAGACGATCATAGCGCTCGCGCTTTTCCGGGTCTTTTAAGACTTCGTAAGCTTCATTGATCTTTTTGAACTTTTCCTCGGCTTCTTTTTTTTCACCAGGTGGATGCAGGTCAGGGTGCCACTTACGGGCCAGCTTACGGTAAGCAGCCTTGATTTCTTTATCACTGGCATTCCTGTCTAAGCCCAGTAGTTCATAGTAATCCTGAAATTTTACAGACATATTTATTCCCCCAAATCATTTCGAGCCAAAACAGCAGTATATTAAAGGTTCAATAACTGACAACGCAGTACGCAGTGTACTTATTCGTTGAGTTATTCGGGGTTTTTGGCAACCATAACCCGGGCCGGCTGCAGCAGGATATCTCCAAATTTGTAACCGCAGCATAATTCTTCAGCCACACAGCCTTCCGGGTGTTCATCGGTTGCGATGTAACCTACCCCTTCATGTTCTTCAGGGTCAAATGGTTGACCGAGACATTCTATCGGCCTGACCCCATGTTTATGTAAAAGTTCATAAAACTGTCGGGCCATAATTTCCAGGCCCTTGGCTGCGGCAGGATCCTGAACTTGCTTTCGAGCCTGTTCAAAATAATCGAGATACTTTAGCAGGTCCAACAGGATTTCTTTCTTTGCATTAATTCTCTTTGTTTCCGTTTCACGCTCCATGCGTTTGCGAAAGTTGTCAAAATCTGCGCGGGTTCTTAAATGGCGATTTTTCTCTTCTTCCAGCTGATCGCGCAGCATTTCCAGCTCTTCTTCAAGAGCCTGCACATTCTTGCCTGCCTGCTTTTCGTTATTGTTATAGGCTTGTTCCTGCTCTTTATCTGTCATCTTCATTCCTCCAGTAGCGCCATACCCGCACTTTATGTTCGCTTTAGTTTTCTTCAGCTGGCTGACTGGCTACAAGTGTCAATAATATCAAATGCTTATATGTTTAAATTAGTTCTATCAAATGCTTATCTGCACATACTGTAAAAGAGAGGGGAGGCAGGCAGCCCTATATTAACCTGGTATTAAACTGCCTGCCTGCTAACCCTCGAGCGTCATAGTTTCATTAAAATCAGGATTCATGCAATGTTTTGTTAGGTCTTGCCCTGTTTCTATTCTGAATCCTGTATTTTTACTGTTCCTCATACTCGGCATCGACTACGTCATCATCGGAGCCGCTGCCGCCCTGTTCTTCAGTTCCTCCACCGCCTGCAGCACCTGCTGTGCCGGCTTTGGTCTGCTGGTAAGCAGCCTCTGACAGGGAGTGGGCTGCCTGCTGCAGATCACTTTTCAGGTTGCGGATTTTATCGATAGATTCATCGTTTTTCAGTGCTTCTTTCAGATCGTTAACAATCTGTTCAATCCGTCCTTTTTCATGAACGGGCAGGTTGTCCCCAAGTTCATTCATCTGGCGTTCAACCTGGTAGACCAGGCTATCTGCTTCATTGCGTTCTTCGACTTCCTTGCGGCGTTTTTTATCTTCTTCGCTGTGTTTTTCTGCTTCTTCAACCATTTTCTCAATTTCACCTTGGTCAAGATTGGTTGAACCGCTGATAGTGATCGACTGTTCCTTGCCCGTGCCCTTGTCTTTGGCGCTTACGTTCAGGATACCATTGGCATCGATATCGAAAGCAACTTCGATTTGCGGCACTCCGCGCGGGGCGGGTGGAATACCTTCCAGTTTAAACTGACCGAGTGAACGGTTGTCCCTGGCCAGTTCCCGCTCACCCTGCAGGACGTGGATATCCACTGCAGGCTGGTTGTCTTCAGCGGTTGAGAAGGTTTCGCTGTGCCTGGTCGGGATGGTAGAGTTGCGCTCAATTATCTTGGTCATTACTCCACCCATGGTTTCTACACCAAGGGAGAGAGGAGTAACGTCAAGCAGCACAACGTCTTCCATTTCGCCACCCAGCACTCCGGCCTGGATGGCTGCCCCTAAAGCAACAACCTCGTCCGGGTTAACACTCTGGTTCGGGTCCTTGCCGATCATCTCGCGGACCAGCTTCTGGACCGCAGGGATGCGGGTTGAACCGCCGACCAGGATGATTTCGTCGATATCTTTTTCTGACAGCTTTGCGTCTGACAGGGCATCTTTAACCGGTTGACGGGTCCTTTCCACCAAATCATGGGTCAGGTCTTCGAACTTGGCCCTGGTTAATTTGGTATCCAGGTGCTTCGGTCCGTCAGAACCGGCAGTTATAAAGGGTATGCTAATCGACGTTTCTGTAGTTGACGAAAGCTCTACCTTGGCTTTCTCAGATGCTTCAATTAGCCGCTGCAGGGCCTGCTTGTCCTGGCGCAGGTCAATACCCTGGTCTTTCTTAAAGTCATCGGCCAGCCAGTCTACAATAGCCTTGTCGAAGTTGTCACCACCAAGGTGACTATCGCCGTGGGTGGATTTAACTTCAAAGACACCGTCGCCGACCTCAAGGATGGAAACGTCAAATGTTCCGCCACCGAGGTCAAAGACCAGGATGGTTTCATTCGACTTCTTATCCAGGCCGTAAGCCAGCGATGCTGCCGTCGGCTCGTTGATGATCCGCAGCACGTTCAACCCGGCAATTTTGCCGGCGTCCTTGGTTGCCTGGCGCTGCGAGTCGTTGAAATATGCCGGTACTGTAATGACAGCATCTGTTATTTTTTCGCCCAGATACTTTGAAGCATCCTCGACCAGTTTCTTTAAGACCATGGCCGAAATTTCTTCAGGCGCATAGCTTTTATCTCTTACTTTGAACCGCACAGCGTCATTCGGTCCGCTTTCAACTTGATAAGGAACCAGGTTGCGCTCTGCTTCAACCTCCTTGTAATTACGTCCGATAAAGCGCTTTGCTGAAAAGAGGGTATTTTCCGGGTTCAGGGCAGCCTGACGCTTAGCTACCTGTCCGACCAGCCTTTCCCCCGAGTCTTTAAATGCTACTACAGACGGGGTAGTCCGTGAACCCTCTGCATTGGTTATTACCTCAGGCTTGCCGCCTTCTATCACCGCTACTGCGGAAAAAGTGGTACCGAGGTCAATTCCTACCGCTTTACCCATCTAACTCACCTCATTTCTTATTTGTCAAAGTTTTAATTGCATTTGTAAGTTAACCGTTTAAAGGGTTAACCTGTTTTTACTCCATTATGCCGTCGCTGGCGACCTTAACCCAGATGCAATCCTGGGCATGACCGGCCAGTTCTTCCTTGATCTTGTTGCGGATATTCTCAATATCTTTCTGGGTTTCACCGAAAATTTCGTTACACCCTTCATCAAGGTTCAGGTCAATGCCTTCCTGGGCAATCTTATCGATTGCTTCCAGATGGTCATAAATCTGTGCATATTTTTCCCTGGTTGCCAGGGCATCTCGCATCATTTCAGCTTCTTCTTCATCAAGCAGCTCAAACTTTTCCTTCGGTGCACCACACTTAGGGCATACATCGGGAGGCTCTTCTCCCTCGTGCAGGTAACCACAGACTTCACAGCGCCACATTTTCATTTCTAAAAACTCCCCTTTCGGTTAATTAACCTTTTTATTAGTTTCAGGTATTATTAATTAATCATAGTACCTGTTAAACCCAATCCTGTTTCTATAAAACTACCAACTTAAGTCTTTCCCCCCTGGAAGCTTTGGCAAGATCGCTGTCCAGGGTCAGGATCATTAGTTCCGGGAACTCGCGCTGCAGGGTTTTCGCTGCAGCCAGGTGCCACAGGCCCGAGCCTTTTAGCGGCCATTTACGGGCAAGATCGCGCATGGCTGAACTGTCGGGCACAATGTTAAGCTTGCTCCAGGGGCCGCTTTCCAGCGCTTCGTAAAGAGAATCAGCGAGTATTTCTGATAGCATTTCTTCTCGCCGGATCCTGCTGATCACAGTGTACACTTCGGCAATGGTTAAAGTAGTCAGCAGGTGAACCCCCTTCTGCTGTGCCTTTTGCATGACCTGCTCGCTGTTCCTGTCTTTAAAGAGAAAAGAGAGCAGGGCTGTTGAATCCCAGTAAATAACAGTAAGTTTTTCACTCATCGCCCCTCTCCTCCTCGATGTAACGCTGAGCGTAATCCCGTGGAAGTTCAACAGGAGAAGGGGTATCTTTCCCTTGTTTAACAGAAGGTTCAATTAAACCACAGCTTTCGTAGTTTTTGATCCTTTCTTCCAGGGAAAGTTCATCGCCTTTTGCCATGACCAACCTGGCTACAGGAGTGCCCCGGTCGGTAATGATTATTTCCATTCCACCGCGCACATCTCTGATCAGCTTGCTCAGGTTAATTCTTGCTTCGCGTATCCCGATGTAGTTTTTTTTCATCATAACCACGCCCTAATGTAGTCACTGTTACTACATTTATAATTATAGAGGTAATAACAGCAGCTGTCAACACTTTTTTGCGTACACAAGCACTACGTTATAATTTCCATTATTGACGGTGCTAAATACCGGCAGCAGGAGTTTAAAGCCTGCTGTCGAATTTTTATCATAATGACAGTAGAAAGGAGCACATCTTAATTTGTTTACACTGGATAATATTAGTTTAAAGTTGGAAGTTGATGAAAAGGTAATCCCGATTTTACATGATGTAAACCTGCAGTTTGAGGCCGGCAAAATGTATGCCCTGACCGGCCCGAATGGTAGCGGTAAATCGTCAGTGGCCCGGGTGGCCATGGGTATCTACCAGCCCACCGGCGGTAAAGTTTTTCTGGATGATGAAGATATCACTAATCTTGGAATCAGTGAGCGGGCCCGGAAAGGCGTGGGCTACGCTTTTCAGCAGCCTCCTCGCTTCAAGGGGATGCAGGTCAAGGATATGCTTGGATATGCCATGAAGTATTCCGACGGTTTCAACTGCCAGGTGCTGCGTCAGATTGGTCTTTGTCCCGATGACTACTCGGAGCGGACTTTAGACAGCAGCCTCTCAGGGGGGGAAATGAAAAGAATTGAGATTGCCACCCTGCTGGCCCAGAATCCGCGGGTAAGAATTTTTGATGAGCCGGAAGCAGGCATCGACCTGTGGAGTTTTGAGCAGTTGATTGATGTGATCGGTGAAAGCCACCGTGAAGATACCACTACTATTGTCATTTCCCACCAGGAAAAAATCCTCAACATGGTTGATGAAATTGTTCTGATCGAGGGCGGCACTGTTTCCATGCGCGGAGACCGTGAAACTATCTGGCCCCGGATCAAGGAAAGTGCCGAGTGTGCCTGTAAGAAAAACTGTCGATTGGAGGAAAATCTCTATGCTGACTGCCCTCGATAAAAGATTGCTTGAAGAGATAGCCGACCTGCATGATGAACCGCCCGGAGCCTTTAATATCCGTAAGGATGGAAAAGGTATCCAGCGGCGTTCACTTGAAGGTATTGAAATTAAAAGCAAGGATAACCAGCCAGGCATTGACGTGATCGTTGCCGCCGGCAAAGAAGGTTCTGTTCACATCCCGGTGATTATGACCGAAACCGATTTAAACGACCTGGTTTATAACACCATTGACATCGGTGAAAATGCTGATATTGAACTTGTTGCCGGCTGTGGTATCCATAACCCCGGTTCCGGTAAGGCGCAGCATGACGGGGTTCACGAGATAATTGTCCGTAAAGGAGCCCGCCTGCGCTACAGCGAAAAACATTTCGGTGAAGGTGAAGATGGTGGCAAGAGAGTCCTCAATCCAAAGACGGTATTGAAAATTGAGGAAGGAGCATACGCCGAGCTCGAGCTGATTCAGATCCGTGGGGTAGATAATACTAACAGGGTAACCGAGGCCGAAGTAAAGGCAGGCGGCCGGCTGGTCATGTTTGAACGTCTGCTGACCGACGGTGACCAGGAAGCGGTTTCCGATGTTGTAGTTAAGCTTTTAGCGGAAGAAAGTACGGCCAGGATCGTTTCCCGTTCCGTGGCCAAGGGTAAATCCAAACAGGTTTTTAACCCTCGCTTACTTGCTTACGGACCCGGACGGGGTCACGTGGAATGTGACTCTATCATTATGGACCAGGCCACTGTCCGCTCAGTCCCGGAGATATGGGCTGAAAATGCCGAGGCAGAGCTGGTTCATGAAGCGGCTATCGGTAAAATTGCCGGTGAACAGCTGATGAAATTAATGTCACTCGGCCTGACCGAAGAAGAGGCAGAAGAAGCTATTATCAGTGGATTTTTGAAATAAATAGTCCCGGGAGGGCTTTTATTGGGAATCATCACGATCTCACGTGAATTTGGCAGCGGCGGAGAAACCATTGCCCGCCTTGTTGCAGAAAAAACCAAGTTTCACCTGGTAAACAAGGAAACTATTATAAAAGGCCTAAGTGATTACGGTATAGAGCAGCCTCCGGAAGATCCGGAAAAAGCAGTCAGTAAGGAAGATATAGGTCCGGACGGTCGGAACTACATTGAAGCTATGCACGATTACATATATGACCTGGCCATCCGTAACAACCTTGTTATTTTAGGCCGTGGTGGTTCATTTCTTTTTAAGGATTATCCACCGGCCCTGCATGTCAGGGTGATTGCCCAGTTTACTCACCGGGTTAACAAAGTGATGAAGCTGTACGGCCTGAATTCTGAAACAGCAGTTAAGCTGGTCAAAGAGAAGGATCATGAAAAGAGGCAGTACTACAGGCGAATTTTTGATCTCAACTGGAACAATACCCGGCCGTACGACCTGGTTTTAAATACGGAAAAAATGGGCCTCGAAGATGCCGCCGATATCGTAGTTGCCGGTTACCGCATTCATGCCGAACCACGCCAGGTTAAAGATGGTCCGGACGGTACAGATATTGAGAACGGCATTTTAACTTCGCCGGCAGAAGAGGAAGCCGATAAGTTTATGCATTCCAGTGAAGAAGAGTTCGCTTCCATGCTCGATTTTTACAGGATCCGCTGGGACTACGAACCGAAAACCTTCCTACTGGAGTGGGACAGTGAAGGCAATGTCATAGAAGCCTTCTCACCGGATTTCTACCTGCCTGACCAGGATCTCTATATTGAGTTGACAACCCAGAAACCTAAACAGGCCTGGCGCAAGAACCGCAAGATCAGGAGGATGAAGGAGCTATACCCTCATGTAAGTGTGCGCCTGATTGACAAAAAAAGCTTCGAAAGCCTGCTGAAAAAGCACCATCCTGAAGAAAGTAAAGGAGAGTAATATTGACAGATAAGATACCTGAAAATAATGATCAGCTGAAAGTTATAATAACCAGGGAAGAGATTAAAGAAAAGGTCGAAGAACTGGGGAAGAAAATAACTGATGATTACGCCGGCAAAGACCTGGTTTTAATTGGCGTGTTGCGAGGCAGCATCTATTTCCTGGTCGATCTTACCCGGAAAATGGATATTCCTTTTGCTATCGACTTTATCAGCATATCGCAGTATGGTGAGCAATCAGATTCGGCAGGGGTAGTCCGTATCACCAAGGATCTGGACCTGAGTATATCGGGAAAAGATGTGCTGGTGGTGGAAGATATCGTTGATACCGGGTTAAGCCTCGGTTACCTGCTGCGCAACCTGAAAACGAGAAATCCGGCCGACCTTAAGGTCTGCACCCTGCTTAACGTAGAAGCGCGCCGCATCGTCGAGGTGCCCGTGGATTACAAGGGATTTGAAATTCCGAATATCTTTGTTGTCGGTTACGGTTTGGATTATAACGAAAAATACCGCAATTTGCGGTATATTGCCGAGTTTGACCGGCCCTGAGGGTAATATTTGGGTAATATTTAAAAAAGTACATAGTAGAACCAGGCCCCAACAGACCTGTGGTTTCACCTTCAGAACCTCTTTCCCCAATCATCTCCGGTCATTTTAAGTGCCCCTACAGACACCTTCTCATGACCTCCGACCGGTTTTTTAAGATTCTGAGCCGTGGTTTCCGGCGCTTTCCGGCTTAGTTCCGATTTCACTCTTCCCTATGCCTTTCCGCTACCGTCCCTTTCAGCTGTTCGGTTACTCTGGATAATCCCGGTTTTTCAATCAAAGCCAAAGCCTCTTTCTTACACCGGTTTTTCCCTTCTAACCGAACCTGGTTCACCTTCCAGCCTCTCGGAACCTGGTAATAAGTATAATAGCATGGGCCCAGGAACTTGTCAATAGTTTTTTCAATATTTTTTTAAAAAAAATTATTTCCATAAGGGGCCAGTTTATTTATAGAGGTAATAGTAGAAAATGTGGAAGAGATAGGTAGACGGGGTTGATTTGTTTTATCTTGTTGTGGAGGTGTCCGGATTAAAAAGGTCGTAAAAAATGTCCCGATAATAATTTGAGCGTATAAATATTTGATAAGTGCAAAAAATTTAACGGGCATATTATCTGTGATTTTAGAAGGTATAGACTTACTTTTAGCAAATATTACTCTATGAGCATTTTGAGCATTGCAAGGTAAAAGATTTAGAGAAATATTCTCTATAAACTTGATGGATAATTTCCTGAAGATAGGAGCATCTTTTTATGGAAAAAACAGAAGTCAAAGAAAGAAACAGCAGCACTCATTTTGAAGGTAAGGTCATTTCCATACGCAGCAGCGTAGTTGATGTTATCTTCCCCGGCAGGGTGCCCGCCCTGCGCACCAGGCTGGAAGCCGGTCCGGGAAAAAATGTTGTAATTGAAGTTGTTTCGCACCTGGAAGGTGGAGTGGCTCGGGGTATTGCCGTATCCCCTACCAGCGGTCTCAAGCGCGGCGATCCGGTCATAGATACCAATGACATGATCCGGGTGCCCGTGGGCAAGCAGGTCCTGGGACGGATGTTCAACGTGCTCGGTGAAACGATTGATGAGAAAGGGCCGCTTGCCGAGGATAGCGAAAGAAACGGCATCCACCAGCCTGCCGCTTCCATTTCCAGGAGAGTTACCACCGCCGAGATCTTTGAAACGGGGATCAAAGCGATTGACCTTTTAACTCCCCTGGAAAGGGGAGGCAAGGCCGGCCTCTTCGGCGGGGCCGGGGTCGGCAAAACTGTTTTAATTACAGAGCTGATTAATAATACAGTTGGTAAGCATGAGGGTGTCAGTATTTTTTGCGGCATCGGCGAGCGCTCCCGCGAAGCGGAGGAACTTTACCGCGATATCCAGGACGCCGGAGTGCTTGATAACACTGTGATGATTTTCGGGCAGATGAACGAACCGCCCGGCGCCCGTTACCTGGTTGGTCATTCCGCCCTGACCATGGCCGAGTATTTCCGGGATGAAGCAAAGCAGGATGTGCTGCTTTTAATCGATAACATTTTCCGTTTTGTCCAGGCCGGATCTGAAGTTTCCGGCTTGCTGGGCAAGATGCCTTCGCGGGTTGGCTACCAGCCGACCCTGGCTACAGAAATTGCCGAGCTGCAGGAACGGATTTCCAACACTGCCACCGGGGCGATTACGTCAATACAGGCAGTCTACGTACCCGCCGATGACTTTACTGATCCGTCGGCCACCCATACCTTTGCCCACCTGTCGGCCTCGATTATTCTTTCCCGCAAGCGGGCCAGTGAAGGTCTTTATCCTGCAGTAGACCCGCTGCGCTCCTGGTCGAAGATGCTCACTCCCTTAGTTGTCGGCGAGCGCCACTACAAGGTGGCCCAGGAAGTGCGCCGCAACCTGGCGGAGTACGAAGAGCTGAAGGATATTATTGCCATGCTAGGCCTGGAGGAACTGTCCCAGGAAGACCGGAAGGTTGTTAACCGGGCCCGCCGCCTGGAGCGTTTCATGACTCAACCCTTCGTGACTACCGAACAGTTTACCGGTTACAGCGGTAAGGTAGTTGACTTAGAAGATGCCCTTGACGGCTGTGAACGAATACTGGGAGATGAGTTTGCAGAAAGGTCGGAAGGTGACCTCTACATGCTTGGTAAAATTAGCGATATCAAGGCTAAAGCAGGCGCAGGCAAGGAAGCGTCTTCACAGGAAAGTGAAAATGGTGAGGAAGAGGAGAGGGAAGAAACCGCTGAGGTTGAGCAGGAAAAAACTGCAGAGAATGAGCAAGAAGAATTACCGGAAGATGAAGGAACGGATCCAGATCGAGAATAATTATTTAAGAAATAAAATATCCGAGATAGAGTTTAGTCATATTAAGTTATAAAATTTAAGCTCGGGTCAGAACAGAGAAACTAATAATTAAAACTGAGGTAGCACATAGATGTTTGAAATAGAAAAAACTGCAGACCAGGAAGCAACTGGTACAGAAAGCGGCAGCCTGCTTTTGATTTGGCCCCTTTGGAGCAAGCCGGATAATTATCGCACAACAATTTACGGCCTGCAGTGGTTTGTTTTTGCCGTGGCCCATATTGCCGTTATCCCGGTCATTCTTGGCCCTTACCTTGGTCTGGACCAGGCCGGCACGGCAGCTTTTGCCCAGCGGATGTTCTTTTTTATCGGCCTTGGCTCCCTGCTCCAGGTTTTGTTCGGCCACCGCCTGCCCATTATCGAGGGCCCTGCAGCACCCTGGTGGGCTATAGCGGTCAGCCTGTCGGGTATAGCTGTCGCCACCGGCAGACCGCTTGAGCTATTGCGTACTGACCTGGTCGGCATGACCCTGGTCAGCGGCATATTTATCGCTGCTCTTGGTTTAAGCGGTATAATCGGCCGGAATCGTTGGCACGGTGATCTCTATTTTATTGGAACATGTTTTGCTGCCCCGCAGGTAAATTGAGTCAACCAGGCAGGAGGATGGCAGATGAAGCTTAAAATATTACTTCCCGCAAAGGTTTTGCTGGAAGAAGAAGTGGAAAAAGTAACTGCCGAAGCAGAAAACGGCTTCTTTACCATACTGCCCCGCCATGTTGATTTTGTATCTGCCCTGGTTCCGAGTATTTTTACCTATGTTACCTCCGGCGGCAGTGAACATTACCTGGCCCTCGATGAAGGGATCCTGATCAAGCAGGGTGACCAGTTATATGTATCGGCCGCCCGGGCAGTACAGGGAGAAAGTCTGGAAGTTTTGCAGGAAACTGTGGAAAGCGAACTGAAAGTATTAGGTGAAAGTGAGAAAAAATCGAGGGCGGTTATGTCCCGCCTTGAAGTAGATACCCTGCGGCGGTTTTCCCGCCTGGGAGGAGAGCGCTGATGGCCGAAGATAACGACAGGAAAAAAGATAAGAAAGAAGATTTGCCTGGTGAAGTTGGTAAAAAAGCCTACCGGCGGATCAAGGCCCGCCGCACCCGCGACCGCAGCGTCTGGTTTGGCCTGGGTATGTTCGGCATGGTGGGCTGGACTGTGGCTATTACCACGGTGATCGGGGTGGCCCTGGGAGTCTGGATCGACCGGACCTGGCCCGGGCCCTACTCCTGGACCCTGACCCTGCTCTTTATCGGCCTGATTGTCGGCTGCCTGAATGCCTGGTACTGGGTTAACCGGGAGAGCCGCCTGGATGACGATGATGATAGAGGATAATTAAACTGGCAGTAAACTGTGAAGGAGGCTGTATATCCTGAATTATCTTTACCTGGTGCTGTCACTTGTTGCTGGCATTGCGCTCGGCAGTTTTTTCTTCGGCGGTCTCTGGTGGACGGTGCAGAAAATGCAGGGCAGCAATAACCCTTACCTGATATCGATAGCCAGCTTTATCCTGCGAACAGCCGTGGCTATGCTGGTTTTTTACCTGCTGCTCAACCTGGGTACTGCCTACCTGGTGGCAGCCCTGGTCGGCTTCATTGTGGCGAGAACCTACCTGGCTTACAGGCTGCAGCCAGGTGATAAAATTAAGCCTGACTACTAACTTATTAACTTATCCGCTTACGAAGCTACAATAAGTTAATAAGTTAGTAGTCAGACTTGATAGGATGATAGGAGGTGTTTTTGATTGACCATCAATCCGGATGAAATTATCTTTTACCAGTTTGGCTGGTTTACCATCAGTTCGACTATCTTTTTTACCTGGCTGGTAATGTTTTTGCTTACCTTTGGTTCCTGGCTGGTAACCAGGAAGCTGACCAGTGAGGGGGAGCTGTCTCGCTGGCAAAATCTGCTCGAAGTACTGGTTGTCGGCATAAATAATCAGATCCGTGAAGTGAGTCGGCAGGAGCCGGGTCAGTACCTGCCATTTGTCGGCACACTCTTTATCTTTATAGCCTTTTCCAATTTACTGGGCATAGTTCCGGGTTACACACCACCGACCAGTTCCCTGTCCACCACGGCTGCCCTGGCTATATGTGTCTTTATTGCCGTGCCGGTTTTCGGGATCATTCAAATCGGGGTACTCAATTATCTCAAGCAGTATATTCAACCCACCTTCTTCATGCTGCCCTTTAACATTATTGGAGAGCTGAGCCGCACCCTGGCCCTGGCAGTCCGTCTTTACGGCAACATAATGAGCGGCACAATCATTGTTGCTATTTTACTGACTATCACCCCCCTTATATTCCCTGTAGTGATGCAGGCTCTAGGTCTGCTCACCGGGTTAATTCAGGCATATATCTTTGCTATCCTGGCCATGGTCTATATTGCTTCGGCCAGCCAGGCTCAACGGGAAATAGCGAAAAAAGGAGAGAGATCGAATGGATAATTTAGGTTTTGTCGGCATAATCTCAATTGCTACCGCCGGAATCACTATTGCTTTTGGTTCGCTGGGGCCGGCTCTCGGCCAGGGGCGTGCGGTATCGCAGGCCTTAAGCTCGATCGCCCAGCAGCCCGATGAAGCGAACACCATTACCCGGACCCTTTTTGTCGGTCTGGCCATGATCGAGTCTACGGCCATTTACTGTTTCGTAGTATCAATGATCTTAATCTTTGCCAACCCATTCTGGACCCATTTTCTTTAGGAGATTACTATGATTA
>SL_3KL_010_SEDDRAFT_10003724_pt1 | contig 13819 bp, 11 predicted proteins | sample SodLakKL_010_SED_2_FD_10381 | JGI IMG/M metagenome (IMG submission 10381)
CCAGCCACAAGCGGGGTCTGGAACGAGTGGGTCGCGAACTGTCCGGTGTGTTGCCTCCGGCCCCTGATGCCGTTGCCGATGGGCCCGGTGGAATCCGCCTGGCGCTGATCGGTCGACCCAATGTCGGCAAGTCCACGCTGCTCAACCGCATGCTCGGGGAGGAACGTGCTCTTGCCACACCGATGGCGGGCACGACCCGGGATCCGATTCATGCCCGAATCGAACGCGATGGTCAGCTGTTCGAGCTGGTCGACACGGCCGGCATTCGGCGGCGTCGCGGATCCCATACCGGAATCGAAGGGCTGGGCACCATCAAGGCCTTGCAGGCCATGGAACAGGCCCGGGTGGTGGCCTTGCTGATCGATGCCTCAGAAGGGGTCACCGAACAAGATGCGCGCCTGGCCGGGCACGTGATGGATGCCGGAAGAGCATTGGTTCTGATCCTGAACAAGTGGGACACACTGAGCGAGCATCAGCGCGAACGGGTTCTGGTCCAGGTCGCTGAACGTCTTGATTTCGCCACCTTTGCACCGGTCGTGACGGTGTCGGCCCTGCACGGCAGTGGGCTGGGTGAACTGACCGAAGCGGCACGGCATGTGTATGCCTGCGCGACCCAGGAATTGTCCACCTCGGCACTGACCCGGGTACTAAGAATGGCCACCGAGGCTCACCCGCCCCCCGGCAGCAAGCGGGCCACCCCCAAGCTGCGCTACGCGCATGCCGGAGGAAGCTTTCCAATGCGCGTGATCATTCACGGCACCCGGACCTCCCATGTTCCGGACTCGTATCGTCGCTACCTGATCAACAGTTTTCGCAAGCGCTTTGATTTCTCCGGCGTACCGATTCACCTGATGTTCAAGGAATCCGACAATCCCTATGCCGGGCGGCGTAACAAGTTGACTCCACGCCAGATCCAGAAACGCAAACGGGTCAGGAAACTTGGACGACGCAGGTAAATCAGCCGGCATGCGCCTGGAAGAATTGCTGGAATCACTCGACCGGGAGATCGAGCAGGTCTCGCCAAATGATGCCCGCGGACTGGCCGGGCAGGGTGGACATATCATCGATATTCGCGAAGCTCATGAACTGAGTGCCGGAACCGCAGCCGGCGCCAGCCGTATATCGCGTGGCATGCTGGAGTTGGAAATCGGTCGGCGCTTTCCCGATGTCGATCAGCCCCTGGTCCTGATGTGCGCGGCCGGAGATCGCTCGCGCCTGTCGGCTGCCAGTCTCAAGCAATTGGGTTACAAGCGAGTCGTCAGCATGCAGGGCGGATTTGCAGCCTGGCGACAGGCCGGTTTGCCGATCGAAGCGGTCGAGACCCGGTCTGATGCCAGTCATTCACGTTACTTGCGCCATCTTGCCATCGCAGAGATTGGTGAAGCGGGTCAGCAAAGGCTGAGCGAAAGCCGCGTACTGATGATTGGAGCGGGTGGACTGGGCTCGCCAGCCGCACTCTACCTGGCGGCGGCAGGCGTGGGACATCTCACGCTGGTGGATGATGATCGGGTCGAACGCAGCAACCTGCAGCGCCAGGTGCTGCACAGCGACCACCTGGTCGGCCACCTCAAGACCGAATCGGCCGCCCAGAGGCTGCATGCGCTTAATCCCGATATTCAGGTGGAGACCCGTGCCGAACGGGTTTCGACCGACAATGCTGCAGAATTAGTCCAGTCCGTCGATGTCGTGATCGACGGCTCGGACAATTTTCCCACCCGCTACCTGCTCAATGAATTCTGCATGCGCCTGGAAAAGCCCCTGGTCTATGGTGCGGTGTTGCGTTTTACCGGGCAGGTTGCGGTGTTTGATGGAAGAAACAGCGATTCGGCCTGTTACCAGTGCCTGTTTCCCGAGCCGCCAAGACCTCAGGATTCGCCCAGCTGTGCCGAGGCCGGCGTGCTGGGCGTGATGCCCGGCGTGATCGGCTCACTGCAGGCCACCGAAGCGCTCAAGCTGCTGCTGGAGATCGGCAACCCGCTGGTCAATCGCCTGTTGCGCTACGATGCACTCAAAGGCGAATTCACAATCACCCGCCTGGTTCGCGATCCGCAGTGTGCGATTTGCGGTAATCATTAACCCGGCCGGATTTCTACAGAGTCCAGGATTGCAGATTGCGCGTGATCTGGTGAACAACCGCCGGATCATCCGGTGGTATCGGTCCCGGCCAGTGCTCGATCAGCGCCCCTTTGCGATTGAACAGATACTTGTGGAAATTGGTGCGCGGCAGAATGTCGCCACCGAATTCCTGGGCCATGTCCTTGAACAGCGGATGGCCGTTCATGCCGATGACCGAGTACTTGGCCGTCATTGGGAAACTGACCTGGTAGTTTTCCCTGACGAAAGCCGCGATCTCTTCCTCGTCGCCCGGTTCCTGTTCGCCGAAATCGTTGCTCGGCATGCCAATGATCACCAGGCCCGACTGTTGATAGTCATTGTGCAGTTGTTGCAGCTTGGCATACTGCGGCGTGAACTCGCACTCCGATGCGGTATTGACCAGCAGGATCGGATGGTTGCGAAACCGCTCGAGGGCAATCGGAGTGCCTTCCAGTCCGGCGAAGTTATAGTTATAAATATTCAACGCGTTATCCTCATTGAATCAACATCGGTCCAATCCTAACCGCTTCCCGGTACAATGTCGCCCCTGATATGGCACGAAAAGCGAAAATTCTTGATGGTCGTTCGGTCGCTGACCGACTGATTGCCAACGTGGCCAAGGCGGTTGCGCTCGGCCGGGGCAGCAGTGGTCGCCAACCGGGCCTGGCCGTGGTGTTGATTGGTGATGATCCGGCCTCCGAAATTTATGTCGGCAGCAAGGTGCGCGCCTGCGAAAGTGCCGGCATAGTCTCATTCAACCATCGCTTGGCGCATGGGGTGGGCAAGAGTGAATTGCTGGCCCTGATCGACGAACTCAATGCCGATGATCGCGTCAATGGCATCCTGGTCCAGCTGCCGTTGCCGCATCATCTCGATGAGCGCATCGTGACCCAGCGGATAGCCCCCGAGAAAGACGTAGACGGGTTTCATCCGGTCAACGTGGGGCGGCTGGCGCTGCGCGATCCGGCATTGCGACCCTGCACGCCACGCGGAATCATGACCCTTTTGGCGGCGCACGGGATCGACCCCAAGGGAATGGATGCCCTGGTTGTAGGGGCCTCCAATATCGTTGGCCGACCCCTGGCCCTGGAATTGCTTCTCGCCGGCGCCACCGTCACCGTTGCCCATCGATTCAGCCGTGATCTCGGGCAACATGTTCGAAACAGCAACCTGGTCTGTGTCGCGGTCGGCAAGCCCGACCTGATCGATCCGCAATGGATTGCACCCGACACCGTCGTGGTAGATATCGGTATCAATCGTGGCCCTGACGGGCGAATTCGTGGTGATCTCGATTTCGACGCCGTATCCGAACGGGCAGGCTGGATCACGCCGGTGCCAGGTGGTGTCGGTCCGATGACCGTGGCCACATTGATGCAGAACACCGCCGAGGCTGCCGGACTGGTGGTCATGGCGCCATGAGCCAGTCATCGAGTCGGGATCGATCCGGTCGGGCCCGGCCACGTTGAATGCTCACCCGTGATGAGTGGTCCGACCTGCTCGCCAGACTCGAGCAGGTCCTGGACCGAATCGAAACCGGACTTCTGTCCACGCTGCTGTTGGGTCTGATCCTGCTCGGCCTGGCCGACATGTCATGGCGCGGCCTGGCCGGTCAGTCGCTTCCATGGGTGGGTGAAATCATGCGCGCCATCGTGCTCTGGCTGACGATGATCGGCGCGACCCTGGCCGCTTCGCGACTGCGACATGTTCGCATAGCAATCCTTGTCAATCGACTCCCGTCCGGCTGGCTGGGTCCGCTTCACCGGATCCTGATGCTCATCACCGCCGGCGTCTGCCTGGTACTGGCCTGGCACGGCCTGCGCCTGGCCATTTTGGAGCGCGATTTCCAGGGAATGGCTTTCGCCAGTGTTCCGAGCTGGGTGGTTGTGGTGATCATTCCCATCGGTTTCGTGATGATGGCCTCGCGTTTCCTGGCCCATGCCCTGGGCGATGGTGTGGATACCGAAAGCAAGGATTCGACTGGTCATGCGGACGGGAAAAGCCCGTCATGATGCTGATCTTGCTGCTGATTCTGGCGCTGGTCGGCATGCCGTTGTTTGCCGTCATCGCAATCGCTGCCATGGGGGGCTACCGTGCCGTAGATCTGGACCTCGCCCTTGTGGCCATGGAGTTTCAGCGTATCGCCGACATGCCGGCGCTGGTTGCTGCGGTGTTGTTCTACTTCGCCGGCACCCTGGTGATTAACAGTCACATTCCCGAACGCCTGGTCGAATTCATCCGCACTGCATCCCGCGGTGCAGGTGGCCGATTCACAAGCCTGGCGATTCTGCTCGTTGCCTTGTTCACGGCCTTTGCCGGTGTCGCCGGATTCACCATCATTCTGCTCGCAGCATTGATGATGTCCGTGATTGCTCGATCGGATGGCCAGCGCCAGGTCGCCCTTGGCGTGGTTTCGAGCAGCTCGGTCCCGGGTGCGCTGCTGGCGCCGTCCATGGCATTGATTCTGTATGCTGCGGTCACTCAGCAAGTGCGGCCAGGGCAGGGGGTTGCTGTTCATGAGATGTTTCTGGCCGGTGTGGTGCCCGCACTACTGATTCTTGCCATGCTGATCGTTCACTTTGCATGGCGACATCGCACTGCCGCACCGTCGTTGGCCTCTGGCGATCAGTCACTTTGGTCAGGCCTGAAGGCCAACGCCTGGGAGTTACCGTTGCCGTTCGTGATTCTCGGCGGAATCTACAGCGGCTGGATGCCGATCACCGATGCGGCAGCAATCACCGCCGCCTGGCTGTTGATCAGCCTGCTCGTGATTCGTCGCGAGATTGCCTGGACACGATTGCCCGGCATCATCAGACAAGCCATGATGCATGTGGGCGCCCTCTTGCTCTTGCTCGGTGTTTCACTGGCTCTGAGCGCGGTCCTGGTCGCCACCGGGACACTTCAAGAGCTTTACGATGCGATCTTGCCGCGGGTTGGCCATCCCGTCGTACTGCTGGTGCTGCTCAACCTGTTGTTGCTGGGTGTCGGTATGCTGGTCAACCTGTACGCGGCGATTGCGATCATGGCGCCGCTGGTCATTCCGCTGGCCCAGTCATTCGGCGTTGATCCGGTTCATCTGGGCATTGTCCTGATCGCCGGAGTGCAGATCGGTTTTTACATCGGGATGCCCGAGTCCAGCAGGCGACGGGTCGCCAGTCCGGGTCGTGACGGTGACAGTGCCACTGCGATCCATGGCGTTCCCGCCATCGGCTCAATATCTGCCGCGCTCGCGCTGGCGTTGCTGATCATCACCCTCTGGCCGGCCTTGAGCCTGTGGCTGCCCGGCCGGCTCTGACAAGCGGCTCAGTACAAAAACCTTGTCCGTATGGTCGCCGGAATCCGGTCAAGCTCGGCCACCAGGGCCGGAGTGTCGGGAGCTTCCACATCCATGACCACGTATCCGACATCGGGCATTGTCTGAAGGAACTGGGCTGCAATGTTGATTCCGGCCTTCGAGAAAATCGTGTTGAGTGCCTGCAGCACGCCGGGCTCGTTGCGGTGAATGTGCATGATGCGCCGCGCGCCGGCATGATCCGGCAGTGAGACTTCCGGGAAATTGACCGCGCCTATGGTCGAGCCGTTATCGGAATAACGGACCAGCTTGGCGGCCGCGTCCAGGGCGATGTTTTCCTGGGCCTCGCGAGTGCTGCCGCCGATATGTGGCGTCAGCAGCACGTTGTCCATTCCGCGCAGGGGACTGACGAATTCCTCGCTGGTATCGGCCGGCTCGGCTGGAAACACATCAATGGCCGCCCCGGCCAGGTGTTCGTTGCGCAATGCATCGGCCAGGGCATCGATGTCCACCACCTTGCCGCGCGAGGCATTGATCAGATGAGCTCCGGCCTTCATGTGCGCCAGTTCACCAGCGCCCATCATTCCCCGGGTCAGTTGCGTGTCGGGAACATGCAGGCTGACCACATCCGACGACTCCAGCAGGGCCTGAAGGCTGCCGGCCGACTCGGCATTGCCCAGCGGCAGCTTGTCGACAATGTCGTGGTAGATCACATTCATGCCCAGCCCTTCGGCCAGGATCCCCAACTGCGATCCAATGTGGCCATAGCCGATGATGCCAAGCACCTTGCCGCGAACTTCGTGAGCGCCTTTCGCAGTCTTGAGCCACTGGCCTCGATGGGCCGCCATGAGCTTGGCCGGAATGCCCCGCATCAGCATGATGATCTCGGCCAGCACCAGTTCGGCGACGGAGCGCGTGTTGGCGTACGGGGCGTTGAAAACCGGAATTCCCCGCTGGCGTGCTGCGGCCAGGTCCACCTGGTCGGTGCCGATGCAGAAACAGGCAATCGCGGTCAGCTTTTCAGCGCTTTCGAGGACTTCCTCGGTGATCTGACTGCGCGAGCGAATACCGAGGAAATGGACATCGGCAATACGCTCGATCAATTCATCGTCCTTCAGCGCGTGCCCGATCGCATCAATGCTTGCATAACCGGATGATCGGATATGCTCGACAGCGCGGTCATGAACGCCTTCGAGCAGGAGAAAGTGGATTCTGTCCTTGGAAAGAGATAAAGATTTGTCGCTCATCGGCGCAAAAGTTGTTCCGTCACTTTAGTATGTACTGATGATTATCGCAGGATCTACAACAATTGAACGCCAATAACGAGAAATTACCCGAAATCGAATCCACCGACGACTCTTCCAGCCTGAGCCACTATGGCCAGGATTGGACGCGTTTCTGGAAACCGGCCCCCGAACGGTTGTTTTTCCCCCGTTCGACTCGGGAAGTCGCCGAACTCGTGCAGTGGGCCAGATGCAATGGCAAGGCCCTGGTTCCCAGTGGTGGGCGAACCGGACTGTCGGGTGGCGCCGTGGCCGCCGGGGGCGAAGTGGTGGTGTCCATGGACAAGATGCGCGAGGTCGTCGAGTTCGATCCGGCCGAGCCCAGTCTGACCGTTCAGGCCGGCATGCCGGTCGGTCAATTGCAAAGCCTGGCTGAAGAGAAAGGCTGGTGCTACCCGGTCGACTGGGCGGCGGCCGATTCGAGCCAGGTGGGCGGGTCCATTGCCACCAATGCAGGCGGCATCCGTGTGCTGCGCTATGGCATGACCCGCGACTGGGTGCTGGGAATGACGGTGGTCACCGGGACCGGTGAGATACTTGAACTCAATCGTGGTCTGGTCAAGAACAATGCCGGGCTGGACCTGCGCCATCTGATGATTGGCAGTGAAGGCGTGCTGGGCATCATCACCGAAGCCACGCTCGCCCTGACCCAACAGCCACCGGAGCAATCGGTGATGCTGCTGTCTTTTGCCGATCTGGATGCGATCATGCCGGTGTTTGCCGCGCTCAGGCGCTCGCTCGAGCTTTCAGCGTTCGAAATGTTCGACCAACGCTCCGTCCGGCACGTTGCCGGGGCCGGAGATTTGAGCTTCCCGCTGGATGAATCCGCACCCTTCCATGCCGTGGTTGAATTCGACGATCCGGGCCAGGCCAACCAGGAAAAGGCATTGGAGGTTTTCGAGCAGTTGGTCGAGCAGGGCAGGGTCGTGGATGGCACCATCAGTCAATCGGGCGTTCAAGCCGAGGAGCTTTGGCATTGGCGAGAGGCAATCAGCGAATCCATCGCCGAGCGCACGCCCTACAAGAATGACTTGTCGGTGCGAATCAGCAAGATTCCCGATTTTCTGCGCGAGCTCGACACTCTGGTCAATCGTGAATACCCCGACTTCGAGGTCGTGTGGTTCGGACATATCGGCGATGGCAATCTGCACATGAACGTGCTGCGACCCGAGGACTGGTCCGTCGATGACTTTCACAAGGCAGGACGCGAGTTGAGCCCACGGGTATTCGAACTGGTCCAGCGCTACCACGGCAGCGTGTCGGCCGAACACGGGGTAGGGCTGCTCAAGCGCGACGATCTGGGCTGGTCACGCCAGGCCGGTGAAATCGAATTGATGAGGGGCATCAAGCGACTGTTCGATCCGGACGGCGTTCTCAACCCGGGCAAGATGTTGGGTGACTGAGGCGCAAGGGTCAAGGCTCAAGGTTCAAGGTTAGCTGAATAACGCCGTGTCTCGGTGTCCGAGCTTCGTTCCGGTCAGAGCCGTCCTCGGGTGGTGGATTTCGCTTCAGTTCGACGCGGTGGCGAGGCCTTCAGCGAAATCCACCACCCGAGGACGGCTCGCGGCATCAGCGTTTATCGATATTTCCAACGTCTACTGAAACACGGCGCCAACCAGGCAAGGTTAAAGGTGATCGGGTTGGTGGGGAGGCTGCTAGAATAGCGCGGTCGTGCAAAGTGCACGGGGCACTGTACAAACCTGGAAATTACTATGACTTTGTATCGTAACATATTGTTTTTTATAGCTTTAGTTTTGCCTTCAGTATTGCTTGCCGAAGGCATGACTCTGGAGCAGATTGCCGAGACCCGGATGGTGAGCCAGGTGGCAATCAGTCCCGATGGAGAGAAAATCGCCTATGTCCGGGTGGTGCCGCGCGATCTGTCCAGGGAAGATGATGGCGGTGCCTGGACCGAGTTGCACGTGATCGGTCCCGACGGCAACAGCCGGCCTTACATCTCCGGCCAGGTCAATGTCGGCAATATCGGCTGGAAACCGGATGGGTCGGCGATCACGTTTCTCACCCTTCGCGGGGATGACAGTGCCCGGCAACTCTATTCCATTCCGTTCGATGGCGGCGAGGCCAAGCGCCTGACCAATATTTCCACCGGCGTGGCTGGCTACAGTTTCAGCCCCGACGGTGATCAGGTTGCCCTGATCGCCAGCGAAGAAATTCCTCCCGAAGAACAGGAACTGATCGACAAGGGCTTTTCCCAGATCATCTACGAGGAAGACTGGCGTCCGCGACGGCTGTGGACGCTTTCGCTGGATGACGATGCGGCCGAGCCGGAAATGCTGGAAATCTTCGGTTCGGTCCAGACCGTGCACTGGTCGCCTGCCGGGGATCGCCTGGCCGTCGTGGTGACCCCGCGTGAGCTGGTCGACGACACACTGATGTTCCAGCGCATCCGCATCATCGACCCGACCGGTGAGGAAATCGGGCGGGTCGACAATCCGGGCAAACTCGGAGAGATCGCCTGGAGTCCTGATGGCGCACACCTGGCCCTTCTGGCCACCGAATCCATTCACGATACCCGCGAGGGTCGATTGATGATTGCTCCGGGAGATGGCGGTGACTGGACCAACCTGATACCCGGCCTCGAGGGTCACGTCTGGAATGTCGACTGGCTGTCCGACGACGAGATGGTGTTCGTCAGCCACGAGGGCACTGAGACCCGATTGGGACGAATTGCGCCGGACGGCACCGGCCACGACACCCTGCATCAAAGTGATGGCCTGATATTCAGTGCCCTTTCGGTGTCATCCGATGGACAAGTGGCAACCGTGGCCAGCGCCTCGGAACATCCCGGCGAGGTGTTCGCGATCAATGAAGACGAGGCGACCCGCCTGACCGATTCCAACCCGTGGCTGGGCGATGTCCGACTGGCCCGCCAGGAAGTCATCACCTATCCGGCCGCCGACGGCCTGGAGATCGAGGGCATTCTCTTCTGGCCGCTGGATTACCAGGAAGGCGAGCGCTATCCGCTGATTCTGGCCGTCCACGGCGGCCCCGAGGCGCATTATTCCAATGGCTGGCTGACCACCTACAATCTGCCCGCCCATCATGCCGCTGCCGAAGGCTACTTCATGTTCTACCCGAACTATCGCGGCAGCACCGGGCGCGGTGTGGAATTCACCGAAACCTCGCAGGGCCGCCCGGCCAGGGAAGAGTTCGATGATCTGGTCGATGGCGTGGATTACCTGATCTCGCGGGGCATGGTTGATCCGGACCGGGTCGGCATCACCGGTGGGTCGTATGGTGGTTACGCCTCGGCCTGGGGTGCGACCTATTACACGGAACGCTTCGCTGCCGCGGTCATGAATGTCGGCCTTTCGGACAAGATCTCCATGCTGGGCACCTCCGACATTCCAGAGGAACTCTACCTGGTCCATTACCTGACCTGGCCCTGGGAAGACTGGGACATGTACAAGAAGGCCAGCCCGATCTACTACGCTCAGCAGGCTCAAACACCCATCCTGATCCTGCATGGGGATGCCGACCCGCGCGTCGACCCGACCCAGTCGCGGATTCTCTATCGCTACCTGACGTTGCAGGAAGATCCGCCGCCGGTCCGCCTGGTGCTTTACCGTGGAGAAGGCCATGGCAATCAGCGTGCGGCCAGCCGCTGGGACTACAGTCTGCGCCTGATGCGCTGGATGGATCACTACCTCAAGGGCGAGGGTGGAGAGCCGCCGCCGTACCGGATCGATTACGGTTTCGACAACGACGACTGAGTAGCGGGACAAGCGGATGGAGCGTGACAGCAGCAGTGAGTTGCTGGCAAAACTCAATGCCAGCAACAGCAATACGCTGATGGCCGAACTGGATATCCAGTACACGGCCGCCGGAGAGGATTTCCTGGAAGCTTCCATGCCGGTCACGCCGCGCGTGCACCAGCCCATGGGCATTCTCCATGGAGGCGCGACCGCGGCACTGGCCGAGTCCGTCGGAAGTGCGGCATCCGCGATTCGTGTCGATCGCAGTCGCCAGGGGGTGGTTGGCACCGAGCTGACCATCAATCACCTGCGCAGCCTTCGCGAGGGCCGTATTACCGCCCGGGCCGAGGCGATTCACCTCGGCCGCTCAACTCATTTGTGGGATATCAGGGTCCGGGACGACGACGATCGGCTGATCGCCGTCGCCCGGCTCAGAATGATGGTGCTCGAAAGGGAATGATCGCCAATCAGGGCGCCGGAGCAACATCGACCCGAACGCGAATGCGATCGCCCGGATGTTGGTCCATGTGGGTACGATAGAGCCGGCCATCGTACTGGTAGGTCACCCGGTAACCGGAGGCCACGGACTCTTTGGTATAGGAGCGCTGCACCTGGCACTTCTCCCGCGTCACCTTGCGATACTCATCCGGCTTTCCGGATTGCCGGGCGGCATCCCGACCGACCGAACCACCGAGCGCCGCTCCGGCCACGGTTGCCGCGCGCTTGCCGCTGCCGCCGCCGAACTGGTTGCCGATCACGCCACCGATGATCGCCCCGACCACGGTGGGTGTGTGCGAGCGACTGCCGGAGCGGGTACGTTCATAGGATGTTTCATCCCAGCACACTTCCCGATCGACCGGCTTGCGTACGTCCTTGTATTCGGCGCGCACATCGACGACTTCCGCGTAGTGGTAGTTCGTGCCGCCGGCATGGGCCAGCCCGACCGTCAATGCGGCAGCGATGAACAGACTGGTTCTTGCAATCATGACACTTTCCTCCTGACAGTCGATGAAATTTCAAGCGTCGAGTGCAAGGATAACCGCAAGGATCTGAATGTTTTCTGAACCCGCAGACCGTTTGATGACGAGGCAGCTCTGGATTAGGATGGCCGACATCAAACAATAATTCCCCTGGAGTAGATACAGAAATGGCTGATCACGAAACCGCGCAGATTCGCAACCTGGCCTTGCTCGGACATGCAGGCGCCGGCAAGACCAGTTTCCTGGAGGCCCTGCTGGTCAAGGCCGGGGTGCTGGGTGAGGCGGGAAGCCTTGAACGCGGCACCACCGTGGCCGATTTCGATCCTCTCGAAAAGACCTACCAGCATTCCCTCGACACTGCCCTGGCCAGCCTGGAACACGACGGCACACATATCAACATCATCGACACCCCGGGAGATCCCGATTTCCGTGGCCAGACCCTGGCCGCCATGAGTGCGGCGGAAACCGCGGTCATTGTCGTCAATGCCGCCAATGGCATCGAAATGTCGACCCGCCGCATGATGCGCCGGGCCAGGCAGCGCCAGCTGTGTCGCATCATCGTCATTAATCGCATGGATGCCGAGGATGCCGATCTGGAAGGGCTGGTCCGCGACATCCGCGAGGAATTCGGTCCGCAATGCCTGCCGATCAATCTGCCGGCCGAGGGCTACTCGACCGTACGCGACTGCTTTTTCAAGACCGATGGAGAAACCGACATCCTGTCGGTCGCCGATGCCCACACCGAGATTCTCGACCAGGTCGTCGAGGTCGACGAGGACTTGATGGCCGCCTACCTGGAAGGCGAGACCCTGGACGGCGATGCCCTGCATGATGTCTTCGAGAAAGCCCTGCGCCAGGGCCACCTGGTGCCGATCTGCTTTGCCTCGGCGCGTACCGGGGCCGGGTGCGGCGAGTTCCTGAATTTCTGCAAGCGCCTGCTGCCCAGCCCCGCCGAAGGCAACCCGCCGCCGTTTCGAAAAGCCCCCGACAATGAGCGGGTCGATACCGAGCCGGATCCGGACGGCCACGTCCTTGCCCATGTCTTCAAGATCAGCAACGACCCCTACGCCGGGAAACTGAGCATCTTTCGCGTCTACCAGGGCACCATTACCAGCGACAGCCAGCTCTATGTCGGCGATGGTCGCAAGGCGATCAAGGTGCCGCATCTGTATCGGATCCAGGGCAAGGAGCATATCGAGGTCGACAAGGCCGTGCCCGGGGATATCTGCGCCCTGGCCAAGATCGACGACATCCACTACAACGCCATCCTGCACGATTGCCATGACGAGGATCACTATTACCTCAAGCCGATCGATTTCCCCCAGCCGATGTTCGGCCTGGCCGTCGAGGCCAAGACCCGCGGCCAGGAACAGAAGCTGACCACCAGCCTGCAACGCCTGGGCGAGGAAGACCCGTGCTTCCAGGTCGAGCACAACCAGGAACTCAACGAAACCGTCATCCGCGGCCTCGGTGAAATGCACTTGCGCATCATGCTCGAGCGCATGAAGTCGCGCTACAACGTCGAAGTCGATACCCGCCCGCCGCGGGTGGCTTACCGGGAAACCGTCACCCGGGCGGCCGAAGGTCATCATCGCCACAAGAAACAGACCGGCGGCGCTGGCCAGTTCGGCGAGGTGTTCATGCGTATCCGACCGCTGGCCCGTGGCGAGGGCTTCCAGTTCCGCAGCGAAGTCGTCGGCGGCGCCATCCCCACCAACCTCATCCCGGCGGTCGAGAAGGGGGTGCGCCAGTTGCTCGATGAAGGCGCCATCGCAGGCTTTCCCATGCAGGATGTCGAAGCGGTGGTCTACGATGGCAAGCACCACCCGGTCGATTCCAAGGAAGTCGCCTTCGTGGTCGCCGGACGCAAGGCCTTTCAGGATGCCATCGATAACGCCGGCCCGCAGATCCTCGAACCCATCGTCGAACTTGAAGTCACCGTCCCCGACTCGGCCATGGGCGATGTCACCGGCGCCCTGGCCTCCAAGCGCGCCCGCATCCAGGGCACCGACAGCCTCAAGGGCGGCTTCACCAGCATCAACGCCGCCGTACCCCTGTCGGTACTCACCGACTTCCCCACCGAACTCAAGAGCTTAAGCGGCGGAGAAGGGCGCTACACCATGGAATTCTCCCACTACGAAGCCGTCCCGGCCAACATCCAGAAGGAACTGATCGAACAGCACAAGGCCAATCGGGGGCAGGAGGCGGGTTGACGAAAGACATGGTCTCGCGCAGAGCCGCAGAGGCGCAGAGGAAGAGCAAGGTTAAAGTCAATTGCACCGAAAGGGATTGACTACGATGTGGTGTCGTCGGTTTGTTCGCAAATGGGGCGGTTACGGCCGCTATGGCGTATGCGTTTAACTCGTTGTCAGAAGGTGCTGCCCTGCAGCGTGATCAAGAAGCAGCTGCAGCAGAAGTTCAAGCAGCATATGACAGCGGTACTTTGCGGGCCGATAA
>SL_3KL_010_SEDDRAFT_10003725_pt1 | contig 13817 bp, 16 predicted proteins | sample SodLakKL_010_SED_2_FD_10381 | JGI IMG/M metagenome (IMG submission 10381)
GCCCTCCCGCTAGAGGGAGCAGCTACCGGGCCAGTGGAGGAAGCCTTGCGCTGGGCTCGCCTGACCGCGGCCGGATTTCTGTTCTGGCTGATCCTGACCGCCGCCCTGGGCTGGTGGACGGTCTTGCTCGGCCTGCTCGTGGCCGCGCTGGTCGCCGCACTGGCGGTGCGCATCCTGACCGTCAATCTCGACGCTGAACTGAGCTTCCGCGACAGCCTCGGGCTGCTGCTCTACACCATGGGTCTTGTTCCCATGGTGCTGCCCGCCGCCTGGCAGGTGGCCGGCGTGGTCGTGCGCCGCAATCCCCCGGTACATCCCTGCGTGATCCGCCACCGCACCGGCCTGACCCGGCCGGTGGCCCGGGCCGCACTGGCCAACAGCGTGACCCTGACGCCGGGCACCCACTGCGTGGACCTGGAAGACGACCTGCTGACCGTGCACTGCCTGGACCCGCGCTTCGCCGAGGCGCTGTCCGAGGGCGTACTCGAGCGCCGCCTGGCCGCGATCCTGGAGCGGTCGCCATGAGCGGGCTGCTGTGGGGGGCGCTGCTGTTCCTGCTGGTCAACGCCCTGGCCTGCCTGACCCGGGTCGTGCTCGGGCCGACCCTGCCGGATCGCATCGTCGCCGCCAACGTGATCGGCACCAAGACCGTGGTCGTGCTGGTCCTGCTCGGCGTGGTCCTCGACCAGGTGATCTGGCTGGACGTGGCCCTGGTCTACGGGCTGCTCAGCTTCACCATCAGCCTGGTGGTCGGCAGACTGATCGAGACCGGCCGCCTGCCGCGCCTGGAGAAGGCACCGTGATCACGCTGGCCGTCAACGCCGTCGCCGCGCTGCTGATCATCGCCGGCTGCGGCTTCTTCCTCGCCGGCAGCATCGGCCTGCTGCGCCTGCCCGACTTCTACTGCCGGCTGCACGCCACGACCAAGTGCGACATCGTCGGCGCGGTGTTCATCCTGGCCGGGGTCGGGCTGGTCAGCGGCGCCGAGCTGGACTCCGTGCGCATCGTGGCCCTGATCTCCCTGATCGCGATTACCAGCCCCACGGCCGGCCACGCCCTGGCGCGGGCCGGCTGGCATGCCGGTTACCGGCCCTGGACCCGCGAGGATGACGATGAGTCCGAATGACGTTTTCGACCTGCTGATCCTGAGCCTGCTGATCCTGAGCGCGCTGGCGATCGCGCGCATGAAGGACCTGGCCGCCGCGGTGATTCTGTTCTCGGTCTACAGCTTCGCCCTGTGCCTGCTGTGGGTCCACCGCGGGGCGCCGGACGTGGCCATGACCGAGGCCGCGGTCGGGGCCGGCATCACCGCGGTGCTGTTCTTCTACACCCTGGCCCGCACCGGGCGCAAAGAGAAATGAGAAACGCGCTGGCCCTGGTGGTGGTGATCGTGCTGGCCGTGCTGATGATGGCCGGGGTCAGCCAACTGCCGCCGCCGGGCTCGCCCGATGGCGCCGTCCATCGCCACGTGGCCGCACACTACATCGACGGCGGAAAGGAAGCCGCGGGCGCGCCCAACCTGGTCACCGCGGTGCTGCTGAACTACCGCGCGCTCGACACCTACGGCGAAGTGGTGGTCATCTTCGCCGCGCTGATCGCGGTGCTGGCCGTGGGCCTGGCCGGCCATTCGCGCGGTCCCCAGCGGCAGCCGGAAGAGTTGCCGGTCAGTCCGGTGGTCGACCTGGTCGTCCGCCTGATGGCGCCCTTCATCGCCCTGTTCGCGCTGTTCATGATCCTGGAAGGCCACGTCCTGCCCGGCGGCGGCTTCCAGGGCGGCGTGGTGCTGGGCGCGCTGATGATCCTGCTCGGCCTGGTGCTGGGCCCGCGCCGGCTGCGCCGCATGCTGCCCACTCCAGCCCTGTTCTGGACCCGCGCCGTCGCGCTGCTGGCCTTTGCCCTGGCCGCCGGGGCCGGGCTGGCCCTGGCCGGCTGGCTGTTCGCCCTGCCGGAACAACCCTGGCTGCGCGAGCTGATCATTGTCGGACTGGAACTGGCCATCGGCATCGGCGCCGCCCTGGCCCTGGTCGGCTTTTACCTGAGCCTGGAGGCCGACCGTCATCGCTAACGGACTCGCCCATCTCGACTACATCGCCGTGGTGATCCTGTTCGCCATCGGCCTGTACGTGGTGCTGACCAAGCAGAACCTGGTCAAGAAGATCATCGGCCTGAACATCATGGAAACGGCGGTGTTCGGCCTGATCGTCACCTCGGGCATGGTCACGGGCGGCTCGCCGCCGCTGCTCGGCCAGGGCCTGGAGCCGCCGTACGCCAGCCCCATCGCCCACGCCCTGGTCCTGACCGGCATCGTGGTCGCCTTGAGCGTGACCGCGCTGGCGCTGGTGCTGATCATCCGGGTCAAGGCCGAGTGCGGATCGATCGAGCTCGATGAACTGCTCGAGCCGGACGAATGAACGGCCTTGTCCACCTCCTGCCGCTAACCGTCCTGCTGCCGATCACGGCCGGGGCCCTGGCCCCGGCTCTGTTCCACCGCCGTGGCACTGCCTGCTGGATCTGGGCGCTGGCCGCCGCGCTGCTCAGCCTGGCCGCCGGCATCGGGCTGTGGCGCGAGCTGTATTCCGGGGCGACCATCAGCTATCCGCTGGGCGGCTGGCCACCGCCTTACGGCATCGAGCTGGTCTTCGACGGCGTGGCTGCGCTGATCCCGGTGCTGGGCGCGCTGGCGGTGCTGATCCTGGTCGCGTCCAGGCGCTACGTCGAGGCCACTGTCCCGGCCTCGCGGCAAAGCCTGTTCTACGCCCTGATCCTGATCAACCTGGGCGGCATGAACGGCTTCGTCGCCGCGGCCGACCTGTTCAACCTGTTCGTCTGGATGGAGGTCTTTTCGATCTCGGCCTATGCCCTGGTGGCGCTGGCACGCGGCCCGGTGGCTGCGCTGGCGGCCCTGAAATACCTGCTGGTCGGGGCCGTGTCCTCGCTGCTGGTGCTGCTGGCGGTGGCCTTGCTGCACGCCCAGACCGGCAGCCTGAACATGGGCGACGTCGCCGGCCTGCTGGCCGCCGCCGAAGCACCGGGCGCATCGGCCCTGGCGCTGGGCTGCCTGGTGGTCGGGTTCCTGGTCAAGGCGGCGATCTTTCCGCTGCACTTCTGGCTGCCGGACGCGCACGCCTCGGCGCCCAGCCCGGTCAGCGCGCTTTTGTCCGGCCTGGTGGTCAAGATGGGCATCGTCGGCCTGGTGCGCACGCGCATGCTGTTCGCCGAGGCCGACGTGGTGCCGCTGCTGATGCCCGACACCCTGCTGCTGTGGCTGGGCGTCATTGCCATTCTGGCCGGCGCCGTGCTGGCCATGGTCCAGCGCGAACTCAAGCTGATGCTGGCCTACTCGACCGTGGCCAACATGGGCTACATCGCGCTGGGGCTGGGCCTGGCCGCACCGGCGGCGGTCAGCGGCGCGCTGGCCCATACCGTCTACCACGCCACCATCAAGACCGGGTTGTTCCTGACCGCCGGGGCCGTGCTGCTCGGAACGGGCCTGAGCCGGGTCGATGATCTCAGGGGCCTGGGACAGCGCATGCCGCTGACCAGCGGCGCGCTGGTGCTGGGGCTGCTGGCGGCGACCGGCATTCCGCCCACGGCCGGCTTCGTCGGCAAGTGGCAGATCGCCATCGGCGCACTGCAGGCCGGCCGGCCCTGGGTCATTGGCGTGATCCTGGCCGGCGCCCTGCTGACCCTGGGCTGGGCCATCCGTGTCATCAACAGCCTGTTCTTCCGCCCGCCGGCCCGGGCCCGGGTCATCACCGCCCGCGAAGCGCCGGCCAGCCTGCTGGTGCCGGCGCTGCTGCTGGCCCTGCTGGCGGTCAGCGGCGGGCTGTTTGGCGCAGTGCTGCTCGGCCTGGTCGAGCCGCTGGCGCTCGAGTTCGTCGGAGGCGGCCATGGTCATTGAGCTGTTCGACCTGCGCCCGCTGATCGCACCCCTGCTCTCGGCATTGTGCGCCTTCGGCATCATGCTGCTGGGCAGCCACGCGGGCTGGCGCATCGCGCTCAGCCTGGTCGCCTCGGTGGTCAAGTTCTTCATCGTGGTCTCGATGTTGCCCGGCGCCCTGGATGGACACGTCTACGTGTTCAGCGCCGGGGAGATCCTGCCCGGCCTGGATTTCGCCTTCCGGGTCGACGCACTGGGGCTGTTCTTCGGCCTGGTCTCTTCCACGCTGTGGGTGCTGACCACGATCTACGCCATCGCCTACATGCGCGGCAGCCACTCGCTCAGGCGCTTCTTCGGCTTCTTCGCCCTGTGCGTGTCGACCACCCAGGCGATCGCCTTCGCCGAAAACCTGCTGACCCTGTTCATCTTCTACGAACTGCTGACCATCTGCACCTACCCGCTGGTCATTCACTCCGGCACCCTGGAAGCGCGCCGGGCCGGTCGGCGCTACCTGATTTACACATTATCGGGCGGTGCCGCCATCCTGGCCGGCATGGTGCTGGTCTACCAGGCCACCGGCAGCCTGAGCTTCAGCTCGCCCGGACTGCTGAACCCGGGCATCGACGAGCGCGTGCTGCTGGCCATGTTCGTGCTGCTGATCGGCGGTTTCGGGGTCAAGGCGGCGCTGATGCCGCTGCACGCCTGGCTGCCCACCGCCATGGTCGCCCCGACCCCGGTCAGCGCACTGCTGCACGCGGTGGCCGTGGTCAAGGCCGGCAGCTTCGGGCTGATGCGGGTGATCTACAACATCTTCGGCGTCGACCTGCTCGACACCCTGGGCTATCACCACGTGCTGGCCGTGATCGCCGCGCTGACCATCATCGCCGCCTCGCTGGTCGCACTGCGCCAGGACGTGCTCAAGCGACGCCTGGCCTGGTCGACCATCAGCCAGCTGTCCTACATCGTCCTGGCCGCCTGCCTGCTCACGCCGCTGGCCGCACTCGCCGCCGTGATCCACATTGCCAACCAGGCCTTCGCCAAGATCACCCTGTTCTTCGTCGCCGGCGCGATCGAGAAGACCACCGGCAAGAAGCGCATTTCGGAACTGGACGGCATCGGCTGGGCCATGCCCTGGACCATGGCCGCCTTTACCGTGGCGTCCTTGAGCTTCATGGGGGTGCCGCTGCTGGCCGGGTTCATCACCAAGTGGTATCTCTCGCTCGGAGCGCTGGCCGCGGGCGCGCCGATCTACGTCGGGGTGATGATGGCCAGCGCGATCCTCAACGCCAGCTACTGGCTGCCGATTCTCTACCGCGCCTGGTTCAAGCCGGGCGCGAGTCCCGACGCGCCCGTGAAGGAAGCCGAGAACCTGCTGCTGTGGCCGACCCTGGGCTGTGCCGCCTACGTCATCCTGCTCGGGATCGGCGCCCAGGCTCCGGCCATGCCCTTTGCCTTGGCCCAGTCCGCGGTCGCTTTTGCCTTTGGTCTGGAGGTAGCCTCGCCATGAACCCTGTCGCGCTGCCCTCGCTGCTGCCGCTGCTGGTCGCCCTGGTGCCCCTGCTCGGCGCGCTGCTGCTGGCCCTACTCGGCAACCGTCGGCTGTGGCTCGCCCCCCTGGCGCTCGGGTCCAGCGCGCTGACCTTCGGCCTGGTGGTGGTGCTGGTCGCCGCTGTGCGCCTGGGCTTTCAGCCCGAAATCGCGCTGATGCAGCTGGCCCCGCCGATGCGCATCGTGCTCAGCGCGGACGCGCTCGGCGCCCTGTTCGCGCTGACCATCGCCGCCCTGTTCCCGCTCGCGCTGATCTACGCGCTCAAGTTCCTCGCCGACGACAAGCATCTCAAGCGCTTCCTGGCACTGACCCTGGTCGCCCAGGGCCTGATGCTGGGCGTGGCCTTTGCCGCCAACCTGCTGACCCTGCTGGCCTTCTACGAACTGTTCTCGCTGATCAGCTACCCGCTGATCGTGCATGAGCGCACGCCCAAGGCACTGGCCGCAGGACTGAAGTACATCGTCTACATCATCGTCGGCGGCGTGTTCATTCTGACCGGCATCATCCTGGTCTATGCCGTGGCCGGCGACCTGACCTTCCTGCCCGGTGGCCTGCTGGCGGGCGACGGGGCGCGCGCGCCGGTGCTGATCGCCTGGATCTGCCTGATGGTCGGCTTCGGCGTCAAGGCCGCCCTCATGCCGCTGCACGGCTGGGTGGCCGACGCTCACCCGGCCGCGCCGGCGCCGTTCTCGGCCATCCTGTCGGGGGTGATGGTGGCGGCCGGCAGCTTCGGCATCCTGCGCGTGCTGTTCGAGATCTTCGGCGCCGAGTTGCTGGGCCGGCTCGGCGTCATGCCCTGGCTGGCCACGATCGCCGGCATCAGTGCGGTGCTCGCGGGGGCGCTGGCCATCGGCGAGGACGAGTTCAAGCGCCGCCTGGCCTATTCCACCATCAGCCAGATGGCCTACGTGGTGCTGGCCATCGCCATGCTCAGCGAACTGGCCCTGGTCGGGGCGCTGGTCCACATCAGCCACCATGCCTTCATCAAGGCCGGACTGTTCTTCTGCGCCGGGCTGATCGTGGCGGTGACCGGATTGAAGAAGGTCAGCGAGTTCGACGGCCTGGCCCGGCGCATGCCGGCCACGGCGCTGCTGCTGACCTTGCTCAGCCTGGCCATGATCGGCGTGCCGCCGCTGTCGGGTTTCCTGAGCAAGTGGCTGCTGGGTGTCGGGCTGATCGAGGCCGGCGGACTCGTCCCGCTGGCGGTGCTGGTGGTCGGCACGCTGCTGGCGGCGGCCTACCTTTGGCCGGTGATCTTCCGCATCTGGCTGCCCAACGATAAGGTCAAGCGGGCCCGGTCGGCGCTGGCCGGTCAGCCGACGCTGATGCTGGCCGCGCTGGCGGCCACCGCGCTGATCACCGTGGTCCTCGGGCTGGCCGCCACGTTGCCCGGATTCCCGCTGGAGTTGGCCCGCCTGGCGGCGGCCCAGTTGATCGGAGCCGGTGGATGAATTCGGTCCTCGTCGCCGCGAACCTCCTGCTGCCCGCCCTGGTGGCCGGGCCGCTGCTGGCCGCTGCGATCCTGCCGCTGCTCAAACCCCGGCTCGCGCAGGATGGCTTCGTCGTCGCCGTCGTCGGGCTGACGCTGCTGGGCGTGATCCTGCTCGCGCCCGCGGTATTGGCCGGCGAAACGCCGACCGGCGCCCTGCCCGGAATGCTGGGCCGGTTCAATTTCGCCCTGGACCCGTTCGGCCACGTCTTCGCCCTGGTCGGCAGCTTCGTCTGGTTCAGCGCCACCCTGTACGCCACCGCCTACACCCGCGAGGATCCGGCCCGGGTCCGCTTCCTGGCCACCCTGCTGGTGCTGCTCGGCGCCAGCATGGGCGTGGTGCTGGCGGCCGACCTGCTGACCCTGTTTGTGTTCTTCGAGCTGCTGGGCCTGGTCGCGCTGCTGGTGGTGGTGCACAGCGGCAGCGACGAGGCGCGCGCGGCCGGCATCAAGTATTTCTGGATGACCTTCGGCGGCGGACTGGCCCTGCTGGCCGGCATCCTGCTGGTCCTGCTGCAGTCCGACAGCCTGGCCTGGGCGCCCCTGCCGGAGACCGTCGCCAGCGGCTGGCGCTGGGCGATCTTCGGCCTGCTTCTGGTCGGCTTCGGGGTCAAGGCCGGCATGGTGCCGCTGCACGTCTGGCTGCCGGCGGCTCATCCGGTGGCGCCAGCCCCGGCCAGCGCGCTGCTGTCGGGGGTGATGATCAAGGCCGGCGCCTACGGCCTGTTCCGCAGCCTGAACATGCTGCTGCGTCCGGAGACCGGCGCGGAAACCTGGGGCGATTCGGTCGACATGGGCCTGGTGCTGGCCGTGCTCGGCATCGTCACGCTGCTGGTCGGGGTGGTCATGGCCCTGCTGCAGAACTCGATCAAGCGCATGCTGGCCTGGTCCAGCGTCAGCCAGATGGGCTTCATCCTGACCGGGCTGGGCGCGGGTGCCATGCTGGCCGCCGACGGTGCCATGGCCACCGCCGGCGGCCTGCTGCACGTGGTCAACCACGCCCTGTTCAAGTCCTGCCTGTTCCTGGCTGCCGGCGCGATTGCGCTGCGCTGCGGCACGGCCGAGATGGATCGCCTGGGCGGACTGTGGCGGCAGATGCCGCTGACGTTCGCCTGCGTGCTGGTCGCTGCCGCCGGCATCGCCGGGGTGCCGCTGTTCAACGGCTTCGTCAGCAAGAGCATGATTCACCACGGCCTGGTCGATGCCGCCCAGCTACCGGGCGGCCAGATCCTGGTCTACGGCGAGTGGCTGTTCATGGCCGCGGCCGCCGGCACCATCGCCTACTTCAGCAAGTTCATCTTCCTGGTCTTCATCCGTCCGGCGCCATCGAGCGACAGGCAGCCGGTGGTCGAGGCCAGTCCGGCCATGCTGGCCGGCATGTTGCTGCCGCTGCCGGCCATCCTGTGGCTGGGCCTGGCACCCCACGGCGTTCTGCAAGGGCTGCTGGCGCCGGGATTGAGCGACTGGGCCGTGCAGGCGGCACCGATCGGCTATTACCTGGAGCGCTACTTCTTCAGCGCGGCCGACCTGGTGTCCTTCCTCATCCTGCTGGCCGGCGGCCTGGCGCTGTTCGCCATGGGGCTTAAGACCGGCTGGTTCGAACGCCGGGCCACCGCAGGCGAACGCGTCAAGCGGCCGGCCCTCGCGCAAACCCGGCTGGCCGAACTTGCCCGGCGTCCGCCCGACGCCCTGGGCGTGGACTACTGGTACCAGCGCCTGGCGCGCTGGCTGATGGATCTGTGCCTGTGGCTGTCGGCCCTGGCCGCGGCCCTGCGCAAAGCCGTCCCGGCAGGCATCCGGCGGCTGCACGCCAGCACCCTGCAGACGCTCTGGGATTCCATTCCGGCTCTGCGCCGACGGATATGGCACGGACTGCTGGTCTGCCTGCACGGTCTGGCCGACTTCTTTCTCAAGGGCGGCATGCTCCGGCGCCAGATGTGGCGGGAGATGATGCTGCGCCTGCGCGCGGCGGCCGAATTCCTGATCGACACCACCCTGCGCGATCATCTGGGCACGGAGCGTACGCCGGCCGACTCCGCCCAGCTGGAACAGGACCGGCTGTTCGCGGCGCTGGACCGGCAGCGTGATCGCCTGATCCTGACCGCCGACCGGCTGGCGCGCGAGCGGGACGATGCACGCCGCAACGACGCCCTGATCAACGCCAGCCACATGCTGGCCGGCTGGATCGGCACCGAACTGCTGGAGCGGGCCATGGCCAGCGGCAATCAGCGCGCTAGAGAGCTGGCCGAAAGCGAAGCGCTGTGCCAGGACCTGGCCGCGCGCGCGGTCCAACTCGCCCGCCGCCAGCTCGGCGGCAAACTGGCCGCGTCCGACCTGGACGAAATTGCCGAAAAGCTGAACGAGCAGCTCGGAACCCGGGGCAAGCGAAAGGAATCGGGCTGGCCGGAGCGCAGCTGGCCGGCCGAGATCACCGCGCTGGCCCTGGCGCCGGATCGCGGACACTGGCCGGTCAGCGAGAGCCTGGAACAGGGCGCGTTCGTCAGCGCCGCACGCGGCCGCATCATGAAGGTTGCGCGTGACCTGAGCTCGGGGCTACTGGTCGCCTTTCTGGTCCTGTTGCTGATCGCAGTCGGCGTTCAATTCGCCCTCTGGAGATAGGGCGCCGGCATCCGGGTGATATCGTTGTGCTTCTGGGGTATCGTGTTCGGAAGCTTCATCGGCATGCTGCTGGCTGTTCCGCTTTCGGCCGTTCTCCTGGCGTTGTGGAAACACGCAACAGCCCATCAGCCTTCAACCATGGTGACTGATGCCGATCTGATAGTCGACGGCGTTATCGGCCGCCATCACCAACGGAGGAATCAATCATGTCTGGATCAAGCAAGACGGAAACCACCGACAAGGTGGCCGACAAGGCGCATGAAGCCGTAGACAAGGCGTCCGACGCTGTCGGCAAGGCTGAAGAACGCATCCGCGGATCAGCGGAGAACGCGCAAGTTCGTTCCGAAGATCTGGTCAGGCGTGTGACCGACTATGTGCATGAAAATCCGCTGACCTCCTTGGGCCTGGCGTTTGCAGCGGGCGTCATCTTTTCTTCGATGAACCGACGGCGCTGAGCCGCAAACCAGTGAACCCTGCAGACCCCAAGTTCGCTGAACCCGAACCAGCCGCTGCGCGCGACACTGCAAAAGCCAGTGAACCGCTGGCGGATCTGGCCGAACTCGCGCGCACCGGCACGGGCATGGCCCGCGAGATGCTCGATCTCCTGGCCATCGAGTTCGAGCTGGCGGCCCGCTCGCTGGTGCTCATGATCGTGCTGGCCATTGTGCTTGCAGCCATTTCGATCATCGCCTGGCTGCTGTTGCTGGCGGCCCTGGGGAGTTTCCTGCAGCAAACACTGGGCCTCGACTGGGCGTGGATGTTTGTCGCCCTGCTCCTGGTCAACGGGCTGGTCGGCCTGCTGCTATGGACCGGGGTGCGCAGGCTGTCGGCCAGACTCGGGCTGCCGGGCGTGCGCGCCGTCATTCGCAGCCCGGATCGACAAGACCCGGCTCCGGGCCCGGAGCAGTCCTGATGACGGGGAGTCCGAGCCTGATGAGCAGACGGCGTCGATGCCTGCAGCGGCTGGAAGCCCGGCGCAGGAATCTGGCCGGGCAGTACCAGGGCTTGGTGGGGAGCACGCGCGCCTGGGCCGGCAGCCCGCGCTCCCTGGTACAGGCGTTTTTGCTGGGAATATTGAGCGACCAGGCCCTGGCCTTCATGCGCTATCAGGTACTCGCCGCCAGCCTCACCCGGCCCTTGTCCGGCCTGCTGCAGACTGTCGCCAGAGCGAACAAGTTGTTTTGAGGCTGCGGCAACCCCGACGCTCCCCGGCCACGCCTCACCGGCCTTTAATCACGCAGACGTCAGCCCTTGCTTGCGATCAGCATCAGTCCAACGACGCTGGCCACGCCGCCGGTGATCCAGTACCACATCGTGCTATCGGTGTATTCACCGGTCAATGCTTCGCTGATCTGGTCATCCCAACCCTGCGAGGATTGGTAACCGAGAAACAATACGATCAGGCCTGCAACCAGCAGGGCAACTCCGATCAGTCTTTTGGCGCTCATGGCAAGTGCATCTCCGAGATGGGTTTGATGGACACCGAGCGTAGTACGGGGGACTTCGGCCGCGCCTTAACTCCGGTTAAGGCGCGGCGAGTGCAGGTCATGGCACCGTTGAGCGGCCAGCATCTGGCTGGCTTGAAACGCAGGAAGCCCAGTTGAGCGCCTATGTAGCCATCAAGCTGCTGCACATCGCCACGATCGTGGTGTGGAGCGCCGGTCTGATTTACCTGCCGGGCCTGTTCGCCCGTCATCCGGCCGCGGCCAGGGCCTCGGACGAAGACTTCCGGCGCCTGCGCCAGCAGACGCGCCTGGTCTACGTCGGGCTGATGTCGCCGGCAGCGGTGGTCTCGGTGGCGACGGGGACGATTCTGGTCTTTCTTGCCGCCAGTATCGGCGGCTGGATGGTGCTCAAGCTCGGCGCCGTAGGCCTGATGGCTTTATTGCACAGCTATTTCGGTCGCTTGATGGGCATGCTCTATCACACGCCCGAACTGCGCCGACCGTTCGCCCATTTGTTGCTGGTAATCCCTGCCGTGCTGGTCATCACGCTGGTCATTGCGCTGGTCAGCTGGAAGCCCTACTGAGGCAATGTTCGCATGGTGCTGAACTCAATCACCGTCTTCCTGAACGATGCCGACCTGGTGCTCGAACACCAGGTTGCCGCCGAGCCAGCCGGAGATGCCGACCAACGCGGCGCCGAGCAGGCTCAGGGCCAGGCCCCAGGGCAAAATGGCCTCGATGCCGTTTTCCATACGCCAGAACCAGTTGGTGAAAGCCACCGAGATCAGACTCATGGCCGCCACGAAATGACTCCAGCTCGCCCCGCGCCGGCGCACGCCCGGAATCGAGAGCAGTTCGATGGTCCCGGCCGCCCCGGCCAGCGCGCCCATGACCGCGCCGGCACCAATCAGCCAAAGCGACATGCGCGCCCAGAAATCGTCCTCCATCACCAGCCAGGCGATGTCGGTACCGACCGCGGCAATCAGAAACGCGATGGGAAAAGCCACCATCATGGCGTGCAGCGGATGGCCGGCGACGGCGACGCGGCTTCGCAGATCGTCATTGGAACTTGGGGCTTTGGGCATGACTGATCCTTTGAGTCGACAGCGACACCTTAGCACCACCCTGGTGCCGGGCCTGTGTCTTTGGCTGACCGGCTGCGCCGGCAGCATGTCCACGCTGGCACCCGCCGGCCAGGGCGCGGCGGATATCGCCTGGATCACCTGGATCATGATCTTCGGCACGCTGTTCTTCATGGCGCTGATGAGCGCGCTGTGGCTGCAGGCCGTCTACCGCCCATCCGAGCGCACGCGCAGGCTCAACGGACGCTCGGTGCTGATCTGGGGCGGACTGGCGATGCCGCTGGCCGTGATCACCCTGCTGCTGATCTACGGCGTGCGCACCGGGCATTCCATGCTGCCGATCGGGGCGCCCGATCTGGAGGTCCGGGTCACCGCCTATCAGTGGTATTGGGAATTCGAGTACGAGGCCCCGGACGGCCGCACCCTGACCGTGATCGATGAGTTCCACATCCCGGTCGATCAACGCATCGACGTCCACGTCGGCACCGCCGACGTCATCCACAGCTTCTGGGTGCCGGCACTGGGCGGCAAGATCGACGCCATCCCCGGGCGCATCAACACGATTCGACTCCAGCCCACCCGCACCGGGCAGTTCCGCGGCCAGTGCGCCGAGTTCTGCGGTGTCCTGCACGCGCACATGGCTTTCGAGGTCACCGTCCACGAGGCCGATGACTTCCAGGCCTGGCTGGCTCGGCGCCTGGAGGAAGAGTCGTGAGCGCCGCTCCGCCCGATCTGGATCGCATGCGCGAGCTCTACCGCACGCCGGGCGGCTGGGGCCGGCTGTCCGCGGTCAATCATTCGGTGATCGGCCTGCGCTTCATCAGCGTCAGCCTGGTGTTTTTCATCATCGGCGGCCTGCTGTCGATGCTGATCCGCGCCCAGCTGGCCATTCCTGGCAACGAGTTCCTGGACCACAGGACCTACAACCAGGTCTTCACCATGCACGGGACCATCATGATGTTCCTGTTCGCCATCCCCCTGATCGAGGGATTGGCGCTGTACTTCATTCCCAAGTACTTAGGAGCCCGCGACCTGTGCTTTCCGCGCCTGAGCGCCTTCGGCTTCTGGTGCTATCTGTTCGGTGGCTCCATCCTGCTGGTGGCGATGTTCTTAGGCGTGGCGCCGGACAGCGGCTGGTTCATGTACACGCCGCTGTCGTCGGGTCAGTTCTCGCCCGGCATCAATTCCGACGTCTGGCTGATCGGCATCACCTTTGTCGAGGTCTCGGCGATTGCATTCGCCATCGAGCTGGTCGCCACCATTCTCAAGGTGCGCAGCGGCGGGGTGAGCTTGAGCCGCATGCCGCTGTTCGGCTGGTACATCCTGATCACCGCGCTGATGATGGTGGTCGGCTTTCCGCCGCTGATCCTGGGTTCGGTGCTGCTGGAGATCGAGCGCGCCTTCGGCTGGCCCTTCTTCGATGCCAGCGCCGGCGGCGACCCCTTGCTGTGGCAGCACCTGTTCTGGCTGTTCGGGCACCCGGAGGTCTACATCATCTTTCTGCCCGCGGCGGCGGCGGTGTCGGCCATGGTACCGACCTTTGCCCGCCGGCCCATGGTCGGCCACAACTGGATCGTCGCGGCGATCATTGCCACGGGCTTCATCAGTTTCGGGCTGTGGGTGCACCACATGTTCACTGTCGGCATTCCGCACCTGGCCCTGGTGTTCTTTTCCGCGGCCAGCATGTTCGTGGCCATCCCGACGGCGGTGCAGTTCTTCGCCTGGCTGGCCACGCTGTGGCAGGGCAAGCCGG
>SL_3KL_010_SEDDRAFT_10003726_pt1 | contig 13817 bp, 10 predicted proteins | sample SodLakKL_010_SED_2_FD_10381 | JGI IMG/M metagenome (IMG submission 10381)
GCAGCCGCTCTTGGCCGCGGCGATCGCCGACGTCCCCGAGGCCCGCCTGCGGGTCGGCTCGGACGACGGCGGGGCGGTGCCGGTCGACACCGGCATCGAGCTCGTCCTGGAGAGCACCGACCTGGCGCTGCTCGAGCAGCGCGATCGCGCGGCGCGCGAGCTGATGGAGGACCACCCCTGGCTCCGGAACGTCCGCTCGACGCTCGAGGGGAGCGTGTCGGAGCGCGTGTTCGTCGTGTCGTCGGCCGCCGTTGCGGGCACCGGGCTCACCACCAACGACATCGCCAACACGCTGCGCGCGTACAACGTCGGTGTCTCGGCGGGCACGCTGCGCGATGCCGGCGACGAGACCCCGATCGTGGTGAAGGTCGATCCGGCGCTCGTACGCGACGAGCAGACGCTGTTGTCGCTGCCGATCTTCGCGAGCGCGCTGCAATCGTTCGTGACGCTCGGCCAGCTAGGGACGTTCGAGGTCCAGGCAGCGCCCGTGACCATCCGGCGCGCCAACCAGGCCTACGTCGCGAGCCTCGCCGCCGACTTGTCGTCCGCGTCGCCGGGCCAGTTCCAGACGCGCCAGGCGATCGAGGAGCTGCTGACCGCCGAGGGCATCGTCGACGACCGCGTGCGCGTGACCACGGGCCTCGGTCCCGACCTGCTCGGCGACCTGGTGTTCTACGGACCGATCGCGTTCGCGCTGGCGATCATCCTGAACTACCTGGTGATCGCCAGCCAGTTCAACTCGTTCCGCTACCCGCTCTACCTGCTGCTGCCCGTGCCCCTCGCGCTGGTCGGCGCGTTCTGGCTGTTCTTCCTGACCAACTCGCCGCTCGACGTGATCAGCGTGCTCGGCGTGGTGATCCTGATCGGCCTCGTGACGAAGAACGCGATCTTGCTGCTCGACGTCGTCGTCAGCCAGATGGAGCGGGCCGAGACGCTCAAGCAGGCACTGGTGCGCGCCGGGTCGCTGCGCCTGCGGCCGATCCTGATGACGGCCTTCACGGTGGTGATCATCTCGGTGCCGCTGCTCGCTGGCGTCGGTGAGGGGACCGAGTTCCGTCAACCACTCGGCCTCGTGATCCTGGGCGGTGTCGTGTCGTCGACGTTCCTCACGCTGTTCGTGGTGCCTGCGGCGTTCTACCGTTTCGAGCGCAGCCGCTACGATCCGCCGGCGCCGGCACCCGACATCGCAGCGTCCGGCGGACCGCTCGGTGGACCGCCGGACGCGCCGGTCGCCGGCGCGTCCGGTGACGCGACCGCCCGACCGGCCTGAGCCTGAGCCTAGGGCGCCGTCAGAACACGTGCCCCAGCAGCGGGGCGATCGTCAGGCTGACGATGGCCATGAGCTTGATCAGGATGTTGAGCGACGGCCCGGAGGTGTCCTTCAGCGGATCGCCGACCGTGTCGCCAACGACGGTGGCGGCGTGGACCTCGGAGCCCTTGCCGCCGAGGTTGCCGTCCTCGACGTACTTCTTGGCGTTGTCCCAGGCACCGCCCGCGTTCGCCATCGTGAGCGCCAACAGGACGCTCGCGATCAGGGCGCCGCCCAGCATGCCGCCGAGCACGACGGGGCCGAACACGAAGCCGACCACCACGGGCGCGACCACCGCGATGGCTCCCGGCAGGATCATCTTGCGCAGGGCCGCGTCGGTGGCGATCCCGACGCACCGCTCGGTGTCGGGCGTGCCCGTCCCGTTGAGCAACCCGGGGATCTCGCGGAACTGCCGGCGGATCTCCTCGATCATCGCGAAGGCCGCGTCCCCCACGGCCGTCATCGTCAGCGACGCCACCAGGAACGGGATCGTGCCGCCGATCAGCATGCCCAGCAGCACGTTCGGGTCGCCGAGCGAGAGCGCGAAGTCGGGGATCGTCACGTGCAGCGTCTGGATGTACGCGGCGATGATCGTCAGCGCGGCGAGGGCCGCCGAGCCGATCGCGAAGCCCTTGCCGATGGCCGCGGTGGTGTTGCCGAGCGAATCGAGCGAGTCGGTCACGGCGCGCGTCTCCGCGCCCAGGCCGCCGAGTTCGGCGATGCCGCCGGCGTTGTCGGAGATGGGGCCGAAGCCGTCGATCGCCATCGTCATGCCGACCGTGCCGAGCATACCGACGGCCGCGATGCCGACGCCGTAGAGGCCGGCTAGTTGGCTGGCGACGAGGATGATCAGCGCCATCGTCAGCACGGGCACGACCACGGACTGCAGGCCCAGCGCCAGCCCGGCGATGATCACCGTGGCGGCACCGGTCTTGCCCGACTCCGCCAGGTGCTTCACGGGGATCCCGCCCGTGTACCACTCGGTCGTGAGGCCGATGACGATGCCACCGAGCGAGCCGGCCAGCACCGACCACCACACGCCCATCGCCACGTCGAGCCAGGAGACGACGAGCAGCGCGGCTAGCACGAACAGAACGGCGGCGCCGATCGTGCCGGTGCGCAGGGCCGCGGCCGGGGCGCGCTTCGCCGCCGAGCGCACGAGCAGGATGCCCGCCACGGAGCAGAGCAGCCCGACCGAGGCGAGGGCGAGCGGCAGGAACATCAGCGCGGAGCGATCGCCGAGGGTGGCCAGCGTGCCCGCGCCGAGGGTGGCGGCGATGGCGATGGTGGCGATGATCGAGCCCACGTTGGACTCGAAGATGTCGCCGCCCATGCCGGCGACGTCACCGACGTTGTCGCCCACCAGGTCGGCGATCACGCCGGGGTTGCGGGGGTCGTCCTCGGGGATCCCGGCCTCGATCTTGCCGACGAGGTCGGCGCCGACGTCGGCACTCTTGGTGTAGATGCCACCGCCGACGCGGAAGAACAGCGCAACGGCCGAGGCGCCGACACCGAAGCTCTGCACGGTGACCGCCGCTGCCTCGTTGAGGCCGAACACCAGGAAGACGAAGCCGAGGCCGACCAAGCCGAGCGAGGCGACCAAGAGCCCCATCACCGAGCCACCGAAGAGCGCCGTGGAGAGGGCCGCCGCTGCGCCACGTTCGTGTGCGGCGGTGGTGGTGCGCACGTTCGCCTTGGTGGCGGAGACCATCCCGAAGAAGCCCGCGACGGCCGATGCGCCAGCCCCCAACACGAAGGACAGCGCCGAACCCCACCCGAGCGAGAGCCACAGCAGCGCCGCGACGATGACGCCGAAGATGCCGAGCAAGACGAGCTCGCGCCGCATGAAGGTCATCGCGCCCAGGTAGATCTGATCGGAGATCGCGGTGAGCGCCGCCTCACCGCGGGGCATCGCGACCATGGTGCGATACAGGGCGTAGGCGATCCCGAGCCCGATCAGACCGACGACGAACGGGATGACGACACTGGGCATCAGGACACCTCCGGCGGAGGTAGCCTCACCGCGACGCAGGCTCCAGGACGTCTCGAGGTGCTGACGCGCGCTGGGCGCCGGGGCGGCCGCCATCCGCGGCACACGCCACCAGGGTACCGCCGCCGCTAGGGTACGTTTATCCCGTCAGGCACGATGCGCGCGCCGCCCAGTACGGGCTTGTGATGCCCTGCACGTGAGCGACGCGCGTATCCGGCCCCGAGCTCAGCTCAGCAGCGGTGCGATGGTCAGGCTGACGATCGCCATGACGTTGATCAAGATGTTCATCGAGGGGCCGGAGGTGTCCTTCAGCGGATCGCCGACGGTGTCGCCGACGACGGTGGCTTCGTGGACCGGCGAACCCTTGCCGCCGTGATGCCCGTGCTCGACGTACTTCTTGGCGTTGTCCCAGGCGCCGCCGGCGTTCGCCATCGTCAGGGCCAACAAGACCGCGGCGAGGAGCGCGCCGGCCAGCATACCGCCGAGCACGACGGGGCCGAGCACGAAGCCGACGATCACCGGCGTGAAGACCGCGATCGCGCCCGGCAGGATCATCTTCTTGAGGGCAGCCGTCGTGGCGATGTCCACGCAGCGGGCGTTGTCGGGCTTGCCGGTGCCTTCGAGCAGACCGGGGATCTCGCGGAACTGCCGCCGGATCTCGTTGATCATCGTGAAGGCGGCGTCGCCGACGGCCGTCATGGTGATCGAGGCGACCAGGAAGGGGATCGTGCCGCCGATCAGCATGCCCATCAGCACGTTCGGGTCGGCCAGCGAGAGCGCGAAGTCGGGGATGTTGACGTGCAGCGTCTCGATGTAGGCGGCGATGAGGGTGAGGGCGGCGAGCGCAGCGGCCCCGATCGCGAAGCCCTTGCCGATCGCAGCGGTGGTGTTGCCGAGTTCGTCGAGCGAGTCCGTGATCTTGCGCGTCTCGGGCCCCAGGCCGCCCATCTCGGCGATGCCGCCGGCGTTGTCGGCCACCGGCCCGTACGCGTCGATCGCCATCGTGATGCCCACCGTGGCCAGCATGCCGACCGCGGCGATGCCGACGCCGTACAGGCCGGCCAGCAGGCTCGAGACGAGGATGATGGCCGCGATCGACAGCACCGGGATGGCCACCGACTGCAGGCCGACGGCCAGGCCGGCGATCATGACCGTCGCCGTGCCTGTCTCGCCCGCCTTGGCGATGCGGCGCACCGGCGCCGCCGCCGTGTAGAACTCGGTCGAGAGGCCGATCACGATGCCGCCGACGGCGCCCGCGATGACCGCCCACCAGATGCTGTTCGCGACGCCGAGCCACTGCACCACCAGGTACGACGCCAGGATGAAGAGGGCCGTCGCGCCGAGCGTGCCGGTGCGCAGCGCCGCCGCCGGCTTGCTCGCCGATGCCAGCTTCACGAGCATCACGCCACCGATCGAGCACAGCATCCCGGCCGACGCGAGGGCGAGCGGCAGGAACATCAGGGAGGCTTGCGAGCCCAGCACGGCCAGCGTCGCCGCGCCCATCGTGGAGGCGATCGCGATCGTGGCGATCTGGGCGCCGCAGTACGACTCGAAGATGTCCGAGCCCATGCCCGCGACGTCGCCGACGTTGTCGCCCACCAGGTCGGCGATCACGCCCGGGTTGCGCGGGTCGTCCTCGGGGATGCCCTCCTCGACCTTGCCGACGAGGTCGGCGCCGACGTCGGCGCTCTTCGTGAAGATGCCGCCGCCGACGCGGAAGAACAGCGCCACGGCGCCGGCGCCCACGCCGAAGCCGTGGATCGCGTGCGCGCCCTCGGCGCTGCCGCCGAAGAGGATGAACAGGAAGCCGAGTCCCACGAGGCCGAGCGAGGCCAGCAACAGGCCCATGACCGAGCCACCGAAGAACGCGACCGTGAGGGCCTCGGCGGCCCCCTTGGTGTTCGCGGCGTTGGCCGTGCGCACGTTGGCCTTGGTCGCCGAGAACATGCCGAGGAACCCGGCCGCGCCCGACGCCATCGAACCGAGCATGAACGCCAGCGCCGTCATCCAGCCCAGGCCGATCCAGAGCAGGACGAACACGATCGCGCAGAAGATGGAGAGGATGATGAACTCGCGGCGCATGAACGCCATCGCGCCGATGAAGATCTCGTCGGCGATCGACTTGATCCGCTCGCCACCCTCCGGGTACGCCAGGACCAGGCGGAACACGTAGTACGCGACGCCGAGCCCGAATAGGCCGAGGGTGAACGGGATGAATCCGCTGGCGACCATGAAACCTCCAGGGGCTGCAACCGAACGCGAACCGAGCGAGCGAGGCACGCGTTCCAGCTCGCGCAAGGCGCTTATGGGGTGATGTGCGCGGCGAGCATACCCCACGGGCTTCGCGGGGTGCACGTGTGATCACTTTGACGGTGTAGAACGGTGGTTCGAGCGCTCGAGAAGCGCGCCTGACGTCGTGGCGGCGGGCTACCGGGTCTCTTCCGGGCCTCTTCGGCCCCATCGAGCATCATACGGCCAACCCACCCTCGTTCGCTGTGAACCGCGGTACCACGTGACACAAGACGGAACTGTACGCTGTGAGTCGAAAGGAGGTACGTGATCGAATCTCAGACGGATCACTTCCTTTCCGGCGACTCCCGCTAGCCACTCGAGGCTCGACCGGGATCCACCGCACCAACCGACGATCGAACGGTGACGGGGACCCAACCGAGCAGGAAAAGGCAGCGGGCGTCGTCATGGTGTGCCGAGATCGTCACGTACCCCCGAGCAACCTCCTTCAGACGACGACCGACCTCGTGCCCAGCTGACCCAGCGTCAGGGGCACCTCGCGCAGGTCGTGCAGCGCGCGCCGCACGGCGTCGTGCTCCCCGCCAGGGCAGCAGACCAGCACGTACCCGCTGATCTTGCCGCCCGGGACTTGCGCGCTCGCCCCCGTGGCCTCGACGCGCGCGACCACGTCCTCGACGAACGGGTCGCTGAAGTGGCCCGGCAGACGCATCTTCAGGTGCTGCTTGGCGCCGATGCAGCGGGCCACCTCCGTCAGGTCGCCGCGCCCCAAGGCGGCCTCGAGCTCGATGGCCAGCGCCTTGATGTCGTGCAGGACGGGCACGGCCCGTTCGAACTGGGCGCTGAGCAGATCGAGCGACGGCTTCGTGCGCGCCTGACGACCGCTGGCGAAGAGCAACAGCGAGCGCTCGAAATCGCTCCGACCGTGTTCCGGCAACTCGATGCGGCGCGCCCGCACGGTCGCCCCCTCGTAATCGAGACGCAGCAGGCCGCCGCGCGCGCAGACGTGGGGGTCGTGGTACCCCGACGCCCCCTCGAGCACCTCCACCTCGATGTGCGCCGCCATCTCGGCCACGCGCTCGGGCGCAGGGCATTCGCCGCGGAACGTGGCCAGCGCCTGGAGCACGCCCACCGTGATCGCCCCCGACGTCCCGAGCCCGCTCTCGCCGGCGACGTCGACCCAGACCGCCAACCGGACGGGGGTGTCCGCCATGCCCGAGGCTCGCAAGGCCTCGCGCACGAGAGCGTGGCGCAGTTCGTCCAGCCGGGTGGCCGTCTCGAAGCCGCCGGCGTAGTGCACCTCGAAACGCCCGTCCACGCCGGGCAACACGCTCACGAAGGTGGACGAGCCGATCGTGCTCGACACGGTCACGCCGCCGAAGCGCTCGGCGTAGGCGCGCAGGTCGGTGAGGCCGCCGCCGAGCGGCACGCGCAGCGGCGTCGTGGCGACGATCACGAGTCGATCTCCCACAGCTGGCGGACCACCTGGCGCACGTTCGCCTCGGGCGTCGGGTGCACACCGCCCAGATGGATCCACGGCGCGAGTTCGACGGCCCCGACGTCGAGCCCAGCGTCGACGAACGCCTGGAGGTTCGGCAGCACGCGGTACTCTCCCTGCTCGGCGCTCACGCGCCGGAGGCCGCGCGCGACGGCCAGCGGCACTCTCCAGGCGCCGGCGTCGAGCCACGGCCCTTCGCCGTCCCAGACGCGCAGCAACCGGTCGCCGCGACGCGTGACCCGCAGTCGGGGGCTCTCGGCGTCGGCACCGCGCGCGATGGTCGCCACAGCGCCCGCCTCGTGGTCGAGCAGCGCGCGGAAGGTCGCTGCGCCCACGTACAGGTCGGCCAGCCACACCAGCACCTCGCTGGTCTCGTCCGGCAGGCCGTCGACGGCGACGCCGATGGCGTGCCCGGTGCCGAGCGGCTCGGCCTGGTGCACGTAGCGCAACGGCACCCCCTCGAACGCGCTGCCGAAGTACGCGTGCACCTGCGCGCGGTGGTGCCCCACCACGAGCGTGAGCCGGTCGCGCGACGGGTCGACGCGCGCGCCCTCGAGCCAGGCCCGCAGGGTGTGTTCGAGGAAGGGCCGGAGCCCGACTGGGTACATGCACTTCTGGAGGTAGCGGCCGAGGTCGCCGAAGCGGGTCCCCTGCCCGGCCGCGAGGCACACGAACTCCATGGCGCGGACGGTAGCACGCCGCGTGTTCGCCTCAGGCACCGACACCATCACCGACCGCTCCGCCGTTCACGGCGTCAGGCCCGCCGGGCATCAGGCCCGCCGGGTGGCGTGGCTCAACCGCGCGCCATCCGGGTGAGGGCATGGATCGCGGCCACGACACCGGCCTCGGCCGGCGCGCTGAGCGTCTCACCCAGGTCGAAGCTGCGCGCCGGCAGCGACAGCGTCGCCGCGGCGGGCGAGCGGTCGTACAACCACACCGTCAGCCGCAAGAGTCCCGGCACGTCGAGCGCGTGGCCCATCAGCGGCACGGCGGTCCCACCGAGCGACCCTGCCGGGTGACGGCGCCAGGTCGGCCGCTCGAGCGTGAGGTCGGCGTCGGCGTCGACGAACAGCGCGATGTCGGCGTCCGCGAGCTCGTCGGCGAGTTCCGGGGTCAGGCCGTGGACCGCGCGCACGCGCCAGGAGACGCGGCCCTCGAGGGCGTGCGCCACCCGCACGCCGGCTCCGTCGTCGCCGCGGAGGTCGTTGCCGATGCCGTAGAGCAGCACGCGCGCACCCGGGGCGACGCTCGGGGCGACCCCGTCGATGGCCTTGCGCTGGTGGTCGTCGCCCTCTTCAGCGGACGGCGTCACGTCGGCGGTGTCGGGTGCCGAGGACGCACGTGCGTCCTCGGCACCGTTCCGGCGATTCATCCCCGCACCACCTCACGCAGCAGCTCGCCGTCGGCGCCCTCGACGCGCAGCACCAGCGGCATCTGGCCGACGGCGTGGGTCGAGCAGCTGAGGCACGGGTCGTAGGCCCGGATGCCGGCCTCGATGCGGTTGAGCGCGCCCTCAGCGACGTCCGGGCCCTTCACGAAGGCCTTGGCGATCTGGGCGATGGTGCGGTTCATGGCCAGGTTGTTGTGCCCGGTCGCGATGATCATCTTCACGCCGGTCATGAGCCCCTGCGAGTCGACGCGGTAGTCGTGGAAGAGCGTGCCGCGCGGCGCCTCGGAGACGCCGACGCCGCGGCTGCGGTTGATTCCGGCGGTGGCGCGCAACGAGCCGGTGTCGAGCTCGGGGTCGTCGAGCAGTGCGCCGATCTGCTCGGCGCACGTCATGATCTCGATCAGCCGGGCGCCGTGGTAGTGGAACGAGCCGTGCGCGATGCGTCCGAACGCGTCGCGGAAGGCCTGCAGGGCGGCGTCGGCGAGCGGCGTGCCCATGCGCTCGCTGAGGTTGATGCGCGCCAGCGGTCCGACGCGGTACGTGCCGGGCGCCTCGCCCGTGACGGCGGCGTCGCCCTGCGCCCCGATGTGGTACGGCGACTTGAGGTACGTGTCGGCGTCGGCGACCTCGCCGATGAACTCGTCGTAGCGCTCGGCCGGGAAGTCCTCGCCGTAGCGCTCGCCGTTGGCGTCGATGAAGCGCAGCAGGCCCTCGTGGTGCTCCCAGGTGCCGTCGGGCGACACCAGGCCGAGGTAGAGGCTGGGGAACACGCCGAACGAGGCGACCTCGTCGGGGTGCGCGGCGACGAGCTCGCCGTAGCGGTCCCAGGCCCAGCGGACGTCGTCCATGATGGTGGGGAACTCGGCGCGGAGCTTCTCGCGCATCTCCGGGTCGATGCCGCCGCGCACGCCGCCGGGGACCGCCCAGGCGGGGTGGATCTTGCGGCCGCCGAGCGCAGCGATGACCTCTTGGCCGAAGCGGCGCATGCGGATGCCGCGGCGGGCGATCTCGGGCTCGGCCGCGATCAGGCCGAACACGTTGCGCTTGGCGGGGTCGCTGTCGAAGCCGAGCAGCAGGTCGGGGGCGCTGAGGTGGAAGAACGACAGCGCATGCGACTGCAGGATCTGGCCGAGGTTCATCATCCGGCGCAGACGGCGGGCCGTCGGGGGCGGCTCGACGGCGAGGATGGCGTCGCCGGCCTTGGCGCCGGTCAAGACGTGCGAGACCGGGCAGATGCCGCAGGTACGGGCCGTCAGGGCCGGCATCTCATGCACGGGACGGCCGCGGCAGAAGGCCTCGAAGCCACGGAACTCGGTGACGTGGAAGCGCGCGTCTTGGACGCCACCGTCGTCGTCTAGGCGGACGGTGATCTTGGCGTGGCCTTCGATACGGGTCACGGGATCGATGAGGATGCTCTGGGGCACGGTCCTCCCCCCTCTCAGCCGAAGCGGCGCAGCTCGGGCGCCAGCTCGGGTTCGCGTCCGGCGAGGAGGGCCTCGACGGCCGTGCGGATGCGCTCGGCCGATGGTGGGCAGCCCGGCAGGAACGCGTCGATGTGGACGACCTCGTGAGCCGCGAGCACGCGCGGCAAGAGCGCAGGCACCACGCCGCGCTCGGGGTCGGGCAGATGGCCGTGGAGTTGCGTGACGGCGTCCTTGTACGCCTCGGCGACGAGCACGCCCGGATCACCGAGCGGGTTGCGCATCGCCGACACGTTGCCGTGCACCGCGCAGTCGCCGAAGGACACGACGATCTTGCTGCGCTCGCGGACCTGATGCAGGAGTTCGAGGTTGTCGCTGTTCGCCACGGCACCCTCGACCAGCGTCACGTCGACGCCTTCGGGGAAGTCCTTGACGTCGGCGATGGGGCTGTACACGAGGTCGACGGCCTGGGCCAGGTCGACCAGCCACTCGTCGAGGTCGAGGAACGACATGTGGCAACCACTGCAGCCGGCCAGCCAGACCGTCGCGACGCGCGGGCGGCTCATGAGGGCTCCTTCCGCGCCGCCTCGAGGTCGCGGCGTGCGGTGAGGGTCGGCACGAGCTCACGCCGCGGACGGCGTTCGGCGACCGAGGTCCCTCGTGAGAACAAGGCGCCCGTGGGGCACACGCTGATGCACTTGCCGCAGCCGGTGCAGGTGGTCGACTCGCCCCAGGGCGTGCCGAGATCGGTGATGAGGTGCACCTCGCGGCCGCGCCCGGCGAGGCCCCAGGTGAAGGCCCCTTCGACCTCTCCGCAGGCCCGCACGCAGCGCGTGCACAGGATGCAGCGGGTCGGGTCGTAGCCGAGGTAGGGGTGGCTGAGGTCGAGGGTCTGCCGCGTCGCGGGCGGGTTGAACGAGACGTGGTCGACGCCGACGTCGGCGGCCAGGGTCTGCAGCTCGCAGGCGCCACTGGCGACGCAGACGGCGCAGACGTGCTGGCCCTCTTTGAACAGCATCTCCAGCAGCACCTTGCGATGCTCCTGCAGACGCGGGGTCACGGTGTGGACCTCCATGCCTTCGGCGACCGGCGTGGCGCACGCGGGCTTCGGCTTGGGCGTGCCGTTGAGTTGCACCATGCACAGCCGGCAGGCGCCGTGGGTCGACAGCCCGTCGTACTGACACAGTCCGGGGATCTTGACGCCGACGCTGGAGGCGGCGGCCATCACGGTCGTGCCCTGCTCGGCCGTCACCTCCACGCCGTCGATGCTGAGCGTCACCTTGGCCATCACGCGCTCCCGTCCTGGGCGTTCACGCCGGGCTGCGCGCTCGCCTGCGGCACGGCGGCTCCGGCCACCAGCGCCTCGTACTCTTCGCGGAAGTAGTGCAGCGTCGACAGCACCGGGTTGGGGGCGGTCTGCCCCAAGCCGCAGAGGCTGTTGTCGCGCACGACCTCGCACAGGGTCTCGAGCCGGTCGAGGTCGAGCAGCGTTCCCTCGCCCGCGCACACCTTCTTGAGCAGCTCGTGCAGCTCATGGGTGCCGGCGCGGCACGGCAGGCACTTGCCGCAGCTCTCGTCCATGCAGAACTGCATGAAGAAGCGCGCGACCTCGGGCATCTTCACCTCGTCGTCCATGACGATCAGGCCGCCCGAGCCCATGATCGAGCCGAGCGCCTGCAGGCTCTCGTAGTCCATCGACGTGTCGAGGTGCTTCGCGGGGATGCAGCCGCCGCTGGGACCGCCGGTCTGTGCGGCCTTGAAGGGCCTGCCGCCGGCCACGCCGCCGCCGATGTCCTCGACGATCTCGCGCAGCGTGATGCCCATGGGCACCTCGATCAGGCCGGTGTTCTCGAGCTTGCCGGCCAGCGCGAACACCTTCGTGCCGCGGCTGCGCTCGGTACCGATCGAGGCGAACCACTCGGCGCCGCGGTTGAGGATGGTGGGCACGTTGGCGAGCGTCTCGACGTTCTGGATCAGGCTGGGGTTGCCCCACAACCCGCGCTCGGTGGGGTACGGGGGCCGCAGCACCGGGGTACCGCGTCCGCCCATGATCGACGCCATCAGGGCCGTCTCTTCGCCGCACACGAAGGCGCCGGCGCCGATGCGGATCTCGACGTCGAAGGCGAAGTCGGTCCCGAAGATGCTCTTGCCGAGCACCTTGTTGCGCTTGGCCTGACGGATGGCCTGTTCGAGGCGCCGCACGGCCACGGGGTACTCCGCCCGCACGTAGATGAAGCCCCGCGTCGCACCCGTGGCGTAGGCGCACAGCGCCAGCCCCTCGAGCACGCGGTGCGGGTCGTCCTCCATGACGGTGCGGTCCATGTAGGCGCCGGGGTCGCCCTCGTCGCCGTTGGCGATCACGCTCTTGTCGTCGCCCGGCGCCTTGGCCAGCAGCGACCACTTGTTGCCGGCGGGGTAGCCGCCACCGCCGCGGCCACGCAGGCCGCTCTTGAGGACCTCGTCGACGACCGCCTCGGGCGTCATCTCGAGGACGGCGCGCTCGAGCGCCTTGTAGCCGCCGCGCAGGATGTAGTCCTCGATGCGGTTGGGGTCGTGTTCACCGAGGTGCTCGAGCACCACGCGCACCTGGCGGGCGAAGAAGGGGTGGTCGAGCGACAGCTGGCCGTGCTCGACCGCTTCGCCGCCGACCACGTGGCGCTCGGCGATCTCGCGCGCGGCGTCGCCGTCGACGTCGGCGTAGAGGACCTCGTCCTCGCCGCGGCGCCGCACCTTGACGAGCGGGCCGCGGCTGCACAGGCCCATGCAGCCGGTGGACACGACGCGCACGTCGCGCTCCAGGCCGTTGGACGCGACGACCTCGTCGACCGCGTCACGCGCTGCCTGGCCGCCGCTGGTGAGGCAGGCGGTGCTGCCGCAGCACAGCACGGTGCTGATGAACGCCCCCTGGGCCTCGGCTTCCTTCTGGGCGATGTCGAACAGGTCCGGGGTGCTCATGACGCACCTCCGTCGGCCATCGGCCCGACGCCGGCCTTGTCGAGGGCCGTGAGCAGCATGTCGGAGGTCGCTTTGCCGACCACCACGCCGTCGACGAGCGCGACGGGCGCGAGGCCGCAGGCGCCGACGCAGCGGGCCTGCAACAGCGACAGGACGCCGTCTTCGCGGGTCTGCCCCTCGGGCACGCCGAGTTCGCGCTCGACCGCCGCGATGAGCTCGTCGGCGCCCTTCACGAAGCAGGCGGTGCCGGTGCAGACGGTGCAGGTGTGCTCGCCCTTCGGCTCGAAGGTGAACAGGTGGTAGAAGGTCGCGACGCCGAGCACGCGGCTCGGGGGCAGCTGGAGTTCCGTCGCGACGCGCAGCAACTGCACGGGATCGAGGAAGCCGTAGATGTCCTGCACCGCGTGCAGTACCTCGATCAGCGCGTCTGCGCGATAGCGCACCTTCTTCAGCTGCGTGGTGAGCATCTTCTCCCGCGGGTCCTCCGCGGAGCCGTTGCCGGCCGCCGCGGCCTTCGCCGCGGGCGTGGGACGCTCTGCTCCCGCAGTCGGTGTGGTCCGTTGATCTGCCATGCCGCCGTCCTCTCGTTGCGCCTCGCGCCCCGACACCGACGGTGGTCGGGGGGCGGGCGCTGCCTCCGCCATCATCGCCCGCTCGTGCGGCCCCTCACGAGGAACGAACGTCCCCAGCGCGAAGGCGCAAGAACGTCGGCGCCGACGCGTTTCGTCGGCTGGCAGGAGGGTATCGGGCGATGCCGTCGGCGCTGCTGCCGGTGGTTCAGTCGTCGTCCGACGCCGCTGCCTCGAGGGCGGCGACCCGGCGCTCGAGCGCGGCGATGCGCTCCGCGAGGGCGGCCTCCTGCGAGGCCTGTTCGATCGGCCCTGCGGGCGGCCCTGCGGGCGGCACTGCGGGCGGCACTGCGGGCGGCACTGCGGCCGGCGCCCTGCGGTCGCCGCGGTCCGCGCCGCCCGCCTCGGTCGACGGGCTCGCTTCACCGCCGCGCACGC